>Ga0207707_10001194_pt1 | contig 24438 bp, 23 predicted proteins | sample KBSC83BmetaG_FD_184336 | JGI IMG/M metagenome (GOLD analysis project Ga0207707, IMG submission 184336) | Corn rhizosphere microbial communities from Kellogg Biological Station, Michigan, USA - KBS C8-3B metaG (SPAdes) (version 2) | ecosystem: Host-associated > Plants > Roots > Rhizosphere ... | reverse complement strand
TGACAATGAAGCGGACGGCATCTGCATATTTTCACATTTCCACATTTCCGCATTTCCACATTTCCACATTTTCACATTCTCACATTCTCACATTCTCACATTCTCACATTCTCACATTCTCACATTTTCCTCATAGCTGCTCACGGGCTCACAGGTGCAAACCAGGTTCCTGTCGCCGTATGTGTTGTTAATGCGTCCGATAGATGGCCAGAATTTATTTGCCCGGACATACGGTAAAGGAAACGCGGCTTCTTCGCGGCCATAGGCGTGATCCCATGCGTCTGCGCAAATTATTTCCTGGGTATGCGGCGCATGTTTTAGCGGATTGTCGGCCTTGTCCATTTTCCCGTCTGCAATGAGCTGGATCTCCTGGTGAATGGCGATCATTGCGTCGCAAAAGCGATCGAGTTCAGATTTGTCTTCACTTTCCGTTGGCTCGATCATCATAGTTCCGGGTACCGGGAAACTCAGCGTGGGCGCATGATAGCCATAGTCCATCAGTCGCTTGGCCACATCTTCTGCTTCAACACCTGCTTGTGCTTTAAATGGCCTCAGATCCACGATGAATTCATGGGCACAGGTATTATTCGCGCCGGAATAGAGAATTGGGTAATGGGATTCCAGCCGGGATTTCATATAGTTTGCATTGAGTATAGCGTACCGTGTCGATTCCGCGATACCTGCTGATCCGAGCATCTTAATATAGGCATAGCTGATCAGCAAAATGCTGGCTGAACCATAAGGTGCCGCGCTTACGGCCCCGGTTATCCCGTGATCAGAATTGATGTAGTGACCCGGCAGATGATCTTTTAATTTCTCATTTACACAGATCGGTCCCATACCCGGGCCTCCGCCGCCATGCGGGATGGCAAAAGTTTTGTGGAGGTTCAGGTGACAAACATCCGCACCAATGAAACCGGGGCTGGTCAATCCCACCTGGGCATTCATATTGGCGCCGTCCATATATACCAGTCCGCCATTCTCATGAATCAGCCGGCAGATGTCTCTTATTCCTTCTTCAAATACACCGTGAGTGGACGGATAGGTGACCATCAGTCCGGCGAGTTCATTTTTATACTGTTCCGCCTTTGTTTTCAGATCCGGAATATCAATATGTCCTTCTTCATCACTCTTCACTACAACCACTTTCATTCCCGCCATCACGGCGCTTGCGGGATTGGTACCGTGTGCCGAAATCGGGATCAGCATCACCTGGCGGTGGGATTGTTTTTGTGCAGCATGGTAAGAACGGATCGCGAGCAGTCCGGCATATTCACCCTGTGCCCCGCTGTTGGGTTGCAGAGAGGTTGCCGCAAAACCGGTAATGACGCTCAGCCATTCTTCCAGTTCGCGGATGATTTGCTGGTATCCCTTCCACTGGTCAGCCGGCGCGAAGGGATGTATGTTGCTGAATTCCGGCCAGCTGACCGGTATGAGTTCACTCGCTGCATTCAGTTTCATCGTGCAGGAGCCCAGGGGGATCATGGATGTGTTCAGGGAAAGATCCTTATTTTCCAGACTCTTCAGGTACCGCATCATTTCCGTTTCGCTGTGGTGGGTATTGAAAACCGGGTGCGTAAGAAAAGCGGAGTTTCGGTTAAGGGTGGACGGTATATTACCCAGGTGTTCATCATGCTGAAAAATAGTTGCGGCCTCATCAATATCTTTCGATTGGGCAAATACCGAGAGAATGTCCAGCACGTCTGCCTGTGAGGTGGATTCGCCCAGTGAAATGGTAATGATGGGGTCTTCCTCATAAAAGAAATTGATCCCTCTGGATTCAGCGATCCTGCGGATTTTTTTCTGATCCTCCACCTGCAGCCTGATCGTGTCAAAGAAATATTCATTCAGATTTTCGAAACCCAAACGCGAGAGGCCCTCCGACAAGCCATGGGCCAGGATACTGATGCGCAGGGCAATTTCTTTCAGGCCTTCGGGGCCATGGTAAACGGCGTACATCGCGGCCATATTGGCAAGCAATGCCTGAGCGGTGCAGATATTGGACGTGGCTTTTTCCCTCTTGATATGTTGCTCCCGAGTCTGAAGGGCCATCCGGAGTGCACGGTTACCCTGGGCATCCATACTCACCCCGATGATCCGGCCGGGGATCGCCCGTTTAAAATAATCTGTGGCGGCAAAAAATGCTGCATGCGGTCCCCCAAACCCGATGGGAACACCAAAACGCTGGGCGCTTCCCACGGCCACATCCGCACCCAGCTCTCCGGGAGGCGTTAAAAGCGTTAATGCCAGCAGATCCGTCGCCATGGCAACGAATGCGCCTGCTTCATGAACTTTCCGGATAAAGGAACGGTAGTCCGGAATATTCCCACTGCTGTCGGGATATTGCACAAGGGCGCCGAAGAATCCTGCATCGATAGTTGCCTGCGCGGCATGACCCGTCACGAGTTCAATGCCCAGGGGCTCGGCGCGGGTGGCCAGTACATCCCGGGTTTGTTTAAATATTGCCTGGTCCACAAAGAACCTGGGTACGCTTACATGGTCATGATCCTTATTCTTCTGATTAAAAAACATGATCATGGCTTCGGCTGCCGCCGTTCCTTCATCCAGCAGCGAAGCATTGGCAATCGGGAGCCCCGTAAGATCACTCACCACCGTCTGAAAATTCAGCAGGCTCTCCAGCCTCCCCTGTGAGATCTCCGCCTGGTAGGGCGTGTACTGGGTATACCATCCCGGGTTTTCAAAAACATTCCGGAGGATGACGCTGGGAGTGATGGTATCTGCATAGCCCTGTCCGATATAATTTTTAAACACTTTATTCCGGGATGCAATTTCCCTGAGCAGTTTGAGGTATTCGTACTCGCTGATGGCGGCTGTCACCTGCAGGGGGTCGGGATTACGGATGCTCTGCGGAATGGTTTTATCAATGAGTTCGTCCAAAGATTTATTTCCCGTGCGCTGCAGCATCTGCCGGGTTTCCGTTTCGTTGGAACCAATATGACGCCTTGCGAACGCATGCACCTGTTTCTCGAATAAGTTCATATTACCGATGATAATTGTTCAAAAAGATGCGCAAAGTTAACAGGAATTGAAGGATTCGGGAGTAAGCTCTTCATTTTCCTGTAGTTGCCGGCTGGTTTGCCGGCTACCGTCGTGGCTCCAGCCCGGAGGGCCGAACAGGTAGAACCATTTTTCCCGCCAGGAAATATCGCGGCGGCAAAGGTCTCGCCGGATTTCCAGCCATTCGTGGAAAACGAGATGGACAGGAGAAGGCTTGTCCAGTGGTTTGGTGAGCCCGTATTTTTTCTGTTGGTATTCTGCATCGGGCAGTTCGGGTTGAAAAGTACCGAAAAGCTGATCCCATACAATCAGGAACATGCCCATGTTCTTGTCCAGGTATTTTGGATTGGAGGCATGGTGCACGCGGTGATGCGAAGGGGTTACCAGAACATATTCGAGCCAGCCCATTTTCCTGATGAGGTCGGTATGTACAAAAATTCCCCAGATCTGGGTGGCGGAATAAATAAACACAATATCCAGCGGTTTGAATCCGAGCCAGGCAAGCGGAATAAAATAGATGAAACGGTAAAGAGGTTGAAATACCGAGGATCTGAACCCCACGGTGAAATTCATGTGCACCGACGAATGGTGCGTAACATGTACGGCCCAGAAAAGGCGGACTTCATGGTCGAAACGGTGGAGCCAGTAGTAGATAAAATCTTCCGCCAGCACCAGCATGACCCAGTAGCTGACGCCCATTTTCCAGGAAAATAATTTGTGATCGAACACGTGGATCAGAATGGCCACGTAGATAACCCGGAAGGATAGGTCGATTGTTGCGTTCAGCAACATGAGATATACATTGCTTGCCGTATCTTTCCAGCTGTATAATTTACGATGCTGCAGATGGCTTAACAGTAATTCCAGGCCAATGATGATCACATAAGCAGGGGTGCTGAAAAGGATAAGGAGTTGTTCCCGGACTGGATCGGCCATGCGCGAAATTAAATAAGTTGTTCAGAATGCGAAATCCATTAACAATAACGTTACAAAACTGGCAAAAGGTATCCGGCGAGCATCAAAAAAAGTATAAAGATTTCCTGGCCAGGGCGAATAAGAATAAAGTGTTAAATCTGCTTCCGGATTTGCACGAACAGGCTTTTCAGCAGATCGACTGTTTGCAGTGCGCCCGTTGCTGCAAACGGTTTTCTCCGCGCTTTAAAACGCCGGATATTAAACGGATTGCAAAAGTATTGGGCATGAAAGAAGGAGCGTTTATCGAAAAATACCTCCGCATCGATGAAGAAGGGGATTATGTACTGCAGTCCACTCCCTGCGCATTTCTGGGTGAAGATAACCGCTGCTCTATTTACGAGGACCGGCCTTCGGATTGTCACCGCTTTCCTTATACGGATGAAGATGTATTGCTGAAGCGGCCGCAGCTTACCCAAAAGAACAGCAGTTTCTGTCCCATTGTGGTTTCTGTGCTCGAAGGATTGCTGAATGCATCTAAATAATTCCCTGTATCAGTTCATCATAGGTTGCCTGTAAGCCCCGTTCAATACCATCTCCTTTCCATTCCGTTACGCCCGGAATGGAAGTGGCCTTTAAGATTTCCTCGCGGGTCTTACCGCCCTTGATTTGCTTATTAACAAAATCCAGCATACTGGAGAGATAATCCTGCATGGCTTTCAGGTCTTCTTTATCCCCGGTTACTTTATCGGGATCAAAAGCATGCCCGAAAATAAACAGGCTGTCTTTGTCGAATTGCTGTTGCGCTTTTTCCAGCGCCAGGATCCAGTTTTTAACGGAAGCGCCTGCACTGCGGTCGATAAAGGCCCATCGCCGGTTGAACACGAGGTCTCCCATGTGAACGATGTTCGCATGCGGAAAATGAACGACGCTGTCCCCGTTGGTATGCCCCGGTCCGTAATAGTAAGCGTTGATATTCTCCTTTAATTTTTTATACTCCCAGTCATTCCCATAGGTCAGGTCGGGATACAGTTGCTGATCTTCATTTTTCTGCTCTCTGGCCACCCGCTGCTGGTTGATCAGGGAATTGCTGTGGGCGGCAACATGTTTTACAATGCCCTTAAAGGAAATATTTCCGGAAGTATGATCTCCGTGATGGTGCGTGTTGATCAGGATCTCAAAGGGTTTCCCCGGATCCTTTTGCAGGGCGTCGATGAGGTGCCTGGATTGTTCCGGGAACTCGGCATCCACTACGGCGATACTTCTTTTCGAAATATAATAAGCGATGGTGCCACCTTTCTCGGTAAAAATGCCCACATCGTTGCGCAGCATTTTCATTTTATAGGGGTTGTCCTGCATAAATTTTGTCAGCCAGTCTTTACGCAAAAGCGGGATGGCGCCAAAAGCTATTCCGGAGTTTTTTACAAAGGAACGTCGGTTCATGTGGGGAAGTTTGGCCTAAGTTAACTACGAAAGCCGAGTTCGGTAACGTATACGGGGAATTTTTTTATGCGGTTTTTTTTAACTGCTGATCTTTTCCCCGGGTAAAGCCTTTTGGATTCTGAAAGGTTTCTGCCGTGATTTCCTTTTAGATTCTTCCTGATTTCCCCTGACGGCTTCGGGGTTTCTAAAAGAAGTCTCAAAGAAATCAAAAAGAAATTAACAACTAAACTGTAGCAGAACAGGGATAAACCTTTTTATTTACATTGCTTAAATTAATTGTTTGTATGGCATTAAAGAAAAAGCTGCTTTTTGTTTGTGTTGAAAATTCCAACCGCAGCCAGATGTCCCAGGCTTTTGCAAAAATTCACGGGGGCAACCTGGTAGAAGCTTTCAGTGCCGGCTCGAAACCCAGCGGGACGATCAATCCAAAAGCAGTCGTTGCGATGAAGGAATTGGGATATGATCTCACCCGGCACCACAGTAAAAGCCTGGAGGAGGTTAAAATGTTCGCTCCTTTTGACGTCGTTGTAACGATGGGCTGCGGGGATGCCTGCCCCTGGATGCCGGCTGCACGTTTTATCGACTGGCAGATACCTGATCCGCGGGAAATGAATGAAGGTGATTTCAGAAAAGTCAGGGATCTTATTGAGAACAAGGTGAAAGAACTTCTGCCCAATATATAAACCGTTTATATGATTTCCATTTTACTATTTGCCGCCGTACTATTGCTTACCTATTCCAACGGCGCCAACGACAACTTCAAAGGAACGGCGACCTTGTGGGGAAGCGGAACGCTGAATTACCGGCAGGCGCTTATTCTGGCCACCGTATTTACCTTCGCCGGTTCCCTGTGTTCCTATTTTTTTGCGGAATCCCTGATCCGAAACTTTTCCGTAAAGGGCTTGTTCCTGAAAATCTTATTCAGTCCGGCCGTTTTGTGCTTTCTGTAACACTTGGCGCAGGACTCACCGTATTGTTAGCCACCAGGCTGGGCTTTCCCATTTCCACCACCCACGGTCTGGTGGGTGCCCTGGTTGGCGCGGGTCTCATCGGCGCCGGGAGCGCCGTAAACTTTTCCACCCTGGGAAAAACATTTTTCATCCCCCTGATCATCAGTCCGGTGATGGCCGTTGTCCTGAGCAGCCTGCTTTATCTCTTATTCACTAAATCGCGCAGGGCGGCGGGAATTTCCATAGAAAGCTGCGTTTGTATCGGAAAGAAATGGATACCCCTGACTTCCGTGTTAAAAACCCGGGACAGATTTACCACTTTCGGTCGGCAGCATTTACGGAATCGGGATCATCAATAGAACGGCCAACAACAAAGAGATTTCCAAAATACTGTTGTCCTGGGTACTAACCCTACCGATCGCTGCAATGCTCAGCGCCTTCATTTTTTTTCTGCTCAATACTTTTTGAGGAAAGGAAGTTAGTGCTTCGACCCGGGACGGGGCATATTGCGCTGTCGCAAAACGCCCCTTTTTTGTCAACCCTGCACCCCTGCCTTTTCATTTTTGATTCTCATCTTTGTATTGTCAGTTTATTTAAACTAAAACAATTTAAAATCTATAATCATGGCTACGAAAATTTTCATCAATTTACCCGTTTCCGATTTGCAGAAGGCGATGGGCTTTTATACGGCAATAGGCTTTACCAATAATCCGCAGTTTACGGATAATACCGCGGCATGTATGGTGCTTACCGAAGAGATTTATGTAATGCTGCTCACCCACGCAAAGTTCAGGGAGTTCACTTCAAAGGCTATTGCCGACACATCAAAAACAGCGGCTGCCATCAATTCCCTTTCTGTTGATTCGCCTGCAGAAGTGAATACCATGGCGCAGGCTGCGGTAAAAGCCGGTGGTAAAGAACCTGCACCTGCAAAAGACTACGGCTTTATGCAGCAAAGAAGTATAGAAGATCCGGATGGAAACCTATGGGAAGTGCTTTATATGGATATGACCAAATTTCCTAAACAATAGTCGGAAGGGTAATCTTCAATTAATAGAAAAATCGAACGCCATGAGAAAATTAAAATTACAAATGAATTTTTCCGGGATAGACTGGGACAACGACATGGTAGACTTTTGCATTGACAACCTTAAAAATGTGGACAGCATATTGCTTGGACGAAACACGGCTGAAGGTTTTATTCCCTATTGGGCAGAAGTTGCAAAGAATCCCGATCCCCATGATATTCATTCCAGGCTTGGAAAGCCACTGACTGATATTCCCAAGATTGTTTTTTCAAATACGCTTGGGGGCAATCAGTGGAACAATACAATTATCGTAAGGGGCGACATTGCCGAAGAAATAAAGAATTTGAAAGAGAATAAGGGGAGCGACATCATTGTTTATGGCGGTAATTCATTTGTATCGTCCCTGGTTGAGCACAAACTAATAGACGAATATTATTTGCTTGTGAATCCGCTTGCTATTAGTAGTGATGACCCGATTTTGAAATTCATAAATGCCAGTTTACAGCTGACCTTAAAGGAATGCAAACCATTTCCCTGCGGAACAGTGTTGCTGTATTATATTGCTTCTCCGGTTGCCAATGCCGAACGGATGAAACGGGAGCATTGAAAAGGCTTTGGATGCTTTGCTCAATTAAATAATAAAAAGTATGAATACGAATGAAACGCAAATTAAAAAACTTGTTGAGAATTGGGCTTTAGCGGTCCGCAATAAAGACATAGAAAAGATTCTTGACCATCATTCGCCCGATATAGTAATGTATGATGTGCCTGAGCCCTTTCAGTCAAGGGGGATCGGGGCATACCGGAAAACCTGGGATTTATTTTTTGCAAACACGAAACCCGGTGTATTTGACATTCAGGAGCTAAATATTATTGCAGATGAAAAGGTTGCTTTTTGTTTTGCGTCCATGAAATGTTGCGACAAAAGCGATACGCCGGATTTTGTTGATTTGCCTTTCAGATTAACTATTGGGTTAAGGAAAATAAATAACCAATGGATTATTGTTCATGAACACCATTCTATACCAGCCAAATAATCTTTAGATAGTTCCATAACTTTGTAAAATGGAAAACAAAGGCCTGCTTTTTATCCCTGATATCAGCGGCTTTACCCGGTTTGTCACAGAAACTGAAATTAACCACAGCCGCCTTATTATTCAGGAATTGCTTGAGTTGCTTATCAATGCAAATCAAACAGGGCTTGAAGTTTCAGAGGTTGAAGGCGATGCCATTCTTTTTTACAAATTCGGAGAGATGCCCGAATTGGAGGAACTGTACAGTCAGGTAGAAAAAATGTTCAGCAGTTTTCATCATCACCTGCAGGCTTATGATAGCCTCCGTTTATGTCAATGCAAGGCCTGCGTGTCCGCTATCAACCTGACATTAAAGGTTATTACGCATTACGGAGAGTTTACACAATACAACGTAAAGAATTTTACTAAACTGCTGGGTAAAGATGTTATTGTTGCCCATCAGCTTTTAAAAAACGATATAGACCAGCATGAATACTGGCTTGTAACAAAATCCCTTTTACAAAGCGACAAACCCCGGGAATTTGCAAAGTGGATGAAATGGAACAGCAGCGGAAAGCAGACAGAGGCAGGAGAAATACAATTTCATTATGTGCAACTAGGCCAGCTTAAAAATGAATTGCCGCCTTTGTCTCCCGTCCAATTGGAGCCTGCCAGAAAGGCAAAGATGCTGACCGTTTCAAAAGAATATGATGCGCATATCATTACTATGTTTCATGGCGCCGGCGGTTTTAATTATCGCCATCTCTGGCAGGAAGGGGTTAAAAAGGTAGAGGAATTTACGCATTTTCTGCCCCGGGTAGGCATGAAAAGCCGGAGAACGCTGGAGAGTGGCGAGGTCATAGTATGTGTGAGTAGCTACTCGTTTCATCCGGACCGGATTGAATTCAGTGAAACTGATGAAAAAAAGGAAACCTCCACTTACTTTATTCTTGAAAAAATTACTGATCACAAAACGAGATTGACTATGAATTTGTATATTAGGAAAAATGTAGCCGGGGAATTTGTTTTCAGATTATTTAAAAAGAAGGAAGTAAAAAAGAGCATGGAAAAATCGTTAATTAATCTTGGCCGGATTGTACAGGATATTCATGTGGCAACGGAATATTAAAGACTTCGGGATCACCACAGATAATCATCACCGTATTTACCAGAAGAATTTTATTCTTTTCATGTCACAGGAGCTCCGGCTGCGATGTCTCCTGTACGGGCAATGGGACAACTTTCTTAAGCCCTTAAATCATTAATACTATTAAAATGAAGAAGGATAAAATAATTTATTGGACTTCCACCGGGATTATATGCGCTGTAATGGTCTTTAGTATTATCAGCTTTACCTTTTTCGACCACAGTATATATCCCGAAGGGGCTTTTGCCCATCTGGGATTGCCAAATTATTTCAAGGTGGAACTTACCATCGCCAAAACACTGGGCGTGCTGGTTCTGGTATTGCCTAATGTTCCGGCCAGGATAAAGGAATTCACTTATTTTGGCTTTGGTATCACGATATTCTCGGCTATCATTGCCCATTCCGCTGTCGGTGACGACATCTGGCATATTATAGATCCTGCATTTTTCTTTGTGGTTTTATGCTTTTCGTATATATATTACCAAAAGATACAAGTTGGCAAAGGGGCTCAGGCCGGTCATATAAATTAACAGGATCACCCGTGTCACAAATAATGACCGTAATTTGTCCGGTACGATGGAGTCAATAAAGTGCAGCTGTAAAACGGTGTAACATGGATCATAGGACGGAGACATTTTTTGATTACAGGAATCTTTTATTTTCCATTGCCTATAATATGTTGGGTAGTGTGAAAGATGCGGAAGACATAGTACAGGATACTTACCTGAAATGGATGGAAGTGCAATCCGATGATGTGAGAAATAGAAAGGCATACCTGGTAAAGATCGCTACAAATAAATGTATCAATTACCTGAACAGCGCAAGAGTAAAACGTGAAAAATACATTGGCGTGTGGCTGCCGGAACCACTGTTGAACTATGATCCGGATAAGTCACGCGCCGGGATTGAATCCTACCATGCTCTCTCTTTTGGCATTTTGGTCTTACTTGAAAAATTGACGCCGCGGGAAAGGGCCATATTTCTTTTGAAGGAGATCTTTGCTTACGACTATTCCGAGCTGGCCGTCATTTTTGATAAAACGGAGGATAACTGCCGGCAAATTTTCAGGAGAGCAAAAGCTAATCTTGGTAAAGACACCCGGCGGTTCAAAGTGGATATAAAAGTCCACGAAAAAATGCTGAATAACTTCCTTCGTGCTATTTCAGATGGGAGTCTTGACGGCCTTATCGAATTGCTAAAAGAAGATATCGTCTTTTTCGGAGATGGCGGAGGGCGGGCGATAGCCATCAATGACCAGCGGCTGACAGCAGCGTTAAAGCCCGTACATGGGAAAGAAAATGTAAGCAGGATGCTTCTGCGTACCGTTCCTAAATTATATCTTCTCCCGGATTACCATCAGGAAGTCATTATTGCAAACGGGCTGCCTTCTGTTATTTCGTATTCGGGTTCCACGCCGGTCGGACTTGTTTCCATTGAACATGACGGCGAACATATCAGCAATATTTATGTACAGACAAATCTCGAGAAGCTCAGACAGTTTACAAAGAAGTAAAGAGCCGGTTTGGGTCCGCGATATTCAAAGTGGTCAATACTCCATTTTTCGCAGTGAAGGCGCCTTGAACCAGGTGGTCACTACAACCAGAATGGTCATGCAGCCGCCGAACACAACGGAAGTCACCACGCCGAGCAGCCGGGCCATGATGCCGCTTTCAAACTGTCCGAGCTCATTGCTGGAATTGATGAACATGGAGTTGACGCTCATCACGCGGCCGCGCATGTGATCCGGTGTTTTCAGCTGGGTGATGGTTCCCCGGGTTACCACACTTACGCCGTCCAGCATGCCGCTGATCACCAGTACGGCAAAGGATAACCAGAAGAGTTTCGAAATCCCGAACACGATAATGCAGAGGCCGAAGCCGCCAACGGCATACAGGAGTTTCTTTCCCTGTTTCCTCTTCAACGGAAAAAGCGTGAGCAGCGTTACGATGCAGATGGATCCCAGGTCCGATGCGCCGTTGAGAAATCCGAAACCCTGGGCGCCGACTTTCAGAATGTCGCGGGCATATACCGGTACCATGGCAACCGCTCCGCCGAACAGCACGGCAAAGAGATCGAGCGAGAGGGCGCCCAGCAGTTCTTTTGTTTTGTATACAAAGACCAGCCCTTCCTTCACACTGTCCCAGGTTTTTTTCTCTCCCCGCTCGTGCACAGGAGGCTTTGGTTTCAGGGTGAATAGTACCGTGAAGGCGGCGAATACCAGGATAGCGACAACCGTCAGCGTGCCGGTATTTCCCAGTCCGGCAATCAGGAAACCGCCCAGGGCATGACCTGTTACCGATGCGGAAAGATAGGCGCCCTGGTTCCAGGTGGTGGCATTTTGTAATAATCTTTTCGGAACCACCTGCGCCAGCAGTACGTTGAAGATAGGCCCGGTGAAAGAGCGCACCACCCCGGTACCAAAAATGATCAGGTAAATCAGCAGGGCAATGGCGTGCGGATGCAGATGATTGCTTCCAATATGACTGGAAAGAACGAGCAGGAGCAGGGCTGCCAGTCCGTAAAGCGAAACACCGGTCAGCATCATCTTACGCTTTTCACTGAGGTCGATCACATGGCCTGCATAGAGGGCAAAAGATACGGCTGGTACAAATTCGGATAGTCCCACGATGCCGATAGCCAGGGGCGCATTGGTAAGGTTGTAAATCCACCAGCCCACAAGAGTGCTCATCATGCGCAAACCCATGATAAACAAAAAACGGCCGATGACCAGGTTCCTGAATTCAAAGATCCGGACAGCTTCCAGCGGGGAAGAAGACAAAGACTCGTTTTCCATTGCTACATAGCTGTTTTATGGCAGGGCAATATAATGTTGTCCGGGTTCATATTCTTTCTCCAGCGCATCCAGCACAATCTGGAAATGTTTTTCATTCCCGAGAAAGTCCGCGTTGGAAGCATCTATGAATAGGGTTTTGATATTATGCTGCCGGATATAGCTCGTATAGGTTTCCTGCAGATTAAAAAGATAGAGATCCGGGATGGCTTGTTCGTAAGCGCGGTTCCTCTTCCGGATATTCTTCTGCAGCTGGCTGACCGGCGAATGTAAATAGATCAGCAGGTCGGGCTGAACCAGCTGTTGATAGATGATGTCGAATAATTTCTGGTACAGGTGGAATTCTTCATCCGGCAGGTTCACTTTGGCAAAAAGCAGGCATTTGCTGAATATATAATCGGAAATGGTCAGGCTTTGAAAAAGGTCTTTTGTGTGGACGAGCCCTTTCAGCTGTTTATACCGCTCCGCCATGAAAAAAAGCTCCAGCGGGAATGCATATTGTTTTGGGTTTTCATAAAATTTGGGAAGAAAGGGATTTTCTGCAAAGGCTTCGAGGATCAGGCGGGAATTAAAATGGCGCGCCAGCAGATGGGCAAGCGTGGTCTTTCCCGCCCCGATATTTCCTTCCACGGCAATAAAATGATAGTTCATGAAGCTGTAAATATCCGGATTCCGTTTGTGTTATCCCGGACTGTTCATATTTTTTTTACCGGCAGGGGATCCGTACATTCCCGCAGGAGTTCCCGCACCGTTTTTCCGGAAACAGGGTGCACAAAATCAGCCGCAATTTCGTTCAATGGTTCCAGCACGAACCGGCGTTCCGCAATCCGGGGATGGGGAATGACGAGATCCGGCGTTGCAATGATTTCCCGGTTATAAAACAGGATGTCGATGTCCACGATCCGCGGAGCATTTTGCACCGTTCTTATTCTACCCATTGTTTTTTCTATCGAAAGATTCGCCTGCAGCAGATCCTGCGCCCCCAGGCTGGTATTGATCAGCAGGGCCTGATTCAGGAAATCAGGCTGATCCGTTTTCCCCCATGCACCCGTGAGGTAAACGGAAGAAACTTGTTCAATGACACCGCAAATATGTTCTATATTTGCCCGTGCCTGCTGCATATGAAGGAATCTGTCACCCTCATTACCGCCAATCAGCAAATAAGCCTTGTTCATAACTGTGTTCTTTACCCGAACCAAAGATCTTTAATTTTCATTCATACTAAACAGGAAAGTGCATGCGCAGCTTTTTTAAAATATTTTTTGCGAGCCTGCTCGCCCTGATCGCCTTTGTACTGATTGTTTTCTTTTTCACGCTCGGCTTCATCAGCAGCATCGCCAGCGGTATTGCAGGCAACGGGCGGGGAGAAACCGGTAGCAATGCCGTCCTGGTGCTGGACCTCAGCCAGTCGTTCCGGGAAAAACCGGTGGAAGACCCGCTGGCTGATTTCAGTGACACCCGCTACAACACACCGGGCGTGTACGATGTGATCCGGCTGATCCGGTATGCGAAAACAGACAGCGCTATCCGGGGGATTTATATTAAGGCAGGTTCCAATGCCAACGGCTTCGGCACTTCGGAAGAGATCCGCAATGCGCTCGCCGATTTCAAAGGATCCCACAAATTCATTTACGCCTACGGCGACGTGATTTCATTGAAAGCATACTATGCTTCCAATGTGGCGGATAAAATTTATTGCAACCCGAAGGGCGGACTGGAATGGCAGGGACTCACCAGTGTAATGCTGTATTTTAAAAAAACACTGGATAAGCTGGAAATCCAGCCGGAAATATTTTATGCGGGTAAATTCAAAAGTGCAACAGAGCCGCTGCGAACCGAAAAGATGAGTGATGCCAACCGGCTGCAGACGACGGAACTGCTCGGGGATATCTTTAATCATATCCTGGTTCAGACGGCGGCGGCCCGCGGCCAGGATACGGCGGTGCTTCGCCGCTGTGTTGACCAGCAGTTGATTCAGCATCCGCAGGATGCCATCGAATATAAGTTGCTTGACGGCGCGAAATATAATGACGAGGTTTTGGAGGAAATGCTGCCGAAGTTAAAAGTTCATTCCGTGAACGATATCAATTTTGTGCCGCTCGGAAAATATTACGAGTCGGTGAAATTGAAGATGAGATCAGATGGAAAGGACCGCATCGCCTTGATTTACGCCGAAGGAAATATTGTGGGCGGAAAAAATGATCAGCAGGAAATCGGGGAGGACGCTTATCGCAACATGATACGCAAAGCGCGGCTGGATAAGGATATCCGTGCTATCGTATTCAGAATAAATTCCGGCGGAGGCTCGGCCCTGGTGAGCGAAAATCTGTGGCGGGAACTCTCCCTGGCTAAAGCAGCAAAACCGGTCGTGGTCAGTTTTGGAGATGTGGCCGCTTCGGGAGGGTATTATTTATCCTGCAACGCGGATAGTATTTTTGCCGATCCGATGACCATCACCGGTTCTATCGGTGTATTCAGCATTATCCTGAACACGCAATCGTTTTTTAAAAATAAGCTCGGAATAACTTTTGATGCCGTGCATACGGCAAAAGAACCCGATGCTATTACCATGGCGCAGCCGCTGACGGAAATGCAGAGAAAATTTTTGCAGAATGATGTCGACAGCATCTACCTTGACTTCAAAAGCAGGGTAGCCGATGGCAGAAAAAAAGATATACAGTATATCGACAGCATCGGGCAGGGGAGAGTGTGGGGCGGACAAAAAGCCCGCGGGCTCGGCCTGGTGGACGAGATCGGCGGACTGCAGGATGCCGTTAATTGCGCGGCGAGGCTGGCCAAAACAAGCGATTACCGGTTAAGGGAATATCCGGAGCCGAAAAATTTCCTGGAGCTTCTGCTCAATGACTATAAGGAAACCGTCAAAATGAAATCCATCCGGGAAGACCTGGGTGATCAGGGATTGAAATGGTACAAGACCATGACAGATATTAAATCCATGGCGGGTGTTCCCCAGATGCGTTTGCCTTTCCAACTGGATATTTTTCAAAAATGAACCGTATAAAATTGCATTCTCTTCATGAGCCGTCCCTATAGTCAGTTCAGGGCCATGCTGGCCATCAGCCGGGCAAGTTTACAGGCCATATTGCGTAGTCCTTCCGCCGTTGCTTTCAGCCTGGGTTTTCCCCTGGTTTTTATTCTCGTTTTTGGTTTCATAGGTGATACCGGCACTTCCGTTACGATTGCCTTAAAGAATCCGCGGGATACTTCGGTCTATGTGATCCGTGCGTTGCTCGGATCCCGGATAGTGAAACTGAAAACGGAAAAAGATTCCCTTGCCATCCGGGAAGACCTGGAAAAAGGGAATATTGCCGCCGTTATCTCGCTGGATTCTTCGATGTCGGCACTGGGCGTTATGCAATACAAAATAAAGACGCAATCGTCTTCCGCCTCCGGAGATAAGTATCCCGTGCTGAAAATGGCACTGGCCCAAACCATCCAGATACTGGAGGAAAGCCGGATTCCGGATCAGTATAAACTGATCAGCGTTGAGGAACTGCCCCCGATTACGGGAAGACAGTATAAAATGATTGATTTTGTTTTACCTGGCATGCTGGGATTTTCCTTATTGAGTGCGGCTGTTTTCGGCGTGGCTTTCGTATTTTTTAACCTGCGGCAGACCCTGGTGATCAAAAGGTTTTTTGCCACGCCGATCAACCGGAAAAATATTGTGTTCGGCGAGGCCCTGAGCCGGGTGTTCTTTCAGATGATGACGGCATTGGTGATTATTGTGATGGGATATTATTTGTTTGATTTCACCCTGGTGCATGGATTTATCACTTTTGTGAACCTGATGATCCTGAGTTTTATCGGAGTGGTCGTTTTTATGGGTTTTGGATTTATTATCAGCAGTGTTTCCAAAAACGAAAGTTCTATTCCACCCTTCGCCAATCTCTTTACGCTTCCCCAGTTCCTGCTTGGCGGAACATTTTTTTCCACGGATGTTTTTCCAAAATGGCTGCAGTCCTGCTGCGAAGTGCTTCCCCTGAAACAGCTGAATGATGCCCTGCGCAATGTGGCTTTTGAAGGAGCGGGACTGTTCGATTGCGGCAAGCAGATCGGCATATTACTGATCTGGGGCATTGCGATATATGCGGTCGCCATCAGGACCTTTAAATGGGAATAATCTTTCACCACTAAGCATTTATTTTGAAACTGATCATTGCCAGTATCATTATTCTCTTTGGCGTCGTTTTTTTTCTTTTTGCCTTGTTTCCTTCCCGTCTTACAGTCAGCCGGATCATTCTGATCAATGCGCCACAGGCTGCCGTTGCCCGCAAAATATCGGATCTGAGGACCTGGAAGGACTGGAACGAACTGACGCGCGTAGAGGCAGAAGGAGCTGCCATAAATAAAAATGCAGGACAACCTGATTCCATCCTGTTGCAAAATGAAAGACTCAGCATCCACCTGGTAAAGCAAACTGCCGATTCCGTGATTACCCGCTGGCAGGATGCCAGGGGAAGATCTTTTATTGGCAGATTCAGCCTGACAGAGGAAGGCGGGCAGGTCATCCTGCAATGGAGCCTCGAATTCCATGTCCGCTGGTACCCCTGGGAAAAGCTGGCCAGCATGTTCTATGATAAGCAATTGGGACCGCTCATGGAACAGTCGCTGAAGAATCTCCGGAAATCGCTCGAGCCTGCACAGGATAAGGTTTCTAAAGTTATCTTTACGAGGATCAACAATTCATCCAACTAAAAATTCAGCTTCATGAAAAAGATGCTCCTTTTTTCATTTATCGCATTTCTCGGTTTGAGTGCCTGCGGCCAGGAAAAGCCGGTCAGTCCGCATGAAACAGCAGTCGGAACCCATGTTTCCGTCCGCTACGGCCGTCCGTACAAAAAAGGCCGCGACATTTTTGGCGGACTGGAACCTTATGGCAAGGTTTACCGCCTCGGTGCGGATTCCGCCACTACGATAACCTTTGACAGAGATGTCGAATTTGCCGGCAAACCGGTAAAGGCAGGAACCTACACTTTATTTGTTATTCCGAACAGGGAAAGCTGGACGATTATCCTGAACGGACAACTCGGACAGTGGGGCGCTTACAGTTACGATAAGTATAAGGATAAGGACATCCTGCATGCAGATGTGCCGGTTAAAAAAACCGATAAAGTGGTGGAGCAGCTGACCATCAGCTTTCCGGGATCGTCCATGCTGATCGAATGGGACCATACGCAGGTGACCGTTCCCGTTACATTTTCCTGATCCGGGATGGCCCGGGGGCAGCTAACCATTCCCGCTAATTTTCCCGATCCCTGATGGACAGGAATGCATCTAACCATTCCCGTTAGAGATTGCCGATCAGTGCGGGAAGGGACAGCAGGAACCGATAAACTTTTTCGAGCTGTTCTTCCGTGATGCAGTATGGCGGCATGATATAAATGGTATTGCCCAGGGGGCGCAGATAAATTCCTTCCTGCATTGCCTTTTGACGAATGAACCCGCCAATGCGGCTGATGTAATCATGCTGACCGTTAGTGAGTTCAAAAGCCAGAATGGTTCCGACGGTTCTTGGATTCAATACCATTTCCGCCCCTGCATGCAAAAGTCTATCGTTTAGAAAGTTTTTATTTTTTTTTGTGATGGCCTGTATCTGTTCGATACAGGTCTTTTTTTGTAACAGGTCCAGGCTTGCCAGTCCGGCCGCGCAGGCAATCGGATTAGCCGTATAGGAGTGACCATGAAAAAATGTGCGCCGGCGGTCATCACTCAGAAAGGCATCGAATATTTCGCGGGTACAGGCAGTGGCGCCCAGTGCCATGGTTCCTCCCGTTATTCCCTTGCTCATGCATAGGATATCCGCTTTGGTGGGAACAGATTCGCTGGCAAATAGAGTTCCGGTTCTTCCAAAACCAGTGAGCACTTCGTCGGCAATACAGAGGATATGGTTTTCCCTCACCGTTTTGAGTAAACCGTCCAGGCCGGCGGCCTGATACATTCTCATGCCGCCGGCTGCCTGCAGCAGGGGCTCGTAAATGAAGCAGGCAATTTCGTTTCCGTGGGAATTCACGAAGGATTTTAATTCGGCTGCATTATTTTCATCCGGCGTATCGATAAACAATACGTCAAACAGGTAGTCCTGAAATGCTTCCGTGAATAACCCGCGGCCGCTTACGCTCATGGCGCCGAACGTGTCCCCGTGATAAGCATGCCGGAAAGCCAGTATTTTATTCCTGCCGGGCTGATCTTTATTTTTCCAGTATTGAATGGCCATTTTGAGTGCCACTTCAACGGCGGTAGATCCGTTATCAGAGTAAAATATTTTCTCAAAGTCTCCGGGCAGTATTGCCAGCAGCCTTTCCGCCAGCTGCACGGCCGGTTCATGGGTGAAACCCGTAAAGATCACATGCTCCAGCTGCCGCGCCTGCACATGGATCTTCTCTGCAATATACGGATGTGCATGACCGTGAATATTCACCCACCAGCTGCTGATGGCGTCGATATAACTGTTCCCGGCATCATCGAACAAAAGCGCGGCTTCGCCCCGCACAACGGGAACCGGGGGATCCGCCTGCTGATGCTGGGTATAGGGATGCCAGATTACCTGCCGGTCGCGGTCGCTGAGAGATGAAGGAGGCATATTAATGTGTTAATGTGGAAATGTGTTAATGTGGAAATGTGTTAATGTGGAAATGTGTTAATGTGGAAATGTGTTAATGTGGAAATGTGCTAATGTGAAAATGTGGTAATGGGCAAATTTAGCAATGAATGACAATAGGATAATTTCCTTATTAGAGTTTCATCAATTTCCACATTAGCACATTTTCACATTAGCACATTTCCCCATTTCCACATCACTCTCCAGTTTTTAAAAACTTCAGGTTCCTTCGTATGCCCGCATATTTCGCCCGTTTTAAAGGCGAGCCAGAGAATATTTTTTTGAAACCTTCTTCCGTTAAAGCCTCCCAGTCCTCCCGTTTATAATGCAGCAGTTCGGGTATGGGAGTAAAAGCAGGCTCCTGTGTTGGTTTTGAGAAGCGGTTCCAGGGACATACATCCTGGCATACATCACAACCAAACATCCAGTTGTCCATCTTTCCCTTTACCGGTCCCGGCATTAGCAGGTCCTTAAGTTCAATAGTAAAATAGGAGATGCACTGGCTGCCGTCCACGACCTTGTCGTCATGAATGGCCTGCGTGGGACAGGCATCTATGCAACGGGTGCAGTCGCCGCAGAAATCCTGCGTATAGGGTGCATCATACTCCAGTTCAAAATCCACGATCAGCGTGGCAATAAAAAAATAGGAGCCTTGTTTTTTATGAATGAGGTTTCCGTTTTTGCCCACCCAGCCCAGACCGCTGCGCACCGCCCAGGATCTTTCCATCACCGGGGCGCTGTCTACAAAACCACGCCCATGGAAATCCCCGATCTTTTCCTTTAGCGCATGGAGAATGAAATTCAGTTTCGGGCGGATCACCTCATGATAATCCTTACCATAAGCATACCTGGAAATTTTGGGAGCAGTGGGATCCTGTTTTGCCGGAGGGTAATAATTCATCAGAAAACAGATCACGGACTTTGCCCCGGGTAAAAGCTTATAAGGGTTAACTCTTAGATCGAAATGTTTTTCCATGTAGTGCATGCTGCCATGCATACCGTGGTGAAGCCATTGTTCCAGCTTTCGCGCATCCTCGTCCAGCGGCACAGCGGCCGTAATTCCGCAATGTTCAAACCCGGCGGCGGTGGCCAGCGAGCGGATAAACTTCGTATTTTCAGAAATATTCTTCATCGGAAACCCCCAAATGGTGCTTATCCCACAATAATTTTTCTATTTTTAGAACGTTAATTAAACTATAACACACCCCTGAATTCAATGAGAACTCCCCGCTGGCTAAATGAGCCAGGTTCCTGTTCATCAGGCCAAAGTTACCGCTCTGTACAGAAAATACCTGATTTAAGGTTATATGCCTGGACAGGTTCCCGTGCGGGAAATGTCAGAGATAATTTTCAGGAAAATGCTCACACGTCATGAAAAATTTATTCTGCGTTTTTGTTGGGCTGTTTATTTTGATTGCCACGAATGCACAGTCATTTAATGCCTCATCTGTTCCGGATGTCTTAAAAAGCAATGCCAATGTGGTGATCCGGCTTGAGGAAAAGACACTGGAAATCAAATCACCGGAGAAGGCTTCCATTCACCGGCACCTGGTGTGCACCATACTGAATGAGAAAGGAGATGACTACGCCGATTTTATTATTGTTTATGATAAATTTAAAAACATTGGCAGCGTGAGCGGCTATCTGTACGATGCTAATGGAAAAGAGTTGAAACATTTTAAGAAAAAGGACATGTTGGATCATCCGTATAACGACGGTTCATCCTTTGTGAATGACGTTCGGTATAAACGCGGAACATTATCCTGGCATAGCTATCCCTATACAGTTGTGTTTGACGAAGAGGAAGATATAAACGGATTTATCGGTATTGAAGGCTGGAATCCGCAGCCCTCCATTGAATCCTCAGTTGAGCGGAGTGTATATACCATCACGGCCCCCAGTGACTATAACGTTCGCTTTAAACTGCTGAACGCGAAGATTGATCCCCAAATATCTGAAAAAAATAACCGGAAAACATACAGCTGGGAGATTCGAAACCTGCCGGCTTTTGAAGAAATACCTTTTTCCGCCCCCTGGATCCGCTATAGCCCTTACCTGATGGTAGGAGCTTCAGAGATAGAACAGGAAGGATATAAAGGGAATATGACAACCTGGACGGGATTTGCAAAATTCTATGCTGATCTGCAAAAAGGCCGTGATCTGCTTCCTGATGAAGTAAAACGGAAAGTTCATGAACTCACCGATGCCATTTCTGACAAGAGAAAGAAGGTGGCTGTCCTCTATGATTATTTACAGAAGAACACCCATTACGTCGGATTTCAACTGGGCATTGGCGGCTGGCAGACTTTTGATGCAACTTATGTGGCGCACAATAAGTATGGGGATTGTAAGGCATTATCGAATTTCATGGTGGCTCTTCTGAAAGAGGCCGGTATAAAAGGTCATCCTGTTATTATTCATGGTGGAACAGAAACAAGGGATTTTGTGAAGGACTTTACGAACGATCCCTTTAATCATATCATTTGCTGCGTTCCCTTAGGTAAGGATTCCATCTGGCTGGAATGTACAGATCAGTATCTTCCCGCAGGTTATCTAAGTTCCTTTACCGCCAACCGTTACGGTCTGCTGGTGGATGATGACGGAGGAACACTTGTTCATACGCCCGCATACCTGCTGCCCGATAATAAACAGATCCGGAAAATAACTGCTTCGCTGAGTGGAGATGGCAAGTTGACCATCGATAGCAAAACTTCTTACCGGGCCGCATGCCAGGATGAGATTGAGGGCATCATACATCATTATTCCAAAGAAGAACAGCAACGATGGCTGAAGGGTAAATTTGATTTGCCTACATACGATGTGACATTGTTCAACTATGAAGAAGACTACAGCAACCGGTTGCCGGTAATCCGGGAATCGCTTCAAATCGCAGTCACGGATTATGCGCAGGTGAGCGGGAAACGGATATTTCTGAATCCCGACGTTCTAACCCGGACAACGGTAAAGCTGACGGCGGACGATCACCGGATTTTCGATATTGATTTCAAAGATGAATATTGCCATGTTGATTCCATTCAGATAGCCGTTCCGGCCGGTTACGAACCTGAGTCAATACCGGAGGACCTGATGTTGCAGAGCAAGTTTGGCGCATATGAAACCCATCTGAAAATTGACGGCGAAAAGATCGTTTACTATAGAAAATTCGAGCGTTACCGGGGCCGGTTTCCGGGTTCGGATTATTCCGAAGTGGTTAAATTTTATGATGAAATTTATAAATCGGACCACGGAAAAATCGTACTGGTAAAAAAGAGCTGACAAGGAACATACCGCAATAACCCAACCTGTAACCTTAAACTGATAAACATGAAAAGTAAAAATCTGTTCTTTTTGCTTCTTTGTACTGTTATATTACAACTCAGCCTGTCGGCCCAGAAAAAAAAAGCAGAGAAGGCCGGTAAGGAAGAAGAGTCAGATATCAGATTTGGTAAAATAACGCCCGCCGATTTCGATCTTGCAGGGGAAAAATATGATTCCGGCGCCAGCGCCGTGATCATTGCGGATATCGGGGATACCCATTTTGAAGGTAATTCGAAAGGCGATTTTTCGATGGTCTTTACGCGATTCATGCGGGTGAAAATATTAAATAAGAATGGGTTTGATATTGCTGAGAATAGCATCAGGCTTTATAATGACATGCATGGGGACATCGAAAAAATCTCAAATCTCAGGGGGGCCACTTTTAATATGGAGAATGGCCAGGTAACAGAGACCAAACTGGACGATAAACAGGTATTTACGGAGCAGTTCGATAGGAATAATAGTCATGTTAAGTTCACAATGCCCGCTTTGAAAGAGGGATCTGTTTATGACCTGAGTTATACCATCCGGTCTCCATTTTATATGGATCTGAAATCCTGGAATTTTCAGGGCATTTATCCCTGTTTATGGAGCGAATATGAAGTAACTATTCCCCCGTCTTTACATTACGTAATGCATTTACAGGGAGACGATCATTTTGATGTCAATACAACAAAGGAAGTGTTCCAGAGTTTCACGATCCGCGTCAGCGGTGGTGCTTCCTCCGACGATGTTTATCATGTTTCCGGCAATTCCGTTCAGCAAAGGTGGGTGAAGAAAAACGTCCCAGTTCTGAAGCAGGAAGCCTTTACCACAACGGTCAGGAATTATATGAGCCGCGTTTCATTTCAATTGCATTATCGCCAGTGGAATGAACAATCGGAAAGGCATAATTTCCTGTCCACCTGGTTTGTTGCCTGCGAAAAACTGTTGCAGAGGGACGATTTTGGACTGGCTCTTGATCGCGATAACCATTGGATGACTGAAGATTTGAAAAATATTACGGCAGGTTGTGTAACCAATGAGGAAAAGATAAAAAAGATCTATTGTTTCGTGCGGGATAATTTCAGCTGCACCGACCATGATGCGTTGTATGTAAAATCTTCCCTGAAAGACGTATTTAAGAAGAGAGCCGGAAACGTGGCCGAAATCAATTTATTATTAACCGCGATGCTGCGGCATGAGGATATTTCCGCTGATCCGGCCATCCTGAGCACCCGGGATAATGGCTTTGCCGACCAGTCTTATCCGCTGATTGATCAATTTAATTATGTTATCTGTATCGCGCATTCCGGGAATATCACCTATAAGCTGGATGCCAGTCAGCCCTATAATGGCTTTGGAAAAATGGTGCTGGATTGTTACAATGGGCAGGCAAGAACGATTAATAAGGACAAGCCCTATCTTATTGACCTTTCCCCGGATTCCATTTCGGAAAGCAAACTGACAACGGTATTTATTATTAACGATGACAAGGGGAATCTGACCGGCAGCTTTCAGACAAGACTGGGAAATCAGGAATCCTATTCAGTGCGCGAGGATATTAAAAAAACCTCTGAAAAGGATTATTTTAAAAAAATCCAGACTAGCTATGGCAGCGACCTGAGCCTTGATCATCCGGAAATCGATTCCCTGACAAAGTTCGATTATCCGGTTGCGATTCATTACGATTTTGATTTAAAAAACCTGCTGACCTCCGATATTATCTATTTTAATCCCATGATGGCGGACCTGCAGAAAACCAATCCGTTTAAATCACTGGAGAGGCATTATCCTGTGGAAATGCCCTATAAAATGGATGAAACCTATGTATTGAGCATGGATATTCCCAAAGGCTTCCAGGTGGACGAATTGCCCAAATCGGCCCGCGTGGCTTATAATGGAACGGATGGGATGTTTGAATACCTTATCCAGAAAAATGAAAGCAACATCCAGATGCGGGTGCGTTTAAAGCTCAACCGGGCTTTTTTCCCGACGGAAGATTATTCCACCCTCCGGGATTTCTTCGGGTATGTGGTGAAGAAAGAAAATGAACAGATCGTATTTAAGAAAATGAAATAACTTACTACTTATCATCTTCCGTCTTCAGGTGCATCTTGTGAAAAAAGCGGTGGATGGAAGGCGTTAGCATGAGCCCGATATTGGTAATAAAAACCACCCCGCTGAAAAGCGCGTAAAAAGAGGAGAACCATTTTC
>Ga0207707_10001193_pt1 | contig 24458 bp, 29 predicted proteins | sample KBSC83BmetaG_FD_184336 | JGI IMG/M metagenome (GOLD analysis project Ga0207707, IMG submission 184336) | Corn rhizosphere microbial communities from Kellogg Biological Station, Michigan, USA - KBS C8-3B metaG (SPAdes) (version 2) | ecosystem: Host-associated > Plants > Roots > Rhizosphere ... | reverse complement strand
GCCGGACGCGTCCGCCTCCCAGGGCTTCACCCGGTTGAGGCCGGTCTGGAGCGAGCCTTCGCCCGCGGGCAGGGAGACCGGCGCAAACCGTTCATGCGCCCAGGGCGCGAGCATTGGTTCGAGTCGCGCACGGGTTTCGGCCCAGACCTCGCCATCGGGCGCATCGAGGGTCAGGACCTGCTCGGCGAGGGTTGTCGGCTCGCCGCCGATGCCGTTCGAGGCGACATGTCCGAGAGTGAGCGAAGCGGCATCGAGCGCGATCACCCCGCTCGCGATCGCGATCGGGTCGCCGGCGCGCAGCTCCGTCAGATAGCGCGTCGCAATCGAACGGGTGCGCCACCGCCCGCCCGGGGCCGTCCGCTGCAGGAGCTCATGCGCCGCATCGGCGAAGCGCTCGACGTAATAGGCGATGTTGAGATGGCCGAAGGCGTCGCATTCCTGGATGGTAACGCCGCCGCGATAGGTCTCGACCAGCGCGCTCATCGCTTCTTGCCGGCGGCCTCTTTCTTCCACAGCGCCCAGGCGCGCTCATTCGTGGTCTCGACGCCCGCAAGGCAATGCTCGACCTCGCTATCCGAGAGGTAGGTGACTTCGCCAAGGCGCATCGCCTCCATCTGCAGCCGCGCGTTGAGCGCCGCGTAGATCGCGCGATAGACCGCGACATGGAGCGATGGCGCGACGATGGTCGCGCCATGGCCGCGCATCAGCACCATCGGCTTGTCGCCGAGCGTCTCGGCGAGCGAGCGGCCGAGATAGGCCGAGCGGATCAGCATCTGCCCTTCGTTCTGGAAGTCGCGGATCTCGAAGAGCGGCACGCCGAGCCCGACATGGGCGCTCATGTGATACATCGGCCGGAGCGCCGCGCCGGTCGCGCCGAACGGGATGAGCGGCGGCGCGTGCGAGTGGATGACGGCCCTCACATCGCGCCGGGCCTTGTAAATCTCGCCATGGATGAAGCGCTCGCTGTAGTGCTTCTCGCCGCGCTCGGGCAAGGGCTCGCTGTCCGAGCAGGAGAATTCGCGGATATCGGCGCGGGTGACGATGCCGGGCGCAACGTAGCGCGCCATGACGAATTTCTGCGGATCCTTGTCGTGGCGCGCGCTGACATGGCCGAAGCCATCCAGAATCTCATGGTCGAAGAGGATGAGATTGGCGAGCGCCACGTCATCGACGAGCTCGCGCGAGGCGGTGATGAGCCGGGAGGATGACTTGGATTTGGCGGGGGATTTTCTGAGCATGATGCGCGAGAGATTAATCGTCCAGCGCCGCGATGCCAATTGAGAAAATCGCGCGGATCACAGCAACCCCACCACGGCGCCGCTCATGCAGGTGGCGATCGTGCCGGAGAGGATCGAGCGCAAGCTCAGATCGAGAATGTCGTGCTTGCGCTCGGGACACATCGCGGTCATGCCGCCGATCATGATCCCCGCGCTGCCGAAATTGGCGAAGCCGCACATCGCATAGGTCATGATGAGGCGCGAGCGGTCGCTCAACGCCGCGGGCGGCAAATGCGCCAGATCGACATAGGCGATGAACTCGTTGAGCACGGTCTTCGTTCCCATGAGCGAGGCGGCGGTCGCGACCTCGTTGGCGGGCACGCCGATCAGCCACATCACCGGCCGGAAGGCATAAGCGAAGAGCAGCTGCAGCGTGACCGGCGCGCCTTCGACCTGCGGCAGCCAGGAGAGCGCCATGTTGATGAGCGTGACGCAGGCGATGGCGACGATCAGCATCGCCGCGATATTGGCGAGAAAGACGATGCCGTCCGCCGTGCCGCGGGCCAGCGCGTCCATCGCCGAGAGCATGGGCTCACCCAGCGAAAGCTGCGCCTCGGCGTCGGGATCGCTGCCGAACGGCACCATCAGAGCGGCAACGGCCAGCCCGGCCGGGGTGCTGATGATGGAGGCGGCGAGGATATGCCCCAAGGAACCAGGGATGACGGGACCGAGGATCGACGCGTAGAGCACCATCACCGTGCCGGCGATGCCGGCCATGCCGCAGGTCATGAGCGCGAAAAGCTCGCCGCGCTCCATCTGGCGCAGATAGGGCCGCACGAGCAGCGGCGCCTCGATATTGCCGACGAAGACATGCACCGCCGCGCCGAGGCCGAGCGCCCCGCCCACGCCCATTGCCCGCCGCAGCAGCCAGGCGAAGCCCTGCACCAGACGTTGCAGCACGCCCCAATAGAACAGGAGCGACGCCAGCGCGCTGATCACCAAAACGAGCGGCAGGGCGCGGAAGGCGAAGATATAGCTCGCGCCCGGATGGGTCTCGGCGAAAGGCAAGGCGCCGCCGCCCAAATAACCGAAGACGAAGCCGGTGCCGGCGTCGGTTGCGCGCTGCAGCGCATCGACCGCCTCGTTCAGGAGCAGGAAGATCGAGGCGGTCGCGGGGAATTTGACGAAGACCAGCGCCAGCGCGAATTGCAGTGCAATGCCGGCGACGACCGTCCGCCAGGGAATGCGCCAGCGATTTTCGCTGAGGGCCCAAGCGAGCAACAGCAACGCGCCCAGCCCCAAAATTCCCCGCATGCCCCGCCCCGCCTCCGCCCCGGCTGGCGCTCAGGATGGCATTGCGGATGCCGGGCTGTCGACAAGCGACTTCTCGGCGCGGGGACGTGGGCGGCGGCTTTAGCTCGGCACGGCGAATTGGAACATGATCGCGAACACCAGCATGCCGAGCGCGCAAGCGGCGATCGGCAACAGGCTGCCGGCGACAGCGTCCCAGCCTTTCAAGCGCTCCTGCCTCGCCTCGAAATCGCTCCTCATCCATTCGAGGAGCGATCCTGCCCTTTCGCTCGATCCGTCCTCTTGCAGGCGCGGATCATGGCCATGGCGGCGAATGCGCCAGAGCAGCGAGGGCAGCGCCACGATCATGAAGACGAAGCCCGTGACGACAGAGACGAGATAGCCGATATCGGCTTCGGCGAAGAAACCCCACACCGAGATCGCGAGCAAGGCTGCGAGCGCGATGATCACCCGATAGACGACCGGGTGAAACAGCGTCTTGGCGGGCCGATTCGTCGAAAGTGCGTCATGCGTCATCCTGCCCTCCTCCGGCGAAATTGCGGAAAACCGTGGCAAGTTGCTGCTGAGCGGCCAATTCTCGATGTGGCGACGGCCCGCGGCGATCGCAAGCGACGGCCGCCCGATATCACGCTCGGTGAAATATCTTTCATGCTGGCGCGGCTTTCGGCGAAGGAGAGATTTTTTGCGATTTCCCGTCTATGAAGACGGCCGACGCGCGGCCAGCCAGGGGGTGGCGTCTTGCTGTTTGCTGTCTCGAAGCTTGCCTGGGCGGCAATTCAGCCCGATCTCATCGTCTTCGCCCTCATCGTCGTCGGCGTTGCCTTGCTGTGGACGCGCTGGGCGCGCGGCGGCAGGCGGCTAGCGACGCTTGGCTCAATTCTGCTTGTCGTGCTGATCGCGGCGCCGGTGGAGGATTGGCTCTATGCGCCGCTCGAGAACCGCTTCCCGCAAGTACGGCAGATGCCCTCGCATGTTGATGGCATCATCGTGTTGGGTGGCGCTGTCGATCCGGTCGCTTCCGTCAATCACGGCATACCGCATCTGAACGAGGAGGCCGAGCGGCTGACGACTTTCGCCATGCTGGCGCGGCGCTATCCGGCGGCGAAGCTCGTCTTCACCTCCGGCTCGGCCGCGGTCTTCGGCAAGAAAATCGCCGAAGCCGATGCGACCAAGCAGCTCTTCGCGCAATTGGGCCTCGACACCGCCAAGATCATCTTCGAGCGCCGGTCGCGCAACACCTACGAGAATGCGATCTTCAGCAAAGAGCTCGCCGACCCAAAGCCGGGCGAGGTTTGGATCCTCGTCACCTCGGCCTGGCACATGCCGCGCGCCGTCGGAATTTTTCGCCAAGCCGGCTGGCCGGTGCTGCCCTGGCCCGTCGCCTATCGCACCGGCGGCAGCTACGATTTCGAGCTCGTCGATCATCTCCGCGGCGTCGACCGCGCGACGCATGAATGGCTGGGCCTTCTCGCCTATCGCCTTCTCGGGCGAACCGACGCGCTGTTCCCCGGCCCGTGATGTGAGGGTGCCGCGCGGCTTATGTCGCGATGTTCAAATTCTTGCCGCGATGGGGATCGCTCAGCGCCGGCGGCGGGCTTGCCAGGGGATCGGGAATCGCCGGCTTTTGCGGGCGCGGCGTTGATTGCGTGAGCTGTTGATTGAGCGGCAGCTGGATCGGCGGACCCGCGCTCGGAACCGAGCCTGTGCACATGCGGAAAATCTCTCCCTTCGCGTGAGCGATGGCAGCCTAGCAACGAGACGCTAAGAGCTGGTTGCGTTGCGTGTTTTGCAGGGGTCCTGGGCCGGCATTTTTGCCGCGCAAAGAAAAAGAGCTTGCGCGGCGCGGTTTTCGGCGACATTTTATAGTTAATGACTTGGCGTTAAGGTTAATGACTTGAGATTGGAATAATTTTTAGACAAATTCAGGACGAATTTTCGACGAGTTTAAGCGAATTTCGAGAAAAATACTCTTCCAATTAACTAAAATTTTGTGGTGCCCTGTCTCCAGCAACAAACGGTTCGCTTGGAGGACAGCAGCGATGGACGCCCACACCGTCAATTCGATCCGCCCGCAACGCCGCCCGATTACGGCCGCGCAATCGGCGCGCCGCCCGCACCGCCGCTTCCTGCGCCACATCTTCCGGCGCAAGGAGGTCACAACGTTCCAGCGTTGCCTCGCGGTACACATGTATTACGCCTCGCGGGTTGGCGCGCTCTGAGCCACGGCTGAGCGGTAAGCGAGCCCCCAGCAGCGCAACACGGCAATCGACAGCAGAGCGGAGACGCCATGTACTCTTTGCGAAAAGCTTCGCGCATGCGGCGATTGGCGCGGCGGGGCATGTCGGGCGCTCCCGCGAGCGAGCGCCCCTCTCCCCTTCTTGCCGCAAAGCCGGCGCAGCGCACCGCGCCGGTGGCTGCGACGCAGCCTGGCGGGCGGCAAGACGCGGATGGCAAACGGATCGATGTGCAGGGAGCGCGCAAATGATGGATTTCGAAATCTTTATCCTGCTGGTTCTGCTCTCGACCCATCTGCTGGCATTTTGGACCGGCTGGATCTTGCGCGACGCTCATCGCGGCGAAGGGAGCCGCCGCGCCGGCTGAGCCGCCGGCTTTCATAAGCTGCGGCGAATTGACCGCGCTCCAAGTGGAGCTTAGCCTTCCCCAAGCCAGTGCAGCGGCTTGCGAAGGAGCGTCATATGCCGGCTTCGGACCGGCCGGCGATGGGACGCGCCGGCCTGAACAGCCGCCACAAGTTGAAGATCGGCCTCTTTGGCGCCAATTGCTCGTCGGGGCGCGCGGTCACGACCGTCGATGAGCGTTGGTCCGGAAGCTGGTCCGATTGCCTTGCGCTGGCGCAGCTCGCCGATAGCGCCGGGATCGATTTCATGCTGCCGATCGGCCGCTGGAAAGGCTATGGCGGCGCGACGGACTATCAGGGCGCGACGCTCGAGACCATCACCTGGGCGGCGGGCCTCTTGGCCAAGACCACGCGCCTCAACGCTTTCGGCACGGTGCACGCGCCGCTCATTCATCCCGTCGTCGCCGCCAAGGCGATGGTCACGGCCGATCAGATCGGCGAGGGCCGGTTCGGCCTCAATCTCGTTTGCGGCTGGAACCAGGATGAGTTCGAGATGTTCGGCGTCACGCAGCGCGACCACGAAGCGCGCTACGCCTATGCGCAGGAATGGCTCGACGCGGTCAAGGCGATGTGGAGCCGCGAGGATGAGTTTTCCGTCGAGGGCGACTTCATCCGCCTGCGCCAGGTGCGTGCCAAGCCCAAGCCCTATGGCGGAACGCGACCCTATGTGATGAATGCCGGCGCCTCGCCGACCGGCCAGGCCTTTGCCATCCGCAATTGCGACGGAATTTTCATCTCGGCGTCGCTGCAGGCGCTCGACGCTGCGGCGCAAAGCGCGCGGCGCGTGCGCGACCTTGCCGCGAGCCAGAACCGCGCGCTCGACATTTTCACCGCCGGCGTCATCACCTGCCGCCCCAGCCGCAAAGAGGCTGAGGAGTATGAGCGCTATTGCCTCACCGAGCATGCGGATTGGGGCGCGGTCGACCACATCCTCGCGATGAAAGGCGTCACCGCGCAAAAGCACGGGCCGGACGAGTTCCAGCGCTTGCGCGCCAACCAAGCCTATGGCTTGGGTGGGATGCGGCTCGTCGGCTCGCCCGACGACATCGCGCGCGATCTCGCTTCGGTCTATGCGGCTGGGATCACCGGCATCGGCTTCTCCTTCGTGCATTACCTGAAGGAGTTGCCGTATTTCCTCGACGAGGTCGTGCCGCGGCTCGTGCGCCTGGGCTTGCGCGAAGCCGCTTAAGCGCGCTCTACCATTTCGGGCGCAAAGCCTCGGCGTAACCTTCCTGCCAATCCGCCCCGATCGGCAACAGCCCGTCATGCGGCCGGACGCCGCGATAGGTTGAAGGATCGAGGCCCGGCGGGGCTTCTCCCGCCTCGACCGCGCGCGTTGCATCGAGCAGCAGCCGGCGCATCACCGCGATCGCGCGGTCGGAGCTGCCAAGATGCTCCTTCGTGCGGTCGGTGATCGCGCCCATCCCTTCTTGCACGGCGACGTCCTGCGTATTGACGCCCTTGATGCCGGTGGCGCTCACCGTCTTCTGCGCCGCGCGGTCGATGAAATAGTCGTTCGCGGCATTCGCCTTCAAGCGATAGGTCCCCGGGATGTAGTCGTCATGGCCGCGGCCGTAAAAGGCCTCGAGCTCTTCCGCGTATTCGGCGCTCAGCGGACATTCGGCATCGTAGCCGTAAGCCCAATTGTAGACGAAGGTCTGCTCGTCATCGATCGGAACCCAGATATGGCCGTCGATGCGCGGCACGCGGCGATTGGCGCCGAGCCCGGTCTGGATGACGTTGGGGCGCATCTGCTGAAACGGCATGGTGTATTGGTAAACGCGCACGAAATTGCGCTCGGCGTCGTGCTTGCGCGTCGAGACGTAGTAATAGCCGTAATCGGTCTCGACCACCTCGATGCGGGGTGCGCCGTCGCGCGCGAAGAGATTGGTGCGGTCGCCCATGCGGTTGTTGTGAAGGAAGGAGACATGCGCCGTGTCGAGCCCGCCCTCCAGCGCCTGGAGGTAATTGCACGCCTGATGGGATTTCGAGACGGCGCGATGCGTTTCGGGAGCACGCGTCCATTCGTAGTCGGGCGCGGGCGGCTGGGCGTCGCGGGGCCCGAGATAAGCCCAGACCACGCCGCCGCGCTCGATGGTCGGATAGGCGGTGATCTTGATGCCGGATTTCATCGGCGAATCCGCGGGCTCCGACGGCAGATCGACGCAGCGTCCTTCGGCATCGAACTTCCAGCCATGGTAAACGCAGCGCAGCCCGCATTCCTCGTTGCGCCCGAAGAACAGCGGCGCGCGGCGGTGCGGGCAATACGCATCGATGAGTCCGACCCGGCCGGTGCTGTCGCGAAACGCGATCAGATCCTCGCCCAAAAGCCTCACCCGGACCGGCGCGCCGTCCTTTTCCGGCAATTCACGCGACAGCGCGGCCGGTTGCCAATAGCGGCGGAACAGCACACCCGCGGGCGTGCCGGGCCCCACCCTGACGAGGCGCTCGCTGTCTTCGTACCGCATCCCTCTCCTCTCCGCCCCGGCGTGACCCTATAATGACCCGGCGATATTAGGCGATCGGCGCGCCGGGCGCGAGAGCAGGCGCGTGCGGCCGACCGCGGCAAGGAGCGAGGCGATGACGGCATCCGAATTGACCCGCGAGATGAAAGTCGCGCGCGAGAAGTATTACGCCAAGGTGGACGGCAAGAATCTCTCCGCGCTGTGGACGACGACGCTGGTGCCGCCGCTACCCAAAAACCACATCCGCGCGCGGCCGCATCTCTGGGATTTCGACAATCAGCTGCGTCCGCTGCTGTTGGAATCGGGCAGTCTTATTACCGCGCATGAGGCCAATCGCCGCGTCCTGACCTTGGAGAATCCGGGACTTGCCGGCGAGCATCGCATCCTTGAATCGCTTTATGCCGGCTTGCAAATGATCCTGCCCGGCGAATGTGCGCCGGCGCATCGCCATACGCCCTCGGCGCTGCGCTTCATCATCGAAGGCGACGGCAAGGCCTGGACCGCGGTCGCGGGCGAGAAATCCTATATGAAGCCGGGCGATTTCATCATCACACCGTCGATGACCTGGCACGATCACGGGCATGACGGCGACGGCCCGTTCTTCTGGATGGACGGGCTCGACATTCCGATGGTCGGCACCTTCGGGCCGATGTTCTTCGAGCGCTATCCGCAAGACCGCGCGCCGCAGCACCGTCCGCCGGGCGACAGCCTCGCGCGCTATGGCGCCAATATGCGGCCGGTCAACGAGAATTGGGACAAGCCGGAATCGCCGATCTTCAGTTACCCTTATGAGCGTGCGCGCGAGGCGCTCGAGCATTTGAAGAAGAACGGCGAATGGGATCCTTATGACGGGATCAAGCTGCAATATATCGATCCGACGCGCGGCGGCAGCGCCATGCCGACGATCTCCGCCTTCCTTCAACTCTTGCCCAAGGGCTTCAAGACCGAGACCTATCGCACCACCGAGAACACCGTGTTCTCGCCGGTCGAAGGCACCGGCCGCCTTCATGTCGGCGAAGGCGCCGAGGCACAGACCATCGCTTGGAAGCCGCGCGACATTTTTGTCGTGCCGTGCTGGGTTCCTTACCGGCTCGAGAGCGACGGCGAGGCGACGCTCTTCAGCTATTCCGATCGCGTGGCGCAGCAAAAGCTCGGGCTGTGGCGCGAGCAGCGCGGGAATTCGTAGTGAAGCAAGCAGGGCTACTCTCAACCAGGGGGCAAACATGGCACGATGGCGACACGCGGCGATTGCGGCACTGATCGCAGCCGGCAGCTTCGTTCCGATCGCGGCCTTGGCGCAGCAGCCGATCGAGACCGTGATCGCGCTGCCGACCTCGACGCTGAGCTACGGCGCTCCCATCGTCGCCGAAGCGGCGGGCTTGTATAAGACGGAGGGTCTGAAAGTCACGCAGCCGGTTCTGGTCGGCGTCGCGGCGATCAATGCCGTCATCGCCGGCAGTGCCGATTTCACCATCGGCACCGGCCCGGTTTTCCTACGCGCCGCAGCGCAGGGCCAGCGTCTGCTCGCCATCGCCAATTTGATCGACCGGCCGCTGCTCGAGATCGTCTTGCGCAAGGATGTCGCCGACCGGCTCCGCATCACGCCTGCGATGACGCTCGCCGAGCGCGCGAAGTATCTCAAAGGCACGACCATCGCTATCCAAGGCGTCGGCAGCATCGTCAATGCCTGGGAGCGCTATGTCGCCGTCAAGGGCGGGCTCGATCCCGAAACCGATGTGAGGATCGCACCGATGGAGCCGACGGCGATGCTCGCGGCGCTCGAAACCAAATCGATCGATGGCTTCACCACCTCGATGCCGATCACGACCGACGCGGTGCTACGCGGCAGCGCGGTGATGTTCGCGAGCGCGGCCCAAGGCGATGCGCCCGAGCTGCTTCCCTTCGCCTACGCGCTTATCGAGACCAAGCCCGAGACGTGCCGTGTCAACCGCGAGAAATGCATCCGCGTGGTGCGCGCGCTTGCGGCCGCCAATCGCCTCATCCGCGACCAGCCCGAGGAGGCTTTGAACTACCTTCGCGCTCGCTTCAAGACGATCGCTCCGCCCTTGCTTGAAGCCGCCTGGAAAGTGGTGTCCGCGGCGCATGCGAAGGATTTGCGCGTAACGAAGGACGAGCTCGAAAACGCGGAGAAGGTCAACCTCGTCTCGAAGCTGCTTGATCCCAAGGACAAGCTCGCGTCCTATGACGGGCTTTGGACGGACGAATACGTCAAATAAAAAATCGGCGTTTCAGCTTCACAGCACGTGGTGCGCAACTTCCTTGAACGGGCTGGCTTCGAGGAAGTGGCGGTCGCGCATCATGCGATCGGGAAAGCTCACATGCTGCGCCACGAACACCATGTTCACGCGCTCGCCGTCCTCGGATAAGGGCATGAAGGCGACGCGCACATGCCGCCCGGCGGCGCCGATCCGTTCCGAAGCGAAGAGCGTCTCGGAATAGATCGGGCGGCGCTTCGCGACGCATTCCTCGTAGAGTGCGATGACGAAGGTGCGATAGGCCATATCCCGCAGCACCTCATCGAGATACCGCCCGGTCGCATCGAACCCGTGCGATTGAGTGCAATCGGTGCCGATCAGGCGGTAGCGGAAGCGGCGAGGCTCCTCGACATCGACCAGCATGATGTTCGGCAAAAGCAACGGAATCTCGATTGGATCGAGATCCCCTCGCCGCGGCATGGCGCGTCCCGCGGTCTTGCCAAGCCAATAAGCGTAAGCTTGTCGGATTCGCTCATCCGGGATGGGCGAAGGCGGCATGATTCCCCCGAGCTCCTCGCCGGCGCGCCGTCCGGCCGCCGGGACGGCCGTATCTTAGACTGCGCCCCGCCGGGCTCGAAAGCGGGCGCGCACAATCGTGATGAAGCGGCCTGCCGCGCCGTCTGGCGCGGTCTTTGCCGATCGATTAGCATCCGCGGCCGTCGCGCTCCGTCATCGACGGCCGTTGCGCGATCCGGGGGTCAAATCTTCCATGCAAAGAAAACATGTTCCGGCGACAGGGCTGCGCTATTGGACGGCCCTCACGATCGTCAGCATTTTCGGCGCCAATCTCGGCGATTTTTCGGCCCATGATCTCGAGCTCGGCCATGTTCTGGGCTTGCTGCCGATGGCGGTTCTGCTGGCCGTGGTGTTCCTCGCCGAGCGTCGGGACCGATCGTGGAACCAAGCCTATTATTGGCTGGCGATCATCATTGTCCGCGCCGCAGCGACCAATCTCGGCGATTTTTGCTCGCACAATCTCGGCAAAGGCGGGGCGGTGGTTTTTCTCATCGCGCTGCTGGTGATCTCGCTTGCCTTCTGGCCCCCGGCGCCAAGCGTGCCGAACGACGCCGCAGCGGAGCACTACGCCTTGCCCGTGACGGATGCGCGCTATTGGACGGCGATGCTGATCGCGGGCACTGTCGGAACCGTCATCGGCGATATCGCCTCCTTTGGCCTTCATCTCGGCACGGCGACAGCGACGTTGGTGCTGGGCACGATTTTGGCGCTCGTCTTTTACGGCGGCAGCCGCGGCCTATTCGCGATCTCCGCCTATTACTGGCTGGCCGTCGTCGCGGTGCGCTCGGCCGGCACCTCGGCCGGCGATTTTCTCGCCGGTAGGGCCATGATCGGCCTTCCCCTCAGCACGCTCTGCACCGGGTTGGTCTTCACGGTCGTGGTTCTGGCTTGGAAAGACGAAACGAGCCGCCGCCTGCGCCTTGCCGAGCAGCCGTCATGACACCGGCGGCAAAATAAACCGCCGGCGCGGGTTTCGATCGACGTCACACGAGAGGGACTCCAACAACGCGGTCGTCGATGCGGCGATCGCCAAGGCAAAGGGCGCGGCGCTTTATCGCCGCCCGACCAAGCTGTTCGAGGATCGCCTCAAAGACGCGCCATTCCTCACCGGGCTGGACGGAATCTCGGTGGTGGGCGGCGGCATACCGCTCGTCGAGCTGGGCCATGTCGTCGGCGCCATCGGCGCGAGCGGCGCGCCGACGTCGCCAGGCGATATCCAATCGGCCCAGGCCGGCGTCGACGCAGTGAAGTAGCCGCGCTCGGCCGGTTCAGCGGACGTATTTGTCGGTGAACAGTCCGTCGAAGGATTTCAGCGCTTCCTCGGGCTTCAATAGGCCGGCCATGACGTTGAAGGTCTCGTTGTTGCGGATGCCGTCGAGCGTCGGCGCGGGCGGCACCGGCGTGACCTTGCGCAACACCGCGAAGGACGCTTCGACGGTCTTGCGATCGAGCGCCGGGAAACGTTTCTCCAGCACCGCGATTGCCTGATCCGGGTGGTCGCGGATCACCATCGCCGCTTGCGCATAGGCCCGTCCCATCTTCTCGCACACGCCCTTGCGTTGCGCACAGACCTCGTTGCGCGTCAGCAGCACGCTGTTGACCATCGGCGAGAGATTGGCCGGGTCTCCGTCGGGCCCGCTGGTGACGAGCACCGCGCTGCCCTCGACCAGCAGCTTTTCGGGCCAGGGCGGCGTCATGGCGAAGCCGTCGATCTGCTTCGCCGCGAAGGCCGCGGCCAAGGACGGTGCAGCCACCACCGCGATCGGAATGCTTTCGGGATCGAGGCCGCCGGTGCGCGCCATGAGGCGGAGATAGGCGTGGTTCACCGAATTGATCGAATCGATCCCCATCGTATGCCCTTTGAGGATCGCGGCGCGCTTGGCGAGTGGCGCTTTGGGGTCGAACCCCGCCTTCTGTGCCGCCTCCTTGCGCAGCACGATCTGGACGAAGGAATGGTCCGAGAGCGCGACGATGTCGAGAAGACGCTGGCCGCGTGCCGCGGCGCGGGTAAGCGAAGCGCCCGAGGCGAGCGCGAAATCGACGCTGCCGGCGATGAGGGCATTGATCGAGCCGAGCCCAGCGATATTGAGCTCCTTCACCGCGAGCCCCTGCTTTGCGAGGAGGCCTTGATCCATCGCGATGTATTCCATGGTGAAGGAGAAGCTCGACGCCGGGATGGCGAGGTTCACTGCGTCCGGCTCGGCCGCCATTGCCGGCGCCGCCGCGCCAAGCCCCGCTGCCAGCAGAATCCACCGCATCGCTTTCATCATCAGCCTCCCCCTGGAATGACGCACCGCTTCCTATTCGCGGCGACCACTATAGTCGCCGGCAGCCGCAGACAGAACACCCAAGCGCGAGACTCTGTTCGCACCCGCGCATAACAGAGGCGCCGCCGAAATCCGGCGGCGCCTCGTCGCTCTCAACGCAAGCGCTTAGTCGTGATCGTGATCGTGACCCCACCAGTGGTCGTGCTCGCGCCAGCCTTCGTCGCGCTCGCGATCATGGTTGCGGGCATAAAAATGGTCGCGATGCTCGGAGCGCCAGCGCGCGGCTTCGTCACGGTCGCGCCAGCCATGCCAATGGTGATCCTGGTCCCAATAGCCGTCATTGTAGCCGAAGGCAATCGGCGGCTGGACAGCGATGGTAACGCTGTGCTTCTCGGCGTTCGCGGGCGCACCCAGCGCGAGCACGCCGCCCGCAAGCGCGAAGCTCAGCATCGCAGCTTTAATCGTGGCATTCATGTGACCATCTCTCTGCTCTGTTCCAGACGTAGAAAAACGGCGACCGGGAGGGAGGGTTCCGGCCTTCTTACCGCCACAACTTTGCCCTTCGCCGCACAATCGCCGCTGCACGAAGGACGGGTGGAAACCAGGAACCGCCGAGAAACCTCGCCGTTGTCCCCGCAACGGATGGAGGCTTCAATGAGGATACGGCAGCTTGCTCTGGCCGCTAGTGTCATTTCGCTTGCCGCGAGCGTCAGTGCATTTGCACAAGCGCCCACGCCCGGACGCAGCACGATGGGCACGTCGAGCTCGGGCGGCGCGACCAGCCGCGACAATGATGCCGGCATTCCCGTGCCGAACGGAACGCCGCCTGGCGATCTCGGCACGGCGCCGAGAGGCACCACGCGCAGCGGCGCGGCCACGGTGCCAAGCGGCCGAAGCGGTCTCGGTACCCCGCCTGGCGGCGCGGGCACGATGAATACGCCCGCGCCGGGCGGTGCCGGGACGATGAATACGCCGGCACCTGGCGGCGCCGGAACGATGAATACGCCCGCACCCGGCGGAGCGGGCACGACGGGGACGCCGGCGCCCGGCGGCGCGGGGCGTTAACGCCGCCGCAGGCGCTTCGCGTTTCGGCGCGCGGCGCGATGCCATGGCGCGATGAGGGCCGCCCAGGACACGTGCGGGCTCATCAAGGCGAGGCCGGACTTTTGCGCCGCGCGGATTTTTTCGTCGAGCATGCGCCGCCGCTCGGCTGCGCGGAGCTTGCCGCTGGCGGCGAGTGCGGCGCGGCGAGCAATGGTCTCGGCGGAGGCAAGACAAAGCTCGGCGACGAGCAACGGAAGCGGCGGTTTCGATCGGCGGTGGCGCATGCGGGGACAACCCCCGCGCTGCGCGCGGCGTTCCCTGCAGGCGAGGCCGAAGCTATGGCCGGGCGGGCCTCGTCGCGCCCAGCATGTCAGCGACGGTTGGAACGAGCTTTGCCGTGATGTCGGCCTTGCTCAGGATTCGATTGGCGCCGAGCTTTTTTGCGACATCGAGCACATCGATGCTCTCGTCCTTCCAGCCGCCGCTGATGACGAGCACGAGGCTTGACGAGCCCTTCCGTCTCAGATGCGCGACGATCTCGAGCCCGTCCATCTCCGGCATCAGCACATCGGTGATGACGAGGTCGTGCGGCATTTCCATCGCTTTGAGCGCGTCATAGCCATTGGCGGCCTCGGTGATGTGATGGCCCGCGGCTTCGAGCAGGCTGCGGACCCGCAAGCGCACTGAGGCTTGATCGTCGACAACGAGTATCTTTGCCATCGTCGCTCACCTTCGAGGTTGTGTCGCCGCATGCCGTCAGAACAAAATATCTTCCAGCGACGCGGGCGCGCTCTCGGCCGGCGCCGCGTCCGCCGCGTCGTCCTCCGTCTTCGCCGCAAACTGCCCGTGAATGCCGCGCTCGCTCGCCATGGTGTAGCGGCCCTTCGAAAACGACTCCAAGCGCCGCGCGAGATCGTCTTCCTCGAGCGTCTCGCCCGGTAGGCCCGCGGCCATGGCGCCGAGCCTGCCGCAAGCCGATTTCAGCGCCTGGGTGACGTCGGCGTGCCACCGCAAGCCGGACGCGGTCTCGTCGAGGGTTCGGCTCACGCCGCTGCCCTGGGTGCTGAGGACATCGAGCGCCTGCCCCACCCGCGCACCGCAGGCGCGGAACGGATCGCAGGAGGCGGCGAGGCGCTGCTTCATCTCGCTCAGCCGCCCCCCGCTCCACTCCTGGCGGTCTTGCTTGAATTGCTCGGCGACCTTGCTGATCTCTGTGAGGCTCGAGGTCAGCCTGTCCGCGTCCTCGACGGTCTGGTTGGCATAGGCGCGCAGCTCATGCGATATGACGCTGAGCGTGCGCCCTTGTAAGCCGAGACGGCCGCATTTGAGCGCGGTGTTGAGGCCGACGAGCCGCATCTCGGTCTCGACATCCTTCACCGAGGTGATTCGCGCAAGCAACCCATCGAGCGAGGCGGCGAGCGTCGCAATCGCGGCATCGACATTGCGCCGTGCTGCCTCGCATTGCGATATCAGCCCATTGGCGCGCCGCAGGCTTTCGTCGAGATCCTCGAGAAAGGAGCGATTGCCGTATTCTTCCGAGCCGAAAGTGGCGCTTCCGAGGCGGACGATGCCAGAGGCTTCAGCGCCGAGCTGGTGAAGCGAGCCGATGACTTTGCGCAGCTTGACGTCGAACTCCTTGGCCGCATGCTCCAGCTGCGCCGATTCCATGCGCAGGATCACGGCGACGAGGCCGTTGCGCTGCTCGGCCGCGAGACCTTCCGCCCAGGGCGGAACCTCCTGCCCCTCGCCGCCCGGCTCGCCGAGCGATGTGCAGGCGTCCAGCGTCTCGACGACATGCTCCAGCCTTTGGCGGGTGATGTCGCCGATCTGCAAGGCCATCACCACGGCCCCGATCTCCTCGCCGATGTTTTTCGAGGTGGTGCCGATTTCGGTGGCAACATCGGCGGCGCGGCGGCGCCGCGTCTCGATCGTCCGCAAGCTCTCGGCGAGCTTTTGCCCCGCCACGTTCAACGTCTCGTCCTGCGTGCTGAGGAAGCGCTCATGCGCCTGACCCGCCTCGGCGAGGAGCCCTGCCAGCTTGGCGTGCTCGCGGATATAGTCCTCGATCGTCGCCTCGGCCTTTTTCGAAAGGCGGACGATCTCCTTGGCGAAGGCGGCGAAGTCCTCGCCGGCCATGTTGATATGCGCGGTCTCGATCTGCGCGTTCATCGCTAGGACCGAGATCACGCTGACGGTCTTCTTCAGCTGCGCGATGCTTGCCCCCACCAATTGGTTGTGACCGGCCAGGCGCGAGAGCGTTGTCTTCTCTTGCACCAGCGCATTGGCCATGGCGGGGATTTGCTTCGAGACCTCGTCGAGGGAGCCTGACGCGGCGCGCAGCGCGTCCGTCTCCAATTCTCCCGGCAAGCTCTCGAACCGCTCGGTCAAGGCGCCGAGGACATCGACTGCGCTGGTCAAGCGGTCGCCGACGACCAGCAGGCCGTTATCGACGGTGTGCGACATGCCGCGTACGATGCGCGCGAGATCGCGAAGCTCCGATGCGGCGTGGGATTCGAGGGCCATTGTGCGATGATCCCGGGTTACGCGGCCTGACGCGCCCGGAGGATTTCCGCGGCCAAGCGGTCGAGGGGAAAGACCTTCTCGGCGGCGCCGAGCGCGATCGCTTCCTTGGGCATTCCGAAGACGACGCAGCTCTCCTCGTCCTGGGCGATGGTGTAGGCGCCGGCTTTCTTCATCTCCAAAAGCCCCTTGGCGCCGTCATCGCCCATTCCGGTCATGATGATCCCGACGGCGTTCGAGGCCGCGTATTGGGCCGCCGAGCGGAACAGCACGTCGACCGACGGGCGATGGCGGGAGACGAGCGGCCCGTCCTTCACCGCGACGTGATAGCGGGCGCCGCTGCGCTGCAGCAGCAGATGACGGTTTCCCGGCGCAATCAGCGCGCGGCCAGGCAATACAGCGTCGCCGTCCTGCGCTTCTTTGATCTCGATCTCCGACATGCTGTCGAGCCGCCGGGCGAAGGCGGCGGTGAAGAGCTCGGGCATGTGCTGGACGATGACGATGCCGGGGCTCGTGACTGGCAGCGCCGTCAGCACCTCGCGCAGCGATTCGGTGCCGCCGGTCGAGGCGCCGATGCACACGATCCGCTCGGTCGTGCGCGCCATGGCCCGCGTCGGCGCGGGCGGCGGCATTATCACATCGGCGGTGAGCTTTTTCTCGACCAGATGCCGCCGCGCCGGCCGATCGGAGCGCGTCAGCTTCGCATGGGCCGCGGCCTTGACCGCGTCGCAGATGCGGACGCGCGATTCGATGAGGAACTGCTTGGTGTCGAGGCGGGGCTTGGCGATGACCTCGACCGCGCCGGCGTCCATCGCCTGAAACAGGGTCTCCGATCCCTGCTCCGTCAGGGACGAGCAGATGACGACCGGAATCGGCCGTTGCGACATGATCTTGCGCAGGAAGGTGATGCCGTCCATGCGGGGCATCTCGACATCGAGGGTGATGACGTCCGGGACTTCCTTCTGGATGCGGGTCGCCGCGGCGAAGGGATCGGGCGCGGTGCCGACCACCTCGATCTCGCTGTCGCCGCCGAGGATGTCGGCCATGGTCTGCCGAACGGAGGCCGAGTCATCGACCACCAAGACGCGGATCTTGCGATTGATCTCGCTCACTGTGCTTCTCAGCTCCTCATTCGTGCCGCAAAACCGAGGCGGCCACGGGCTTCATCTGGGTGAGATTGCCCCCGGCGGCGGATTCCGAATGGCCAAGGAAGAGATAGCCGCCGGGCCGAAGATGGGCGCATAGGCGCTCGAGCACGTTGTGCTGCGTTTGCCGGTTGAAGTAGATGAGGATGTTGCGGCAGAAGATTACGTCGACGTCGCGGCTGGCGGGATAGTGCGAATCCATCAGGTTGAGCCGGCGGAAGCGCACCTGGCTGCGCAGTTCGGGAACGATCCGCGCCTGCCGCCGCGCCGGATTGCGGGATCGCATCACGTAGCGCTCGCGCAACGCGCCAGGCACGGGCTCCAGCACCTCCTCGGAGTAGACGCCAAGCACCGCCTGCTGCAGAACCTCGGTGCAAATATCGGTGCCGAGGATCGAGAAGCGGAGCCCGCTGAACCGCAGCGCCTCGTCCGCCAGGACCATCGCGAGCGTATAAGGCTCCGCCCCGTTCGAGCACGCCGCGCTCCAGGCCTTGAGGTGGCGGTCGCTGTGCGAGCGCTCCGCCAAGAGCGCCGGCAGGGCATGATTCCTCAGGAAGTCGAAATGCTCGGGCTCGCGAAAGAAATCCGTCTTGTTGGTCGTGACCTCGTCGATGAGGTGTACGAACTCTTTCTCGAGCTGCCCCTGGTCGAACAGGCTGTGGCAATATTCGTCGAGCGTCGCGAGGCCGAGCGCGCGAACCCGCTTGCGCAACCGCCCCTCGACCATCGTGCGCTTGCTCGGCGGCAGGCGAATGCCGGCGTGGCTTTCGACGATGCGGGCTAGGCGCTGAAAGTTTCGCTCGCTGATCCGGTCATGCATGGTCGCGGAACTATGCTAGGCGGCGATACCCGATGGCGGGCGCTCGAGCGCGGCGAGATCCTCGGCGGCAAAGAGACGCGCCACGTCGAAGATGATGACGAACGCGTCCCGCCGCCGGGCGATGCCGACGATGTATTCCGACCGCCAGCGGCCACCGATATCGGGCGGCGGCTCGACCGCCGCGGTATCGAGCCCCGTCACCTCGAACACCCGGTCGGCGACCAGCCCCAACACGATGGCGCGGCCGTCGATCGGAACCTCCAGCACCAAGATGCGCGTTTCGGGCGTGGCCGGCACGCTCGGCAAAGCAAGCTTCAGGCGCAGATCGATGACTGGCACGCTGCGTCCGCGGACATCGATGATTCCCAAGAGATAGGCGGGGGCGTGCGGGAGGCGCGCCACGTCGCGCATGTCGAGGATTTCCCGCACGCTCTCGACCGGCACCGCGAAGGTTTCCCGCTCGATGCCGAGGGTTACGTATTGAACCACATCCGTCATGATTGGCCGCTTCCGTTCCCGGTTGCGCGACGCCATCAGTGCCGCGCGAACTCGGCGTCGAGATCGTCGGCGCTGCCGGACATGTCGAGGGCGAAGCCGCCGCCGGCGGCTTTCGCGCTTTTGCCGTGGCTGCTCCGCGCCGACGCGGCTTGGGCGACATGCGGCTTCGCCCCCGCATGCGGCTTGGAAGAACCAGCGTAAGCCTTTTCGATCTTCTCCATGGCAGCGTCGACATGCGTCGCTTTGGGCGCGAGATGCGCCACGGCCGCCCGGCCCGCTTTGCGCGCGCTGGCCGGTGCCGCGGACCGGCCGCCGCCCTGCTCGTCCGTGCGGAAGAAGGCGATGGTCGTCTGGAGCTGCTCGGCCTGCGCCGCCAGCTCCTCCGAGGTGGCCGAAGCCTCCTCCGATGCGCCGGCATTTTGCTGCGTCACCTTGTCGAGTTGCTGGATCGCCTGGTTGATCTGATCGGCGCCGGTGTCCTGCTCGCGGCACGCGGCGGTGATTTCTTCGACCAACTCGGCCGTCTTCTTGATGTCGGGCACGAGCTTGCCGAGCATCTCGCCGGCCTCTTGCGCCGCCTTGACCGTGTCGGTCGACAGCGTGCTGATTTCGGTTGCGGCCGCCTGACTGCGCTCGGCGAGCTTGCGCACCTCCGAGGCGACGACGGCAAAGCCCTTGCCGTGCTCGCCGGCGCGAGCCGCCTCGACCGCCGCGTTGAGCGCCAAGAGATCGGTTTGCCGGGCGATCTCCTGCACGATCGTGATCTTCTCGGCGATGGTCTGCATCGCTTCGACGGCGCGGCCGACCGCCTCGCCGCTCGACTGCGCGTCCTTCGCCGACTGCCGGGCGATCTTCTCGGTCTGGCCCGCATTCTCGGCGTTCTGTTTGATGTTGGAGGCCATCTCTTCCATCGAGGAGGACGCCTCTTCGGTCGAGGAGGCCTGCTCGGTCGCGCCTTGCGAGAGCTGCTCGGCGCTCGCCGACAGCTCCTGGCTGCCCGAGGAGACGTTCTCGGCTGCGGAGGCGACCTCAGCGACCACGTCCTTGAGCTTTGCGGTCATCCGGTTGAGCGCCTCGACGAGGTCGCGGACCTCGTCGTTGGTCTTCACTTCGATCCGCTGCGTCAGGTCGCCCGTCGCGACCCCGCTCGCAAGCTCGACCGCCCGACCGAGGCCGCGGCTGATCGACAAGGCGATCCACAGCGCCGTCCCGATGGCGATCGCCAGCGAGGCGGCGACCATCGAAATCAGCTCGAGCCGCGCGGTACTGTATTGGTCATCGGCATCCGACATGTCTTGGTCCATGCTGGCATGGCCGAGGTCGATGATGCCCTTCAACTGCGTCTCGGCTTCCGATATCAAGCGCTGTCCCTCGCCATCGGATAGAGTGCGCGCCGCGTCCTGCTGGCTGTTCCGCACCATCGAGCGGATCTTGTCCTGCGCCCCGATATATTGCTGCCACGCCGAAGCGAAGGCCGCGAGCTTCTGCTTGATGGCGGGATTGGAGAGCGTATCGAGCTTCGCCTGCTCGCCCACCAAATCTTGGCGGCGCTTCAGAATGTCGGCGTCGTAGCTTTCGATCTGATCCTTGGATGCCGACAAAATGAGATTTTTCTCAGCGCGCTCGACCCGCAACAGGTCCGAGCCCAACTGTTCCGCCAGCATCGTGCGTTGCACCGAGCGTTCGATCAGCCGGTCGGTCATCGATTTGATCGAAGCGAGGCTACCGATCCCGACCGCCGCGGTTGCCGCGGAAAGAACAATAACCGTCCCGAAGGCGAGACCCAATTTCAGCTTGATCGAAAAACGCATTGTCTGGCTCCGTACTATCTGCTGCGTGATCGCATAGGGTTTGGCGAGCGGCGTCCTGCCGCTCGTCTAAGCGAAAATCCGTTCCATGTTGGGGATGACGACGAAATCGTTGTTCCGCTTGCCGATGCGGCGGATGAAGTCGGCGCGCCAATGCATGCCGATCCGTGGCGCCTCCTCGGTCGAGGCGGCGGCGACCTCGGTCACTTCGTGCACCTTGTCGGCCAGGATGCCGACCGTGGTGGGATCGCCGTCGAGGTCGATCTCGACGACGACCATCCGCGTATCCTGCGTCGGCGCGGTCGGCTCCATGCCGAAGCACAGGCGAAGGTCCGCGAGCGGAACGACTTTTCCGCGGACGTTGATCACGCCGCGGATGAAGCGCCGGGCGCCCGGCACCTCCGTCACCGGAACCGGATCGAGGATCTCCCGGACGATGCCAGCTTCGAGCGCGAAGATTTCGCCGCCCAGGCCGAGCATGACCGCTTCGAAAGCGTCGCCGCTGTCCGGATTCGCCATCATGTCAACTCCGACTGGCGCGCTTTGAGCTTCTCCTCGCGCGCTTGGCCAAGCTCGACCAGGTGAGCGATGTCGAGAATGAGCGCGACGGTGCCGTCGCCGAGGATCGTTGCGCCCGAGAAGGTCTCGGCGTCGGCGTGCAGCTTCGAGAGTGATTTGATCACCGTCTGGTGGCTGCCGATGATTTGGTCGACGACCAGCCCGACGCGCAGATCGCTGGAGGAGACGATGACCACTTTCTGGTAGGGATCGGCTTCGGTTTCGGTTTCGAAAATCTCGCGCAAGCGCAGGAACGGCACGAGATCGCCGCGGATGTTGAGGAAGCTGCGGCCTTGCGAGCGGGTATCGTCGTCATGCGACAGCTCGACGCATTCCTCGACCGCGGATAGCGGGAGCGCGTAGCGCCCGTTGCCGACCCGCACGAGGAGGCCTTCGATGATCGCCAATGTCAGCGGCAGGCGCAGCGTGATCTCGGTGCCGCGGCCGGGAGTCGTCGAAATGTCGATGCCGCCGCGCATCGATTCGATGGTCCGCTTGACGACATCCATGCCGACGCCGCGGCCGGAGACGGCGGAGATTTCCTTCGCCGTCGAAAATCCCGGGTGAAACAGGAACTGATAGAGCTCCGCGTCGGTGATCGCCGTGCCGGGCGCGAGGAGGCCCTGCTCCTCGGCTTTCGCGCGGATGCGGTTGCGGTCGAGGCCGCGTCCGTCGTCGCTGACGGTCACCAGGACTTCCGCGCCGGAATGCCGGGCAATCAGGCGGATGCGCCCGCTGTCCTGCTTGCCGGCCGCCTTGCGGCTTTGCGGATCTTCGAGCCCGTGATCGATGGCGTTGCGGATGAGATGGACCAGCGGATCGGCAAGGCGCTCGATCATCGTCTTGTCGAGTTCAGTCTCCTCGCCAATGGTGGCGAGCTCGACCTGCTTGCCGAGGTCGCGCGACAGATCGTGGATCAGGCGGCGGAACCGCCCGAACAACGAGCCGATCGGCACCATGCGGATGCCCATCGTCGTGTCGCGCAGCCCCGAAGCGAGGCGCTCGATCTCCTCGGCGACGGATTTGATATTGGCGTCCGTGCTGGACGTCGCCAGCTGGGTGAGCCGGGCCTGTGCGATGACGAGCTCGCCGACGCGGTCCATCAACTCGTCGAGCCTTTCGGCCTGGACGCGAAGGCTGGTGTTCATTTTCGCCGCGCCATGCCCCGATTCCGCATCCGGCTTGCGCGACCGTCCCTCGCCCGCCTCGCTTGCGCCCGGCAAAGCGTCGCTTTCCGATGCGGTGGGCGGAAGCGCGGGCACGTCAGGCGACGCGAGCGGCTCGATCGTCAGCTCCATGTCGTCGGCGACGAAGAGAAAGACTTCCTCGATCGCGGCTTTCGGGTGCGCGGTCGTCAGCACGACATCCCATTCGAGATGGCAGGAATCCGCCTGCATGTCTTCGAGCGCCGGAACATCCGCCGTCAGGGCCGTGACGACGCAGGAACCGAGCGCGCGCAATTCGTCGAGCAGGCCGAGCGGATTGGTGCCGCGGATCAGCACATCCTCGGCAAAGCGCAGCCGCAGGTGCCAAATTGCCGCATCGCCGTCCGGCGCCGCGCTCTCGCGGCGCTCGGTTTCCGCGGCCGGGGGCGTTGCGCTTTCGGCCCGATGCGTCGAGCCGACCGTCCGCACAAGATCGTCGAGGATCGCGCGGGCGACCGCGGGATCGGCATCTTGCGGCCGATCGATCAAGAGGCGGATGTGATCCTTCGCGGCGAGCGCGATCGCAATGAGTTTGCGGCTCGATGGGGCATCGCCTTTACGAACTCGGTCGAAAGCGGTCTCGAATTCATGAGTAAACTCGGCGACATCCGGGAAGCCGAACATCGCTCCCGAGCCCTTGATGGTATGGAGCGAGCGAAACGCGCTGTCGACCAGCGTGTGATCGTCGGGTGCTTGCTCGAGATCGAGCAGCGCCTGCTCGAGCTGCTCGAGAAGGTCCTGCGCCTCCTGGCGAAACGTCTCGGCGAAATCCGGCGTCGACATCAGCTCAAGACCTTTTTGACGACCGCGAGCAGCTGGTCTTGCTGGAACGGCTTGGTGATCCAGCCCGTCGCGCCGGCTTCCTTGGCTTGCTGCTTGATCCCGCTGTCGGATTCGGTCGTCAGGAAGACGATGGGAACGCCCTTGTAGTCCGGGAGCTTTCGCATCTCCTTGATGAAAGCTAGGCCGTCCATCACCGGCATGTTGAGGTCGGTGACGATCATGTTGACGGGGCTTGCCTTTGCCGCCGTCAAGCCTTCGGCGCCGTTGCCGGCCTCGACGACCTGGTAACCCGCGCCGGTGAGGGTCAGCTTGATCATCTGGCGAATGCTCGCCGAGTCATCGACCGTCAAGATCGTTTTCATGGGATGGCGTCTCCTAGCCCCAGAAATCGCTGTCGGATGCGCCGCCCTGCGACGTCGCGGTCAGGAACCCGCCGCGCTCGAGCGCGGTGCGCAGAACGCCGGCAGCGGGAGCCGCAAGGGCAAGCGAAGCGCCGCGCTGCGCGGCCGAGCGGCGTGCCGCGAGCAGGAGCTGGATGAAGCTGACATCGACATCGGTGGCGCCGCCGCAATCGATCGCGATGGGAGCGCCGTCATCGAGAGCCGCGGCCAAGGTCGAGCGGATTGCCTCGGCTCGGGGCAAGGTGAGGGAACCATCGAAGCGCACCATGCGCTTCGCATCAACACGCGCACCAATGGGCATTTCACTAACCTTCTCGCCTCGCTTTTCGGTCGGCGAACGGCGCCGGTCGAAACTGGGCTTCACCACCACACTGCCTCTTTTTGTAGCAAGCGCAGGTGTCCAAAATATTAATTAGCGATCGCCAACTGACAAAGCGGCGTCGCGCAGAGCGATTTCAGCAGTGCTCTGCGCTGTGATTCACGTCACAGGCGAAGCGCTCTCACTTTGGCAATTTGGTCTCGCGACATCGTTCATGAGGGAGACGACCGATGCTGACACCGGCGGAGTGGCGCAAGCAGTCGCTATGCTTTCGAAAAATGGCGGCGGAGGAACCCGATCCGCATTTGAAATTGCGGCTGGCTCAACATGCGCGTGCCTTGACTGCACTCGCAACGAAGCTCGAAGGAGAGCACGCGCGGCGCAAAAGATCGATCGGCGAGTTGAGCGGCCGGTCGCGGATGGCGGAGCGATTTCCGTGGCAACCGGGTGATGCCGCGACGCATTGAGCCCGCGCTCGCGCAATGAGCGTTCGGCTGCGGTGGGAGTCGCGGTCGCGGTCGCCGGTGCGAAATCGAAAGAAAGGACCAGCCTGACGGCCGGCGGTTTCGTCAGGTAGACGGAGCCTAGGCGCCGCGAATGCGATCGACGATCGCGCCTGTGTCGCGCGGCAGAGCCTCGCCGCGCCAGGCCACATGCCCATCGGGCC
>Ga0207707_10001191_pt1 | contig 24487 bp, 23 predicted proteins | sample KBSC83BmetaG_FD_184336 | JGI IMG/M metagenome (GOLD analysis project Ga0207707, IMG submission 184336) | Corn rhizosphere microbial communities from Kellogg Biological Station, Michigan, USA - KBS C8-3B metaG (SPAdes) (version 2) | ecosystem: Host-associated > Plants > Roots > Rhizosphere ... | reverse complement strand
GAAATCCTGTAGCGGGCCGGATGCCCGGGGGCCGCGTGGCCCTGGCTGAACGGCGGCTAAACGTCGATGATTTTGTTACGTACCGCGTAGCGCACGAGGTCCGACAACGAGTCGAATTGCATCTTGCGCATGATATTGCTGCGGTGCGTTTCAGCGGTCTTGACGCTTATGTCCAGCTTGCGGGCCACTTCCTTGTTGCTGCGCCCCTCGGCGAGCAGCTGCACGATCTCCCGCTCGCGAGCGGACAAGGTCTGAATGGCCTGGGTCTCGTTCGGATTGCGCAGGTAGCCCTCCAGCACCATGCGCGCCACTTTCGAGGTGAAGAACGTGCCGCCCTCGAGCAGCGCATCGACCGCGCTCACCAGAGTCCGGCCCGCATCTGACTTCAGCACGTAGCCCTGAGCCCCGGCGCCGAGGACTTCACGGATGAGCTGCTCAGATTCATGCGCGGTCAGGATCAGCACGCGCGTCTGTGGCCCGTCCGCCAGGATCTGGCGCGTAGCCTCCAGGCCATTCAACTCCGGCATGGTGAGATCCATGATGGCGATGTCAGGCTTGTGGGCAGCCACCTGCTCCACGGCCTGGCGACCATTGGACGCTTCGGCAACGACCTTCCACGCTTCTACTTCGTGAATGACCGCGGCGAGCCCTTTGCGCACCAGCTCATGGTCGTCGGCGATGACGATGCGTGCGGGTTTCATGAGATCAAGCGCTCCGCGCCTGGGGAATGGCGTTGACCACAATGCTCGCCCGGATGCGGGTACCCGAACCGGTCGACTCGACCGCAAACGTGCCACCGATCTGTCGCATCCGCTCGCGCATGCCCGCCAACCCCACACCGAGGATCGGAGCGCCGCGCGCGTCATCGCGCAAAGGAATGCCGCGCCCACCGTCCTCCACTTCGAGGTCGACTGAATTTCCGCTGCGCTTCAGTCTCAGGGAAACCCACGGGCTGGCTGAGTGGCGCTGCGCGTTCGTCAGCGCCTCCTGCGCGATGCGAAAGAGAGTCAGCTCCTCTTCGGGGCGCAGGCGGGGCATCGACTCCGGGAGGTCCAGCCGCACGTCGATTCCGCCGCGATTGCGCAGACCGTCCGCGAGCCACCGGAGCGCACTCACCAGACCCAGCTCATCCAGTAGCGGTGGATGCAGCAGGTAGGACGCGGTACGGATCTCCGCGGAGCACAGACCTGCCAGCCGTGCGCACTCGGCCAACAGCTCACGTTGCGCCGGAGGCAAGGTCTTTGCGTTCTCCATGAGGCGCGCCAGATCCAGCTCCAGCGCTGCGAGCGTCTGACCGGTCGAATCGTGCAGGTCGCGCCCGACACGGCGCCGCTCTTCATCCTGGATACGCATCAACTGGCCGGCCAAGGCGCGCAGCTCACCGAGCACGCGCTCCCGCTCCCAGTCCAGCAACGCCTGAGCGATCTGGTCGGCGATGCCACCCGCGAAACTCACCTCATCGAGGTGCCAGGAGCGCGCCGCGCCCATCTGATCGAAGCAGACGACGCCTGAGAGATCCCCAGAGCTGCGGACGGCGGCGGCAATGATCGAGGTCGGCGCGGGAGCCAGCCACTGTCCGGCTGCAATCTCCTGCAGCCTCGAATCGAGGCGCACGTCGGACGCCTCGATGACTCGTTGTGTGCGCAGCGCCTCGAGAAAGCGAGAGAAGCGGCCGGCTGCCAACGAGCCGCCCTCACTATGCCTCTGCGTCGAGCGCTCAAACTGCTCCGTGCAACACAACGAGCGGCCATCGCCATCGAGCAGCCAGACGCCGACCCGATCCACCCCGAGAACCTCCGCTGCGGTCGCGCAGATCGAACGCAGACACGCGCCAAGATCTGCCCAACCGCAATCGTAACGATTGGCGAGCCGCATCAGCGCCGCCGACTGCCGCTGCATGCGGTCAGTCCTGGCGGCCTCGGCCGCTTCCCGGCGACGGCGCGCGGTGATATCGCGCATGACGCCCTGCACTGCGGGCGCGCCCCCGAATTTGATGGGCACCCCTTCCGACTCGACCCAGATGAAGGAGCCATCGACGCGCAGGATGCGGGCTTCCCGGGAGCCGATCGGAGTGCCCTGCTCAAGCACCTGCCGGGAGCGCGCAATGACGTTCGCGCGATCCTCCTCCGACACGAACGACACGATGGGCCGGCCGACGAGCTCGGAGCTGGACTGGGCGCCGACCAGCTTGACGCCGGCCTCATTGACGAACAGCAACTCTGCGCCTCGATGGACGAACACCGCCTCGGGCAAGGCATCGACCAGCGCGCGATAGCGGTGCTCGCTCTCCTTCAGTTGCTCCTCCGCCTGCTTGCGCTCTGTGAGGTCATGCACGACGGCCAGGGTGAGAGTCGTTCGGCCGGTGCGCAGGCTGGTGAGATCGACCTCAGCCGGAAAGCTCTCGCCCGAGTCCAGGCGCTTGTGGGTCCACTCGAAGCTCGTGGCGCCCTTGTGCAGCGCATCTGCGATTCTCTGGTGCGCGGCGTCTTTGGAAAGGCTGCCGTCGGGCTGGCGCTCAGGGGACAGCTCCCAGGGCGTTCTGCCGATGGCAGCGAGGCGGTTCTTCAGCCCGAACATGCGAGCGATCGTCTCGTTCGCATCCACGAATCGGTCGCCATCGAGCATGAGGACGCCGAAGGCGGCATTGTTGGACAGCGCGCGGAAGTGGGTCTCGCGGCTGAAGAAGGCGCGGACGTAGTGATTGAGGAGCCACGTCATGAGCACCACGAGTATGCTCAAAACCGTGGTGACCAACACGGTCGTCGTTGTGCGATCCCGCCACGGCGCGAGTGCCGTATCCATCGACTCGCACGTCACCATCAGCAATGGAAAGCCGTTGACGCGGTCGTAGCCGAAAATCATCGGCGTGCCGAAGAACGGCGACATTCCCTCCACGCTCCCCGAGTCCGCTCCCGCGGAGGTCATCTGCTTGAAGAGCTCGTTCCCCGCGGCATTGTCCCCGACCTGCACGCGCGTGGAGACCAGTCCCGCGATGCGCACCAGGACTGTGCCGTCGCTCGAGACCAGCCCCAGAGCGGTGGTCCCCGTGCCCGGCTGGGCGTGCAGCGCATCCAATTCATCGAAATTGAACAAGGCCCCGGCCCACACTCGATGCCCCCGGCCGGTTGGGATCAGGCGGGCGACTGGGATGACGGTGTGCGAGGCCGCTTGCCCAGCGGTGGCGCCGGTTCGATCCGGATCCGGTAGGGGCCGCCCCACCCAGGTCTGCTCGGCGGTGGGCGCCGAGCTCAGGGCGGTCATCCAGGCCGGTGGCGAGGAGAGCGACTCGTAGGATCCATTGCGTCCGGCACGCACGAAGCGCTGGCCATCCGCCAGAAAGATCGAGCGCACATAGTTTCCGCCGGTCACCAGCTTGCGCAGCGACGCCGACAGGGTGGCATCGGATGAAGCGTCGAGCCCGCCGCTAGACTCGATCTCATTCGCACCGGCTACCGCGGAACCGACGCCGTCACTGAGCATCGCCAGCGTGCCGGTTTCCAGAACCGCCGCCACGGCGCGCAGGCGGTTGCGCTCGGTCTGCAGCGTCCGTTCCCGGTCCATGCGGACGCGGAGCGTCGAATAGGAGATGACGCTGGCGAGCACCAGCGCGGCGTAGACCAAGAGCACCCACCCCAGGGTCGGGGGCAACAGAAAGCGCATCGGACCCAAGCGACGTCCGCTGAAACCTCGTGGATCGAACGACCCCACCGGAATCTCGCTCACCCGGGAGCTCCCTGATGGCACGTCGTTAGTGTGCTGCAAAGCCTCGTTCGCAGCCAGCGCCGCTTTGGAGGACGGCGGCGTCAGTGCGAAGCGTGCCGACCCGCCGCTCGCCAGCACCAAGGCCCCGCGTCGGCGCACCGAGGCGCCGACCGCGGTGCAGCGGACATCGTCTACTCAGGCAGCGGGCTGCTCATCGCAGCTGTGTCCTTAGTCAGGCAGCGCGTTGTCCCAGCTCTTGAGCGCCTCGGTGCAATCGCTAGCGGCGCCGAGACTGTCGCGCGCCAGGCTGTAGCGATCATTGACCAGGCGGGTCAGGGGTGCGTCCATCCTCACCGTGCGCGCGAGGTCGGCCGCGATCTTCACATCCTTCGCCAGCAGGCCCAGCGAGAAACCGCTCGAGAACTTTCGGTCGATCACCTGCTCTTTCATCACCACTTCAGTGTTGAAGTTGCGGCCCGTGGAGACGTTGATGATGTCGATCATGCGGTGGCCGTCCAGCCCGAATCGCTTCCCGATCAGCAGAGCTTCCGCCGACGCCGTGTAGCAGGCCGCCGCGACGAAGTTGTTGAGCGCTTTCATCGCGTGCCCGGTGCCGAGCGGGCCGGTCTCGAACACCTGGTTACCCATGCACAGCAACAGGGGCTTGGCGCGTTCCATCGCCGCGCGATCGTCGCCTCCGAGCATGATGGTCAGCGTGCCGGTCTTGGCTCGCGGGACCGCACCCGAAACGGGGGCATCGAGCAGGACGATGCCTCTCTTGCCGAGCTCCTCCCCGAGTGTGCGGGTGCCGGCGGGCTCGGACGAGCTCATGTCGATGACGAGCGTTCCAGCCTTCAGGTGACGTGCCACGCCGGTGTTGGGATCGGTGAGCGCCTCGCGCACGATCGCGCCCGTTGGCAGCATCGTGACGAGAGCCTCGATGTTGCCGAAATCGGCAGGCGTCCTCGCCCCCACACCGCCCTGCGCCTTCGTGAAGTCGACGCAGCGGTTGGCGTTGGTGTCGTGCAGCAGCACTTCATGGCCGGCCTTCAACAGGTTGGCCGCCATCGGCCAACCCATGTTGCCGATTCCGATGAATCCGACCTTCATTTCCCTGCTCCCTTCAGAACCTCGGCCGCCGCCGCATACGCCTCGACACCGGCGGGGACCCCGGCATACACGGAGGTGTGCAACAGGATCTCGCTGATTTCCTCCGGCGTGACGCCGTTGACCAGCGCGGCGGCCACGTGAACCTTGATCTGATTCGGGCGAACCAACGCGGTGAGCGCAGCCAGCGTAATCATGCTGCGCGTGCGGCGATCCAGGCCGGGCCGCGCCCACGTGTCGCCAAAACAGTAGCGGGTGACGGCATCCTCGAATGGACGATTGAAGTCAGTCGCTGCTTTCACCCGCTCTTCAGCGCCGGCCGGCCCGAACATCTCGCGCCTGACCTGCATCCCGGCCTCGTATGAAGAATCCTTGCGGTCCATTGATGTTGTCCTCTTATGTTATGGTGATGAAAACCTCACCGGGCGCCGCTGGGGGCAACGCGCCGCGACGAGGGAACAGTCGCGAAGCCTTCGATGCTTGAACCTTTGCTCCGTAGCCCCGATCTTATAGAGGACGGGGCGCTCGTAGCGGGTCGAGCCGGGCCTTGTGGCCCCTGTTTCAAACTGTGTCCGTGCGCTGGCTGCAGGTCCGTCAACTTAACCGGCGCTCGGCCGTTAATGGTGTGGGGTGGGCCCTGTCACAGGCTCCATCGAGGCCAAGACCATGATCAAGCAAGCAATTCTCTGCTGCATCGCTGCCACGGCAGTGACCTTCGGGCTGAGCGGCTGCGTACTCAACGTCAAATCCGACGTGAACAAGCCTCTCTTCAGCCAGGTCCAGTGCCGAACGTTCTCCTGGGCGGGCTCGTTCCGCAGCGATGCCAGCCCGCAGCGCGCCACCATCGCGAACCCCGTGAATGAGGCTCGCCTGCGGGCGGCCATCGCCAGCCACCTGCAGGGGATGGGGATGCAGTTCGTGAACAGCGATGCCGACTGCCTGGTCGGCTATGGCATCGGGGCGCACAACGTCATCGAGGGCGGCTATCCGTATGGTGGCTGGGGCGGAGGATTCGGCTACTGGCGCGGTGGCGGCTGGGGCTGGGGCGGCGGCTGGGGCTGGGACGCACCGTATGTCTATCGCGAAGGCATCATCGGCGTGGACCTGTACCAGGCCAAGAGCCGTGAGCCCCTGTGGCATGCCTCGACCAACCAGGACCTGACCGGCGCCACCGGTGAGGCCGCGGAGAAGAAGATCAACGCCGCGGTCGATGCGATCTTCAGCAAATATCCGCGCGCGGGTTGAATCGCGCTGCATTGCGCTTTTTGCCGGTCTCGCTCTGGCAGCCGCGGCGGACACCTCCCGCACTCTCGAAGGCATGCTGAAGCTCGCGAACCAGGACCTGCTGTTCGTGCCTGGACAGCCGCGCGAGCGGCGGTTCGTCCAACGCAGTGCCGACGGAAAGGTGACGGGATTCATCTGGCGGCGCGAGGGTGAGGACATTCTCTGGAGCCGCGCGCCCTGAAGAGGGCCCGTCCCCACGCTCGAAAAAGCTCTCGACGCTCGGCATCAGGAACGCCACGCCCAAAGCGCATGCCACCGCCGCGAACGGCCGATTGAAGATGAACATGGCCGGAGTGTAGAGTCGCCTCTGATGACTGAAAACCGGCCAATCCGGACATTATTGTTCTGTAATTCAGGATAATCAGAAGAGCATGAACCAGCTCGCTGGCATGCGCACTTTCGTCAGGCTTGCGGAGCTTCAGTCCTTCACCCGAACCGCCGACTCACTGGGCCTGTCGCGATCGGTGGTGAGCGCGCACCTGGCGGATCTGGAACGGCATCTGGGAACGCGCCTGGTCAACCGGACGACGCGCCGCGTCGGAGTCACCGCGGACGGCGCGGAGTACCTCGAGCATTGCCGGCGCATCCTTGCTGACCTGGACTCCGCGGATGAAGCCCTGAGAGGCACCCGCGAGCGGCCACAGGGGCGGCTGCGTGTCGACGTGCCCGAAGCATTCGGGCGTTATCTGCTCGTTCCGGCGCTACCCCGATTCACTTCGCGCTATCCCAACCTGCAACTCGAAGTGCAATTCAACGATCGCGTGATCGACCTCATCGAGGAGCAAGTGGACGTCGCTGTACGCGGCGGAGTCGTCAACGAGCCGAACCTCATCGCCCGTCGTGTAGTGCGCACGCGCATGATTACTTGCGCTTCCCAGGAGTACCTGCGGCAGTACGGCATTCCAAGCGACCCGCAGCAACTTCGCGATCACAAGCTCATTGGCGCACTGTCCAACAAGACGCGGCGCGCGCACCGTTGGGTGTTCCAGATGGGGCCGACGCGCAAGCAGCTCCCGTTCCGGTTCAACGTCGCTTTCAACTCCGCCGAGGCGCGCATTCAGGCGGCCGTGCGCGGCGCGGGCATCGTGCAGAGCATCGATCTGCTCGTCGCCGAGCTGCTCGCCGCCAACCGGCTGCAGGCGGTGCTGACGGAGTGGTCGGCGGATGGCGGACCCATCTCCATCGTGTACCCAGCGATCCACCGCGAGTCGCCGAAGGTACGCGTGTTTGCGGCGTTCGCGGCTCAGCTGCTCGAGGATTATCGGCTGCACGTGGATCGGCTGTTGGCGTTGCGGGCGTGAGGGGTTCGCCCGCGGGCTACCGCGCGCAAGTACCACAGGACATCACTCGCGCGTCCTTGCGTGCGAACCGACACGCACCGATGCAAACAGAAAGTGCCGATCGGCACCGCAAACTGCAGAGTTATTGGGCCGTTACGTGGTGTTGATGAGCTTCCTAACAGTACCGCCATGAGTAAATTGTGTGTCGACGCGCTTGTGCGCTCGCTTGGCGGAGCTATCATTCATGCCCATGAAAGCGGAGACGGTCGACATCCTCGTGGAGAAGGCGCACTTCGAGCCGCAGGTGGCCGTCGCCGTCGCATTGGCCATGGATGTGGCGATGGAAGAAAAAACGTGGGACCGGCAGCTGGTCACCATGACGGCGGTCGCCGAGACGAAGGGTGAACTGGCGACACGCATAGAGCGGCTGGGAAGCGAGCTGAGGGTGGAGATGCACGGTGTCAAGTCTGACCTGCTGCGCCACATGTACGCGGCCATTGCCACGCAGATGGCGCTCCTCCTGGGCATCGCCTACTTCTTCTCCCTGCACGTGAAATAGTTACCGAGCAGGTCACAGCCTAAAGTCGCGGGTTACCCCTATGATCGGGACGATGGGAACTGCGTCCCGATTCGACCCGAGCTCCTTTCCGGATTCGCCGTACGCGGCGGAGCTGCAGCGAGACCCGGCGAATCTGAGGTTCAGCCCGCGGCTGGAGCGCGAGTACACCCTCTCCCAGCTCATGGACGAGCGCTCCCTGATCCGGGTAGTGGCCGTCATCACGGCGTTCGTGGGGGTGATCCGGGGCGCGGAGCTGGGCTTCCGCATCGCCTGGACCACGACGCTGCTGGTCGACTTCTCGGTGGTCATCGCAGGGTCGGTCATCCTGGCCTTGATCGCCTGGAGCCGCTCGTTCGATCGCTTCTATCTACCCTGGGCCCGCGTCATCGTTCCCGTGCGCAATGCCATCATGGCGGCCCACGTCGCAGAGGCGGCCGCGCACGGGCAGACCGAGATGCTGATGGCCTTGCCGCTGATGCTCATCGGGCCGTTCTTCTTCTTTGGCTTCCGTTTCCGGACGGCGGCATTCACCGGGGCGGTGACTGTAGCCTCCTACGTCGCCTTTGCGCTCTACTTCCATCTGCCGATGATCCAGTCGATCCGCTCGTTCATCTTTCTGTTCGCCGCCGCGGCGGCCGGCGCCATGGCCGCCTGGCACTTCGACAGGAAGTCGCGCACCGACTTTCTGGAGGAACACCTGATCGCCGATCTGGCGCAGCACGATGCGCTCACCGGGACGAAGAACCGCCGGGTGTTCGATGACTACCTCATCCGTCTGTGGCAGCAGGCAATCCAGGATGGCCGCACCATCGGCATCCTGCTGGTCGACGTCGATCACTTCAAAGCCTACAACGACCGTTACGGACATCTCGCTGGAGATCAGACGCTGCGGCGGGTCGCGCAGACCGCGCAGCGATTCGTTCGCCGCCCACTCGACCTGCTCGCGCGCTATGGCGGCGAGGAGTTCGCGGCCATTCTCTACGACATCGAAGCCGACGAAGCGAGAGAGACGGCCGAGCGCATATGTCGTGCCATCGCGGGGCTCGGCATCGAGCATCGCGAGTCCCGTACGGGTCCCTCGGTGACGATCAGCATCGGTGTCGCAGTGGTCGAGCCGACCGACGAGCGCCTTCCGCGAGGGGCCGTGCAGCTCGCCGACCAGGCGCTCTACGAGGCCAAGGTGAAGGGGCGCAACCGTGTCGAGCTGATGGAGACCGAGCACTACCGGAAGCTGGTGACGGGGGTGTTCGCGAAGCCGTCGCTGGTGGGGACTCCCGAAGCCTGAGCCCGCGGCGGGCCCGTGGTCGCGACCGCGGTAGGCGCCGCGCTCAAGCACACTCGTGCACAATACGGGGATGATCTTGTCCCTGGTTTCCCTGCTGTCGCTGTTGGTGTGGGTGTATCTGTTCTTTGCGCACGGCAGGTTCTGGCGGTCGCAGCCGGAACTCGAGCCCACCGCGCCGACGTACCCTGTACCGGACGTCGACATCATCGTTCCAGCGCGCGATGAGGCTGAAACGATCGCGCCGGTGATCGCGTCACTCCTGAAGCAGGACTATCCAGGCAAGTTCCGCGTCGTCCTCGTTGATGATGACTCGACAGACGGCACCGCGGAGCTGGCAGGCACATCACCGCAGTTGCAAATAATTCGAGGCCAGCGAAAACCCGAAGGCTGGTCGGGTAAGTTGTGGGCGCTCAGCCAGGGCATCGACGCGACCGGAGCGCCAGTCGTGTTGCTGACGGATGCGGACATCGTCCATGACCCCAGGCACCTCTCCACTCTCGTTGCGCGACTGGAGCAGCCGGCCGTGGCGATGGTGAGCGAGATGGTGAAGCTCAATTGCACGAGTGTCGCCGAGCGCGCGCTCGTGCCGGCGTTCGTGTACTTCTTTCAGATGCTCTACCCGTTCGCCAAGGTGAACGATCCCGCCTCGAAAGTGGCCGCTGCGGCGGGAGGCACGGTTCTGATCCGCCGCGAGGCGCTGCAGCGCATCGGCGGCATCGCCGCGATCAAGGAAGCTCTGATCGACGATGTCACGCTGGCGAAAGCGGTCAAAGCCATCGCACCCCTCTACCTGGGACACTCAGGCCTGGCGCAGTCGATCCGTCCTTATCCGGATCTCGCATCCATCTGGCGCATGGTCTCGCGCACGGCCTTCACGCAGCTGCGTCATTCCGGGGTCGTGCTGCTTGGGACGCTGGCCGGGCTCACGGTGGTGTGGCTCGTGCCGGTTTGGGCGATCGTCAGCGGTCGCGGGGTTATGGCGTTCGCGTTCGGCGCTATCGCGTTCTTGCTGGCTGCGGGGAGCTACCTCCCCACGCTGGCCCGGTATCGGCGGAGCCCTCTCTGGGTGATCGCCTTGCCGCTCATTGCGCTCTTCTATATGGCCGCTACCGTCGGCTCGGCGTTCAGCTACTGGCTGGGGCGTGGGGCGAGCTGGAAGAAGCGCGACTACGGCGCGCCGACGGGGTGAAGGACTGTCGATCTGCGTGCGCACCGTTCGTATAGGGGGTGAAATGCCGGCAATGCCGCCGGAAAGTTAAAAGGAGCACCCCGTGAAACAGTATCTTCTGAGCATCTACCAGCCCGACGGCCCCACCCCGGCTCCGGCCGTGCTGCAGGGCATCATGCAAGAGGTCAAGGTCCTCCGGGACGAGATGAAGGCGGCCGGCGCCTGGGTCTTCAGCGGCGGGCTGCACCCTCCCAGCACCTCGACCGTGGTCCGCTTCAAGGACCGCGAGGTCCTGACGACCGACGGGCCCTACATCGAGGGCAAGGAGCACATCGGCGGCTTCACCATCGTCCGCGCCGCCGATCTGGACTCCGCGCTCGCGTGGGGCCGGAAGCTCTCCCGGGCGACCACCCTCCCGGTCGAAGTCCGACCCTTCTACGAGGGCGCGGAATAGAGCATGCCGGACCTGCAGGTAGCCGAGATCGAGCGCGTATTCCGCCAGGAGTATGGCCGGGCAGTGGCGGTGCTGATTCGCGCCTTCGGCGACATCGGCACCGCCGAGGAAGCGGTTCAGGACGCTTTTGTCGAAGCGGTGCAACGATGGCCCTCCGCCGGGCTGCCCCCCAGCCCGGCGGGGTGGATTATCACCACCGCCCGCAACCGGGCGATCGACCGCCTCCGCCGAGAGGGATCCCGCGAACATCGGCATGAACAGGCTGCAGAGATGCTCACGCCAGAGGAGCCTGAGGAGGAAGCCGCCGTGCAAGACGACCGTCTGAGACTCATCTTTACGTGCTGCCACCCATCCCTGGCCACCGCCGCCCAGGTGGCCCTCACCCTGCGCCTGCTCGGCGGCCTCACCACCACGGAAGTTGCGCACGCGTTCCTGGTACCCGAAGCGACCATGGCCCAGCGGCTCGTACGGGCAAAAGGGAAGATCCGGGACGCCGGCATCCCCTACCGGGTGCCGGAGGCCGCGGACCTGCCGGATCGGCTGCGATCCGTGCTGGCGGTCATCTACCTGATTTTCAACGAGGGGTATACGGCCAGCTCCGGCGAGCGGCTGGTTCGCGAGGATCTGTGCGTAGAGGCCATCCGACTCGGCCGGCTGCTGAGGAATCTCATGCCGGAGGAGCCGGAGGTGATGGGCCTGCTCGCGTTGATGCTGCTGATCGACTCGCGCCGCGCTGCCCGCCTGAGCGCTGAGGGTGACCTCGTGCTGCTGTCAGATCAGGACCGCAGCCGGTGGGATCGCGCCCTCATCAATGAAGGACAGGCGCTCGTTCGGCTGTGTATCGCTCGCAACCAGCCCGGGCCTTACCAGATTCAAGCTGCCATCAATGCTGTCCACAGCGACGCGACGAGCGTCGAGGACACTGACTGGCGGCAGGTGCTGCAGTTGTATACACAGCTTATTTCGGTTGCCCCGAGTCCCGTGACTGCCCTCAATCGAGCTGTCGCCTTGGCAGAGGTCAAGGGGCCGCAGGAGGCTCTGGGGACAGTGGATCGGCTGGACCTCGGCGAGTACTACCTGTTTCACGCCATCCGGGCCGATCTGCTGCGGCGGCTGGGCCGCAACACCGAGGCGAAGCGGGCGTACGACGCGGCGATCGCCCGGGCTGAGAACGCCGCCGAGAAGGCCTTTCTGCAGCGGCGGCGCGAGGGGCTTGCATAGCCGGCCACCGGAGAGCACGCCCACGCGCGTGGCCGCGCGGAGCGGGTGCGTGCTTGCGAGCCTGGCTAGGCCGCGCGCCGGAAGTCCGCAATGCGTACGCCCTCGTGCTCCAGCAGCCAACGCTTGCGCGGCAGACCCCCGCCGTACCCCGTGAGCGAGCCATCGGCACCGATCACCCGGTGACAAGGGACGACGATGCTAACCGGGTTCGACCCGTTCGCCATGCCCACGGCGCGCATCGCACTGGGCCGGTTGAGCCTGCTGGCCAGTGCCCCGTAGCTGAGCGTCTGGCCAGCGGGAATGGTCCGGAGCGCCGCCCAGACTTCGCGCTGGAACGGGGTCCCACCGGTTCTGACCACCAGAGCGTCGATGGCTCGCAGATCACCGGCAAAATAGGATCCCAACAGCTGGCTGGCGTCCGAAACAGCCCGTGAGTCCGCCGTGAGTTGCACGGCATCCTTGGAATACTGCTGCTTCAGGAGCTGGCGCAGCCTGAATTCGTGGTCGACCCAGTCCAACCCTCGCAGCGCGCCCTCGTCGTCGGTTGCGATCAGCAGCTCGCCGCAAGGGGTGGACATCCGCTCTACCTTGAACACAAGAGAGGTCATCTCCGGTCTCTCCGCAATCAGTTGCCGGTATGTTGCGCTCGAGGAGCGCGATCTGCTCGCGGTTTTCGGACGTCATTGGGAACGGGGAATTTGCGCGCGCAGGATAGCAATTGCGTACGCGCTGAAATATTTCACCCCTAGGTTAGAACCGGCCCCAGTGCAGCGGGCACCCACCTGCCGCGGGGATAACCCAACAGACAAACCAAGGGAGCCTGTCATGTACCGTAGACGAGCGGCGCTGCTGTCCCTGACCGCTGCGTTCTCGCTGCCCGTGGCCCGCGAACCATGTCGAAGAATTCCACGCCAACTTCTCCGGATTCAACGAGGTAGGCGGCCTCGGGGCCGGCGAGACCGGAGCGATCCTGTCGGAGGGCAAGGGCACTGTGCTGCTCAAGCTCGACCGCGTGACCAGACACTATGGTTCCAGCTCACCTACTCGGGATTGAGCTCTCCGGTGGTCCAGTCCCACATCCACCTCGGCAAGAACCACGTCGCCGGCAACGTGATGGTGTTCTTCTGCTCCAATAACAACGTGCCGAACGTGCAGCCCTGCCCTGCGGACGGCGGTACGGTGACCGGCACCATCACAGCGGCGAATGTGCTGGCGATCGCGACGCAGAACGTCACGGCTGGCGACTTCGATCCACTGACGGAAGCGCTGAGCTCCAACACGGCATACGCGGACATCCATACGATGAAGTTCCCGGCAGGCGAGATCCGCGGCCAAATCCACCGCGCGGAGGACGAGCACCACGGGCACGACCATGATCATGACCATGACCATGATCATGATCATGATCACGACCACGATTGAAAGGAACAGGCAGGGATGACCTGTGGAATGACGGGCAGGGATGACCCGTTGGGCGCCGCCGCGCAACACCCGCGCGGCGGCGCTCCTCTTGGCAAATACCCCACTTTTGCTCACCGCAGGCACTCCGGCCCTGATTTCGCCTAGAATTGGGCGAATACGGGAGCAGGAGGACCTACATGATGTCGTTTGCTACAACAATGGGGCGTCGGCGACTGGCCGTGGCTGGTCTGGTTCTCGGCGCCGCACTCTTTGCGCTTTCGGCCATTACTCCAGCTCGTGCGGCGGAGACACCTATCAAGATCGGCATCATCGGGACAGGCAGGATCGGCGGCGCGCTCGCGCGCCACTGGGTTGCCAGCGGCCATGAGGTCTTCGTCTCCTCCCGACATCCTGAGGAGCTGCAGGGCCTCGTCAAGGAGCTCGGTCCGCGTGCACATGCCGGCACGCCTCGCGAAGCTGCCGCGTTCGGGTCTGTCGTTGTCGTGTCTATTCCGTACGCGGCAATGCCTCAGATCGGGGAAGACTTGAGCAAAGAGTTGACTGGCAAGGTCATCCTCGATACGAGCAATCCGTCGGAGCGGCGGGACGGCGCGATGGCGCTGGATGCGCAGAAGAAGGGAGCCGGAGTTGCCACAGCGGAGTTCCTGCACAACAAGAGAGTGGTGCGTGCATTCAACTGCATTCCGGCGGCAACGCTGGCGAACGATGGGGACCACAAGCCCGAGCGATTTGCCATTCCGATCGGCGGAGATGATCCGAAGGCGATCAAGATTGCCGAGCAACTCGTGAAGGAGACGGGTTTTGACCCTGTGTTCGTGGGGTCACTTGCGGAGACACGGCAGTTCGATCTCGGGCAGCCGCTGGCGACCGGTCGGCTCACCGCAGCTGAGATGCGCAAGCAGATGGGGCGCTGAGGGTCGCTTGTTGGATTGAGTTTCTGGTGCTAACGTCGACGCGACGGTTTCTTGAAGTAGTACGTGGATTGGTCGGATGACCAATCCCTGTCATGGATTAGACAAGGAGATGTCCATGGAGCCGTTGCACGCAAGGATTCCAGGTCATTTCGACTCCTGGCGCAACATTCTCACCGGTGAGTGTCGCCGCAGCATACCGTCGGCCGGAGAGCTGGACTGGGTGCGAAGCGTCGCGGGAGACGTTTGCTCGGACGCGGTCTGGTAGCTAACGGTCCTCTGCCAGCGGTGGCGGCGGCTCAATCTGCCGCCGCCGCAGAAATCAGGCCATCCCTTGGCCGGCTGTGAACAGCTCAGCGAAGATCGGGATGCTTCGTCCAGGGCGAGCGCATGTAGTACGGCGCGCCAACGAAGTCGGACTCGACGCTGACGATCATCCCGTTGCGCACCTTGAAAGCCTCCAGGAAGCCCCACGACTGGGGCTCCTGGTACACCGATTGAACGGTGCTGCCGTCCGTCAGCTTGTAATGATCGAGCACCCCTTTGTGGTCGATGAACCCACGGGCCATCACGATGCCGCGCTCCTCGTCGACCAGGAAGAAATCGCGGTCGCGCACTCGCTCGTTGAAGAAGTACCGCCCGGATTTGAATCCTTGCTCGATGTTTGAAAATTCCAAGCCATTCTCATAACGCGTCGCGTCGGGTGAGAAGCGGGTGTTGCGGATCGTTCCGTCGTTCTTTTGAAGGGTAGAGAAGTAGCCGTCCGCGAGCGAGATCAGCTCGGAACGGGAGGCTCGCTCCTTGGGCGGAACGATGCTCGTGAAGTTGGCGTCGTGGTTCTGCTTGTGGACCTCGCCGATCGGGGTCGGCGGGGCACTCAAGTTGCGCTTCGTCGAGAGGATGTGCTCGATCTCGACGATCTGGCCGCCCTCGACTTTGAGGCGGATCGCCAGGAAGCCCTGGGTGTCCCGCTGCAGGATCGAGGTATAGATGCCTACGTTGCCGGTCTGGGGGTCTGAGAAGGTGAGCGCGGGACCGATCTCCTGGGTCACCGTGTCCCAGCTGCCGTCGGGGAACTGGAGCATTTCGACGTTGTTCTCGGTGAAGCGGACCCGCTTGGAGATCGGGGCTCCGGAGGGGTCGTGCTTGAGGTAGGCGGCTCGGTATTGGTCTGCGATGTGCTCGAGGCAGGGGCGATCGCAGGCTGCTGCGTTTGCGGTGATTGAGTGGGCGTAGAGCAGAGGTGCGGAGATCAGGGCTACCCATAGCGCGCGTGCGACGCGGCCTGCTACTGAAAACGCGGTGCTGTGTGCCCCCATGTGCTCCCCTCGCCTATTGTTTTGCGGCAGCGCAATTGTGGCACCTCGCGTTCCCGATGTGCCAGCTAGCTGAGAGTGGTCCCTGCCAGCGCGTTCAGGGCCTTCGTCATGGCGGCGGCGCCGGCTGCCAGCATGGGTTCGAGGGCGCTTTGTGCGGTATCGGGCAGGAAGTCAGCGGTCCATTCGACGCGGCTGCCGCCAGCAGCTCGGGGATAGACCTGGACTGCACCGTTGTAGTGGGTGAGGGATGAGCCTTCGCTCCTGGCTGTCCAGACCAGCCGGCGCAGGGAATCTGAGGAGCTGATGATCGGCTCCTCGGCGACCATTCCGTTCGCGAAGGTCACCAGGCGGCCGCCAGGGATCAGTTTTGTGTCCACTACGAAGCCGGGGACCAGGCGGGTGTGCAACGCGCCGATGTCGCGGATCGCCTCCCAGACGGCGTCGGGGGATGCGTCGGTGAGGATCTCTTTTGTGATCGAGGCCATGGAGAGTGTCCTAGCTGCGACGGAGCTAGGGCAGTCTAGGAGTCCGGTGCTGGGGGGGCTTGGGAAAAATTGCTGTGCCAGGCGTCCCTTGGGGGGGTCGGCCCGCCAGCGCCCTTTTTCGCGCCTAGGTCGTGGCTAGTGCTGCTGCGAGGACTTCGCGGAGGGCTGATCCGCGAGAGCCGGACTGGGCCGTTTGGCTGGGGTCAAGGCCGCTACGGACAACTCGAAGTGAGGTTGTGCTTTGCCGGAAGCTGTGCATTCAAGCTTCGTGCTCACGACCTTGAGGGGAATAGCTGGAAAGAACTCGCTACTCATCTGGCTTACAAGATCGCAGTCGGAGGCGTTCAGCGTGGAGGGGTTGCCGGGGTGCAGTTCCACGGCCTTGGGGGTCGCGTCCAGATCAGCGTATTGCTTCTGCGAGGGGCTTAGCGCTTGAGGGAGCATGAAATTGAGCTGCACCTGGGGTGAACGCGACCCGCAGTCGTAGGGAAGGATCTTGTAGTCCGCCCTGGCGCCGATCTCGAGCAGCACGTCGCGGAACTTGTACCAGAGGTCGTTGCACGAGTAGGTCTTCGGGAGGTTGTGCAGAGCGACGACGATGTCGTGCTGGAGCCAGGCGGCAGGTTGCGCCGCTGCATTGGAGCTGGGCTGCGCGGGGGCGGCGTAGGCTGCCGACACGAAGGCCAGCGTGGCGAAGATGGCTAGTATTGCCCTCATACTCGATTTGAGGCGTTTTCTTCCGTCGAGTTCCGTTGCGCCAGGAAAGCTTGGCTCCCCCGTCGCCAATCCCTTGGCCGTGCCGCACCGCAGGTAGTTCCCAGGGCCCATTTACGCTGGAAACGCGCTGACGCAAGCTCACTATCTAATCCTGACATCGACATGGAGTGCGCGACGCGAAGAACGAGATGAGGCGTTATGTTGCCTGTGAGGCGTAGGCCTTGGGTCGCAAGTGTGACTAGTCCTGTGAGCGATCCAGAGCTGCCCGCACCGCACAACACTCGGCATGTAGCACACTTGTCTGCTCTCGCCCGTGGTGCCGAACGAGGGTTATGGATTTGGGTCCTAGTGCAGCGCACCGCTCGCAGGAGCACCAGGTCACCAATACATGATCAAAATCAGTTCGAAGGCCCGCCTGTTTCGCCATCTGCCCTCTCCCCTTCCTTAGTGAGAGACGTATGACGCGCTGCGGCTGGGACACCCGACTCATGTCCAGCGCCTCTCCGTCGAAACAATCATACTGCCGACGAACCTGGATCACACGTGTTTGTCGAACGCTTTCACCGAGATCTCCAACACAGGAGTGGAATCCGGTAAACTCATGCTCTGACACGCGCAGTCGCTGACCGCTTGACAGAGTCATCAGTGGCGATTGCAGTCACGTCCGGGGAATTGGACTATAGTGCGCAGCACCTGAGTGCCGCGTCTGCATATGGAAGTGAACGCGATGCAAGCTCGCTTTTTGCGCTGGTGTCCGGGCGCACTCCTGGCCGTGCTCCTGCTGTGGGGCATCAAGCACTGGGCGTTCGCTGCGCCACCGCTGAAGTTACTCACCGTTCCGGTCCGGATCGCAGATGTCGAGCAGACCGTGCTCGCGAGCGGCGTAATCCAACCACGTAAATTGGTCAGCGTTGGCGCTCAAGCGTCGGGGCGAATTATCGCCATGCACGTGAACCTGGGAGATCAGGTTCACAAAGGGCAGTTGATCGCAGAGATCGACCCGCAGCCGCAGCAGAACGCACTGAACACTGCCGAAGCGGTCCTCGCGCAGGATCGTGCTCAGCGTGCATCACGCACAGCGGCCCTGAAGCTCGCTGAGCTCACGTTCAAACGCGCCGCGGTAACGCTCGCTCAAGAAGCAAGCTCGCAGGCGGACTACGAAACTGCGGAAGCGACTTACAAGGGCGCGCAGGCTGACATTCAAGCACTGGATGCACAGATAAAGCAGGCGGCGAGCGCCGTCGACTTGGCTCGCGTGACGCTGGGATACACCAAAGTGGTCGCCCCCATGGACGGAACGGTCGTTGCAATCGTCGCTCCTGAGGGTCAGACCGTGAACGCCGTGCAGGCAGCACCGACCATCGTGAAGCTCGCGGACCTGGAAACGATGACGGTGAAGGCCCAGATCTCCGAGGCCGATATCACTCGCGTCCATCCCGGACAGAAAGTTTACTTCACCATCCTCGGCGCCCCCGAGCACCGGTACTACACGCGGCTGCGAGCTGTGGAGCCTGCGCCGGAATCGCTCGCGACAGACTCTCAGGGATCCAGCGCCGGCGCTGCCGCGTCGAACAATACTCAGAACTCAGCGATCTACTACAACGCGCTGCTCGACATCGAAAACTCAGATCATGCCCTGCGCCCGTCCATGACCGCTCAGGTCAGCGTAGTACTGAATGAGGTCAAGGGTGCAACGACGGTACCCAGCTCAGCCCTGAGAGAGGCCAGGGCCGACGGATGCAGGCTCCTGCGCGTCGAAGGCCCCGACGGGGCGATCGAAGAACGCTGGGTTCGCGTCGGGATCGACGACAATTCAATCGCCCAAGTGCTCGGGGGCATCAAACCCGGCGACCGCATCGTCATCGACTCCTCAGTACCCGATGGATCCCACGTCCCCGGAGCCTCCTGATCGTGAGCGCTGCTCTCCTCCAGCTGTCCTCTGTCTGGCGTGAATATCACTCCGGGGACACTCAGTTTGCCGCGCTGCAAGCCATCGACCTGAGCATCGAGGCCGGTGAGATGATCGCGATCGTCGGCGCCTCGGGCTCCGGGAAGTCGACGCTGATGAACATACTAGGCTGCCTCGACCGGCCAACGTCCGGAACGTATCGAGTCGCCGGCGTCGACGTTGCTTCCCTGAGCCCCGATGCCTTATCGGCGCTGCGCCGGGAGCGGTTTGGGTTTGTGTTTCAGAGGTACAACCTTCTTGCGGATCTCACAGCCCTGGAGAACGTCGGCGTTCCGGCCGTCTATGCGGGACTTCCACCATCCGTCCGGCGAGCCAAGGCGACAGAGCTACTCTCCAAGCTGGGACTGAGCAGTCGTCTCGACCACCGGCCGCACCAGCTTTCCGGAGGTCAGCAGCAGCGTGTCAGCATCGCCCGAGCACTGATGAACGGGGGAGAGGTGCTCCTCGCGGACGAGCCCACCGGGGCGCTCGACAGCCACTCAGGAAGAGAGCTGCTCGAGACGTTGGAATGGCTCCACGGCCAGGGTCACACTATCGTTCTGGTAACGCACGACCACAACGTCGCCCTGCGAGCCTCACGCATCGTGGAGCTCAGAGATGGACAGATCATCTCTGATCAAAGACACGAAACGTCCGCCGAGCGGCTCACAAAGCTTCGAGCCGAGCCGCGAGGGCTCCACGGGGCATCCAGACAGCGAGGTCGACTGCTTTCGGAACAAGCCAATCGACTCGCCGAAGCATTTCATATGGCGACACTGGCCATGAGTGCGAACAGGCTCCGAACACTGCTGACGATGCTCGGGATCATTATCGGGATTGCGTCCGTCGCATCCGTCGTCGCGCTGGGACAAGGGGGTCAACAGCGGATCCTGAGCATGATTCGAGGCATGGGTGTGAACACCATTGACATCTATCCGGGGGCCGGCTGGGGCGACCCGAAAGCGCCCGGAATAGAAACTCTGACGCCAGCCGATGCGGAAGCCATCTCCAGTCAGGGCAATGTCGACAGTGTCACTCCCGCAGTGTCAACCACAGCCTCCATACGTTTTGGCAACGCATCTGTGAGCGGCACGATCAATGGAGTCGGAGAAACGTACTTTCATGTGCATGACCTGCGGTTGGACGAGGGGACAGTGTTTACGGCACTGGACACGAAGAATCTCGCCCAGGTGGTCGTCCTCGACGAAAACACGCGCGCACGCCTGTTTCGCACACCAGACCGCGCCGTGGGGCACATCGTATTTCTGGGCCCCGTACCGTTTCGCGTCATTGGCGTGGCCCGACCCACCTTGCCGGGGAATCCCAATCTAAACGTGTGGGCACCCTATACGGCCGTCATGGGGCGAATCTCAGGCCGGCGGCATCTCAAGCAGATCACGGCACGGGTGTCCGAGGGTTCGCCTTCCGATCTCATGGAGCCGGTCATCGGACGACTTCTGGCTCAGCGGCATGGCCGCCGGGACTTCTATATGAACAACAGCGACACGGTCCGCAAGAGCGTTCAGGCTGCCACGGACACGATGAGGAACGTCGTTCTTTCCATAGCCGTCGTATCCCTGATTGTCGGCGGTATCGGCGTCATGAACATCATGCTGGTATCGGTGACGGAGAGAACTCGTGAAATCGGGATTCGCATGGCTGTCGGTGCGCGCAGGTTCGACATTCTGTCGCAGTTCATGATCGAGGCTGTCCTCGTATGCCTCATAGGCGGCGTGTCGGGCGTAGCGATCTCATTTGCCGCCAGCTTTTTCCTGCCACGGCTGTTCCCGCAATTTCCGATGATCTTCTCCATCTACTCCGTGGTCGCGGCGGTCGCAGTTTCCATGGTCATCGGTATCGTGTTCGGCTTTTTTCCGGCGCGCAATGCCGCAAGGCTGGATCCCGTCGAGGCGCTGGCGAGAGACTGATGATGCGAGCTTCTGTGACGGTGCTCCTGCTAGTCACCAGCATAGCGGCAGGCTGCAGCGCGCTTCGCAGCACGTATCGGAGGCCCGATGTTGCGGTACCGAGTAAATACGCTCACGCCGATCAATCGGCGCAGGCATCACTCCTGCAATGGTGGCAGAACTTTGGCGATCCTCAGCTGAACTTCCTGGTCGATGAAGCCCTCAGGCAAAACAATGATCTCGCCCAGGCGGTGTTGCGGGTTCGAGCCGCAGAGCTGGAAAGACACCTTGCCATCGTCAATCCCGTCGTCACCGCCGACTATGAGGCTGCGCGCACGAAGCTGCTCAAACGCGGTTTTCCAGCAGCAACCTCTCACACGCTCTCGCTCTCGGCGAGCTATGAAATCGACGTGTGGGGCAATCTCAGCGCAACCAAAGATGCGGCAACTTGGGAGGCACGGGCCACAGAACAGGACCGTCAGAGCGCAGCACTGCTCCTGATAGGCACAACGGTAAGCCTGTACTACCAGATTGCCCTTCTCAATGAACGGGTCACCCTTGGAGAGCAGAGCATCGCCTATGCGACGAAAACGTTGAATCTCGTAAGGGCGCTAGCCGCTGCAGGGGCGGCGACCAGGCTGGATCTTTCTGAGTCCGAACAGAACCTCGAGAGCCAGCAGGCCAGTCAGACTGAGATTCTGCAGCAGAGAGTCGAGGTGAGAAACGCGTTGACGGTACTGCTCAATGGAACCGAGTGGCCACAGGCTCGCGAGCCTACGGAGGTTCCGGAGGGACCTCCTCCACCGATTGACGCGGGCTTGCCGGCATCCTTGCTGGAGAGAAGGCCGGACCTGAGAGCGGCTGAGCAACGTCTGCGGGAGAGTCTTGCGACTGCGGACGCCACACGACTCAGCTACTACCCCCAGCTATCCCTGACCGGTGCTCTAGGAACCATCAGCACCGGCCTCTCTGGGCTGCTCAGCAACCCGACTGTCTCGGCGGTCGGAGCACTGACGGCACCATTTCTACAGATCGACCAGGCTAAGTTTCACTCGGCGCTCGCCCGCACCCAATATCAGATCGCGATCGTGCAATTTCGGCAAGCCTTGCTCCGAGCTCTTTACGATGTGGATACTGCACTATCGGCACGCACTCAACTCTCCGAGGAGGGGCGCCTTCTGGAGCAGTCTCTCAATGCCGAGAAAGAGGTTGAGCACCTCTACGAGGTCCGCTACCGCACAGGAGCAGTTGCCCTTCACTTTTGGCTCGACGCTCAGCAGACGCGACGGGCTGCCGAGATCTCCCTGGCCGAGAATCGTGTCAGCCGACTGGAAAACTATTCGACGGTGTGCCAAGCGCTCGGGGGCGATCCGCGAGACTTGCAACCCCTCAACTGAAAGTCACTCCAGCAGACTCTTGAGTTCGCACGTGCCGCGCACCCTGTTGCTCCCGCCATAGACTCGCGTAGGAGCCGTCCCATCTCAATAGCTCACTATGCGTGCCGCGTTCAATGATATGGCCGTGATCCAATACAAGGATCTCATCCGCATGAACCACAGTGGAGAGTCGATGCGCAATGATGAGCGTCGTATTCCGGCGGGCAAGGTCGTTGATGTTTTGCAGGATTTCGCGCTCAGTGCGGCTGTCCAGCGAGCTCGTCGCTTCGTCAAATACATAGATCGAGGGCTTCTTGAGCGCCGCACGTGCAATCGCTACGCGCTGCTTCTCGCCTCCTGAAAGCTTCAATCCTCGCTCGCCGACCTCCGTCTCATAGCCGTCCGGGAGCTCTGCCACGAAGGAATGCAGGTGGGCCAGTTGCGTTGCGCGCTCGATCTCATCTTGCTTGGCCCCCGGCCTCCCGAATCCGATGTTGCTGCCAATGGTGTCGTTGAACAGTACCGTATCCTGCGGCACGATCCCGATTGCCCGTCGCAGCTGCGACAGGGGCATTTCTGCGATGGGAACACCGTCGAGCAGAATGCGCCCGCTGTCCGGCTCGAACAGGCGGAAAAGCAGCCGGATCAGAGAGGACTTCCCGGACCCGCTTGTGCCGACGATTGCGACCGTCCTGCCCGGTGCGACCGAAAAGGAGACATCCCTTAGGATCGCTCGCCCTTCCTGTACGAGAAGCTGACCCGATCGAACGATAGAGCGCCCGGCAGTTCGCGCGTGCCATGTGTGATTGCGGAGACTGTCGCGCTGCGCTCCACCTTCTCCTCCAGCATGGCTAGCATCTGCTGCAGAAAAGCCAGGCCCTGGGACATGTCACGCGCGGCCAAACCCAGCGCCTGCAGCGGCTGGAACAGACGGGTGACATAGGTATTGACGAGCACGAAACCGCCCACTGTCATGGCGCCACGGAACGTCTCATAACCGGAATAGCCCAGAGCAGTGGCGACAGAAGCCGTGTAGATCGCCCCCAGGAGCACCTCGTAGCCGGACTTGACCCGCAGAAGGTGCCGCCACGCCGCCTCCGTGCCCTTCAGCTTGCCGTCGTAGCTGTCGCAGATCGTTGCCTCTCCATCAAAATACTTCACGGTTTCGTAGTTCAGGAGGCTATCTGTCAACGTCGCATTCGCGGCGACGTGGGCCTTCGACACGCTGCGGGACGGCTCAGTGACGCCTTCGGCGGCCCGCCAGTAGGTCAGTCCATAGGCAATTCCGGACACCGCAATGATGCCGAGATACGCCGCATGCTTCATGTGCACGAGCACAATGACAATGGCGAGGAACTCGATGATGACCGGAAAGACCGTGAACACCGCATGCTGGAGAAGAATCTGGCACCCGTTCAGGCCCTGATTGATCGTCTCCCCCACTGCGCCCGTCTTCCGGTCCAGGTGGAAGCGCAGAGGGAGTCTCACGATGTGAGCGAACAGACGATTGCGGAGTCGACGGTTCAGTCTCTGAGTTGCCGTCCCGTGCACCAGCTGTCTCATTGCGGTGGAGGTACCCAGCACGAGCTGCAGGACCGCATAGACGGCAATCAATCTCCCCGGCGTCGACAGCCATGAAGTGGTGCGCGGTCCAGCAAAAAGGTCGATGATCGACTTGTACACGACAGGGAGGATCGCGCTTATCGTTGACCCCGCGATGAGCAATGCAAGCGATAGTGCCAGATTTCTCAGGGTATATCGGTCGGCCTCCTCCCAGAGGATTGTAAGCGTCGAACGGAGTGCGCCGGCTGCGGTTTGCTGGGTCATGTGATCACTTGCACACGCACTAACGCACGATCAATGTGCGATGCGCGAGCCCAATCCCGTCTGTGCCCATGACAAGCGCCTTCACATCGCACTCCCGAGCTGGAAAGTCTCGTGGGATAATGAATTCGAATGGAAAATCCACGTCGACTCCCGATGGGTTCAGCTCTGTCGTTTCACGCCACGGAGTCATTCCCGGGATTCCGGGCGCGCTAATCCGCGTTGCCACAACAATCGAGTCCTGGAATACCCGCGCGGCAGGCAAGGAAATGCGGACGCGCCCTGCAAACGAATCCCCGGCGTGCACTTCCGTCGGCGCATGTATTTCGACGTTGACAAAGCTGCCGCGCTCCGGGAGGTCCAATGTCGTTCCACAACGCGCACACACATCTGACATTCGCCGCTCTAGGTGGAGCGGATTTCGGCCGATGAGGCGTACGGCCCGACCCGAGCAATACGGACATGCTCTGTAGAGAGTCTCCTCGAGCGGATATGCCTCACCGAGAGTATTTCCGAGA
>Ga0207707_10001190_pt1 | contig 24490 bp, 28 predicted proteins | sample KBSC83BmetaG_FD_184336 | JGI IMG/M metagenome (GOLD analysis project Ga0207707, IMG submission 184336) | Corn rhizosphere microbial communities from Kellogg Biological Station, Michigan, USA - KBS C8-3B metaG (SPAdes) (version 2) | ecosystem: Host-associated > Plants > Roots > Rhizosphere ... | reverse complement strand
CGCGTACGGGACCGCGTCGAGCACCGTCACCCGCATCGTCGTGCCGTTGGGCAGCTGGTAGTCGAGCACGTCGCCGGCCCGATGACCGTTGACCGCCTGGCCGAGCGGCGACTGCGGGGAGTAGACCGCGATGTCGCTGTGCGCGGCCTGCTCGCGCGACCCGAGCAGGAACTTCTCCTCCTCGCCGTCCTCGAAGCGGACGGTCACGACCATGCCGGGCTCGGCGATGCCGTCGGCCGGAGGAGCCTCGCCGACCTTCGCATCGCGCAGCAGCTGGGTGAGCTGGCGGATGCGAGCCTCTTGCTTGCCCTGCTCCTCCTTGGCGGCGTGGTAGCCGCCGTTCTCCCGCAGGTCGCCCTCGGCGCGCGCCGCCTCGATCTTCTTGGAGATCTCGGTGCGGCCCGGACCCGACAGGTGGTCGAGCTCGGACTTCAGCCGGTCGTACGCCTCCTGGGTCAACCAGGTGATGTTCTGTTCGGGCGTCTGGGTCACCGCGAAGCTCCCGTATCGAGTCGTAGGTGGCACCTGGACGGTCAAGGCTAGCCGGATTCGTAGGTAAAGATGGAGGGGTGAGCGAGCAGCTGCGGCTGATGGCCGTGCACGCCCATCCCGACGACGAGTCGAGCAAGGGCGCCGCGACGATGGCGATGTACGTCGCGCAGGGCGTCGACGTGCTCGTCGTCACCTGCACCGGTGGAGAGCGCGGATCGGTGCTCAACCCGGCGATGGACCGGCCGGAGGTCGTCGCCGACCTGCCCGCCATCCGCCGTCGCGAGATGGACGCCGCGCGCGAGATCCTCGGCGTTCGCCAGGAGTGGCTGGGCTTCGTCGACTCGGGGCTGCCGGAGGGCGATCCGCTGCCGCCGCTGCCCGAGGGCTGCTTCGGGCTGCAGCCGCTGGAGGTGGCGGCCCGGCCGCTGGTCGAGCTGGTGCGGTCCCACCGCCCGCACGTCCTCCTGACCTATGACGAGAGCGGCGGCTACCCGCACCCCGACCACGTGCAGACGCACAACGTGTCGATGGAGGCGTTCGACGCGGCGGGCGATCCGGAGCGCTACCCCGACGCCGGCGAGCCGTGGCAGCCGCTCAAGCTCTACTACCACCAGACGTTTCACAAGGCGCGCGTCACCGCGCTGCACGACGCGATGCTCGCCCGCGGCCTGGAGTCGCCCTACGGCGAGCGGTTGCAGCGCTGGCTCGACCGCCCCGATGACCAGGAGAAGATCACCACCCGGGTGCCGTGCGCGGACTGGTTCGACGTGCGCGACCGCGCGCTGATCGCCCACGCCACGCAGGTCGACCCGACCGGGTGGTTCTTCACGATCCCGCGGGACCTGCAGCGCGAGGTGTGGCCGACGGAGGACTACCAGCTGGCCCGGTCGCTGGTCGAGACGTCGATCCCGGAGGACGACCTGTTCGCCGGGGTGCGGGCCGACGCCCGCGCCGGCCGCTGACCGTCATCCAGGGGCTACCGTGGTGGGCGTGCTCGTCCTGGCCGCCCCCACGATCGGAGCCGGAGGTCTCGGCTTCCTCGTGATCCTCGCGTTGATCGCGGCCGCCGTCGTCCTCTTCCGTTCGATGAACACCCACCTCAAGCGGGTGCCGAAGAGCTTCGACGAGCCTGCAGAGCCGCCGGCGAAGGCGGCCTCCGACCGCGTGTCGCGCAAGCCCTGATCTCGCGATCTTCGACCCCGCGTCGCCCTGGCCCGGAGGGCTGCTAGCGTCCGGAGCCATCCCGATGAATGGGGGCTACGGATGGGGACTGCGGTGGCTGCTCGCGTGCCATTGGTCGACTACCTCGTGCTCGAACCCGAGCCGCATCTCGTCGCGCAGGAGTGCACCTCCTGCGGCGCCCGGTTCTTCGACCATCGGGTGGCCTGCGCGAACTGCTTCGCCCGGGAGTTCCGCCCGGTCGACATCGCGACCACCGGCGAGGTGGCGTCGTTCACGATCGTGACGTTCGCCGCCCCCGGCGTGCCGGTGCCGTTCGTGGCGGCCGTCGTCGACTGCGACGGCACCTGGGTGCGGGCCAACCTCGTCGACGTCGAGGCCGATCCGAGCAAGGTCTGGCTCGGGATGAAGGTCAAGCTCTCGACGTTCCCCCTCGGCACGGACAGCGAGGGCACCGAGGCCGTGGGCTTCGGGTTCGCCCCGGCGGAGTAGAAGGAGACACGCGATGGCCAGCGGCGACGTCTGGATCCTCGGCATCAAGATGACGAAGTTCGGCAAGCGCCCCGACGACGACACCGTCGGTCTCGCCGCCGAGGCCGCGCTCGCCGCGCTCGACGACGGCGGCGTGACCATGCAGGACATGGGCGTGCTCGCGGCCGGCAACCTCATGGGCCGCGGCGGGATCGGCCAGGCGCTGCAGAAGCAGATCGGCCAGACCGGCATCCCGGTCTACAACGTCGCCAACGCGTGCGCGACGGGCGCCACCGCGCTGCGCACGGTCGTCATGGCCATCAAGGCCGGCGAGTGCGACATGGGCCTCGCCGTCGGCGTCGAGAAGCTCGCCGGTGCGGGCCTGCTCGGTGCGTCCGGTCGCAAGAAGGACTCCGACACCTGGCAGCCGCAGGGGCGGCAGGGCGCGATCATGGACCTCGACGGTCGGGTCGGCACCGAGAACATGCCGGGCACGTTCGCCCAGGTCGGCATGGAGTACGGCCACCGCTACGGCGGCGTCGACTTCGAGCTGTTCGCCCGCATCAGCGAGAAGAACCACAAGCACTCGACACTGAACCCGCTCGCGGCCTACAGCAAGGCGATGTCGCTCGAGCAGATCATGAACGACGTCATGATCGCCTACCCGAACACCCGCCCCATGTGCTCGGCCAACTGCGACGGCGCTGCCGCCGCGGTGCTCGTGAGCGACGCGAAGCTCAAGACGCTCGACCCCGACCAGCGCCGGCGCGCGGTCAAGATCGCCGCTTCCGTGCTGACGACCGACCCCTACGAGCCGGGCTGCCAGGTGCTGCCCGACGTCAACACGCTGACCCGCAACGCCGCGAAGCAGGCCTACGACCAGGCCGGCGTCAGCCCCGACGACCTCGACCTCGTCGAGCTGCACGACTGCTTCGCCACCGCGGAGCTCGTGCACTACGACAACCTCATGCTCTGCCCGGAGGGCGGGGCGGTCGACTTCTTCAAGTCCGGGGCGCCGTGGCGCGACGGGCGCATGCCGGTCAACGTCTCCGGCGGCCTGCAGTCGAAGGGTCACCCGATCGCGGCGACCGGCATTGCCAACGTGTGGGAGGTCTGCCACCACCTGCGCGGCGAGGCGGGCGACCGGCAGATCGAGGGGGCCAAGGTGGGGCTCGCCCACGTCATCGGGCTCGGCTCGGCCTGCGGCGTACACATCCTCGAGAAGGCCGCATAGGCGCTCGCCCTTGGTGACGGCCCGCCACTGATCACGGAAAGAAGCGTGGTCATCTCTGCAGGGAGATGACCACGCTTCTTTCATGATCGGTGTACGGCGTGATCGGCGGGCCGTTGTGGGCCCGGGCGATCAGGCGGCGGCCGGTCGGCCGATGCGCACCCGCCAGACCTGCGGCCCCTGCTCGAGGTAGTCCCACTCGAACTGGTTCGCGTGCTCGGCCGCGAACTGGTAGTAGAGCGGCTTCGGATCGTGGTCGTTGACGAGCACGAACCCGTCGCCGGGCGCCAGGTGGCCGTAGGTGTCGAAGATCAGCTCGTGCCGTCGCGCCGGGATCTCCTGGCGGACGTCGAGGATCGCGTCGTCGGACATGCATTCTCCTTCGTCGGGTGTGCGTTGGGTGAGGTAGTGCAGGAGGCCGTTGAACCGTTGTTCGGCCGGGTGGCCCGCGTGATGGGCGGCCCGCCAGGCCTGGGCGGCCAGCTGGCAGGCGGGATCGGTCGCACCGGCCTGGTGCAGGAGCCGCAGGGCGCGGGTCAGCAGGCGGGCGAACTCGTCGCCGGCGTCGGCCGGGCCGGGCTCGGTGGCGACCGCCGGCCTCACCGGGCCGCGACCGTCTGGCGCGGCCGCCGGTCAACGGCCTCGCCCTGCGGCAACCGGTCGGCGAGCCAGAGCAGCGCGATCTCGCCGGCGAACGCCTCGCCGAGGTCGGTCAGCACCAGCGGCAGCTCGGGCGCGCCCCGGTGCAGCCAGAGGTGTAGCCATGCGTCGCGCCGCCGCTCCCCGATGCGGGTGAGCGGGCCACGACCCAGCGAGGCGACGAGGCCGAGGCGGCGACCGACCGCGAACATGTCGACGTCGCCCAGCGGCACGATCGGCTGGTTGGCGCGGATCCGCCACTCGATCGGCTGCGCCGGAGGATCGGGGTTGTGAGCCGCGAAGACGAGCGAACGCAGCACGTCCGGGTCGGCGATGTTGCGCCCGTGCAGCCAGAGCGCGTCGAACAGCGATTGGCGCAGCGCGTCCTCGACGCCGTCGGCGACGGACTCGGCGTAGGCGGCGGTGGCCGCGCGGCTGCTGGGCACGAGGACGCCCGGCATCGGGCCGACCTCGCCGGGCAGGAGCAGGCGCTCGGCGGTCTGCGCGGCCGTTTCGTCGACCGGTCGCCCGCCCATGGGGCGCGACCGGTCGGCCTCCACCGCGAGCCACCGCACGTCGTGCATGCCGAGCGACCGGATCTGTGCGATGCGCTGGCTCGCGAGGAACGACAAGGGATCGGCGAAGTCGCCGATGACGGTGACGGTCATAGCGCACCTCCTGATGACTGGCTCTTATTCTGCCGCGGCGGACTCATATAAACAAGAGATGTATGTAATAAGTCACGGTCGGGAGATGACCCGGAGGACAATGCGCGGTCATGAGGTACGACGCGCACACCGCCCTCGTCGTCGTCGACATGCAGAACGACTTCGCCGACCCGGCCGGCTCGCTCTCGGTGTCCGGTGCGGCCGGCGTGCTCCCGGTCGTCAACGGCGAGGTCGAGGCGGCGGGTGAGGCCGCAGCGGTGGTGGTCTACACGCAGGACTGGCACCCGCCGGCGACGCCGCACTTCGCGAAGGACGGCGGCATCTGGCCCGTCCACTGCGTGCAGGGCAGCTGGGGAGCCGAGCTCGTGCCAGGTCTTGGCGTCGCAGGCCCGGTGGTGCGCAAGGGATCGCACGGCGAGGACGGCTACTCCGGCTTCACGATGCGCGACCCGACGACGGGTGCCGAGATGCCGACGGAGCTCGACGCGACGCTGCGCGCCCGGGGCGTGAGCAAGGTCGTCGTCGTGGGTCTCGCCACCGACTACTGCGTCAAGCACACCGCGCTCGACGCCGTGCGGCTCGGCTACGAGACGACGTTGTTGACCGACGGCGTGGCAGCCGTCGACCGGGCGGCCGGCGACGGCGACCGGGCGCTCGACGAGCTCGCCGCCGCCGGGGTGCGGATCGAACCGTCGCGGTGAGCCACGACCAGTCCCCGCCGGCCCTGACGGACCGCGGCGATCGTGACCGCCAGGAAGCAGAGCAGCGCCACCTCGTTGAGCACGCCACCGACCTGCCAGGCGGTGCGGTTGCCGGCCAGGTCGCCACCGACGAGGCGCAGCAGCAGCGACCCGTGCAGCAGCAGGAGATGACCGTAGAAGTGCCGCCGGTAGGGGACGGCGGCCCGGAACACCGCGGGCACGATGACCGGCGCGTGCGCGAAGACCATGCCGATGACGAAACCGAGGAACAGCGCGTGCAGCATCGCGTCGTAGGCCGGCCCGCCGGCCAGCCCGTAGCGCAGCCACAGTGCACCCGCCACGCCGAGCCAGCAGAATCCCGCGAGCAGGCAGGCCGCCATGTAGCGGGTGAGGCCGCTCTGCCGCACGGTGCGGCGCGCCACGTCGTGGGCCGCGAGCCACACGGTCAGGAGCAGCAGGCCGGCCCCGGCCATCCGGGCGCCGATCGAGAAGGCGCCGATCGCCACGGTGATGCCGACGCCGAAGACGGCGGCCGCCGTCGTGAACGTCGCATGGGCACGGCGGCTCAGCCTGCCGACCCGCGAGAGCTCCAGCCGCTCACCGGTGATGGTCAGGACCAGGTACCCGGCCAGCCACGGAATCAGCCGGCCGACGTCCCACCCGGTCAGCCAGAGCCCGACCGCGACCACCCACGACACGGCGCCGCTCGCCATCACCCACAGGTGCAGGGCGGTCTGCTTGCGCCCGGCGGCGACGTAGAGGCCGATGAGGCCGACGCCGGCGACGCCCAGCAACAGCTGACCGACCAGCAGCGGCAGGCCGGCGATCAGGGCGAGCCCGCCGAGCCCGGCCGTCGCCGGCGCGAGGTAGCCCGCGCGGGTGTCGATCGCCACCGCGCGCTCGAGCGCGATCAGCGTGCCGAGGAACCCGAGCACCATGAGGGGGCCGTGCACCTCGGCGAAGTCGGGGCGTGGTGTCGGTACGTCGAGGCCGAGCATCAGCAGGGCGGCCCACAGGCCTGCCAGCAGGGCGGCCAGGCCGAGAGCGCCGAGCGCGAGCCGGTTGCGGGGTACGCGCCGTACGACGCGGCCGCGAGGTGCGGCCGCCGTCATCGGCTCCCGGCCTTCTTCGGCTGCAGCCGGGCCACGCACAGCTGCGGGGTCACGAAGGGTTCCAGCGACGTCGCGTCGATCGGGGCGTCGAGCTCCTCGAGCGCCCCCTGCATGAGCCCGAGGTGGATCGCGCACACGACGTCGGTGTGCTTCTCGGCGACCTCCCGGAACGGGCAGTGGTGCAGCAGGACCTCGGTGCCCTGCTTGGTGGTGTGCGCCTCCGGTGCGAAGCCGACGGCGTCGAGCACGCGGTTGAGCCGGGTCACGGCCTCCCCGGCACCGATGCGCTCCGACGGCGCGGACCGCTCGACGAGATGGCCGCCCCAGGCCCTGCCCGCATGGGCGGCCGCCGGGCCGGCGTCCTTGAGCGAGGCAACCAGACCGGTGAGCATCTCCGCGAGCAGGCCGTAGCTGCGCGGGCCGGGGACCGGCCCGTCGGCGGAGTAGAGGATGCGCGGCCGGCCGGGGACGTCGCGCGGTTCCGAGGCCCGCATCGCGAGCCCCTCCTCCACGAGGCCGTCAAGGTGGAAGCGTGCGGTGTTGAGGTGCAGCCCGGTGGTCTCGGCGACCTGGGCGGCGGACAGCGGCCCGTCGGCGGCGCGGAGCAGCGCGAGCACCTCTTCACGTCGGCTGCCGACGGCCACCGGCGCCGGGGGGTCGACGAAAGACGTGGTCATGCCACGATTGTCACATCAGATCTCGTCAAAAACAACCACGTGGGGAATATCTCGGATGGCGACATGTGTTGTCGTCGATGTGAACGACGAATGGTGCCGCTACGCCGTGACCGCGACCGGTGAGCGGATCGGTTTCGACATGTGTTTCTCGCCCGAATGCGCCCGGCACATCAGCCGGTGCACGTGCGAGGACGGCCCGACCCCACCACGCCTCGGCGCGACGGTGAGCGTGACGCTCGAGCGTCCCCCGGTCGCGCCCGCAGCCTGACCGGCGCCGCTCAGGCGTGGTCGCCCGGCACGCCCCAGGAGCGCAGCCGGGCCAGCGAGGTCGTCGAGCCGGCGGTGAGCACGATCGAGCCCATGACCAGGGCGATCGGCCCCGCGATGGTCGTGCCGGCGAAGTAGAGGGCGGTCGTCGCGAGGGCGCCGAGGAAGGCGACGAGCGTGACGAGGCGGAGCAACGGCATCTGATCCTCCTACTTCTGGGCCGGCGCGAGCTTCGCGACGGTGAGGAGCACCGCCGAGTCCTCGATCGCCTGCACGTCGTGGCGCGCCGGCGGGATCACGATGAGGTCACCCTTGCGGCCCTCCCACGACTCGCCACCCGAGCCCAGCTTCACCCGCCCGGCCAGCACGTGCGCGGTCGCCTCGCCGGGGTTCTCGTGCTCGGCCAGGGTGGTGCCCGCCGTCAGCGCGACCAGGGTCTGGCGCAGCGTGTGCTCGTGCCCGCCGAAGACGGTCTCCGCGCTGCGACCGGCACTGGACGTGCGGGCGCGCTCGAGATGTTCGCGGGCAAGGGCGTCGAGCGAGAGCTTCTGCATGGTCACCTCTCCGGTGGGGGTGTCGTCGCGCCGAGTATGGCCTTGCCGCTCACCGGCGTCGGCCGTCGGCCCATCTTGTCCTTGCCCCTACGGCCTCGCGCACCCGGAGGAAGTCTCACGGTGCGGCGAACAAGTCGCTCGCGCGCTCGCCGATCATGATCGCGGTCGCGTAAGGCCCCCGCGTCGTCACCGTCGGCATGATCGACGTGTCGACGACGCGCAGACCCTCGATCCCGCGCACCCGGCAGAGCTCGTCGACCACCGCGCCGGCGTCGCGGTCCGGCCCCATCCGGCAGGTGCCCGAGAGGTGCACCGAGGTCGACAGGTTCTGCGCGACCCACGCGTCGAGGGCCCGGTCAGTGCCGAGATCCACCTCAGCGGGCGCTGACGCGCCGAGGCGTCGGAACGGTGCCGACGCGAGCAAGGCAGCGGCGAGGCGGACTGCTGCGCGCATCCGGCGCCGGTCGACGTCGCTCGTCAGGTAGTGCGACGACAGCTGCGGAGGGACGTCCGGGTCCGGTGAGGTCAGGCGCATCGACCCCCGGGCCTCGCAGCGTTGCAGCCCGACGCCGAGTGCGAGCTCGCCGTCGCCCGCGCCGGTCACGAGCTGCTCGAAAGATGCTGTGTAGCAAAGAATTTCGACGTCGTCGTCGTTGAGAGCGACCTCGACCGCCGACGACGCGGCCCGGCCCGTGGCCGGCGGCGAGCGGAACGCGACGGCGACCGAGGGGTGGTCGCTCGACCCTTGCCCTACGCCGGGCAGGTCGACGTGGACCTCGATGCCCTGAGCGCGCAGCTGCGCCGCCGGTCCGATGCCCGAGACCATCAGCAGGTGTGGCGACTTCACCGCCCCTGCACTGAGCACCACGTGGTCGGCGCGGATCACCCGTGTCGTCCGGCCGGTCGCGACCTCGACCCCGGTCGCCCGCCGGCCCGCGAGGAGGACTCGGTGTACGACGCTGCCGCCCTGGACCCGCAGGTTCGGCCGGTCCAGGTGCGGGAGCAGGTAGGCCATCGCCGCGTTGACGCGGGTCCCGTCCACCACGGTGAGGGGCACCGGGCCGACGCCTTCGGCACCGGCGCCGTTCTTGTCCGGCTCGGCCGCGAACCCCGCGTCGCGGCAGGCCTCGGCGAACGCCGCACTGGCCGGGTGCAGGTCGTGCGCGGCGACGCGACGCACCGGTACGGGGCCGGCGTCGCCGTGGCCGGGCAACGTCCCGAAGTCGGCGTCGGCCTCGAGCCGCCGGAAGAAGGGCAGCACCGCGTCGTACGACCAGATGGCGTTGCCGGCGGCTGCCCAGCCGTCGAAGTCCGCAGGCCGGCCGCGCACGAAGTAGCCCGCGTTGATGGCGCTCGACCCCCCGAAGATGCGCCCGCGGGGCACGGGGCCGTGGCGGCCGGGCGCCAGCTCCGTCGTGAAAGCCCAGTTGAGAGGGCTGGCCGGATCGGTCGCGGCGAGGGAGCGGGCGCTTCGGATCTCCGCGGGAAAGTCGCGTGCGCGCGTGAACGCCGGGCCGGCCTCGAGCAGCAGCACCGACCGTGCCGGGTCCTCGCTCAGCCGCGCGGCGAGCGCGCACCCGGCCGGCCCGGCACCCACGACCACGACGTCGGCGTCGATCGGGCCACCTCCTGCGATCGGCAGCGGCATCCGGCGCTGTTCGTGACCGTCATCTAACCGTCACACGTCGGATCGGGCTCCCGTCACATCGGCCGGACACGATGTGGGCTCCGGTGCGCTCGGTGCATCGGACCGTGCCACGTAGGAGGGAGATGTCGTGATCGTGAACGTGCTTGCCGACGAGCTGCGCTGCCAGATGCGGGACGCCAGGACCAGGCTCAACTGGGCGCGCAGCTGTGACGACCAGTACCTCGTCGACGTGCTCCGTGCCCGGCTCGAGGAGCTCTCGCAGATCGCCCAGCGGCACGGCATCCGGCTGGCTGCTTGATCACCGGTCGACCTCTCCGGCACCACGCGAGGTGTGACGCTTCCACGTGACCGGTGACACGATGGTGGTTATGCCTGGATCCGTGCTGGTCGTCGACGACGACGACGGCATTCGGACCTCCCTGCGCCTGGCGCTCGAGGACCACGGCTACAAGGTGCTCGAGGCGCCCGACGGGGAGACCGCTCTCGACCGGATGCGGACCGAGCCGCCGGACGTCGTCGTGCTCGATCTGATGCTGCCCGGCATGGACGGCTTCGAGTGCTGCCGGCAGATGCGGCGCAGCAGCGACGTACCGGTCCTGATCATCAGCGCGCGAGGCGACAGCCACGACGTCGTCGCCGGGCTCGAGGCCGGCGCCGACGACTACATCCGCAAGCCCTTCGACATCCCCGAACTCGCCGCACGCCTGCGAGCGCTGCGCCGGCGGCTGCGATCGGTCAGCGACAAGCCCGACGAGCTCGTGGCCGGCGACATCGTCGTGCACCCCGACCGCGGAGAGGTCACGGTCGCCGGGCGCCCGGTGCACCTGACCAAGACGGAGTTCCACCTGCTCTACGAGCTGGCCTCGTCGCCGGGCCGGGTGTTCAGCCGCGACATGCTGCTGCAGCGAGTGTGGGACTACGGCTACTTCGGTGACGCCCGCATCGTCGACGTCCACATCCGGCGGCTGAGAGCGAAGATCGAGCAGGACAGCAGCAAGCCGCAGCGGCTGATCACCGTGCGGGGCTTCGGGTACAAGCTCGAGCCGTGATCGCCGGCAGGGCCCGACCGCGGCTCGGCCTGACGTTGCGGATCACGTTGGCGTTCACCCTCGGTGCCCTGCTGGTCTCGTCGGCCGTTGCCCTCAGCGCCTACCTGTTCACCCTGCGGTTCCAGGTGCAGCAGCAGGAGCGCATCACGCTGCGGCAGACCTACCTCAACGCCGCGCAGGCCCGGGCCCGGCTGATCCAGCCCGACCCCGACGTCCCGGGCGTGCTCGACACCCTGACGACGGGCTCCGCGGCGACCACGGTCATCTACCGCGGCGGCCGCTGGTACGCGTCGTCGCTGACCATCTCGCGCGACGCGCTGCCGCTGCAGATGCGCCAGCAGGTCATCGCCGGGTCGGTGGTGCGATCGTGGTCCCGGATCGACCGGGCGCCGAAGATCATCGTGGGCGTGCCCCTGCCCGCGGCGAACGCGGCGTACTTCCAGGTCTTCGACGAGTCGTCGCTGCAGCAGACCTTGAGCCTGCTGCGCACGATCCTCGTCGCCGCGGCGTCGGCGACCACGGCCGCGGGCGCCGCGCTCGGCTGGTGGCTGAGCCGGCGGCTGACCGCGCCGCTGCGGGCCGTCGACGACGCGGCGCGGCGCATCGCCGCGGGCAACCTGCAGGCCGAGCTGCCCGCCGAGAGCGACCGTGACGTCGCCAACCTCGTCGACAGCTTCAACACGATGGTCCGGACGCTGCGGGCCCGGATCGAGCGGGACACCCGCTTCGCCGCGGACGTGAGCCACGAGCTGCGCTCCCCGCTGACCACGCTCGCGACGTCTCTCGGCGTGCTGCAGGCCCGCCGCGACGAGATGCCGGACCGGGCCCGCGACGCGCTGGACCTGCTCACGACCGAGCTGGCGCGCTTCGAGCGCCTCGTCGAGGACCTGCTGGAGATCTCCCGGGCCGACACGCAGGCGCGCCTGGTCGACCCCGAGCCCGTCAACGTCGGGCAGCTGGTGGAGAACCTCCTGCAGACCTCGGAGTACGCCGGGATCCCGTCGCGCGTCGAGGGCGACTGCGACCAGGCCGTGGTCCTGGGGGACAAGCGCCGGCTGCACCAGGCGCTGCGCAACCTGCTCGACAACGCCGCGACCTACGCGGGCGGGGCCACCGCCGTCATAGTGACGACGGGTCGGGAGGCCGTGACCATCCACGTCGACGACGCCGGGCCGGGCGTGCCGCAGGCGGAGCGGGAGCGCATCTTCGACCGGTTCTCCCGCGGCCGGCAGGGATCTCGCAGGGCGTCGCAGCGCGGCACCGGTCTCGGGCTGGCCCTGGTCACCGAGCACGTCCGTGCTCACGGCGGCAGCGTCCACGTCGAGGACGCGCCCTCGGGCGGGGCGCGGTTCACGGTGCAGCTGCCGAGGAGGCGCCGATGAGGAGCCGGCTTCGGGCCGCGGTCGCCGCGGCGGTGATCGCCCTGGGCTGCGCCGCGTGCGGGCTGCCCGCCACGGGTCAGACGCAGACGATCGACCCGTCGGGCGTGCCGTTCGGGCTGCTGTCGCCGTCGCCCGCGGAGCTGGCCAGCCCGAAGGCCCAGGGCCAGCCGACCGCCGTCTACTTCGTGCGCGACGACCGGCTGGTGACGTCGTTGCGACGTGTCGACGGCGACAACGCACCGGCCGAGATAGTCCGGATGCTGCTGGACGGGCCGACCCGTGAAGAGGCCGCGCGCAACATCACCAGCGACATCCCGGAAGGCACCCGGCTGATCTCGCTCGACGTCGTCGGAAGCATTGCGACCGTCGACCTGAGCGAGCAGTTCGGCACGGCGGGCGGCAGCGACCAGGTGCTCGCGGTCGCGCAGATCGTCTACACGCTCACGTCGACGGGCGCGGTGCGCGCGGTGCAGTTCGCGATCGGCGGCAAGGTGATCGAGGTGCCCGACGGCAGCGGGTCGCTCGCCAGCACGCCGCGGTCCCGCGCGGACTACGCGCAGGTCGCGCCGAAGTAGCCGGCATCGTCACGGAAAGTTCAAGTCGTCGTCAGATTCTCTTCATCTTGGTGGGCGACCGTGGGACACGCACCGCTCACGGACGGAGGACGACGCGTGCTGACGCCCACGACGCACCGAACCTCGTCGTACGAGGCTCGGATGCTGGCCGCTGCCGACCGCTTGTTCGCCGAGTTCGACGAGCTCCCCGTCGCCACGGTCTTCCGCGCGATCCGCACCGCGCGCAGCGAGCTGCGCGAGCACGGTGACGTCGCGCTGCCCGAGGAGGTCGAGCTGCGCGCCCGCGAGCGGCTGGCGCACTTGTGAACGCACCTTCCTAGCCGCCCCTGCGGCTCTTGGATACCTTCGCGACCAATCGTGGCGCCCGGCCGGCGCCGGCCCGGTCGAGGAGGCCCTGAGGTGACGGTGGACGACCGGTTCAGCCAGTCGCTCGAAGAGATCAACGCCATCCAGGCGGAGGAGATGCTCCGCGGCACGTTCAACGCGGTCGTCACCGGAGCCGTGTCGGACTGGGCGACCGACTTCGACCACCTCGAGGAGGAGTGGGCGTCGGATCCCTACCCGATCCTCGACGACCTGCGCCAACGCTGCCCGATCGCCCACACCGAACGGTTCGGCGGCGCCTGGCTGCCGACGACCTACGCCGACGTCTCCGCGATCGCCTACGACACCGAGCGGTTCTCCTCGCGGGCGATCATCATCGGCAACTTCCGGCCGCCGGTCGACATCGCGCCGATCGGCGGGTCGCCGCCCATCTCGTCCGACCCGCCGTTCCACCACGACGCGCGCAAGCTGCTGCTGCCGGCGTTCACCAAGACCAACGTCGCCAAGCTCGAGGCGTCGACCCGGGCCTTCTGCCACGAGCTCATCGACCGGCTCGCCGGGCAGGACGTCGTCGACGCCGCGCACGACTACGCCCAGCACATCCCGATGCGGGTCATCGCCGACATGCTCGGTTTTCCGCCGGAGGATGGCCCGATGTTCCGCGAGTTCGTCGAGAACGCGCTGGAGGGCATCAACCTGCCGCTCGAGGAGCAGATCGAGCGGGGGCAGAAGCTCGGCGAGTACATCCTCGCGCAGATCCACGACCACCTCGCCAACCCGCGCGACGACCTCACCACCTACCTGCTCAACGCCGAGCTCTACGGCCAGAAGCTCGACCCCTTCCACGTCGCAGGCACGATGGTCCTGCTGCTCATCGCCGGCATCGACACGACCTGGAGCGCGATCGGGGCGTCGTTGTGGCACCTGGCGAAGACGCCCGCCGACCGGCAGCGCCTGGTGGCCGAGCCGGGCCTGCTGCCGACGGCGATGGAGGAGTTCCTGCGGGCCTACGGTCCGGTGACGATGGCGCGGCTGGTCAAGGAGGACATGACCTGGGGCGGCGTCGAGATGAAGGCCGACGACTGGATCCTGCTGTCGTTCCCGTCGGCCAACCGTGACCCGGCGCAGTTCGACCGGGCCGACGAAGTCGTGATCGACCGAGAGGTCAACAAGCACGCGGCGTTCGGCCTCGGCATCCACCGCTGCGTCGGCTCGCACCTCGCCCGCATGGAGCTGCGGATCGCGCTGGAGGTCTGGCTCGAGCGCTTCCCGGAGTTCGCGCTGGCCGACCCGCAGGGCATCCGGTGGGCCGCCGGCCAGGTGCGCGGACCGCGCACGCTTCCCCTCCGCATCGGGTAGGACCGCGCTCCTACCGGCGGGCTGGGAGACCTGTCAGCTGAGGGCGGCGAGGGGACTCTCGTCGTACGTCGCGAGCAACACGCTCGCGCTGTACAGGAAGTCGTGCGGGAACAGCGCGTTGACGAGCCGGAAGAACGCAGCGTCGCGCGCCTCGTCCCAGCTGTCCGGCAGAGCTTCGAAGCGGTTGCCGTCCATCGCCACTCCTCGTGTCGCGCGGTAACGGCGACAGTAGGAAGGCGGCACAACCGGCACCATCCGCTGTGCAGCTTGTCCGAGTTGTCCGCTCGGCGGGTCGGATGGCCCGAACGTACTAGTTGTTCCCGGCGCCGGGACCGGGCGGTGCAGCCTCGCGCGCGCCGGTCGTGCCGTCGGTCAGCGCGTGACCTCGGTGGCGTACTTGGCCATCGTGCGCCCGATGTCGGGCGGGTTCAGCTGTCCGTTGCCGTCGGTGGGGAGCTTGCCGAGGTCGCGGAAGTAGTCCACGTAGAGGTCGGGCGTGAGCGTGCAGATGAACGTCGCCGGCTCGTCGAACGGGTTGGAGAACGTGTGCGGCGTGCCAGACGGGACCGTGACGCACCCGCCCGCCGCAACGTCGACGCTGTCGTCTCCCGAGCCGAACCGGAGCGTGCCCCGGGTCACGATGAAGACCTCGTCGTGCTCGCGGTGGATGTGCTGCGGAGGACCGGCCGGCCCCGGCGGCACGACCGCTTCGATGAGGCCGAGCCGGTGACCGGTGTGTGAGCCGTCCTCGATGATGCGGCACCGGATGGGCCCGCCACCCGACTGCTCGCCATCGTCCGGCCGTACGACGTGGATGGCCATGGAGATCTCCTGAAGAGGATGCGGAGCGAGGGTCGGCGGTCAGCCGTTGCGCCCGCTGGGCGACGAGGCGAACTCGTAGGACGCACGCACGAGCTGCAGGACCATGTCCCTCTCCACCTCGTCGCGCGGCGCGTAGATCATGACGACGGTCGCCGGCGCCTGCCCGGTGTGCACGAGGAAGTGTGGTTCGGCCCATCCGGCCCGTTCCGCCGCGGCGGCCAGGTGCAACGGCAGGGTGGCGTGCAGGCTGTGGTCACCCTGCGCGTGCACGTGGCAGAACTCCTGCCCGACCATGAATGCCTCGCGCGGTCCCACGGCGGCACCGGTCTCCAACGTGAGTGCGCGGGCGCCTTCGACCGAGATCTTGGAGGGCTGCTCCTGGACCCACGGCCAGGTCCGGGCCTCGGCCAGGATCTCGTCCACGTAGCTGCTGTCCGCGGGTTGCTGGTCTAGTTGGCTCTGCGGGAAGTCGGTGGTGATCTGCGGCCGGCTGCCCGCCCGGACGGGCAGCGTGGAGGTCTCGGTCATGTCAGCCCCCGAACCAGAACAGCTCGATCGGGATGCCGTCAGGGTCGTGGAAGCAGAGCAGGGCGTGTGCCGGCGGCTCGTCGGTTTCGGAAATCGCGCCGTGCTCGACGTCGAGTGCGTCCAGGTGGGCGCTCCACGCGTCGAGATCGGACCGGTCGGGCACCTGCAGCGCCAGATGATCGAGCCCGGTGCGTAGCGGGCTGAACATCTCCCGGTCCGCGGCGGGGTGGTGCTCCAACCCGAGGAACAACCCGGTCCCCGGACGGGTCATCACGACGGCGTAACCGTCACCGATCGCGTGCGGCTCGACGAAGGCGCGGACGAGCCCCAGGACCCGGGTGTACCAGGCCTCGCTCGCGTCGATGTCGCGGACGGTGAGGCCGAGGTGCTGCAAGCCGGTAACCGTCGGGACCACCGGACTGGATCGTGCCTGTTCCATCGCGATGCTCATGATCCCTCCTCGCTGTGCGGGGCTGCGGCCGATCGTGAGATAGAGTGTCCAGGGTTGAGAGATGACATCTCAGGATGAGACGGGCCGTATCATTATCCTGTCGGCGGACCCTGTCAAGGAGTGGATGGTGGACGGATCCGGTGAGCAGGAAGCGCGTCCTGGTCCGAAGGAGCGCACCCGGCGGTTGTTGCGGCAGGCCGCCGAGGAGCTGCTCCGCACCGGCGGACCTCTCACCGTGCCGGCAGTCGCCGAGGTCGCCGGCGTATCCCGGGCGACCGCCTACCGCTACTTCCCGAACAACGAGTCGGTCGTGCTGCACGCAACCATGGCGATAGCCGTGGACCCCGTGGCCGACACCGCTGCGCCCGCGGCCGGCTCGCCGGAAGAGCTCGATGCCCGAGCCGCCGAGCTGGTGCGAGCGACCGCGGCCTGGGCCTTCGACCACGAGACCGAGTTGCGCACCGCGCTCTGGCTCTCTCTCAACCCGGACCCGGACAAGCGGCAGGCGAGACGGGCCATGACCAACCGGGACCGCTGGATCAAGTCGCTCCTGCGCGGCCTGCCCGACGATGTGCCGGCCCCCGCTCGGGCCCGCCTTGCGGCCGCTCTCACCCCGCTCTTCGGGTCCGACGCCATCGTGTGGACCACCGACATCGCCGGTCTGGCGCGCGACCAGGCCGTCGACCTCCTGGTGTGGATGGCGCGGGCCCTCATCGCCGCAACGGTTCACGACTGGTAGCCATAGTGGGGGCACGCGTTCGGTCACCTGACAGGAGATCACCGGGCATGACGAACCGGCTCGCCGACTCGACCAGTCCCTATCTCCTGCAGCACAAGGACAACCCGGTCTACTGGTGGCAGTGGGGCGAGGAGGCGTTCGCGTCCGCCCGCCGGCGCGACGTGCCGATCCTGCTGTCGGTCGGCTACGCCGCCTGCCACTGGTGCCACGTGATGGCGCACGAGTCGTTCGAGGACCCGGAGACGGCGCACCTCATGAACGAGCTGTTCGTCAACATCAAGGTCGACCGCGAAGAGCGTCCCGACGTCGACGCGGTCTACATGGAGGCCGTGACCGCGATGACCGGCCACGGCGGCTGGCCGATGACGGCCTTCCTCACTCCCGAGGGCGAGCCGTTCTACTGCGGCACGTACTTCCCACCCGACGACCGGCACGGCATGCCGGCCTTCCGGCGAGTGCTGATCGCGGTCGCCGAGGCCTGGCGGGAGCGGCGGGACGACCTCAAGGCCCAGGGCGCGCAGGTCGTGCAGGCGTTGTCACAGCAGCGCGCCGCCCCCTCCGGTCAGCAGCTGACCGCCGAGGTGCTCGACGCGGCGGCGCGCTCGCTCTCCTCGGCGTACGACGGCGCGCACGGCGGCTTCGGCGGCGCGCCGAAGTTCCCGCCCTCGATGGTGCTGGAGTTCCTGCTCCGCCACCACGCCCGCACCGGCGACCCCGACTCGCTCGCGATGGTCGCGGGCACCTGCGAGCGAATGGCCCGCGGCGGCATCTACGACCAGCTCGCGGGCGGCTTCGCCCGCTACTCGGTCGACGGGCAGTGGGTGGTGCCGCACTTCGAGAAGATGCTCTACGACAACGCGTTGCTGGCCCGCGTCTACACCCACCTGTGGCGCGCGACCGGGTCGGCGCTCGCGCAACGGATCGCGGTCGAGACCTGCGAGTGGATGCTCGCCGACCTCCGCACTCCCGAGGGGGGCTTCGCTTCCGCGCTCGACGCCGACAGCGAGGGCGAGGAGGGCAGGTACTACGTCTGGACGCCCGAGGAGATCGGTGCCTACGCCGCCGGGCTGTTCGGCGTCACCGAGCAGGGCACGTTCGAGCACGGCCGCTCGGTGCTGCAGCTCCTGCGGGACGCGGACGACGCGCGACGCTGGCAGGACGAACGCCGTCGCCTGCTCGACCTACGACGTCGGCGGGTGCCACCGGCCCGTGACGACAAGGTCGTCACCGCCTGGAACGGCCTGGCGATCGCGGCGCTCGCCGAGACCGGCGTCCTCCTCGATCGGGTCGACCTCGTCACCGCCGCCGTCGCGTGCGCCGATCTGATCGTCAACCTGCACCTCGTCGAGGGTCGGCTGCGCCGCACGTCGAGGGCCGGCAGGGTCGGCGAACCGGCCGGTGTCCTCGAGGACTACGGCGACCTGGCCGAGGGGCTGCTGACCCTGCACCAGGTGACCGGCGAGCGCCGCTGGCTCGACGTCGCGGGCCGGCTGCTCGACGTCGTGCTCGACCGGTTCGCCGACGGCCAGGGCGGCTTCTTCGACACCGCCGATGATGCGGAGCAGCTGGTCCGCCGGCCGCAGGACCCGACCGACAACGCCACCCCGGCCGGCATGTCCGCGGCCGCGGGGGCGCTCGTGACCTATGCCGCGCTCACCGGATCGAGCCGGCACCGCGAGGCCGCCGAGCGCGCCCTCGGCACCGTCGCGCCGCTCGCCGCGCAGCACGCCCGGTTCGTCGGCTGGTCGGCTGCGGTCGGCGAGGCGCTGCTGGCCGGGCCGCTCGAGGTGGCTGTCGTCGGTGACACCGACGGCCGGCGCGACGTCGAGCGGGCGGCGCGCCTGTCCACCTCGCCCGGTGCGGTCGTGGTCGTCGGTGAGGTGGGCAGCCCGGCGAGCCCGCTGCTCGCCGACCGGCCGCTGGTCGACGGCCGGCCGGCGGTCTACGTGTGCCAGGGCTTCGTGTGCGACCGACCCCTCACCGGCGTCGACGAGATTCGGCGCCGGCTCGGCGTCGCAGTGGGTTGACACCCAAACCGAGGTATTTAGCCGCGCGCGTAGAATTCATGATCAAAGAACCCCGGTAACGCGCGCGAGGAGCGGATTCGATGACGGCATCGGCGACCATCCCCGGACTCGACGAAGCCCCGACCACGCACCAGCGCCTCGTCTCCTGGGTCCGGGAGATCGCCGAGCTGACCCAGCCCGACCGGGTCGAGTGGTGCGACGGTTCGCAGGAGGAGTGGGACCGTCTCACCGCGCTGCTCGTCGAGCAGGGCACCCTGATCAAGCTCGACGAGAAGAAGCGCCCCAACAGCTTCTACGCCGCCTCCGACCCCAGCGACGTCGCCCGCGTGGAGAGCCGCACGTTCATCTGCTCCGAGAAGGAGATCGACGCCGGGCCGACCAACAACTGGACCGCCCCGGCCGAGATGAAGGAGACCCTGCACGGTCTCTTCGCCGGCTGCATGCGCGGCCGCACGATGTACGTCGTCCCGTTCTGCATGGGCCCGCTCGGCTCGAAGATCTCCGCTCTCGGCGTCGAGATCACCGACTCGGCCTACGTCGCGGTGTCGATGCGCGTGATGACCCGCATGGGCAAGGCGGCGCTCGACCAGCTCGGCGACGACGGGTTCTTCGTGCCGGCCGTGCACTCGGTCGGCAAGCCGCTCGCGCCCGGCGAGGCCGACGTGGCGTGGCCGTGCAGCGACACGAAATACATCACGCACTTCCCCGAGACTCGCGAGATCTGGTCCTACGGCTCCGGCTACGGCGGCAACGCGCTTCTCGGCAAGAAGTGCTACGCGCTGCGCATCGCCTCGGTGATGGCCCGTGACGAGGGTTGGCTCGCCGAGCACATGCTCGTGCTCAAGCTCACCTCACCGGCCGGGGTGGTCCGCTACATCGCCGCGGCTTTCCCGTCCGCCTGCGGCAAGACCAACCTCGCGATGCTGCAGCCGACGATCCCGGGCTGGAAGGCCGAGACGGTCGGTGACGACATCGCCTGGATGCGGTTCGGCGCCGACGGCCGGCTCTACGCGATCAACCCCGAGGCCGGCTTCTTCGGCGTCGCCCCCGGCACCAGCGCCGAGACCAACAAGAACGCCCTCGACACGCTCTGGGGCAACTGCGTCTTCACCAACGTCGCGCGCACCGACGACGGCGACGTCTGGTGGGAGGGGTTGTCCGAGCCGCCCGCGCACCTCATCGACTGGAAGGGTCGCGACTGGGCCCCCGGCTCCGCCGAACCCGCGGCTCACCCCAACTCCCGCTTCACCGCACCGGCCGGCCAGTGCCCGACGATCGCGCCCGAGTGGGAGGACCCCTCCGGCGTACCGATCTCGGCGATCCTCTTCGGTGGGCGACGGGCGACCAACGTGCCGCTCGTGACCGAGGCGTTCGACTGGGAGCACGGCGTCTTCCTCGCCTCCAACGTGTCGTCGGAGGGCACCGCCGCCGCCGAGAACAAGGTGGGCGCGCTGCGCCGCGACCCGTTCGCGATGCTGCCGTTCTGCGGCTACAACATGGGCGACTACTTCGGCCACTGGCTGAAGATCGGGCAGAGCACCGACGCCGACAAGCTGCCGCGCATGTACTACGTCAACTGGTTCCGCAAGGACGCCGACGGCAAGTTCGTGTGGCCCGGCTTCGGTGACAACGCCCGCGTCCTGAAGTGGATCGTCGACCGGCTCGAGGGCGCCGCCGCCGCAACCGACACCCCGATCGGCCGGGTGCCGGCCAAGGACTCGCTCGACCTGTCGGGGCTGGACCTCACCGACGAGCAGCTCGAGCTGCTGCTCTCCGTCGACGCCGAGGCGTGGAGCGAAGAGGCCAAGAGCATCCCCGAGCACTACGAGCGCTTCGGCGACCGGCTGCCCAAGGCTCTGTGGCAGCAGTACGACGCACTCGTGCAGCGCCTCGGCGCCTGATCTCGGCCGACCCTCCGGGGGGTCGCCCCGATCGTTTCCGTCTGCAGGCAGCCGGGCATCGAGCCCGCATGGGTTATGCGCTGAACGCGAAGTCGGTCGAGTGGAATCCGTCGCCGGAGCGGCTGCGTGAGCTCGCCGCCCGGATGCCGAACGCCTACCGGACGGAGTTCGGCAGCATCGACGTGCTGACCCGCGTGCACGCGCGCAGCAAGGGCTCCACCTACATCGTCACCGACGACCCCGCGTCGGTCACCGACCAGACCGTGGAGCGCGCCGAGCTCGACCGCATCGCGCAGCTGCAGGACGACTACATCCGCGCGCAGGACATGCTCGTGATCGACGGCTACATCGGCGACGACCCGGCGTTCCGCACCCGGGCCCGGCTCGTCATCGAGGCGGCCAACGCCAACATCGCCGGCATGCAGCAGCAGCTCTACTTTCCCGGCGAGTGGGCGCACGGCGAGCAGCCCGACAGCGAGCCGGTCACCACGGTCGTCTACACGCCGAACCTGCCGGTCGCGGGCTACCCCGACGAGCGCGCCATCCTGGTCGACCTCGAGAGCAACGTCACGCGAGTCCTCAACTCCGACTACTTCGGGGAGTCGAAGAAGGGCGGCCTGCGGATGTGGAACAACATCGTCTACGAGCGCGGCGGGCTCGCCCTGCACGCCGGCTGCAAGGTGGTGCCGGTCGACGGCGACCTCAAGACCGTCGTCATCGTCGGGCTGTCCGGCACCGGCAAGACCACGACGACGTTCCGCGAGGTGCTCGGCTCCAAGCCCGTGCAGGACGACTTCGTCGCGCTGATGCCCGGCGGCGTGGTGCACGGGTCGGAGGCCGGTTGCTTCGCGAAGACGTTCGGCCTGTCCGCCGACACGGAGCCGGAGATCTACCACGCGACCGTGCAGCCGGACGCCTACCTCGAGAACGTCCACGTCGACGGCGAGACCGGCAAGGTCGACTTCGACGACCCGGAGCCCACGCCCAACGGGCGCACCACCTGGCCGTTCACCTATGTCGACCCGCTGCCGCCGCGGGAGGCCCCGCCCGCGTCGTACCTGCTGATCCTCAACCGCAACCAGAACATCGTGCCGGGAGTCGCGCGGCTCGACCGCGTGCAGGCGGCGGCCTACTTCATGCTCGGCGAGACGACCGGTACGTCGGCGGGCGGCGCCGCCGAGGCCGGCAAGAGCCTGCGGGTGCCCGGGACCAACCCGTTCTTCCCGCGCGCCCACGCGGACATGGGCAACCGCATGCTCGAGCTGCTCGACAGCACCGACCTGCAGGTCTTCCTGCTCAACACCGGTTGGGTCGGCGGCGGGAAGGACGACGAGGGCTCGAAGAAGATGACGATCGCCGACTCGGCCGCGATCGTCGAGGGCATCGTCACCGGCACGATCGCGTGGGAGGCCGACGCCGACTTCGGCTACGACGTCGCGGTCTCCTGCCCCGGCATCAGCGACCACGAGAAGCTGCAGCCGCGCCGGCTCTACGAGCGCACGAACCGCCTCGGCGACTACGAGCAGTGGGTCGAGCGGTTCAAGCGGGAGCGCAAGGACTACCTCGCCAGCTACCCCGGCCTGCACGAGGAGATCGTCAAGTCTGTGCTCTGACCGCAGTAACCTCCGAACGTGAGCACTCCTGACGCAGTCGCCTGCCGCCGCTCGCGACGCCGGGAGGGCCGCCGATGAAGGACCTGCGCGATCTCATCTACGCCGCCTACGAACGGCGGCTGCTCGCCTCGCTCGCCGACGCCCCCCGCCCCCGCCATGTCGGCGTCATCCTCGACGGCAACCGCCGCTGGGCGCGGGCCGTCGGGCTCGACGCGGCGACCGGCCACCGCCGTGGCGCCGACAAGATCGTCGAGCTGCTCGGCTGGTGCGCCGAGGCCGACGTCGAGGTCGTCACCCTCTGGCTGCTGTCGACCGACAACCTGTCGCGCCCGGCGGAAGAGCTCGACCCGCTGCTGCGGATCATCGAGGACACCGTGCGCGATCTCGCTGCTCCGCACCGCCCGTGGCGGGTGCACCCGGTCGGTGCGCTCGACCTCCTGCCCGACGCGACCGCGCAGGTCCTCAAGTCCGCGGCAGACGACACCGTCGACCGACCCGGCCTGCTGGTCAACGTGGCGGTCGGCTACGGCGGCCGCCAGGAGATCGCCGACGCGGTCCGCTCGCTGCTCGCCGACCGCGCGGCGCACGGCGACTCCCTCGACGAGGTGGCGGCGACGCTCGACGTCGAGCAGATCACCGCGCACCTCTACACCCGCGGCCAGCCCGATCCCGACCTGCTGATCCGCACCTCGGGCGAGCAGCGGCTCTCGGGGTTCCTGCTCTGGCAGAGCGCGCACAGCGAGTTCTACTTCTGCGAGGCGTTCTGGCCCGACTTTCGGCGGGTCGACTTCCTGCGAGCCCTTCGCGCCTACGCCCAGCGCGAGCGCCGCTTCGGCGCCTAGCGACGCCCGGAGCGGCGGCCGGCGGCGTTGTCCTCGGCCCTCCGGCGTACGCCGTCCGCGTGTCGCCACCTGTGGATCACGGCCCGGCCGTACCGTCGCCGATGGCGGACCGGCACCCGCCGGCGCGTCCGGTGACCTCGGGGGAGGACCGACTCTGTGACGACTGCCCGTGCCAGCACCCGCGTCTCGACCCGCCCGGCGGCACCCGCCGCCACCACCCGGCGGCGCAAGCCCCGCCGTCGCACCTACGTGCTGGACACGAGCGTCTTGCTCGCCGATCCCGGTGCGCTCGACCGGTTCGCCGAGCACGAGGTCGTGCTGCCGATCGTGGTGATCAGCGAGCTCGAGGCCAAGCGCCAGCACCCGGACCTCGGCTACTTCGCCAGGGCGGCGTTGCGGCGGCTCGACGAGATGCGCGTCGAGCACGGGCGGCTCGACGAGATGCTGCCCGTCGGCAACGAGGGCGGCACGTGCCGCGTCGAGCTCAACCACACCGACGCCGAGGTGCTGCCGCCCGGATTCCGGGTGGCCGACAACGACAGCCGCATCCTCGCGGTCGCGCTCAACCTGGCCGCCGAGGGTCTCGACGTGGTGCTGGTCTCCAAGGACCTGCCGCTGCGGGTCAAGGCCGCCAGCGTCGGGCTGCCGGCGCAGGAGTACCTCGCCGAGCAGGTCGACTCGGGCTGGACCGGCATGGCCGAGCTCGAGGTCGCTGCCGCGGAGATCGACGCGCTCTACGCCGAGGACGTGCGCGACATCGAGTGCGCCCGGGAGCTGCCCTGCCACACCGGCGTCGTGCTGCTCTCCGAGCGGGGCAGCGCACTCGGGCGGGTCACCGCCGACAAGCGGGTGCGGCTGGTGCGGGCCGACCGCGACGCGTTCGGGCTGCACGGCCGCAGCGCCCAGCAACGGATCGCGCTCGACCTGCTGCTCGATCCGGAGGTCGGCATCGTGAGCCTCGGCGGGCGGGCCGGCACCGGCAAGTCGGCGCTGGCGCTGTGCGCGGGACTCGAGGCGGTGATGGAACGCCGCCAGCACAAGAAGGTCGTCGTCTTCCGCCCGCTCTATGCGGTCGGCGGCCAGGAGCTCGGCTACCTGCCCGGCAGCGAGCAGGAGAAGATGTCGCCCTGGGGGCAGGCGGTCTTCGACACCCTTGGCGCGCTGGTCTCCGACGCGGTCATCGACGAGGTCGTCGACCGCGGCATGCTCGAGGTGCTGCCGCTCACCCACATCCGCGGA
>Ga0207707_10001188_pt1 | contig 24527 bp, 15 predicted proteins | sample KBSC83BmetaG_FD_184336 | JGI IMG/M metagenome (GOLD analysis project Ga0207707, IMG submission 184336) | Corn rhizosphere microbial communities from Kellogg Biological Station, Michigan, USA - KBS C8-3B metaG (SPAdes) (version 2) | ecosystem: Host-associated > Plants > Roots > Rhizosphere ... | reverse complement strand
AGCAACGCCCGCGCGTTCCGTCCGATCACACGCGTGTCGTAACCCCCTTCCTGCACGGCGAGCGTCGGCAGTCCCAGCGCCGCGATGGCGCGCCCGATCCGCTCGAAGCCATCCGTCGTGATGGCCCACGCACCCGTGGGATCACCCTTCGCGATGTCCAGCCCGACCGATACCACCAGGTAGCGCGGCGCGAAGCGCGCAATCAGTTCCACCGCCTGCGCGAGCGTGCGCAGATAGTCGTCGTCACCCACGTTCTCCGGAAGCGGGAAGTTGTGATTGTAGCCCGCTCCCTCCCCCTCCCCGCGCTCGTCCGCGAATCCGGCGAAGTACGGATAGGCGTAGCTCGGATCGCCGTGAATGGAGATCGTGAGCACGTCACACCGCCCGGCGAAGATCTCCTGCGTGCCGTTGCCGTGATGGAAATCAATGTCGAGCGTCGCCACACGGCCGGCGGCGCTCAGCGCCTGCGCGGCGATGGCGGCGTTGTTGAAGTAGCAGAAGCCGCCGTATACCGCGGATTCCGCGTGGTGCCCCGGCGGCCGGCAGAGCGCGTATACGAGCTGCTCGCCGCGCTGGAGCAGCTCCGCGCCCGACATCGCGCAGTTCGCCGCGGCGCGCGCCGCGATGTAGGCGTTGTGCGTGAGCGGCGTGAACGTGTCAATGCAGTAGTAGCCGGCTTGCACTTCCTCATCCACCGGCTTGCGCGCGCGCTGCCGGATGGGAAAGACGTACGGATAGATCGTGCGATCGCTCGCCAGCTTGAGACACACCTGCTCGAGATACCGCACAAAATCCGCATCGTGCACCGCCATCACCGGCTCCACACCATGATCGTGCACTTCCGCCATGTCCAGCCCCGGCAGGCTCCGGATGTGATTCAGGATGCGGTCCACACGCACGGGCCGCTCCACGTACCCGCGCTCGCGCACGTGATGCACCTGATGCCGCGGCGTGACCAGCACCTTGAACGGGCGCGCAATGCCATGCCGCAGCGGCGTGATCGCCGCCGGTCCCCGTGCGCGAGGCAGCTGCAATGCGATCCCGCCGTCCCGCACGGACGCCACGATCGAGCGCGCATACGGGTCGTCACGCGCATACTGGTACTTCCGGAAGAGGATCGCGCTCATCATGCCGCGTACCTCGGCGGCCGATGGCTCGCGCTCCGCACCCAGCGAGTCGAACATCACGTACGGTTCGCCTTCCGCGCGCTCCGGCCGCCTCGCCTCGTAGCTCGTACCCTGGATGACCCGCGCACCGTAGCGCTCGTAGAACCGGATGCGCGCGCGGTTCTCGCGACGCCGCACCGCATCCGGTTCCAGCTCGGGCGCATCGGGTCGTACTTCCAGGTACAGTCCGAGTGACCCCAGCGACACCAGGTACTCCCGCAGCGCCTCGTACAGCGCACCGCCGATACCGCGCTGCCGCACCGTGGGGTCTACCACGATGAAATCCAGCAGCGTGGCATTGAGATCGATGTAGTGAAAGGCCAGCGCGAACGCGAACACGCGCCCTTGCTGCGGGTTCTCCGCGGTGATCAGGATCGTGCGCTGTTCCGGATCACCCCGCCCGCGCAGCAGATCGGGAATACGATCGGCATAGTCACCGTAATACGCGCCGAAGTAGCTGCGGAAGATGCGCTGCACCTCCGCTACGCGCCGCGGTTCGGTGTCCGCATCGAAGACGTGAACGAAGCGGATCGCCATCCCGCGCCTATCGCTCCGTCACGTGATACTTCTCGAGGATCGCGCGCACGCGGTCCAGGGGAATCGCGTCCACGGTGTGGCCGTTCCCTGTCACCGTCGTCGCCATGAACAGCGAATCGTAGATCGCTTCCTCGGTCGCCTCCACCACCCCTTCGAACACCGCCGACATCGCATCGTTGGGCAGGTCGGCCACCGTGCGGACGCTGTCGTTCGCGGCCGACGCCCCCGAATCGAAGCTCACGTGCCGCCGCACTGATTCCCCGGTGGAGAACGCAATCACGTAATCGCCCGATCCGTTCGACGCCGACGATCCTGTGCGCGCCAGCCCCATGATCGCGCGCGCCGCCACGCGTCCGAGATTGCGATCCGAGAGCGGCGCGTCCGTCGCCACCACGATCATGATGGAGCCGTCACCGTGCCCACCCTCCACCTCGTGCTGGAAGGCGTAGCGCCCCAGCTCCTTCCCCACGGGCGCGCCAAGCACCTGGAGAATCCCGCCGAAGTTCGTCTGCACCAGCACGCCCACCGTGTAGCCGCCGAGCGATGCCGGGAGCACGCGCGACGACGTGCCGATGCCGCCCTTCCAGCCGAATGCGACCGTCCCGGCCCCGGCGCCCACACTCCCCTCCTCCACCGGCCCGCCGCGCGCACTCGTGAGCGCATGCCGTACCGCCTCCGCATCCACGGGGCGCGCGCGAATGTCGTTCAGCGTGCCATCGTTCGTCTCGCCCACCACGGGATTGATGGAGCGCACGTTTGACATCCCCGGCTGCTCCAGCATCCACCCCACCAGCGCGTCGGCGGCCTTCCACACGCAGAGCGTGCATGTGAGCAGGATCGGCGATTCGATCTCGCCCAGCTCCGCCACCTGCGTCACGCCGAGCAGCTTCCCGAAGCCGTTCCCAACGTGAATCGCCGCCGGCACCCGGTCCAGGAAAATGTTGCCATCGTGCGGGAAGATCGCGGTGACGCCCGTGCGCACGGAATCGCCGCGCACGATCGTGGTCTGTCCCACGCGCACGCCGGCGACGTCAGTGATGGCGTTGAGCGCACCGGGCTTGAAGATCCCGGGCGCGACGCCGAGGTCGCGGGCGCGCGCGCGGCCGCCTTCCGCGCTCTGCGCGGCAAGTGAAGTGGTGGCAATCATGAGTATCAGCAGGGAAGTACGGAGCATGACTATCCCGCCACCACCGTGAGCAGGAACGTCGCGCCGCTGTCGGACTGCACGGCATGCTCGACCTTCGCGTTCACCACGAGCAGGTCGCCGGCGGCAAGCTGATGGCGCTTCCCGGCCACTTCGAATTGCATGCGCCCGTCGAGCACCTGCACCGAGACAGGCCCCTCCGCCCGATGCGTCGGGATCTCGCCACCGGCGGCGAGCGCGATGAGCGTGATACGCAGCGCTCCCTCCTTCACAAGCGTGCGCGCGTTGCGACCATGTTGCCTGAGCAACTCGGAGCTCTCCACGCGCTCCCGCTCCGCGCCGATGTGCAGGAGCAGCGCGTCACCGGATAGTGGACGATCCATGGATGACATGTTTGTGGCTGGTAGCTGGAAGAATGGTCGATAGCTATTGACAGTGAACCAAGTAATACAGGGGACGGTGAGATCGGCATCCCCCGCAACACTCCCCTCGTCTACATTTCCAGCATGCCCACTCGTACCCGCACCCGCTTCCTCATCATCGGCAGTGGCGTGGCCGGCCTCCATGCAGCGTGGCGCGCGGCCGAGCACGGCGACGTGCTGCTGCTCACCAAGCGCACGCTGTTCGACAGCAGTACCGCCTACGCCCAGGGGGGCATCGCCGCCGCGCTGGGTGCGGGCGATTCACCCGAGCTGCACCGCCGCGACACGCTCGCGGCCGGCGATGCGCTGTGCGACAGCGCCGCTGTGGACGTGCTCGTCAACGAAGGCCCCGCGCGCGTGCGCGAACTCTTCGCCGCCGGCGCCCATTTCGATCTCGACCCGGGCGGTTCCTTCACCCTGGGCCGCGAAGCCGCCCACTCCGCCGCACGCATCGTGCACGCCAACGGCGACCGCACCGGCGCCGAAGTCGCCAGCACGCTCATCAAGCGAGTGCGCGCCACGAGTCGTGTCAAGGTGCTCGAGCGCTCGCGCGCACTGGATCTCATCGTGCACGACGGCGCCTGCGTGGGCGCGCGCGTCAGTCACGAGGGCGCCGCGCTCGAAATCCTCGCCGATGCCACCGTCCTCGCCACGGGCGGGTGCGGACAGGTCTATCGCTACACCACCAATCCGCAGGTCGCCACCGGTGACGGCTTCGCACTCGCGCACCGCGCCGGCGTCGAGCTGGGCGACATGGAGTTCGTGCAGTTCCACCCCACCGCGCTCGACACGCCGGAAACGCCGCTCAAGCTCATCTCCGAAGCCGTACGCGGCGAGGGTGCGATTCTCGTGAACGATCGCGGCGAACGCTTCATGGCCGGACGGCACGAGCTGGCCGAGCTCGCGCCGCGTGACGTCGTCGCGCGCGAGGTGTTCCGCGAGCGGCACGACGGCCACACGGTGTATCTCGACGCCACCGCCATGGGCGCCGAATTCGCCGCGCGCTTTCCCGGCATCTTCGCGATCTGCATGGCGCGCGGCATCGACCCGCGCACCGAGCGCATTCCGGTCACCCCCGCCGCGCACTACATGATGGGCGGCGTCGTGACGGATCTCGCCGGCCGCTCCAGCGCGCCACGCCTCTATGCCTGCGGCGAAGTCGCCAACACCGGCGTGCACGGCGCCAATCGCCTCGCGTCGAACTCGCTGCTCGAGGGGCTGGTCTTCGCCGAACGCGTCGCGCGCGACATGGCGGGCGTGACGCCGCTCACCTCGGAGCCGCCAGCCGGAAACTGGCGCGTTCCCCTCCTCCGCGATCGCGGTGCCGCGCAGGTCGCCGCGACCGCCGTGCGCGACACCATGTGGGAACACGCCGGCATCGCCCGCGCCGAAGCGGGACTGCGCACCTGCCTCGCCGATCTCGACGCCATCGAGGCGCGCCTCCCCGAAGGCGCCACCGAGGAAGCCAACCTCGTGGACACCGGCCGCCTCATCGTGCGCTCCGCGCTCATGCGTGATGAATCGCGCGGCGGACACTTCCGCAGCGACTACCCGCAGCCCGAGCGCGACTGGGCCGGACTGCACATCCGCGTCGTCTCGCATCAGGACAGGGCGCGCGCCGCCGCTCAGACCGAACCGTAATGCCCGATACCGAATCCTTCACGTCGCTCCAGCAGCAGATCCGCGCACTCGCGGCCGCACGCAATGCCGTCATTCTCGCGCACAACTACGAGCGCCCCGAAATACAGGACGTCGCCGACGTCGTCGGCGACTCGCTCGGCCTCTCCCGCGAAGCCGCACGCACCACCGCGGACGTGATCGTCTTCTGCGGCGTGCACTTCATGGCGGAAACCGCCGCCATTCTCTCGCCGGAGAAAACCGTCCTGCTCCCCGATCTCCGCGCCGGCTGCTCGCTCGCCGCCACCATCGACGCCGATCAGTTGCGTGAATGGAAAGCCGAGCATCCCGGCGCGGTCGTCGTCTCGTACGTGAACACGACCGCCGAGGTGAAGGCGGAAACCGACTATTGCTGCACGTCCGGCAACGCCGTGGAGATCGTGAACGCCATTCCGGCGGACCGCGAGATACTCTTCCTGCCGGACATGTTCCTGGGTGCGCACGTGCGGCGCGTCACGGGACGCACGAACATGCACGTGTGGATGGGCGAGTGCCACGTGCACGCGGGGATCACGCCGCAGCGCGTCGCCGAGCAGCGCGCCGCGCACCCCGAAGCCGAGTTCCTCATTCATCCCGAGTGCGGCTGCTCGACGAGTCTGCTCGAAGCCATGTCCGCCGGCGACATTGATCCCACGGGCGTGCAGATCCTCTCCACCGAGGGCATGATCCGGCGGCCGGCGCAATCCCCGGCCAGCGAGTTCATCGTGGCCACCGAGGTGGGCATTCTCTACCGGCTGCGCAAGGCCTATCCCGATCGCCAGTTCCTCGCGGCCGACGATCGCGCCTCGTGCCAGTTCATGAAGGTCACCACGCTCCCCGCCGTGCTCAACTCGCTCCAGAAACTGGAGCACCGCATCACGGTGCCGCCGGAGATCGCCTCCCGCGCGCGCCTCGCGATCGATCGCATGGTATCCATCGGTGGAGGCGCCGCACCGGCGAACGCGCCCGCACAGCTCGTGGGCGAATGACGGCGCCGCCACCGGCGAACGCGGCGCGCTTGCGCTTCCCGCTGGCGGAAAGCGATCTGGAAGCGCTCGTCCGCGCCGCGCTCACCGAGGATCGCGCGTTCCGCGATGTCACCACGCTTGCGACCATCCGCGAGGACGCGGTCGCCCGCGCCCGCATGGTGGCGCGCGCCGATGGCGTGATCGCGGGGCTCCCCATCGCGCTCGCCACCTTCCAGTGCGCCAGCTCGTCCATTGGCCATGAAACGCGCACGCCCGACGGCACCCACGTCGTGCGCGGCACGGACATCGTGTCACTTTTGGGACCCGCGCGCGCCCTGATCGCGGCTGAACGCGTCGCGCTCAACTTCGTGCAGCACCTCTCCGGCATTGCGACGCTCACCGCGCGCTATGTGCATGCCGTGCGCGGCACGCGCGCGCAGATCTTCGACACGCGCAAGACCACGCCGGGATGGCGCGCGCTGGAGAAGTACGCCGTGCGCTGCGGCGGCGGCGTGAACCACCGCGCCGACCTCGAATCGGAGGTCCTGATCAAGGATAATCATCTCGCCGCACTGGGCGGCGATGTCGCGCTGGCCGTACAGCGCGCCCGGCAGTTCGCGCCCGCCGGCATTCGCGTCGAGGTCGAATGCGACGACATGGATCAGGTGCGCGCGGCCGCGGATGCACACGCCGACATCATTCTGCTCGACAACATGTCGCCCGCGCTCATGCGCGAGTGCGTTCAGCTCGTCGCGGGGCGCACGCTCACGGAAGCGTCCGGTGGCATCTCGCTCGATACAGTCCGCGCCGTCGCCGAAGCCGGCGTGGACCGCATCTCGGTGGGCGCGCTCACCCATTCCGCCCCCGCGCTCGACATCGCGCTCGACTTCGAGAGCTGGTAGCTGCTAACGACAGGAGTGGTGAGCGCCGGCTGCCAACGGCCAGCGTCCACTCACCATCACGCCGCCTTCCTCCCCTCCGCTTGCCAGATCAATTCGTCGCCGTCGACGGATGGGACATAGAGAAACCGCGCCGGCGGAAAACCCGACACACCAATCTCGAGCCGGTCGCCCACGCTCGTGGCCGCCCGGTCGCTGATCACCTGAAGGGCATCGGAGAGCGTCCCACTCGTCACCGACCCGGCCAGGCGAAGCTGCTCGTCAGCGCTGCTGATCGAGAATTCAAAACGCGTCATGGCCCCCCTCCCCGATATGAAGACCCATCGAGCGCCGCCGCAGCGACAATGTTCGCCGCCAGTGTGCTGATCCGGTCTCACGTTGTTATACCCCCGAACTGATGGCTGGTTGCTGGTACTCCCGATGCTCCGTCGTTGCGAGACGACAGCAACCAGCAACCCGCTACTGCTTCAGGTACACCGTCTGAGACGGGAACGCGAAACCACTCCCCGCGTGTTCCACTACGGCCATGAACTGCAAAAGGATTCCCTGACGGTCCAGCAGGAACTCGTTCCAGTCCGTGGTCTGCACCCACGTCTGCACCTGCACGTCCAGCGCCGACGCGCCGAAGTCGGTAAAGCGCACCGTGATGTTGTCCTTCATGATGCGCGGATGCTCACGCAGCACCCGCTCCAGCCCGTCCAGCACCGTCTGCATCTGCGCGCCCGTGGTCTCGTACACGAGCCCCAGCACCATGTTCAAGCGAATGCGGTCGCGCATGGCGAACGACTCGATCCGCGAGTCGGCCAGCTTGCCGTTCGGCAGGGTGACCACCGTTCGGTCAATCGTGCGAATGCGCGTGGAACGCAGTCCGACGCGCTCGACCGTTCCGGCCACGTCGTCAACCTTGATGCTGTCTCCCTCCCGGAAGATCTGGTCCGCGCCGATTGAAAACGCGCCAAAGAGATTCTCCACTGTCTTCTGCGCGGCGAGCGCAAACGCCAGGGCACCAATGCCCAGCCCGCCCAGCACGCCCGCAACCGGAAACCCCAGCGTCGAGAGCACCGCCACCACGCCAATCGCCACGATCGCCACCTTGGCCACCCGCGTCCCGAGTGGCAGGATCGATCGCGCCGCACCACCCGCCATGGCCCACCCCGATACCGCCATCCGCTGGCGCCAGACATCCGCCAGCCGGATCAACCCCCAGAAAAACGCCACGAGGAGTCCCGCCTTGAGCAGGCGGCTGACCCACTGCTGTCCCTCCACGCCGAGCGCCAGCCACGGAAGCAGGAATGCAACCATCGCGACGGTAAGTCCCAGCGTGACGGGACCGGCAAGCCGGCTGATCACCTCATCATCCCACTCCCGCGCGGTTCGGCGCGCCAGTCGCTTGAACAGCCAGGCGAGCACCAGGTTGAGCGCGGTGCCAAAGCCGAACGCCACCAGGAGCAGCACCGGGAACGCGAGCCACTGCCACGCCGTCAAACCCAATGGCCCCGTCTTCAGCAAGCCCGCCGGCAGATGCTGCAGCGCCCAACGGTCGGGAAGCGCCGCGTACCACTCCGGTATGCGCTGAACGGTGCCGCGCGAGAAGAGCCAGCGCTGTTCACCACCTCTCCACACACGCGCCAGTCGCACGGGCTCATGGTCCCCGCGCACACCGGGGAGATCGGCGATCTGCACCAGGTTGCGGGAACCGCCGCCCGTCGTATCGCCCGCCGCCGCTCCCGAGATGTCCTCGAGGTCTATCCAGACCTTCCGATCCAGCACCAGCTTGAATTCGCGCGCCAGCTCCGGTCCGCGCGTCCGCAGCGAATCCGGAAGGTCCAGATACTGCGCCGCGTCACTGTCCTTTCCCACACTGGTGAGATCCAGAAATGCCGCCACGCTGGCACGAGGCGACTCGGGCGACACCGTCTCCGGTCGTGGCGCTTGCGCGCTCTTGCTCGCCGTATCCGGCTTCTTCTTCGCGGACTGCGAAAACAGACCGAGCTGCCCTTGTGCCGGTGCGTTCACCACGCCCGAAAGCAGCAGGAAACCGATGCCGGCGATGGCGGCTCCACGCCGACGGATATGCGGGAATGAAAGGGGGGAGTGCATTCCTGGAAAAGGCGCTGAAAGGAATGGTGGCTGGCGGATGGACTCACACATTACACCGGCTCCGGCCCGTCGCACTACTCCGAATTCTCCGCTCCCTTGTTGAGCGATGTACGAGTTCGTATGTTAAACGCCCCTCATCTGTCCGCGCACTCCCTGGTAACACGTCGCGGTGGATGTCCAGCCACCTCCGGGCAGCGGCGGTCATCATGGCTGATCAGCGTATCAAATCTCGCCCCATCGCGGCCGCTCGGGCGATTCCATGGGTGCCGCAGAACGACGGCTATTACCTGCTGGCCTCCGTGATGTCCAGCTCCCGCGCCGCCCCCCTCGTCGTCATGCAGGAAGCCCTGCTCGAAGTCGAGGCACACTTGCGCACCGTTCCCGGCGGGCATGTGTGCGGTCTCCTGTATGGGTCCCATTACATCGATCCGCGCAGCTCCGCGAAATATCTGCTGGTGGAGGACGCGGTCCGTGCTCCGCGCATCGATGCCGCCGCTGATCCCGACGCCGCCGCTCTCGCCATGTGGAGCGACATGCTCGGTCGAGTGGGGCAGCCCGGGCGTCAGGTGCTCGGCTGGTATCGTGGCGGCGCAACGATTGAATCGCCCATCGCGCTTCCCGCCGCCGGCGCCATGCAGGTCGTCTTCCCGGAGCGATGGCAGGTCGGGCTGCTGCGTCAGGGAGTTCTTGGCGAACACCGGGGCGCCTTTGTCCGCATCGAACCAACCGAAACCCGGGTGTACAGCATTCCGTTCATGGAGCTCGCGCCACCGGAGGGGTTCGACGGTCACACACTGCTCACCAGCGTAACCTGGACGAACTATCACACGAAGCTGCCCGTGACGCCGCTCGGCACCACCGCCACGACATCCGGCCCGCGGCGCAGGTCCACGGAAGCCGCCACACCGGCACTCCGTGAGCATCGCAGCCTCGGCTTCCTCGGCGCGATCCTGAAGCGGCCGCCGGCAACCCCGCTGACGCCGGCGAATCAGCCGCGAGCAGCGCCGATGCTGCACCTTCCACTCGCACCAGCTCTTGTTGCCGCTTTGCAGGATACGATACCAGCCATTGGATTGTCCGCAGCCATGCCCACTTCCGGGGAGTCAAAGAATCCAGCCGAACAGCTCAGTCCATTGCCGCAGCCTGACGCGGAGTCCACCCCGGTGGAATCGCGGACCGATGCGCTTCCCGTCACGTTGGAGACGCGAATACCACTCGCGCCCGCAGAATCCGACCCGATCCTCGATGACCTCCGCCAACGTGCCCGACCGGAGCGTCTGGATCATTTGCCGAGACCCCACAGCACCAGAAGCCGAATCGCCCGCGCTGGCTTGCCTGCCGGCATCCTGATCGCCGCGGCTGCGGCTGCCGCATTCTACCTCGTGCCTCGGCTGCGCCTCGCGTCGTCGCCATCTCCCGTCACACAGTTCGGCCAGCTGGATTCCACGCAGTTCGCGCTGGGCAACCCCGAGGGCGCTTCGGACGTCGCCGGTGCCGCGCACATCCCGGCCGGGCTCCTTACGACGGAGCAGATCGGAAAGGCCCGCTTCGCGCTGGCGCGCGTGGGCACCTACGGCGATGACCTTGCGACGACGCTCAGTGCGCTCGACTCGACGCTGGCGTCCGCACAGAACGCCACAAGCCACCGCCGTGCCTGCCAGCAGGCCGATTCGCTCTTGCGGCACACGACGCTGGATCTCTCGATGCTCGATACCGCAAGGCAACAGGTGAGCGAGCTCATTGGCACGGCCCGCCTCGATTGGGTGGAAGGCCTCTCCACACGCGCACGGGCCGCCGCTCCGAGATATCAACGAACATGCAAGTGACGATGTAGAAACTGCTTCGATCTCCTGCCGGATCGCGTCAGGGAGATCGAACCCGGCCTTTCCGCTCGGTCAGGGCAGTAGCGAGTTCGGGTTCCGCACACCACCTTTCTGCCGATGCGGTGTCAGTTCATCCGCACAGCTCCAGGACCTCTGCAATGTCCCTGACCAGTCGGAATCACGTTGAGGAGGGCGTGATGACGCAACACGCCAGGCACGCGGTCGAAATCCGGCACCTTCCCAGCGAGCGCCTGGTCAAGTGGCTGCCATTGGACGACGGGTACTACCTGCTGGCATCGGTGATGACCAGCACCCGTGCCGCGCCAGTCTTTGTGACGCAGAAGGCACTGCTGCAAGTGGAAGCGCATCAGGTGCGAGCTGTGGGCGCGCATGCGTGTGGCATTCTCTGCGGCGCTGGCTGTGTGGACCCCGCCACCGGGATGGAATTTGTCCTGATCGAAGACACCGCGCCTGCCGTCCGGACCGCGACGATCAACGACGCCGATGCCGCGCTCGCGGCTGACCTGTCCCGGGTCATTGCACAGTTGGAACGATCAGGCCGGCGCATCATGGGCTGGTATCGCTGCGATGTCCCGCTGGGTCAGCTCATTTCCATACAGAATGTCGGCCTGCATCGCTCGTTGTTCGGACAGCCGTGGCAGGTGTCGCTCTTTCGCGATGGCGTCATGGGTCAGGGTCGGGGCGCGCTCGTTCGCGTCGAACCGAATGAGGGGCGCGCATTCAGCATCCCGTTCGTCGAGATCAGTGCGCACCGTCGCCTCCACAGTCACGCGCCGCTGCTCACGAGTATCAATTGGCTCAACTATCGCGCCGAATCGGAAGTGGCGCTGCTTCCGGACGGAGCGTTTCTGGATGGATACCAGCTCCCGCCGGAAGAGCCGGTGTACACTGAGCCGCCGCGTCGCACGGGACTGCTGAGCGGGCTCTTCGTGCACCGCCCGCCCTCCGTGACGCCTCGTCGCGCGACGCCAGTTGATCCGTTCCAGCCGCCGGCTGCGCCGTCTACGCCTGCTGCGCCTGCCGCGCCTGCCGCGCCTGCCCGCCCGGTGAGTCCTGAGCCTCCGCCTCTCGAGGCTGCACCGCCGCCATCCGCGCCGTCGCCACCCGCGGCCAGCGAACCGATTCCCGCCACGGGTCCGGCACCAGCAACGGGCCACGATTGGCCTGAGCGCTCCATTCCAGTCTTTGACGAGGGTACAGAGCCCGAGCGAGCCGAAGCCCTGGACGAGTTGCTCGCTGAATTGCAGCGGCGTGTACGCGTCGAACCTCCCCGGACAGTGCAGCAACCGGCCGCCCGATCCGGCCCTGCGGGGCGACGCTTCATCATGTTCACGCTTGGCGCCGCCGCCGTCATCATCGCGGGATTTTTCGCCGTTCGTGGACTTGGTGGGTCGCATTCCGCCAGCGACGGCGCCGCAGCCGGTGAACTCGACCCTCGACTCTTCGGCGGAAAGAACGCCACTGGGACAGCGACTGCATCGCGCCCCGCCAGTGGCGCGCTCACTCCCGATCAGCTTGCCCAGGCCCGGTCCGCGCTCGCCATCATGGGCGCATCGACCGACAGTCTGCAGAGCCACCTGGTCTCACTTGACAGCGCACTCACCGTGGCGCGTGGCGCATCCCGCCACGCGAGCGCCTGTGCGCGCGCCAACTCGCTTGGCACGCAGGCACGTTCCGATAGCACAATGATCAATTCCTCTCAACAGCAACTCTCCCGACTCATGGGACCCGCCCCGATGGATCGTGTGAATGCCCTGTTCGCTCAACTGCAACAGTCCACACGTTCTCTCATTGCGCGTTGCGGGAGCTGACGCACCAACCTCCGCACGCGCCACGCATCTGCCACATGTGTGTTGCGACCGCGACACAGTCTGGTAAGTTTCCTTCCCTTCGTCCCCTCGCCGCCGGCTCGCGAGCATGACCGGAGTGCATCTCCAGCACCCACAATCGAGCACTGTTCTTGCGCTTGAAGTCAGGCCCGGCGCACGTACCGCCGAGTCGTTCACGAGATGCCCGAGCGCTCCAGTGCGCTCGGGCCAAGGGGGTTGACAATTGTTAAAAGTGCCTTATCATCGGCCGACCTTGACCTGTCATTACGAAGAGCTTCACGCCAGCGCCGGCGCCCGGCGGGCGTTCCGTGCCCAGCCTTCGACACTCCGGCGTGGAATGCGAGTTGAGCATGTCAGCTAGCATCCCGAAGGGAAAGATGGCTCGATCCGCCGCGGCGCGACTCGTCATGTCCAGCCTGGCCCGCATTGCGGTGGACGCTGTTGCCGTGCTGGCCGGATTCCTCATCAGCTACGAGATACGTGAACGGGTCATCCCGGCGACATTCATCACCGCGTCGGCCGAGCCGGTCACCAAGTACCTCGAAGGCGCTATCGCGTTCACGCTCATCACGCTGCTCGTCTTCTGGCGGCTGGGACTGTACCAGCGCCGGGGTAGCGTCCTGAATCTCTGGGAGCTGGAAACCGCGCTGAAGGGGATGGCTGTCGCATCGGCCATATTCTTTGCCGTCCTCTTTCTCGATCAGCGCGTCGCCTATTCCCGTCTCATTGTGGTTGGCGCCATGGCCATCGGCACGTTCCTGGTCATCGTCAGCCGGCAGATCGTTTCGGCCATCATCCAGCGGCTGCAGGTGTCCGGCAGAATGGGACACCGGGTTCTGATCTACGGGTGCGGCGCCACTGGGCGTCTGCTCATGAAGAAGATCGTGGAATCGCCGCAGCTCGGCTGCACCGTAGCGGGATTTCTCGACGATGCCGCGCCTATTGGCCGGGAGATCGCCTGCCGCATTTCACAGACTGAATCGGAGCCGTTCAAGGCGCCGGTACTCGGGCGCGGTCGCCAGTGGGAGCGCGTCATTCGCGAACACGACATCAGTGAGCTGCTGCTCTCCTGTGCCGTCTCTCCGGACCTGCGCCTGGACATTCTGCAGTACGCGCGCGAAAACGACCTGAAGGTCGGCATCGTCCCGCATCTGGATGACCAGCGGGTGGATGATGTCTACGTCGAGGACCTGAGCGCGATTCCGGTGCTGCGCCCGCGTTCCTCGCGCCGGCAGTCGCGACTCTTCTACCGCGTCGCCAAGCGCTGCTTCGACATTGTCGCGGCGGTGTTCCTCACCATTCTCACGGCGCCGGTCTGGATCATCGCCGCCATTGTCATTCCGCTCGAATCCCCGGGCCCCGTGTTCTTCGAGCAGGAACGGATCGGACAGGGCGGACGTCCCTTCCGGCTGCTCAAGTTCCGGAGCATGTGGCGCGACGCAAACCCCTATGCGCTCTCGCCGGTTGGCGATCGCGACCAGCGCATCACGCGCTCCGGCCGCGTGCTGCGCATGCTTGGCCTGGATGAGCTGCCGCAGATGCTCAACGTGCTGCGCGGGGACATGAGCCTCGTGGGTCCCCGTCCGGAAATGCCGTTCATCGTGGAGCGTTACACGGCGCATCAGCGGCAGCGCCTCGAAGCCAAGCCCGGCATCACCGGACCCTGGCAGATCAGCGCGGACCGCCACGCCGCCATTCACGAGAATCTGGAGTACGATCTCTACTATCTCCGGCACCAGTCACTCGCGCTCGATGCGCTGATCCTGCTCGAAACCGCGTTCTTCACCTGCGGGCTCGCCTTCTCGGCGCTCAAGCGGATCAAGCGCCGGCCGACCGACGCGACAGCGACATCGGAGGCCGTACGCGCCGGCTCGTTCCTGTTGGTCGCACTGGATCAGCGGCGACGCGATGGGGTGCCGGCAACCTGGAGCCGACTCGTGCCCGCGGTATGCCGCGCGGCGCAGTTGCTGCCGGTGCGTGTTCTCGTGGCGCCTGACAACGTTGCGCGCTTCGACGAGCTGCTCTATAACACCACTCGGGAAGGCCGCGCGGAATACGAATTGTACACGAGCCAGACACACCTGTACTCGCTCGTGCGGAGCGCCGGACTTGTCCTCACGGATCTCCCCCATGTGGTGCGCTGGGGGGAAAAGGCGGGCATCGGTGTATTCGCCATCGAGAACGACGGCGTACGCTGGATTGCCGGCGCCGAAGACGTTCCCGGATCCGTGGATATTCTGACCGCGCTCTTCTCACCCGCGCTCGCCACGGAGCCGGAGGTGCTCGCGGAAGCAGCAGACGGTGACCGGCGGTCAGCGCCCAGGCATGCTCGACTCCAGCATCAGTCGCTTGAACTTCAGTCGGACGGGCGGCTCTCCGGGAGCTGACGTACCGCGGCTGATTCCTCGATTCTGACTGCCGCGCGTCGCGCCTTCCTGCGTGCCAGGCCACGCAGCAGCATGAGCTGCGTGAGCAACCGCAGGTGTCCCACGATGGTGCGCGCCACCCTCATCTTGGAATAGCCCAGCACCCGGACGTTCAGGACGGTGGGATACTCCGCAATCGCCCCGCCCGCCAGGTCGACGCGCCCGAGCATCTCGGCAATACCGAGGAATCCGCTGTGCTTGAGCGTCATGTCCAGCATCGCGCTGCGACGATAGACACGGAAGCAGCTCGTGTACGTGCTCAGCTTCTGGTGCAGCACCGTCCGGTAGAGGCTTGACAGGTTTCGCGACAGGAACAGCCGCCATTCGGGAACGTTGCGCACGCCACCGCGCGGATGGTAGGGCGATGCCGTCACCATCGTGACGTTGTCGCCGAGCAGGGGCAGCATTTTCGCGAGCTCCAGCGGATCGTAGCTGCAATCGCAGTCAATGGATGCCACGATCTCGGAGTGCGCCGCGCGAATTCCGTTCAGGATCGCCACCGCCGGTCCATAGTTCGCCTCGTGTCGCACCAGCCGGCAGTTCGGCCGATTGCCGAACAACTGCTGCAGCATGATCCAGCTATTGTCCGTGCTCCGGTCATCCACGAGCACGAACTCCATCGCGTATTGCGGCGCCAGCGCCTCCTCGAGACTGGCGAGCGTTCTGGCGAGATACGGGAGCGAGCTTTCCTCGTTGTAGCACGGAACCACGAGTGAGACGCGCACCGGCTCGGCGCCGCGCCCCGGCGTCAGGCGCAATGGCATGGCGGCCGCGCCATCCTTGCGTGCGGGTTCGGCCCGTGATGGCGGCAGCAGCTCGTCCTCGACCCCCAGGTACTCCTGGATGTTCGTGAACTCGTAGCGCTGGAAGTACTCGCCGAGTCGCCGGTGCATCTTGTCGATGTTGCGATAGAACCGCATGCGCGACAACGGGGAGATCGCCGTGATCTGCGGCTGATCAGGATCCAGTTCCCAGGTATGGAAGTACATGACGAAAGGATCCGCGACGGAACGATCTCCATGCGCCACGGCACGCTGCATCAACCATTCGGGAAGCTGGCGGACATAATTGCCGGTTCCGATCGGAAGGCGAAATCCGCCAGCACTCGCACTGGCCACGGGAAATTCCCACAGAGTCCGGTTGCCGAACCGGTTCACGTGCGCCACCAGACGCCCGGGCTGTCGCCGGAAGGCGAGACCCAACGGCTTGATGCTCGAATCGTAGAGATAGCCGTCGTTGGCCAGTACCTCGAGCGACCAGAGATCCTCCTCCGCGGCCCAGCCTGGTGAACGGTAGCCCAGCACCCGCCGGCCGCTCGCACGCTCGATGGTCTCGCGCGCACGGGCCACATCATCCTGCCATACGTCCGGGCTCTGGTCGTGTACCCCGCGCTGATCGTATCCCTTGCTGGCCACCTCGTGTCCACGCGCCGCGACGTCGCGGATCAGTTCGGGCATGGTCTCCGCAATCCAGCCCACGGCGAAGAACGTGGCCCGAATTCCGTGGGCGTCGAGCAGATCCAGCGCCCGGCGTGTTCCGCGTTCCACTCGCGTCTCGAACCGGTTCCAGTGCGAACGCTCGATGACGTGTCCGAAGTTGTTGAAGTAGTCCTCGAGCACGATCGTCAGCAGATGCGCCCGCCCGTTCGGCCGCGCTGCCACGACCAGGGGCCGATCGGCCTCTGCCGCAGCCGGCGGCTGCACACCCGCGCGCGCGCGACGGGCGACACGCGTCGCGATTGGCGTTGACACGCTGTTCACCAGATCAAGTCTGACCGGGAAGGATCCCATGCTGCCTCAGCTCCCTGTTGCCGTACGCGCCAGCCGCGACACGAACCCGTGATACGCTGGCGCCGTGGTGACCGGTCCCGCGTCGGCGATGTCGCACCCGGTAGTGCATGTGCGCGCCAGCCGCTGCACGCCCGCCAGCGACGCCCGATTGAACTCGTCGGGCGCATACTCCGCGTTGAGAAACTCGATCAGTGCCGCGAGCTCGTTCGCCACGCCTCGCTCCATCACCCGGAAACTCTCCACCACGAAGTCCACGAGTGCCGCTTCGGGCTTCCCGTGTCCGCGCCCGATGCCGGTGTAGCGGTCAGCCACGCCGTTGAGCGATGCGGGATCGAGCAGGTTGCATCCATCCACGACACCGCGCAGTCCGTGCATCGCCGCCAGCCGCGCTCCCAGGTCGCCATAGGCTGCATGCGCCGTGCAGAGAAAAACCAGATCGGCGCCGTTGAGCGCGGCATCCAGATCGCGCGTGAATCGCGCGGTCGTGCCCGTACGCTCCAGATTCTGATCACGCTCGAGTACATGCGGGTCGTGCAGTGTGACATCATTCCCATGTTCGATCAATTCCCGGGCCAGCACGAGCGTGGGGGAATTGCGCGTGTCCTCCGAATCGAAGCGGTAGGCGACGCCCAGAAGCGCCACCTTGCGTCCCTGCACCGCGCCGAACCGCCGCTCGGCGAGCCGGCGGGTTTCGGCCGGTGATTCATCGTTGATGTGTCGCGACTCGAGAATGAGGCTGCGCGACGCGTCCAGCCCGCGCTCCAGCGCGCGCCACCAGAGCAGGATGCCGTCCTTCGGCAGGCAGTGGCCGCCCACGCCCACCGTGGGGACGAGCAGCGCACCCACGGGCACCGCGCGCGCATCGCTCGATGCCGTGTCCGCGCGGCGCAGTTGCTCGTTCGCCCGCTGGCGCAGCGCGAAGAAGTCCACGTCGTGCGCGTCGCACCAGCGCGCGATTTCCGCCGCGAACGCAATGCGCACATCGCGGTACGCGTTCTCCAGCGTCTTGACGATCTCCGCCGTGAGACTGTTCGTGGGGTGCAGCTCGCCGCCCGTCACGATGCGTGCGTACAGCCGCTTGATGAGCTGCGGCGTGGCCGGGTGCAGGCCGGCGACGAGTTTGTCGGCCGCGGCCACGCGCTCCACCAGGCGCCCCGGCATCACGCGGTTGGGGCTGTTCCCCAGCAGGATGTCGCGACCCTCCTCCAGCCCGTGCGCGGCGAAGAACGGGCGCACCACCGTGCGCATGGAGGATGGCGCGAGCGTGGATTCGAAGACGATGACCGGGATGTTGCCGGCCGGCTTGTGCTGCAGCGCTTCGGCAATGTCGCCGAGCGCGCTCATGAGCGGGCCGTACTCGGGCGCGAAGCCGTTCTTGTCGGTCTGAACGCACACCAGGATGACGTCGGCATCCGCGAGCTCGGCGTAATCGTGCGTCGCGCTCAGGATGCCCGCGCGCACGGAGTCCGCCACGATCTCGTCCAGCCCGGGTTCCACGCCGCCAATGGGCGAGCGGCCGGCATTGATGGCGTCCACCTTCCAGGCGGACGTCCGCGACGCGCGCTGCACCACCACCACGCGCGCCGGCTGGTCCGTACCCTCCCGGATGCGGGCGTGCGCGAGCAGTGCGGCCATGGGCATTCCCACAATGCCCGGCCCGACGACGGCGATCTTCTCTACGCGCCAGCTTCCCGGCGCATTGTTGTCCAGCACCAGCGGCATGCGAACATCCTGAGCGATAAGGTCAGTTTACGTCAATGAATCGCTGAAACCACATCTCCAGATTGAGCGCGCCCCAGATACGGCGGCCAAACGCACCTTCGTACGTCATGAGGCGTTCCATTTCGTGCATGTCGAACACGCCGCGCGAGCGCGCGGTGGGGCCAAGCAGCACATCATTGCATAAATCACGCACCCGCCCGTTCGACCAGAGATGCAGCGGAACGGGGAATCCCATCTTGTCCTTGCGCGCCATGATCCGCTGCGGCACGATGTCGCGGACCGCACGCTTGAGCAGGTACTTCAGTTCGCCGCCCTTGAACTTCATGGCGGGCGGCATGCTGGTGACCAGGTCCACCACGCGGCGGTCGAGCAGTGGGACCCGCGACTCGAGCGACGCGGACATGCTCGCGCGATCCTCCACGTGCATCAGCGCGGGCAGGCTGGCCACCATGTCGAAGTGCGTCATCCTGTTGTAATACGACAGCGTGTCCGAGTGGTTGAACACACGCTGGAATCGCGCGAAGATCTCCTCGCGATCGTAGCTGTTCCGGAAATCCTGGTTGAACAGGCTCAGCGCCCCGCCGCTCCGGTCGACGAGCCGGAAGTAGCGCCGGTCCATTGGCTCGAACAGGCCGTTGCGCCAGAACTGGCGCATCATCGGCGCATAGGCGCGCAGCGTGGGCAGGTTTGGAATGATGGATTCCATCGAGACGATGTGTTCCGCTTCATCGTTCGTCTCGAAGATCGCGCCCTTGAGCGCCTGCTCGAAGTACGCCACCATGTAGCGGGCATATCCGCCAAAGATCTCATCCCCGCCCTGGCCGCCCAGCACCACCTTGACGTGCTGCGCCGCGCAGCGCGACACCATGTACTGTGGAAAGAGTCCAGGCCCCGCCACGGGCTCGTCCATCTGATAGACCAGCGTCTCGATCACATCCGCGAAATCGTTCTCCGTGGGCAGCACCGTGATCATCTCCGAGCGCGCCGCCCGGGCGGCCTCCGCCGCGTACTCCGTCTCGTCGAACTCGGGCCCCTCGCGAAACGCCCCCGTGAACGATTTGAGCTGGTGCGGATAGGCTGGAGCGGCAAGCAGCGTGACGACGCTCGAGTCGAGCCCGCCGCTCAGATACGTGCCCACCGGCACATCGCTGCGCAACTGGATGCGCGTGCTGTCCCGCAGCAGGCGCCGCGTCTCGACGACGAAGTACTCCTCGGTGTGATATGGATCGATCGTGAAGTTCGGCTCCCAGTAGCGCTCCGTGCGCACGCGCCTCGAGGCCAGGTCCACGACCTGATAGTGCCCCGGGAGCAGCTTGTTCACGCCCTGAAAGAGCGTCTCCTCGCCCAGCACGAACTGGAAGGTGAGATAGTCGCGAATGGCACAGGGATTGGGCCGCGCCTCCACGTCCGGATGGCGCAGCAACGCCTTGATCTCCGAGGCGAACAGCATCTGGCGGCCATCGGACCAGGTGTAGAGCGGTTTGATGCCGAAGTGATCGCGGGCCGCGAGCACGATGCCACGCGCACGGTCATACAGCACGAACGCGAACATCCCGTTCAGATGCTGCACGCACTGCTCCCCGTACTGGGCGTAGAGTCGCAGGATCACCTCGGTGTCAGAGGTGGTGCGAAACTCGTGTCCCCGCTGGCGGAGCTGCTCGCGCAGCTCCACGTAATTGTAGATCTCGCCGTTGAAGCTGATCGTGGCGCTGCCGCTCGTCATGGGCTGCGCGCCCGACACGAGATCGATGATCGCGAGCCGCTTGTGATAGAGCCCGACGCTGTCATCCAGGAAATGCCCTTCGCCGTCAGGGCCCCGATGCTGAAGCGCCTGCGCCATGTCGCGCAGCACGGCCAGCTCCACCGGCTGGCCGTCAAAGCGCACGATGCCCGTGATTCCGCACATCGGCGCTCAGCCCGCCACGGCGACTGGAGTCCGCGCGTCCGGCACACGCACAGCCAGCCGCGTCCGCTCCTGCACCGCGCGAGCATGCGTACTCATGTTTACGATCCAGAAGTGCTCGCCCAGTACCCGCATCACACGAATGAAGAATGCGCGCTTCTTCGTGCCCGGCACATCCATCCCCGGGAAGAACGCCAGCTCGGGTGCCTCATCCGCGCCCAGAAGATCGAGCGGATGCAGCAGGAAACTCGGCTCCATCGCGGTCGCCCGGCACGCCGTGAGTGCCGTGCGCAGATACGTGATGGCGAGCGTTTCCGAGAAGCGACTCAGATACAGCAGATAGCTCAGATGAAATGGTGTCTTCACGCCCGGGATGGTGGACACCGGGATCTCGAGCAGCGTGCGACCGCTCTCGAGCTGCCACCGGTACGGCCGCACCGGGCGCAGCCCGTCACGGAAGGTACCGAAGAGCGTACTCCGTTCCGCGGTCTTCTTCATGCCGCGCGCCGCGGTCGCAAAGTAATAGGCGCGCGCGAGCGGACCCAGATAGGTGGGCAGCGTGGAGGCATCGAACAGGTAGCCACGCTCCGCAAGCACCTCGAGCAGCATGCGATTCCAACTGTAGCCGGGCCCGCGGAAGCCGATCGGCCGCATGCCCGTCGCGCTCGCGATGGCCTGCTCGGCGCGCGACACCTCCTGCTCGAGCTGCCCGCGGGAGTACAGGTGCAGCCACGATTCGTGCTCGAAGGAATGGTTGCCCGCCTCGTGACCACGCGCGGTGATCTGCGCCATGACATCCCGGTTCCGCTCGAGCGAGGCGTCCAGCCCCACAATGAAGAACGTGATCCGCAGACCCACCTCGTCCAGCACGTCCAGCGCCCGCGGCACGAAGGTGGACAGGTACGATGGCCGCGCCTCCCAGCGCGCATCGCCCCGGATCTTCATGTACGACCAGAGATCATCCAGGTCGAGCGACACGCTGGCCAGCGGGCGCGGAGCAGCGGCATCAGGCATGCGCCGGCGCCTCCTCGCGTGCGTTCACGAGACGCAGCAGCGCGCCAGCCTGGCTGTTGGCCAGCCCCACCGTCTCGTTCAGATTGAGCGTGCCGCTCGCGATCTGCGCCGAATTCACGATGAAGACGCTGGGCAGCGATGTGCGCATCGGCGGCAGCGCGCGATCGGAGTAGTCGAGCGTGGAGATCGCGAGCACGTCACGCGCCCGCGCGATGCGGAATGCCAGAATGTCCTGCTGGTGGAAGTTCGGATACATGGCTTCCAGTGCCGCGGTGAAGTCGCGCTGGATGTCCGCGTCGGAGGCGTGCCAGTACGCATCGCCCTGTACGAGATACCGCGGCAGATAGACGAGGGAATTGCCGCCGAATCGCTCACGATCCACGAGAGCGGTCATCTCGATGACCCCCGTGAACGGGATGGCGGCATCCGTGATGTTCGTAACGTAATAGTCGGCGAGCGGCTTGCGCAGCAGCACGGACGCGCAGATCACGCCCTGATACACGACGCGTTGCAACCGTTCGCATTCGGCGTCCGTGAGATCGGGGCAGAGCGCCGGGATGCGCGAGGACGGAATCGTGAGCACCACGTGATCAAAGGCGTGCGTGTCACCGTTGGCGAGCGTCACCACTGCTCCATCGCCGCGCTCGCGCACGCCGGACACGGGCGAGCCGCAGAGCAGCGCGACGTCGCGCGCCGCGAGATGCTCGCGGAACGCCGTCATCACCGGCTCATACCCGCCATCCACGAAACCGAACTGCTCGCGCTTGAGCCCCGAACGACGCGCCGCATACATGCGCGCAATGATCGCCCAGATGAACGACGCGCTCGTGATGCGATAGTTCTCGCCCAGCTTGCTCTTGAGCAGCGGCAGCCAGATGCGGTCGAACGTGCGCGATCCGCTGAGCGTGCGAAGCCAGTCCGTGACAGGAATGGACTCGAGTCGCCGCCAGTTGCGCACGCGCGATGCGTACACGATGGTCGCCGCCAGCCGCGCCTTGTCCACGAGCGACAGCGGCGGAAAGGTGAGAAATTCGAGACTGCTCGAGAGGGAGTACAGCGTACCATCCACGTAGAAGCCCGTCTTCGTCGTGGCCCAGCGGAGGCGATCGCCAAACCCCAGCTCATCCAGCAGCGCCCGCAGATGCGAATCCGAAGCGAGAATCACGTGATAGAAACGATCCCACGTATAGCCGCCGATCGTCTGCGATGAGGCGAGCCCGCCCGGCGCTGCAGCGCCCTCGATGATGCTCACGTCGTGGCCCTGGTCGCGCAGCCGCAACGCGAGCGTCATGCCCAGTACACCACCGCCAACAATGCCTATGCTAGCCATGTTTCAATCCAGCCCGACTGAGAAGATCATCGACCGCACGGAGAGACGTGAAGGAACTCACCCGGTGCTCCGAGTGGATCCTGATTGCAGCAAGCACGACCATTGCGCTACTGGTTGCGGCGGTCAGAAGCCGCGCGATCCTGGCTCCTGCTGGGCGATTCAACCTCATGCAAATCGAGGGCCTAAATTGGAGTCTTCTAACCGGAAATGCAATGTTGCGTGAGTGCAACATTGTGTCGGTAGTTCCCGCGGTTCAGGCGCCATACCGCTCGTCCAAGTTCCAGTCAGGCTGCCCGTTCTCATCCGATGGATGACCATGCGGCGAAACCCCAACACAGAGCGGTATCGCGTACCGTCTGCCTCGTTAGCTTCCTCTGATTCCACTTCAGCCCTCCCCACCCCTCGTGAACCTCGACCCGGCAACCGAACGGAAACTCAAGTACGCGGCGTGCGCGGGTTACATCGTTCTGGTGATGATCGCCACGCTCACGAAACTGCGTCCCGATCTCAACCCGCTCGCCGTCATCAGTCGCATGGATCGCGCCGTGCACTGGTCGCTCCACGCGGCCGATATCGTTGACGCCGCCAGAAATCTCCTCCTCTTTGCCGGGTTTGGCGTCGTCTGGATTCTGGCCACCTCGTCCCGGCGACCATGGGCGGATACGCTCCGTGTCACGCTCTGGGGCTTCGCCGTAAGTGTCGCCGTGGAGACCGTCCAGATCCTCTCAGGGTACCGCATCGCCAGCATCAACGATGTGACGACGAACACCATTGGCGCGCTCCTCGGTGCACTGCTCATCACGCTGCTCACGTCGTCGTTGCGTCGCTCGCGCGCGCGGCCGTCCTGGGCGGGAATTCCCATGTGGTCCGTAGCCCTGCCGTTTCTCGTCGCCGTGGCGGCAGAGATGTTCGCGCCCATCTACCGGCACGAACTGAACCCGGGCGCTGGCGGCTCGTTGCTCGCCCGCCTGCTCAACGCGTTGCACTATGTTCGCCCCTTCTCGGTGCACAGCATGTCGTACGCGGACATCGCCCTTTTCTGGCCCGCGGGCGTGCTCGCGGTAGCCATGCTGACGGAATGGGGCGTCGGACGCCGCATGGCGGGCATTGCGGTCATGGTCGGTGGCTGCGCGCTGTCGGTGGCGATGGAGCTCGCGCACGGCGTCGCCGGTCAACCCATCGAGCTGAGCGCCATCGCCGGCCATACGGTATCCATTGCGATCGGCGCCCTGATCGGCTGGCGCTTTCTCGGTGCCATTGTCGCCAGGGTTCAGGGCCGGCGCCGCGCCGTACTGCTGCTCGCCGCATACGCGCTGCTCCTCGTCGGGTGGGTGTGGCGTCCGTTCGAGCCACGACTCAGCCTGGCGGATATTCGCATTCAACTGGGGTACCGGCACTTCATCCCGCTTCGCGTCCTGGGCTCGTCGCAGGACTTCTTTGGCGTCATGGAAGTGGCCGAACAGTTCTTTCTGTACATGCCACTCGGATTTCTGCTGGCCGTGTGGCCGCTGCGACGTCGTGGCAAGCTGGCGCACATGCTCCCCGCGCTCTGGCTCGCGGCAGTGCTCGAGGTGGGCCAGCTCCTCGTACAGGGGCGGAATTTTGACGTGACCGATCTCCTCACCGAGAGCGCAGCCGTTCTCATCGCGTACGTCGTGGCGCGGCGCGCCGGCTACCAGGTGATCGGCGAACTGCATCCCTTCTCCGCGGCGCCAGAGGACGTGATGCCGGACCGCGTGCAGCAACTGCCAGACGCCAGTCCGGCCCCGACTGCGCC
>Ga0207707_10001185_pt1 | contig 24547 bp, 33 predicted proteins | sample KBSC83BmetaG_FD_184336 | JGI IMG/M metagenome (GOLD analysis project Ga0207707, IMG submission 184336) | Corn rhizosphere microbial communities from Kellogg Biological Station, Michigan, USA - KBS C8-3B metaG (SPAdes) (version 2) | ecosystem: Host-associated > Plants > Roots > Rhizosphere ... | reverse complement strand
GGAGCGGCGCATGTCGCCGGAGCCGATTCCTGCCGCGCCCGGTCCGTCGGAACCGGTGCAATATCTGGCGGCGCCTCAGCCGTCTGCACCCGCCGTTGCGGCGGCGCCGACTCCGCCGCCGACAGAAGCGGCCAATTCACCGCAGACGGAAACCGGCAATTCGGAGCCGGCTGGCGCGAAGCCAACCGAAGCGGCTGCAGCACCGCAGCCCGCGGCACCGGCACCACAACCCGCAGCGCCGGCGCCACAAGCTGCAACTCCAGCGGCGCAACCCGCCGCGCAGGACCAGGCCGCCGTGTCCGACAACGCGCTTGCCAGGGCGCGTGACGCCGACCTGAAGCGCGCGGCGGAAAAGCGCAAGTTCGAGCGTCGCCAGCAATGGGCCGAGCGGCGCCGGCAAAGGCAGCAGCAAGAGTTGCGATCGGTCGAGGAAAGAGTCAGGGAAGAAACCGAGCCTAGCCAGGCGTTCGTGGCCGAGCCGGTGAGAATCGAGATGCCTCAGGTCCGTCTGTTCGGGCCGGAGTGAAAATCCTGGCTTTGATCCGGTGCGCGCAGAAGTTTAGGCGGGATAGACCACCGTCCCATCGTTGCGAACGACGGCGCCGGGCGTCAGGCTCGCCACGTCGACATGCGATTTTCCGAGAATGTGCATCACTTGCGCGCCTGCGGCGAGAAGGTGGTCGGTAATGATCCGGCGGTGGCAGCGCCACCACACCGCTTCAGCGCACATGATCACGCACCGGTGCTCACCACCTCGTTCCCGGAGCCGGGCCAGGCCTGTGGCGAAGGGGGCTGTCAGGGCGTAGTCCGCATAGTTCCGAAAGCTGCGCACTTGCCAATAAGCATTCAACGAGGGTTCGGCGCCGCGCGACTTTCCGCGCAGGCCACCGAGCTCGGCGATATGCTCGTAGCCGATCTGCCACGGCGCCAGCGCTTCGGGCAGGCTCTGCTGGTTGAACTGCGGGTTGGTGCGCGACCGCGGCATCGACCTTACGTCGATAACGAGGTCGACGCCGGAGTCCTGCAAGAGACCGGCAAATTCGACGATCGTCCTGGTCGAGTGGCCTATGGTGAAAAAGGTGTTCGTGGCGCCGCTCCAACCGACGAAGGCCCATGACGAGCCGGCATCGCCGCCGATCCTAAGCGTGCGATTGCAAATTCAACAGCGCGAATTATCGACAAGATGTTACGCTGCGAGGAACCGATGGGGGAGCGTAGCGGTTGAATGCTCGTGCCGCTCAGGTAGATATGCGTTCAGCGCGAGAACTGCCTTTTGCAATTCTTCGGCGGCATCGGAGCGGACGACCGTGGCGAAGCGCTTCCAGATCCATGATCGCGTGAGCTGGAATTCCGAGGCTGGTCGCGTCAGCGGCACGATCATCCGCGTACATACCGGCGACTTCGATCACAAGGGTTACACCCATCATGCGAGCCCGGACGCTCCGCAATATGAGATCAAGAGCGCCAAGACCGACCATATCGCCTTCCACAAGGGCTCCGCGCTCACCAAGCTTGGCGATTGACGAGGCAACATCGCGGTCGACGATCGCGATCCGGCGTTCAGGTTGATCACAATGATAAAATGATCGATAGGTATAAAAGCTTTGGTGCCCCGTTCATGGCAAAGATACGAACACTTATGTTATTGAAATACCTATGGGATAAGACGGATGGGGCGACCCGCCGCCGATGGCGACGATCACATCCGCCTCAATCACTGGATGCCGCCTGGATTCGCGTTGGCCGGCACTAGATTAACGCTGTGGGGCATACCAGAGCAACCGCGGAAGGCCGTGGGCCGCTTATTCCAACTCAATTTGGGTTTGAACTGACCGGACGACCCGTTCAAAGGCAGCTTTGGCCAGCCGGTCGTCAGTGATCCATTCCATCGTCCAATTCGGCCGCCCCTCCAATTTCTTGAACGTGGCTATTTCGTAGGCGCCACCGGCGTGCGAGAGTGACGCCTTGAGCGTTGGGTGGTCATGGATCAAGGACCAAACTCTCGCTTCGATCTCGCGTCGGGCCGCCTTGACCGGATGTAGTTCGTATTTTGCCTGGAGGTCGCTGGCAACCTGGTCGAGACGCGAGTAGCAGGCCACGGATACCTTGTTGTCCTTGCCGGCGATCCCAAAGCCCCAATTGGCATCGGGGCGCGGTGTAGGACCAAATATGAAAAGATCCTCCAACTCGGCGCACTCTTCGTGCTTACGAGCAGCCTCCAGCATCATCTGGCGCAGTTCCCTTTCACTCTTACGTTCCTTGGCCACCTACATCTCCGTGTGTGCAATTTTATCCGGCCCTTCCCGCCGATACGTTTGTGCTGATGCCATTCTGCTTTTGAAGACCCGTCGCCGCCCCATGCGCTCTTGATCATTGATCGGCCGTGCGTCTTACGGGTGCAGCTTTTGCCGGACCCACCTCGACGCTGGCGCCGTGAACAGCGCCATTGCGTTCGAACCGAAGCTCGACGCGTCCGCCGAGGGGGGTGAGGCCGATTAAATTGCGAAGCTGGGACGCGCTTCTGATCGACGTGCCATCGACAGTCTTTACGATGTCGCCCTTCTGCAGCCCCACCTTCTCCGCCGGCGAACCGCTGGCGATCTCGGCGATCAGCGCCCCTTGATAGCCTTCCTTGGCCGCCAGATCGGCTCCAAGATCGCGGATGGAAATACCGATCTGGCCGCGACGAACTTCGCCGTATTGAACAAGCTGCTCCATGGCCCGCCGGGCCATGTTGATCGGCACCGCGAATCCAATTCCAACGTTGCCACCGCCCGGTGAAATGATTGCCGTATTGATCCCGACAAGTTGCCCCCTCAGGTTGACCAGGGCGCCGCCCGAATTTCCAGGATTGATGGATGCATCGGTCTGGATGAAGTCCTCATACCCTTGCTTGCCAAGGCCGGTTCGGCCCAGCGCGCTGATAATTCCCGAAGTCACGGTCTGGCCCAAGCCAAAGGGGTTCCCGATCGCAATCACGAAGTCGCCGACCTCGATCCGGTCGCTGTTACCCAACGGGATGGCCTTGAGGTTACCTCTTGGTCCTTGAAGCTGAAGAACGGCAATGTCGGTTGCAGGGTCACGCCCAACCAATTTTGCATCGAACTTTCGTCCGTCTTTGGTCGTGACTTGGGCCTTTGAGATCTGCGCAACGACGTGGTTGGCGGTGATTACATAGCCGCGTTCGGCGTCGACGATCACGCCCGAGCCGGTTGCCTGGACTTCCTTTTCGAACTGCTTGGGTAGATCAAAAAACTCCCGAAAGACGGGATCGCGGTAGAGCGGATTGTCCTCCTTGACCCGCGCGTGCACCGAGATATTGACGACCGAGGGGGTGGTCTCCTTTACCACAGGCGCAAGGGTCGGAATTTGGCCGCCCCTGATATCGGGCACCTGTGCGAGCACGGGGGACCACGTGATAGACGCGCAAAGGGAGCAAGGCTCCAGCGAACCGTCGACCCATTGTCACCGATGAGTTATTCGACATGGCGAGTAAACGACTTTGTAGAGGCGAAATCCCAACGCCCGGACGTCGCGAGCCCGGACGTTGGAACTGTCAGCCATTGCGATTGATCGCGATGCGGCGGACGTTCTTCGCTTCCGCGGATTTCGGCACGGTTATGGTCAAGACGCCGTTCTTGAACGCGGCCGACACTTTGTCCTCATCGACGTCCTCCAGCGGTATGCGCCGTTCGAACCGTCCATAGTACCGCTCACTGAAACGACGTGCCTTGTCTTCCGATTCCGATTTTTTCTCTCCGGAGATCGAAAGAACGCCGTTCGCGATTTCCAGGCTGACGTCCTTCTCGTCGAGGCCGGGCAGTTCGGCGGTGATGCGCACCTCCTTGTCCGTCTCATCGATGTCGATCTGGGGCCAGCCAAGCCCGCTCAGTCCCCGGCTCGATCCGAACGGCGCAAGATCGAACCCGCGGAATACATCGTCGAACATGCGGTTCATCTCGCGATGCAGCGTGAAGAATGGATTCACGTCGGTACCGCGATGAATGCCGACTTCGCGTCCGCCGTTATTCCAGGGAATGAGATCCTTGATACCCATGGTATGTCCTCCTCAAATCAAGCAACTTCCGCCGCGGACAAAAGCCGCCGCGGAAGTCGGTTCGCTGATGTAAGTGTTGCTTCGCGGTCAGGCCGCCTTGCCGTCGATCTGCCGGACGTTCGAAGCGGGCGAGCCGTCGATCGAAATCCGGCGCGGCTTCATGGCCTCCGGGATCTCGCGCACCAGTTCGATCTGCAGCAAGCCGTTGTCAAATGCGGCTCCCTTGACCTGGACATAGTCCGCCAGATTGAACTGCCGCTTGAATGGCCGCGATGAAATTCCCTGGTACAGGAACTCTCGCTGTTGCTTCTCGGCTTTCCGGCCTTCCACCGTCAGCACGCTTTGTTCTGCGGTGATCGCGATTTCATCGGCCGAGAAGCCCGCCACGGCCAGCGAAATCTGGTAGCGGTCTTCGCCCAGGCGCTCGACGTTGCATGGGGGATAGTTGTCCTCCGTACCGGCCTGTTGCGCGGCGTCCACGAGATCGAACAGGCGGTCAAAACCGATGGTCGACCGCCAAAGGGGAGCAAAATCGTAGGTAGTCCTCATAGCCAAATCCTCCATTGAGCAAGATGGGTACGAGCAGGCGTCGGACACTTCCGGCGCCCGTCTCCGCCGGGCCCCCGAAGGGCGCCCTAGACCGCTCATCGCGGCAGGCTAAAAATTAGAAAAAACCGATCGGATTTCAAGTGGGCCATCGCGTTCATTTTTTAAGATGTCAGAGAACGGGAATCCGCCGATCTAGTTTTGCTCACGGTCGCCCGGATTCTCGCCGAAGGGCGATCAACCTCCGGCCCGGCACGCGAAGCCATGACTTCCGCGTGTCTGGCTTTTCCACCCCATTGTTACGCAAAACACATTCGCGCATTTTGGTGAGGCCCAAGCAAATGGGCGGCACCGCCGCCGATACCGCGGTGGTGCCGCCTGTGCGGTCGCTTGCGACTTCTCGTTATCTGGCCGCCGTCCTGCTTAGATTTGATTCAGCATTCCAAAGACCACTGTAGGCAGGCGCCAAGTTTTTCGGAGCCGCCGGAGCGTTGAAGTCGGGTAGCAACAAGGTGTCAACTCCGGGTCCCTTCGATTCCGATCCAAAATTCATCCACGGCATCGTATCGAGATAGGGAATGGGCGGGATTGGTAGCTTTTCCGGAAACTTCGACGCAGCCTGTCGCGCGTCATCATTGTTCAGGGCACTCTCGCTCGCTTGAGCGGCTTGCGGAGCCACGAGGGCGCCCGCCAGCAAAAGTGCCAACAGCCTTTCCATCATGTTATCCTCCGTAATGGTTGTCGTCGGGCTCGTCCCTGGGGATCGCGGACATTGCGCCCAACGCTGGTCGCCGAACGCTCAACCAAAAGAAAGGTTCTCTTCCGAAAATTGAAGTCTCGATCGAGACCCTCCTGTCATGCTGCGTCGGCAACTTCACCTTGTTGCCAAGACAAGGTCGGCGTTGGCGATTCCGGCTGCATCCGCTGTCAACGCCGGCGAAGCCACACGACCTGTTTCGAACATCGCAGCCTGCAAGGCGACTAGGATTGCTCCAGTTGCTGCGACTGTGTTTGCGATCACGAGAAGAACGACCGATGGAGTAAACATGGCGATTAGTCCGGTGATCCTTTGCTGGCTTAGAGCCGTGCCTCCCGCTGCTTCATTTCCTTCGCGCGGCAAGTGGGCGGACCGTCGACCTCACGCCGACTTGTCAGTATCGCAGCCTTTACCTTTTGAAACGCTCGCTGCTCGATCTGGCGGACCCGTTCGCGGGATACTCCATGTTCCTTGGCAAGTTCTTCAAGGGTCGCCGACTCCTCGTTCAGCCGGCGCGCGGTGAAGATGTTACGTTCGCGAGGATTGAGGTTGGGTGAGCTGGAATTCCGAGGCTGGTCGCGTCAGCGGCACGATCATCCGCGTACATATCAGCGACTTCGAGCACAAGGGTTACACCCATCATGCGAGCCCGGACGCTCCGCAATATGAGATCAAGAGCGCCAAGACCGACCATATCGCCTTCCACAAGGGCTCCGCGCTCACCAAGCTAGGCGATTGACGAGGCAACATCGCCGTCGATGATCGCGATCCGGCGGTTGTGTCATAGGCAGATTGAGCGCGCGGGACACAATTCAAGGTTCCCTGAGCACAGATGTCGAGTCGAATAGACTTCCAAATCGCCGCCAGAGCAAATGATCGACCGACAGGGCGCCGGCGCCGCGGCATAGCAGCACCAGAAGCATTGCGGCCCACTGGATGTGCGTTGGCCAGGCCAGCGGATAGACGAAGATCTCGATGATGGCCGTCATTCCGAGCAGAACGAATGCTGTCGGCCTTGTCAGCAAGCCGAGCACCAGCAGTACCGGGGTCGTCAACTCGACGGTCGTTGCCATGTAGGCGGCGATCGCAGGAGGAAGCAGGGGCAATTGATATTCGTCGGCGAACAGGGACAACGTGGTGTCCCAGTTAGCCAGCTTCGCCATCGCAGAGCTCCAGAACACGGTGGCAATGGCAAACCGCAACGGCAGCGCGAGCCATGTGTAGGAAATGCCGTTCAGGCCATGAAGCGTTCGACCGACGATCCCGCGCTTGGCGGACGAAGCCGGCGTTGAGACCGTCATGTTGCCCATGCGCAAAAACTTTCAGGCAGCGGTCGTTGTCAACGAAGCGTCGGGCATCCCGAAGCTGGAAAATCGGCCATGGGCCAGATGCTCGGCCAGCGCGTTGGCGCAATCGAAATCAACGGCACGCTCAACCGCGATTTCGATTGTCTCGCCCGAGCAAAGCTCCGAAAGGAACTGCCATGCCGTTTCGTCCAATCGAACGACTTCAACGCCGGTCGTCCGTCGCTCGATCAGCAGATGGATTGGGCCGCTGTCGAGATTGATCCTGCGAAGGGCTTCGTCGTCGGATTCGAGAATGGCGTGCCAGATATCGTCTACCGGCTGTCCAAGCCGGAGCAGGCGGAGCGAGGGGTTCGCAACGAAGCAAATACGGCCTTGATCGTCGGCCTCGATCGTAGCGAGCCTGCCGATGTCGAGCGATTCTGTGTCTGGCGCATGGAGTGCGCCGTTCACCGCCCATTCCAGTTCCGCGATATCGCCCAGATAGGCAATCGACGTTGCCGGCGGGAATGTCCGCAGAAATTCCGGAAATTCTCCGCCGTACTGGTCGAGCCAGGCCGCCCGTGGCGGATGCTCGGCAATGAAGACCTGCGCGGTGCCCTCGAAAAATTCCTCGCCGACCAGCCGCTGCACCACCGGAAAGCAGAGCCGTAGCACCTTGGTGAGGCCGTGTAGGAACGTGTTCCGGTAGATATCCAGCCGATCCTGGTTGACGTGCGCGGCAAGCATCGCAGAGACGGCGTCGTTCTCGCGATGCAAGAGGCTTCTTTGTAAAGCGTTCTGCAATTCAAGCAGCGTCGGCATGGCTGGTTTCCTTGACGGCGTTGCCAATGAATCGACCGGCGTGGCTGGCCTCCTGGAGCAGAGCCGCCAGCGGCGGCACCTCATTGTCCCATTCGATCAGCGTTGGAACGGCGCCGAAGCGCGCCAGCGCCGTCTCATACAACGCCCAGACTTCATCGCTGACCCGGGAACCGTGGTCGTCGATACGCAGCGTGCTGCCGTCGGCGAATGTTCGGATGCTGTGCCCGGCGAGATGAATCTCGCCCACCGCATCCGGCGGCAATGCGGCGATGTAGGCCGAAGCATCCCAGCCATGATTGTGGGCGCTGACGCAGATATTGTTGACGTCGCAGAGGATGCCGCAACCAGTTCGTTTCGCGACGGCGACCATGAATTCCCATTCCGGAATAATGGAATTCCCGAATGCGACATAGGTCGACGGATTTTCGACGAGAATCCGGCGCCTTAAATAGCTCTGGGTCTGATCGACATGGCGACATACGACGTCGAGCGCCTCTTCGGTCATTGGCAGCGGAAGCAAATCAGCGAGATAGGTGCCGCCGACCACGTTCCAGGCGATGTGTTCTGACATCAACCCGGGTTCGACACGCTCGGCGACTTTGCGGATTCGTTCGAGATGCGCGGGATCGATGCCTTCCGCGCTGCCCAGAGACAACCCGACGCCATGCAGCGAGATCGGGATGTCGCGCCTGATGACGTCGAGATAGCGGAGCTGCGTTCCTCCGCCCATGTAGTTTTCGGTGTGGACTTCCATCCAGGCCACATCGGGGCGGGTTTCGAGTACGATTTGATGGTGTTGAAAACGCAGACCGATCCCGGCTCTCGCCGGGATCGCGCTGGCCTGGCTGATGATAGCGGGGCGCATCAGCTTGCCTGGGCTCAGGCCGCGGTCGTCTTGCCGCCCTGGATCTTGCCGCAGTCACCGGCCGGCAACAGCACGAACGACTTTGCGTCGCGCGCCTGAGTGGCCTGGCCAGCACACGAGTGCGCGCCTTCGGCACAGTCATTCTTCCCGGCAGCGTTGATGCCGTAGCACTTCTCAAGCTTGTCCTTGCCCATGCGTGCCATGTTGTCCTTCACGACCTGCGGTGGATTGGCCATGCCCTGGGCTTGGACGGTGGGGGCCTGCATTGCCAGCGCAAGGCCAACGGCGGTGGTCAGCGTGGATACGGCGAACAGACGACGATTCATGATGTCTTCCTCTCCTGTCGTGTCCCGATTTAGAGACTCACATGGGGAGGTTCGCCGGCCGCTGGCGAAAGGTTAGCGGGCTTTGGAAAAATTCTTTCCTGTTGTCGCCGAGATCGCAGGTGTATCTTGCTGGTCGATGCGTTCCGCCAGACTCCGCGACCGTTGAAGCCAGAAAACAGACCACTTCTATGCCGACCCCCCATAAACCGTTTGCGCCGCGGCTGACGCTCGTCCCATCGTCCGGCTCCAGCGGTGATCGGACCGCCGACAGCCGGCCTGACTGGTCGACGCTCATGAAGCGCGCCCAGGACGGCGACCGTCAGGCTTACCGGACCTTGCTGCAGGAGGTGGAGCCGTATGTCAGATCGATTGCCGGCAGGTGCTTCAAGCAGGCGATCGATGTGGAAGATGCGGTACATGACGTGCTTCTGACCGTTCACGCGATTCGTCATACCTATGATCCAGTCCGTCCGTTCGGACCTTGGCTCGTCGCAATCGCCAACCGTCGCATCATCGATCGGCTGCGGCGCGAGACACGCCGGAAGGCGCGCGAGATTGAACTGTCGGTCGAGCATGAAACCTTTCCGGAGCCTGCAGCGAACCTTGATAGTAACCTTTCGGCAGAACTTGCATTGGCCGACGCCATCGAGAGATTGCCGCCGGAGCAGCGAGAAGCGATCAAGATGCTCAAGTTGAACGAAATGTCCTTGAAGGAGGCGGCAAAAGCCAGTGGCCGGTCGATTGCGGCGCTGAAGGTTGCGACACATCGCGCGATCAAGAACTTGCGTCAACTATTGAACGGCGAGCGACCGTGATGAAGACGCCAGACCTTATCGATTCGCTGGTCGAGGCGGCGACGCCGGTTCGTCGTCTGCGTCCGCCGCTCATTCGTGCGGCACTCTGGCTATTGCTGGCGGTAATTGTTATGGGACTTCTCGCCGTCGCGCATGGGCTGCGATCGGACATCGCGATGCAGTTGCAGCAACCGGTCTTCGTGGTCGGCATGGTCGGCACGCTGGCAACAGCCATCCTCGCCGCGATCGCGTCGTTCAAGCTTGGCTTGCCCGAGGGCTCGCGCTTCTGGTTGCTGCTGCCGTATCCAGCGCTCGCGCTTTGGGTTTCGACAATTGGCTATGGCTGCCTTACCGATTGGGTCAGCATCGGCCCGGATGGCGTTCGCATGGGTGAGGCGGTTCGATGCTTTGCGACCTTGCTGCTGACGAGCGTGCCGCTGTCGATCGCCATGCTGGTGATGCTGCGCCATGCCGCCTTGCTGCGGCCGACCGCGGTCAGCGCGACGGGAGGCCTGGCCATTGCGGCGATGACGGCCTTCGCGCTTTCTCTCATTCACGATCTTGACGCGACGGTCATGATCCTGGTTTGGAATCTCGGTTCGGCCGCATTGATTGCCGGGCTCGCGAGTGCCTATGGCCGTTCCGCGTTTTCCTGGTTTGCCTCTCGCGTCATGCCGACGATTCCTCCGCAATTGTCGCGGTAGCCGTTGGGCTCGCGGGCGGGGCTCCAGGAAAATAACTTTTGGTGCCCCTGGCCGGAATCGAACCAGCACTCCTTGCGGAACTCGATTTTGAGTCGAGCGCGTCTACCAATTCCGCCACAGGGGCTTGTCGCGGCTTGGCCGGAGAGGGCTGAGGTCGCGAAGCCGGCGGAATATAGCGGGCGGTGACTGGCGGTCAACCCGCGTATCAAGCTGACCGGAAAACGCGGATGCCGGCGGTCCGAACGCTCGCGCCCCGACTGCACTTGCCGGCGGGGCGGATGCAACGGGCACGCGGGGGTGCACCGCTTCCGCGGCATCGAGCGAATAAGACACTCCAGTGTGATCGTGCTTCGCCTCGACAGCGCCACCCGCGCGGGATAGGACGCGTCACAGAAGGAGATCAAGGTGACGTTCGACACCACCGCAGGTCAGCCGCATGCACGCAACGACGGCCAGCCGGCGCTCACGGCGGCGCTGGCGATCGCTGTCATTGCGGCGGCGACACTGGCCGGCGCGTGGTTTTTTCAGCTGGTGCTGGATATCCGTCCCTGCCCGCTCTGCCTCGAGCAGCGCTATGCCTATTATCTCGCAATCCCGCTCGGCGCGCTGGTCGCGGTCGCCGCGGCGAGGGATGCCCCGCGCGCCGTGGTGATTGCTGGCCTCGCCATTCTCGCAGCGTCAGCCCTCGGCAATGCCTGGCTAGGGACTTATCATGCCGGCGTTGAATGGGGTCTTTGGAAAGGCCCGACCGATTGCACCGGGCCGGTCGGGAATCTCGGCAGCGCCGGCAACCTGCTGGAACGTCTCGACACCGTCAAGGTGATCCGCTGCGATGAGGTGCAGTGGCGCTTTCTCGGCCTGTCGCTGGCCGGCTACAACGTGCTGATCTCGCTATTGATGGCCGCGATCGCGGCATGGGGCATCGCCAGGTCCGCCAAGCGCAGTTAATTCTTTGGGCATGATCTTTTCCGAAAACCGGATTCCACTTTTCGGGATCATCCCGTTTAATCGTCGACATCTTCCTGCGGGCGTCCGAACAGATGGACGATGCCGGGGGTCGCGATGGTGACGAACACGAAGCGCGACAGGTGATGGGCGCCGACGAAGATCGGGTCGATGTGCAGCGTCAGGGCCAGCGCCAGCATGGCGTCCATCGCGCCCGGTGCGAACGCGACGATGACGTCGGCAAACCGAACGGGGGTGGTCAGCGCGATCACCGCGACGAATACAGCGGAGATGGCGATGGCGATGGCGAACGATCCGAGCGCCGCGCTGACGTGGCTGAGCAGCGTCCTGGTCTTCATCCGCGCGAACCGCGAGCCGATCAGCGCGCCGATCCCGACCAGCGCAATGCTTCGCACCGATGGCGGCAGGCCGCCCTCGATCAGTCCGGTGCCGTGCAACAGGCTTGACCCGATCATCGCGCCGAACATCCAGCTCGCCGGAAATTTTGCCAGCCGCAACAGCAGCGCTACCACCACCGACGCTGCGATCAGCTCGGTCAGTTCGAGCGGCGAAGCGATCGCCACGGCCGCGGCCGGCGACGACGAGGGGGCTATTCCGGTCAGCGCCAGCAGCATCGGCAACGCCGCGGTGAGAATGATCACGCGCATGGTCTGCACTACGGCAATCGCCGGCACATCGGCGCCTTTCTCGGCCGCGAGCATGGTGATCTGCGACAGCGCGCCAGGGCTTCCGGCCAGAAACGCCGAGGTCTGGTCCCAGCCGTGGATGCGCTGCAGATAGACGCTGCTGCCGAATGTCGAGCAGAACGTCGCCAGCGCCAGTAGCGCGATCGTCAACGGATAGGCGCCGATATGTTGCAGCAGTTGCCGCGACACCAGCGAGCCCAGCGAAATCCCGAGCAGCACCAGCACCGTCTGGGTCAGGATCGGCGGCAAGGCGAGGGGGCGTCCCGCGATCGCGGCGATGCCGACCGCGATCATGGCGCCGGAAATCAGCCCGCCCGGAAGGTGTGCCCATAAAAACAGCGCGCCGCCGGCGATGCCGATAACGAGCGTTTCGAGCACGTTGAGGGTTTTGGTGCGGCTGGGGATGGCAAATGCGGTCGATGCAGGGATTTGGCTCACGGCGCCTTATGGCAAATCCCCGCACGGGGGACAAATGCGCCAACGCGACTGCAGCAATGCATGCCCACGCCTTGCCGTCATGCCCCGCGAATGCGGGGCATGCAGTATCATGAGGCGTTACAGTTCAATTACAGCGGGCGTGAATTAGCAGCCGCTCCCCCTCACTTCGCCTTGTCGGCCGCGGCCTTCTTGCATTCGGACATGAACTTCTTGCGGTCCTTGCCGTGGACGCCCTTGGTATCGGCTTCCTTTGAGCATTCGAGCGATGCCGCGGTCCGCGGCTTCGCGGCCTTTTTTTCCGCAGGCGCCATTGGCGCGGCTTTTGCCGCCGGGGCGGGCGTGGCCGGTGCGGTGGTTTGCGCGAACGCGGAGCCCATCAGCAGCAGGGAGGCCAGGGCGGTCGCGGCCACGCGGGAGGATATTGTCATCATGGGAGCACCTCAGGTTGAAGAGATGCGCAACGTCGCGCTGCCATGCTGAACCGCGGATGAATGAAGCGGCCTTGGCCGCGTTTTCAGGCTCACGATATTTTAGCGCAACGATTGCTTGCTCCGTTGTCACGCGCTGTCGCCACGCTAGGATGGGGGTCTTCAGATCGCCATGCCAAGGAGACAAGGGAATGACCATTCAAGCAAAATTGTTGTGCGCGGTTGCTGTGTCGGGGTTTGCCGCGCTTGCGGTGACGTCGCCAGCGCAGGCGCTGACCACGCAGGAATGCAGTGCGAAATATCAGGCCGCCAAGGCTGCCGGCACGCTCGCCGGCCAGAAATGGAACGATTTCCGCAAAGCCCAATGCGGCGCGGACGCCGCCGCGGCGCCGGCTGCCGCACCAGCGGCGCCGAAGGAGGCGGAAGCCAAGCCAAAGAAGGAAGCCGCACCTGCCGCGGCGCCGGCGGCACCTGCCGGTCCTGCCGTATTCCCGTCCGCCGTGGACGCGAAATATTCCAAGGAAAGCGCGGGCAAGGCCCGGATGCACACCTGCGTCGATCAGTACAACGCCAACAAGGCCGCCAACGCCAACGGCGGCTTGAAGTGGATCCAGAAGGGCGGTGGCTATTACAGCGAGTGCACCAAGAAGCTGAAGGGCTGAGCTCGACCGATCCGTCCGCGCGGCCGGACTTAAATCGTCCGGCCGCGCTCAGGATTCATGGTCAAACAATTTTTCGGCCGACTTTGCGATCAGCTGCGCCCGCTTGCGCGGCCCGCGTTCGAGAAACAACAGGCTCTGGCCGAATATGAAGCAATAGAACAGGAACGCCTGCGCGTCCGCCTCCTCAGTCGGCAGGCCGGTTGCGCGGTAGAGCTGCCCGACGTTCCTGAGTCGCGCAGCGTCGACACTCGCCACCGCAGCGGCCGCCGCATCGTCGGACCGGGCCCATTGCCGGATCGCCAGTTCGACCGCCATGCCCTCGGTATTCATGCGCTCCGAATAGAGGCGGATCAGCGCCCTCAGCCGGTCAAGTGCGGTGGCGCCGTCTAGGCTCGTCTGTTGCTCGATCGCCGCAATTCGTCCCGCGCGCCAGTTTTGCAGGATGCCGTCGAGCAGCGCCGCGCGGTCCCGGAAGCGCCGGTAAAAACCGCCCTTGGTGATACCGAGGTTTTTGGCAAGAACCTCCACCCGCACCCCCTCGACGCCGGATCTCGCGATTTCCCTAAATCCCGCCTCGATCCAGCTGTCGCGCTTGACCTCGGTCATCATTTGCACCTCGCCGATTCTTGATACGGTACCGTATTGCTAACCCGCCAGGGCCCTGATACGCTACCGTATCAGAAACAAGGCGGGAGCGGTCGATGGAATCGGAAGCCACCTATCGCGGCACGGTCTATCCGTGGCACTGCGACCATGTCGGCCACATGAATATCATGTGGTACGCCGGCAAATTCGACGAGGCCAACTGGAATCTGTTCGCGCGGATTGGCTTGACGCCGACCTATTTTCGGGAATCCGGCCGCGGCATGGCCGCGGTTCAACAGAACATCATCTACAAGCGCGAATTGCTGGCCGGCGACATCGTCGAGGTCAAAAGCATTGTGCTCGAGGTCCGCGACAAATCGATCCGCTTTCGTCACGAGATGCGCAACGCCGAAACCGGCGAGGTCGCCGCTGTTTGCGAGATCACCGCTGTCCACATGGACCGGGAGGCGCGCAAGTCTACAGCCTTTGCCGACGCGATCCGCAGGTCAGCCGAACGGCAACGCGCCGTTCCCGAGCCGGCCGGGGCGTGAGTCAGGTCATGCCGCGCTTCGAGCCGAAAAATCCCGATTACCGCACGGTCGCCGCAGCGACCTTCGACCGGCAACAGGCCATGCGCACGCTCCGCATTTCGATCGCAAGGCTCGAGGCCGGCGAGGTCGAACTGTCGATGCCGTATTCTCCCGACTGGACCCAGCAGAACGGCTTCATCCATGCCGGAATCATCACGGCGGGACTCGACACCGCCTGCGGTATCGCCGCGTTTACGCTGATGCCGCCCGGTTCCGACATCCTGACCGTGGAATTCAAGACCAACCTGCTGGCGCCCGCGAAAGGCGAGCGATTTGCGTTCCGCGCCAGCGTGGTCAAGCCCGGCCGTACGCTCACGGTGTGCGAGGCCCGGGCGTTCGCGGAAGCTGACGGCGCCGAAAGTCTGATCGCAACCATGACCGGCACGCTGATGGCGCTGACGCGGCACTCATAGGCAGCATCGCGGGCGTGTTCGCCGGCATCGCCATGAGCCTCAACGCGCTCGTGACATCGCTGCTGGTGCCCTTGGCGGTAACGCTGCTGGTGCGCTGATCCTGGGGTGTATAGGACAAACCGCGGACATACCAAAATCGACGCGAATGACCCAAAACGGTCATTGGTTAGATCGCTTCTGACGCGAGTGCGCACTTGACAGCCCTCGTAGACATCCATATACCATCCAAACAGATGGTAAATGGATGGTAATAATCATGGCCGACAATGTCCACGAACTCCGATCAAAGCCCGCTGACACCGAAAAAATCACGATCAATCTTGGTTATGTCGACCTTGGTCACGTCGATTTAATGGTGCAGGAAGGATTCTATTCGAACCGTACCGATTTCATTCGAACGGCAATCCGCAACCAACTCGAACGTCACGCAGACGTAGTCAAGCAGTCCACGGCCCGAAAAAGTCTGGACCTCGGTCTGCGGAACTACAGCCGCGAGGATCTCGAAGCGGCGCGGCGCGCCGGTGAGATGCTGCACATCAACGTTCTGGGCCTTGCCAGTATCGCCCAAGACGTCACGCCCGAGCTTGCTCGCGCCACAATTGCCTCGGTCTCCGTGCTGGGAGCTTTGCATGCCCCTCCGGCGGTCAAGGCCGCTCTCGCCGACAGGACGCGGTGAAGGCGATGCTGAAACAGGACATCGTTCGCGAAGCCACACGCCTCACGCGCGCGGGCCAACTCGTCGAGGCCACCGCGCTCCTTCAACGCATGCTTCGCGGTGAGAGCGCGCCAGACGCGACATTGCGCCCCACCGGTCGCATCGCTCTTACGCGACGCGAGCCGCCAATCATTGACGCGAAGCCCAATACTATTGAGGAGACGGATAGTCCTCACCTGGCGCGGGCCACATCCGCTCAACCGCGCATGCGCCGCGCGTTGCTCGATCGCACAAAGGAGCGCTCTGGGCTCGGACTGCGAGGTAAGCGCGCCCCGCTGTCCACGCCGGACATCGTGCCGGAGGGCGCAAGGTTTATCGATGGTAGCTACAGCAATCCGGCGGGAAGCCGTGCCTACAGGCTCTTCATTCCCAGCCGTTATCGGGGGCAACCGCTTCCTTTGGTCGTCATGCTACACGGCTGCACCCAGTCGCCGGACGATTTCGCCGCCGGTACGAGGATGAACTTTATCGCAGAAGAACAAGCATGCTTTGTGGTCTATCCTGGACAGCGCAGCGAGGCAAACCAGGCGAAATGCTGGAACTGGTTTCGCACAGCCGACCAGCAGCGGGGCAGCGGTGAACCTTCGCTTATCGCGGGCATCACTCGCCAAATCATGCGCGACTATTCGGTTGATGCAAAGCGCGTCTACGTTGGTGGACTGTCAGCCGGAGCGGCCGCTGCTGCTATCATGGGAGCAACGTACAACGATCTGTACGCGGCAATCGGCGTACATTCCGGCCTCGCCTGTGGGGCCGCCATTGACCTTCCCTCTGCGTTTGTCGCCATGCGACAAGGTGGCGGGTCCGATGACAGGGTAATTCTAGCTGACGGGCCATCTGTCCCGACCATTGTTTTTCACGGCGATCGCGACATTACGGTGCATCCAAACAACGCCGATCAAATTCTTGAGCAGTCTATGAGAACGACGAGCACGCAAAAGAAGGTGCATCGCGGGCGGGTACCCGGAGGGCATGCCTATACCCGCACGATCCATACCGACGCGAGGGGGCGCGGAATCCTCGAGCACTGGAACATCCACGGAGCTGGACACGCATGGTCGGGAGGCAGCCCTGCAGGCTCCTACACTGATCCGCGAGGACCGGATGCAACCAGCGAAATGCTGCGTTTCTTCCTGGAGCATTCGCTCCCACAGCAGCCAGGCTGGAGTTAGTCTGTTCATGGCACTTCTCGGACCTCAGCCGATGTCCGATTTGAGTCCGCAAAACATCGCATGGCGGACACCGCCAGCGGTTTTCAACCAAAACCAGTTTATGAGTACGTACCTGGTTGAAGTTTTTATGCTGTCACCATAGAGATTTGCGACAATTCCTTCTAGGGTTGCGCCCTGCAAGCGAGGTTTCGGTCTTAATGTTTTCCGTAATGCAGGGCGTGCTGGGACTGGCATCGGGAGCGCTGGTCGGATTTTCGCTTGGCCTGGTCGGCGGCGGCGGGTCGATCCTCGCGGTGCCGCTCATGGTCTATTTGGTCGGCGTGCCCGACGCCCATGTGGCGATCGGCACCAGCGCCATCGCGGTGGCGGCCAACGCCGCGGTCAATTTGTCGAACCACGCGCGCGGCGGTACCGTGCGGTGGTCGTGCGCGCTCACATTCGCGGCGGCGGGGATCATCGGCGCGTTCCTGGGCTCGATCTTCGGCAAAATGCTCGACGGCCAAAAGCTGCTGGCGCTGTTCGCGCTGTTGATGCTGGTGATCGCCGTGCTGATGCTGAAGACGCGAGCGCGGATCGGGCTGCCCGACGTGCAGATGAGCTGGACCAACCTGCCCGCCATTGTCGGGCTCGGTGTTGCGACCGGGACGCTGTCCGGCTTTTTCGGTATCGGCGGCGGGTTTTTGATCGTGCCGGCGCTGATGTTGGCGACGGGCATGTCGATCATCAACGCGGTCAGTTCGTCGCTGGTCGCGGTGACGGCGTTCGGCCTGACCACCGCGGCGAGTTACGCCTGGTCCGGGTTGATTTCATGGGGGCTGGCGGGATTGTTCGTCGCGGGCGGGATCGGCGGCGGATTGATCGGCACGCGGTTGGCGCGGCTGGCGTCGGCGCGGCGCGGCGCCCTCAACATCGTGTTCGCCGCTGTCATTATTGTGGTGGCGCTTTATATGCTGGCGCGTAACCTGTCGTTATCTTGAATTGACAGGGTTAGCGCCGACCCTGGAGATCAGACATGAACGAATCGATCGACCCAGCCCGGCCGAACCTGGAACGCACCCGGCGACAGACGCTTGGTCTGCTCGGCGCAAGCGCTGTCATGCTCGGCCTTGGGATCGCGCCGGGATCGGCATTGGGGCAAAGCGACGACGAGGCCGTGCTGACGGAAGCGCTGGTGTTGCGCGATCCGGATATTCCGGCGGCGGGCAATGACGCAGGCGACATTACGATCGTGGAGTACTTCGACTACCAGTGCCCCTATTGCCGCAAGATCGAACCCGAACTGCGCCAGGTGGTGCAGGACGACGGCAAGGTCCGCCTGGTGTTGAAGGATTGGCCGATCCTGGGGCCGGTCTCGGTAATCGCGGCGCGGATGGCGCTGGCGAGTAAATTCCAGCAAAAATATGTTCAGGCGCATGAGGCGCTGATCGGCGTCAACTCGAAGCTGACCGAGCCGCGCATCGGTGAGCTGCTCGCCGGCGCCGGCATCGATGTCGATCGTGCCGCGCGCGACCTCGCCACAAATGCCAAGGCGATCGACGCGATCCTCGCGCGCAACAACGATCAAGCCAGTGCGTTTGGATTTAGAGGCACGCCGTCCTTTATCGTCGGCAAGTTTCGGGTGCCGGGCATTTTGACCATGGCGGAGTTCGAGCAGGTCATCGCCGATGCGCGCAAAGCGGCGGCGCAGAAATAGCTGCGGCATATAACAAGAGCGCCCTCGCCAAAAGCGAAGGCGCCCGGCCTGCGGGATGAACGCCTGGTGCGATTACTTCGACGACAGCTTGATCCAGTCGTCCTGCGCGCGCCGCTTCAGCTGATTCCAGTCGGTCGCCGCGACGTCCCAGTTCACGATGGTGCGGTTGGCCGATGCAGCCTGACCGTTCGCGACCGTCGAGGTTGATTGCGAATCGTAGGCGTAGACGCCCGCGACCAGCAGCAGCGCACCCAAAATCATTCCGAGAAAAACGCGCATGGCAAACCTCCGGTGAACGCAGACAACGCGGTCGGGGGGCGATGGTTCCCCTCGTCGCCCCGGACAAGTGAGCCAACGGGTCCGGCCCTTGGCCGACCCGATAACAGGCTCCGCGAGCGCGATCCGGGATCCGTAACCGCCGACGTTCAAGAGAATTCGTGGAGCGGACTCCAAACCTCAGCGGCGACGCCGGTGGTTATGGGTCCCGGCGTTCGCCGGGACGACTCGCGGAGAGGCTAGGCGTACATCAATCATCGCTCACTGCTTAGCCAGTTCAGTATCTCCGCGTTCATCTCGCGCGGATAGCAATGGCTGAGATCGTCAATCTCGCGGTAGGTCACATCGGCGCCCGCCGCTGACAACACCTCTCGCGTCTGCCGCGCCACCTGCACCGGGAACATCCAGTCCAGCCGGCCATGCACGAGATGGACCGGCAAGCCGCGCAATCTCTGGGCATCGGCCATTTCCGCCATCAGCGGATGGAAGGTGGCGGCAACCGGCGCCAAACGGGTAAAGGGGGAAGCGCTCTTCAGCCCGGTGACATAGCAGAACGTGCCGCCATCGCTCATCCCGGTCAGCAGCAGTTTTGTGGAATCGACGTTCCAGCGGCTTCGTACCCACTCGAGAATACGGGCGAGGTTGGGGCTGTCGGTATCTTCCCCCATCAATGCCCAGGTGCCGCCGGTCGCGGTCGGTGCGACCAGGATTGCGCCGTGGCTGCGCGCGTCGCGCAGCCAGCTCCACAGGAAGCCGCGGCCATTGCCGCTGCCGCCATGCAGTGCCATCACCAACGGCCAGGCGCGGTCGGGGGTGTAATATTCCGGCACGTAGAGCGAGAAGCCGCCGCGGCTGCCGGGCTCGTTGTGGTCGTGAAGGATCCCGGTATTGGCGTTTGCCGGCCCTGCAAGCCGCGTCAGCAGGCTGGCGTCGTCGCGCAAGGCGGGATCGACGAAGAAACTGGAGACCGGAGGAAATTTTGCGGCAAGGGGATACAGCGCCTCCTGCGCACGCGCTGCGTGACGTAGCGCGCGAAACACCGCAACCAGGTCGCCATTGCCATGCTGTACCGCGCGCAAACCGTCGAACGCCGCGAGCGTTGAGTCGCTCGCCGTTTCCAACGCGGTCCTTATAGCCGCGAATTCCTCCGGCCAATCGGCCAGCCGCGCACGGACCACCTGCAACGCCTGATCCGGCGTGCCGGCGGCCTCCATGACCGAATCGAAATCCGGTGGATTGAGATGACGCGCGATGAAGCCGAGCGCTTCGAGCGATTGCAGCAATGGCGGCAGCACGGCCACGATGTCGTCCACCACGGCCTCGCTCATCGCGCGCTCCCGCTCGGGTCTAATGCAGCCGCGGCCCCTTGAGCAGCTTGGCGCGATCGATTGAGGTCAACACCACGTCGAAGGTGACGCCTTCGTGGTACACCGTGAGCGGCACGTCGACGCCGGCAGCGCCGAGCGCCCAGAGCTTTCGGTAGAAGGCGGTCTGACTTGAAACCCTTTCGCCCTTCACGGCCAGTATGATGTCGCCGGCCTTGAGTTCGGCGCGCGCCGCCGGACCCTTCGCGGAAATGCCGATCACCACGACCTTGCTGTCGATCTCGGTGGTGTACATCCCGAGCCAGGGGCGCGCCGGCTTGTTGACGCGGCCGAACTTCTTGAGATCGTCGAGCACCGGCTTGAGCAGGTCGATCGGCACGATCATGTTGACATGCTCGGCCTTGCCCTCGCGTTCGCGTTCGAGCTGGAGCGAGCCGATGCCGATCAACTCGCCGCGATTCGAGATCATTCCGGTGCCGCCCCAATTGGGATGGGCCGGATAGGTAAAGATCGCCTCGTCCAGCAAATATTCCCAGTAACCGGCGAACTCCTGCTTGGCGGCGATATGGCTGGCGACCGACCGCGTGCGCCCACCTGCGCCGCCGACCACGACGCGGTCGCCGATTTGGGCGGCGCTAGAGGAACCAAGCGGCAGGGGATCGAGGTCGATATGGCCAAGCGCCTGCACCAGGCCGAAGCCGCTCACGGTATCGACGCCAAGCGCATGGGCTTCCACCACGCGGCCGTCGCCAAGATGCAGCCAGACCGCTTCGGCCTCGGTGATCAGATAACCGATGGTCAGCACCAGTCCGTCGTCGATCACGACGCCATTGCCGGCGCGCTCGGTGCCCAGCGTGTCCGCGCTGAAGGCGTCGGCGGGGATGATCGAATGCAGGCCGACCACCGAAGAAAGCACGCGATCGAGATCGAAACTGTAGTCGCCCGGGCGGGGCTGGTTCGCCGGCGGCACCTTCCATTCAGTCAAAGAGGGCATGGAGAATCTCCTGGCCAATCGGCGTGCGCGTGTCCCGCAGATTTCAGCGAACAGGCGCAGGCGAAGCAGGCAACGATCTTATGTCGCAAACGGGCGTCTTGAAAGTCTCCCGGAGCATGATTTGTATGACGTGATGAGATCGGATGCCTTCACAAATATTTCAGTTTTCCGACGCGCTATCCTCATTAAGATTCTCCGCGACGCCGGCTGGCCCTCAAGCCGGAACCATTTCGCGCACGACAGCGTGATGCGCCGCAGCCTCCTCGATCCGACGGCCCGCAAGTTTGGCCAACCGCACCGCGCTGCGCGCCTTCATCAATTCGTTCACGAGGGCGGCTTTTTTCACAGGCGCAAGATTCGGATTGGCCATTCGCCAGAGTTTTCCGCGGACGACGGAGTATCTGCCATCCGGCGTAACCGGATGCTGCGGCGCAGCCATCAGCGCGGCTTGGCGCTTTTGCAGAGGACGGCTCACTGGATCCGAATGATCTCGGCTTCGCCGGTGCCGGCCCGAACGACATCGCCCACGCGTTTACCGAACATCGCTCTTGCCAGCGGCGAGACATGGGAGATCGAGCCTTGGGCAGGATCGGCCTCGTCCTCGCCGACAATCCGGAATGTCTGCTCCCGGCCGTCGTCGCGCATGATCGTCACGGCCGCGCCGAACCGCACCTCAGAGTGGTCGGCAGGGGCCGGTACGACACGGGCCGTCGCGCGCCGCGCGGTCCAATAGCGAAGGTCTCGTCGTGCATCCGCAAGGGCCGCGCGATCGGCCGATGCTTGCGCCCTAGCGTAGGCCTCGCTGGCCGCCTGGAGGGCGTGTTCGATCTGCGCCAGGCCTGCCTCGGTGACGTCATTTGGATGCTCCGAGACCGGCCGCTCCGGTAGCTCTTCCAGATATTCCGCATCCTTGACGAAGGCTCTACTCATCGGCCGTGATCCCGTTAAGTTGCAACTGCCCGGAAGAGGAACAATTTTTGCCCGGTTCCGTTCCATTCCGGGCCTGAACGGTATCCGAGGAAGAGAGCAGGCGCGACAGTGAGGCCGTTCAAGGGGATGCGCCGGGAAAGAACGCCAGGTGATTTCAGGTCCTCGGTCGGCGTCAAGCGCGGGCATCCTGATGTATCGGCGCGTTGGGCCGAAACTGGAAGTCCTTTTGGTGCATCCGGGCGGACCTTACTGGCGCCGCAAGGACGATGGCGCATGGTCGATCCCGAAAGGCGAAATCAATCCAGGTGAGGACGCCAGCGTCGCCGCCCGTCGAGAGTTCACGGAAGAAACCGGGATTGCTCCCGCCGGGCCTTTTGAACCGCTTGGCGAAATTCGCCAGCGTAGCGGCAAACGGGTCATTGCCTTTGCCGTCGAGGGCGACGTCAACGTTCAGACCATCAAAAGCAACAGCTTTGAAATCGAGTGGCCGCCGAAAGGCGGAAGGATGCAGACCTTTCCGGAAATCGACCGCGCCGAATGGTTCGAACTGCCGTTCGCCCACGCGAAGATCCTCCAAAGCCAGCGGCCGCTTCTCGATCGGCTCGCCGAACTTTTGGGCCAATCCGGAGCGAGGCGGGCGCCATGACCGATCCCTTCGATCTCCAGCGCTTTGTTGATGCGCAAGCGCCGGTCTACCCGCGTGTTGTTGCTGAACTGCGCCAAGGCCGGAAGCAAAGTCACTGGATGTGGTTCATTTTCCCCCAGCTTGCCGGCCTCGGCCATAGCGCGATGGCCCGGCGATTTGCGATTTCCTCTCGCGAGGAGGCCGTCGCCTATCTCGCCCATGGCGTTTTGGGCCCCCGGCTTGCGGAGTGCACCTCACTGGTCAACGCCGTCGAGGGCAGAACAATCCGGGAAATACTCGGCAGTCCCGACGACCTTAAATTCTGCTCGTCGATGACGTTGTTCGGCGCGGTCGCATCCGATGCGGTATTCGCCGCGGCGATCGCGAAATTCTGCGGCGGCCGGCCGGATCCAAGGACGCTGGAGCTGCTTGGCCGCTGATCCGACGCGTCGGTAGCGGGATCGCAAAAACGTTTTTCATGGAGCCTGCAACGCTCGCGACGACGGCGGAATTGCCTCAAACAAGCAGTCGCGCAATTCGCCCATATCATCGACGACGCGTGATGCACCCGCATCGCGGAGACGGTCGGAGCGATGGTAGCCCCACGATACGGCCACCCCGCGGACATCCGCGGCGCACGCCATCTCCATGTCGAATGCGGTATCCCCGATCATGATGGCATCTTCGGCGTTGATGCCGGCTTCGCCTAGCGCCTGAAGCACCATTCCCGGATGCGGCTTTGAGGGTGCCTTGTCGGCAGTTTGAACGGTGCAAAAAAAGCGTTGCCATCCGAAACGCTCAAGCGCCGGCGCGATTGCATGCGAAACGTGCCCGGTTGCGATCCCGATACGCACGTCCTTTCGCTCGGCCAGCGCAGCGAGCAAGTCTGCCGCGCCACCGAATGGCACTTCTGCGAAGGCCGCGTCGGCACGAAGCCGCGGCAGCACGCGTTGATAGGCTGCAACCATCTCCTTGACCGGCGCGTCCGGTCGGCCAATTGCAATAGGACAAGTTCCAGCGACATTCCAATCAACGAAAGGCTCTCCTCCTCGGAGGGCCGGGAAAATCCGTACTCACCGAAAATAACACGATGCGACTCGATAATCAGTTTGCGGCTATCGACGAGGGTGCCGTCGAAGTCGAAGATCATCAGCTTCATTAAAATGTTTCCGATTCGTAGCGATCTGGACGAAATACCCGGCACCGACTGCTGGTTCTTATGAGTCCCGCTACAGCGATCGCTGACCGTTCCCTACGGATCGAGTTCGGTATCCCAGTATAAATAATCGAGCCAGCTGTCGTGCAGATAGTTCGGCGGGAACAGCCGGCCGTTGCGATGCAGCTGGTGCACCGTCGGCGCGAACGGGAATTGGCGCGGAAACATCCGCGCCTGCTGCGGCGTCAGGTTGCCCTTGCGCAGATTGCACGGCGAACACGCGGCGACCACATTTTCCCATGTGGTCTGGCCGCCCTTGCTGCGTGGGATGATGTGATCGAAGGTGAGGTCGTCATTGGTCGAGCAATATTGGCAGACGAAGCGGTCGCGCAGGAACACGTTGAACCGGGTGAAGGCCGGATGCGTGGTCGGCTTGACGAAGGATTTCAGCGACACCACGCTCGGCAGCTGAATCTCGAACGAGGGGCTGCGCACCGCGCGGTCGTAGTGCTCGACGATGTTGACGCGATCGAGAAACACCGCCTTGATCGCGTCCTGCCACGACCAGAGAGACAGCGGATAATAACTGAGCGGCCGGAAGTCCGCATTCAGCACCAGTACCGGCCAACCGCCTTGCGAGACATGTGCGTTCAAGTAACGCTCCCGGCCTCCATATAAGCTGCGAAGCAGCGTGAGTTGACATACTACATGCAGCGTGACGGGATTGTGAAGAGCG
>Ga0207707_10001182_pt1 | contig 24582 bp, 22 predicted proteins | sample KBSC83BmetaG_FD_184336 | JGI IMG/M metagenome (GOLD analysis project Ga0207707, IMG submission 184336) | Corn rhizosphere microbial communities from Kellogg Biological Station, Michigan, USA - KBS C8-3B metaG (SPAdes) (version 2) | ecosystem: Host-associated > Plants > Roots > Rhizosphere ... | reverse complement strand
CCGATGGCGAACAGGATCCCCATGATGGTCAGAGTCACCATCAGCTCTGCCAGTGTGAAGCCCCTTTCCCGTTTCACTCTGCTGCGCCTCGTTGTGGCTGCTGCCGTCGCCGCGGTACGACGCGGCCGTTGCAGTACGGGCGGCAATGTACCCAAGGGAATCGGGTGAAAAGTGGGATTTTGGTCACGCTCGGCCGGTCGATCCGACGAACGGCTTCCTGTGACCCGCGAGCGGTCGGGATCGAGAAGAACTTCGTGGCGGCGGCCGGCCGCGAGCCGAGCTATGTAAAGGCGTATGGGGGACGCGCGGCTCGGTGCTCCGCCGCAAAAGAGCGACCGCCAGAGCAAGGTACGACCTTGCCTGGCGGTCCTGGCAGTGAGCCAGCGGCGGTCCGGCGACCGGTGGGCTGGCCGGATTCCGATCAGTTCATCGGCTTGTCGCCGGTGTAGTACGTGAGCACGTAGGCCTTCAGTGTTCCGTCAGCCTGCGGCACGCCGTAGACCTTGACGGTGGCCCCGGTGGACAGGCCGTTCGTCAATGCGGTCAAACCGGCGGAGGTCGTGATGTCGAGCGGGCTCACGGACACGATGCCGTTGGTGCGATCCACCTGATAGACGAGCGTCGCGGAGCCGGACGTCGTGCTCACATCGACCGTGGCGGGATTGGCTCCGCCAGCGACGGTCATGGTGAACGCATCGTTCGCCAGCCCCGCGGCGACAGTACCCAGGGGGATCGGCGTGGGCACCAGCACGGTCCAGCGGGCCGACCACCCCATTGCGTCAGCCGGATCGTTCCAGATGACGTTCGAGAGACCCCACGCCGTGACCGCACCTGCCGTACCCCCGAAGTTGACGCCACCATTGGTGGCGGCGACGTAGTCGGAGATGGCGTTGGCGCCGCTCGTCACGAGCGTCGGATATGTGAGGTTCCACCACTTGAAGCCGGTGATGGCGTTACCGCTTGCGTCAGTTCCGTTCGCCGTCGCATTGGCGATGTAATCCAGCGCCATGGTGTAGTCGTCCGAGGCCGTGGCAAAGGCACGCGTGTAGATGAATCCGGTGCTGCCTGCCGCTGAGATACGCCCACTGTAGGTTGCAGTCTCGATGTCGACAGTGTCCGCAACCAGCGGATTGGCCAGCGGATCGACGACGCTCACGTGGACTTTGAAGCCGCGCACCAGCTCGTTGGCCGCCAGGAACGCCGTTCCGGTGCCAATGGGAGTGGCATCGGCCTGGGCATTCGCGGGCGTCCGGAAATAGAACTGCGTATTGGCGTTCACCACCAGCGGTACCGCGACCCCGGATTCATCCGAGACCCACATGCGGGTGTTGGTCGCGTTCACGTGCAGCACGTGCCCTTCGGGGCTCAACCACACGCTGTTGAACGTCGAGCTCGCCCAGATGCGCACGGCGACGAGTGTGCCGTCGGGCTGGAAGCGGGCCGCGATGCGCACGTACTTGCCGGCCAGCGTCGCTGCCTCGGCCGAGAAGTCCTTGATGCTCGTGCGGGTCTTGGCGTCGACGTCGTAGAACAGCGTGCCGTTGGTGGCGTCGGCGCGAATCGTCAACTGCCGTGACGGATCGGAGATCGCGGTCTCCGGAGTGCTCGCCGGAAGGACCGGGAAGTCCTTGTCGATTGTGATCGAGCCGTTGTCGCTCGCGACCGCTGCGACCGTGCCGTAGGTGTGGCGCAGCACCAGGCGTGCGATGTCATGGATCGGGCGATGCCGTACGGGCCCTTTGAAATTCACCGCCCAGAGGGTCGCGCCGGCGGCGGCGGGCGGGGTGTGCCCGATGAGGAAGGCGGGATGGTTGAGGTCGAACTCCAGGTCCAGGGCGTTGTTCTGTCCGCTGGTCACCACCAGCGGCGAAGCGAAGCTCACGGAGATGGGCACGGTGCGATTGGGCGCGCTGCCCTGCCCGCCTTGAATCTGAATCTGGCTCGCTGGAATGCTCGCGCCGGCCGTGCCGTCGAAGCCCGACTCGGGGTCGGCTGACACCGTCAGGGCGACATCGCCCGGGTTGCCCCCGACGGTGAGGATCGCCCCGGTATAGGTGCCCACCGGGACGCTGACATTGCCGAGGATCTCGGCGAGCTGATCCAGCTCCTCCAGGTTGATCATCGGGGCCTGCGAGGGCGCGGTGTAGACGGTCACCGCGCTTCCCCCGCTCTGCGGTACCAGTGCGATGCTCAGTACCTTTACGCCGATCGTCGCCCAATCCTCGGCGCTATCATCGCTCATCAGGAGATCCATCGAGCCGGAGCTGGATTGAGTGGTGCCGCCGGCGCTGCTCGGGCTGGAAGTCTGGGAGTCCCCGCCTCCACCGCAGGCGCACAGGCTCAGGAGCAGTGCGCTGCAGACGGCGTGGGCGATCAATTTGACTGACATGTCCGGTTCCTCCGCTTGCGATGTCGTGGGCCGAACGTTCCGCTTCGGGACGTTTGAGAGTGCAAAGCGAACGAGAACGCAATCGGTTGACGTCAGACTGGAAAGAGAGTGCGCGCCGTAAGCTGCCGGCAAGGTGTGCTGTCGGTAACTGGCGACAGGGCGCGTGGGTTGGATACCATAGCCGCATCGATCGAGGAGTCCGCGTGAATTTAAATTCCTGCCGTTGGCCGCTGTACACGTGTGCAGCCGTGCTGGTCTGCATCACCCAGGTGGCCACGGCACAGGATGCCGGGAGCGAGCCGAAGACTCCGCCGTTCTCCGGCTTCCTCACCGACGTGAAGGAATACGCCACCGCGCCGGTGCGCTGGGACTCGACGGATTGGATGTACTTCGGCGGCACCCTCGCCGCGATCGCCGCCTCCCACCACTACGACGACCAGGTACGCCGCCATTTCACGACTGGCCAATACGCCGGCAACCTGACCTCCACCAACACGCACGATCTTCAGGACATCGCGCCCACGGTGGCAGCTGTCGGCGCGACGTGGCTCTACTCAGGGTTGATTCGCAACAGCAACGGGCAGCGCGAGACGGGCGAGATGCTCGAAGCGGGCGTGCTCGCAACCGCTGCGACCTACGCGATGAAATTCGCGGTGCGCCGCGTCGGCCCGCAGGACACGGCCGATTCGACCAAGTTTGGCGGCGGCGGCAACACGTATCCTTCCTACCACTCCACCCTGGCGTTCACCGTCGGCACGGTGCTCGCCGAATCCGGCAGCGACGACGTGCGCTGGCTCCGCCGGCTGCTCGGCTATGGCCTGGGCGCCGTCACTTCCTATGAACGCCTGAAGCACAACGCCCACTGGCTTTCCGACACTGTCGCCGGGGCCGCCCTGGGAATCTCCACCGCCCATTTCGTCATGAATCGGCATGGCAGCTCTCTGCAATCGACCTCTCGCCTCAACGTGATTCCATTGAACGGCGGCGGCGCGATGCTGACCTACTCCACCACGCTGCCATGAGGGCGATGGTCTCAGCGTGGATCGTCTGGGCGCTGCTCTCCGCCGGCTTCGCCGCCCTCACCGCAGTCTTTGCGAAGGTCGGTGTCGAGCACGTCAACCCCGACGCCGCGACGCTGATCCGCACCCTCGTGATCCTGGCGGTGCTCACGGCTATGGTGAGTATCAGCGGTGAGCTGCGGTCGGTGGCCAACGCGTCCGGCCGGACTTATCTCTTTCTGGTGCTCTCGGGGCTCGCGACCGGCGCTTCCTGGCTCTGCTACTTCCGTGCTCTGAGCCTCGCCGACGCCTCTCGGGTCGCTCCCCTGGACAAGCTGAGTGTGGTGCTCGTTGCCGTTTTCGGCGTCGTCTTTCTGGGCGAGCGATTGTCGCTCGTCAATTGGCTTGGAATCGCCATGATCGGCGCCGGCGCATGGCTGGTGACTGTCAGGTTGTAGTCGCCTCTATCGCCCTCTGCGCATCGCCCGCTCCAACGCCTCCGCCATGACGCCATCGCCCCCGCGCGGCTGCTCGGGGCGCGGTCGCTCGCCACGCGAACGGTCGTCTCGAGAGTCGCCGGGGCGACCGCCGCTGCGAGGACGGCCGTCCCCAGGGCGATGGTCCCGAGCTTGATTGTCGCGAGGGCTGTCCGCGCGATCCCTGCCCGCTTGCGGACGTGCCGCGGGTGCCGCATCCAGCTTCATCGTAAGGGCAATGCGCCGGCGCCGCAGATCGACCTCGAGCACTTTGACTTTGACGATGTCGCCCGCCTTGACCAGCTCGCGCGGGTCCTTGATGAATCGATGCGACAGCATCGACACGTGCACCAGGCCGTCCTGGTGCACTCCGATGTCCACGAACGCACCGAAGTTGGTCACGTTGGTGATGACCCCCTCCAGCAGCATGCCGGGCCGCAGATCCTTCAGATCCTCCACACCTTCCTGGAATGTCGCCGTCTTGAACTCCGGCCGCGGATCGCGGCCCGGCTTCTCCAGCTCGCGCAGAATGTCGCGCACGGTGGGCAGGCCGAACTGCTCGTCCGTGTAGCGAGTGGCGTCGACCTCGCGCAGCAGCCGCGCATCGCCCATGACTTCCCCCAGCGGCTGGCGCAGGTCGGCGAGGATCCGCTCGACGATCGGATAGGCTTCCGGGTGAACCGCGGATCGGTCGAGCGCCTGCGTACCGTTCGGGATGCGCAGGAAACCTGCCGACTGCTCGAAGGTCTTCGCGCCCAGGCGGGGGATTTTCTTGAGCGCTTCGCGGCTGGCGAAAGCGCCATGCTCGTCCCGATGGCGCACGATGGCCTCGGCCAACGATCCGGACAGGCCCGAGACGCGCGCCAGAAGCGCCGCAGAGGCGGTGTTGACGTCCACGCCGACGGCGTTGACACAATCCTCGACCACGGCCTCCAGAGAGCGCGCCAGGCGCGTCTGGCTGAGGTCGTGTTGGTACTGCCCCACACCGATCGACTTCGGATCGATCTTGACCAGCTCCGCCAGCGGGTCCTGCAAGCGCCGGGCGATGGAGATCGCTCCGCGCAGGCTGACATCGACGGCCGGGAATTCACGCGATGCGAGCTCGGAGGCGGAGTAGACCGACGCGCCCGCCTCGGAGACGACGACCTTGGTGAGCTTGGCATCGGGAAGCTTGCGGATGAGCTCCGCGGCGAGCTTGTCGGTCTCGCGCGAGGCCGTGCCGTTGCCGATACTGATGAGATCGACACGGTGCTTCAGGATCAGGCCTGCCAACTGGCGCAGCGCTCCTTCCCAGTCATTGCGTGGCGCGTGCGGATAGACGGTGGCAGTGTCCAGAAGCTTGCCGGTATCGTCGACGATGGCCACCTTGACGCCCGTGCGCAGGCCGGGATCCAGCCCCAGAGTTGCGCGCCGCCCGGCCGGGGCGGCCAGCAGCAGATCGTGCAGATTGCTCGCGAATACACGGATGGCCTCCTCTTCCGCGCGCTCCCGCAAGGCGGTGAAGAGCTCGCCCTCGAGCTGCCATGCAAGCTTGACGTGCCAGGTGGACCTCACCGTCTGCAGCAGCCAGCGATCTGCCGCCCGGCCGCGATCGGCAACCTGGAATCGCACGGCGATCTTGCGCTCGCAGGCGTTGAAGGCGGATGGCTCAACGCTCTGTGCGCGCGCCGAAGCGCCTTCCGCCGCTCTGGACTGCTGCAGGTCCTCCGGTAGCTGCAATGCGAGGCGCAGTATCTCTTCCTTGCGGCCGCGAAACAGGGCGAGCGCCCGGTGCGAAGGGACCGAGGCGAGCGGCTCGCTGTAGTCGAAGTAGTCGCGAAACTTGGCCCCGGATTCCTCTTTGCCCTCGGCGACCTTCGAGACCATCAGCGCGCGCGCACGCAGCTCCTCGCGCAATGCGCCAAGGAGCTCGGCATCCTCGGCAAACCTTTCCATGAGAATGTGGCGTGCGCCCTCGAGGGCCGCTTTGACGTCGCTCGCGCCCGGGTTGTCCCCTTCAGGGGTCTGGAAGGCCGGCCGGATGAACTTTTCCGCCTCGCTCTGCGGATCCAGCGCAGGGTTTGCAAGCAGACTCTCAGCCAGCCCATCCAACCCGGCCTCGCGGGCGATCTGCGCCTTCGTGCGCCTCTTGGGCTTGTAGGGGAGGTAGAGGTCCTCCAGGCGCTGCTTGGTGTCGGCGCCGTCGATACTGGCTTTGAGCTCCGCACTCAGCTTGCCCTGCTCGGCGATGCTCGCCAGGATCGACTCGCGCCGCTCCTGCAGCTCACGAAGGTAGACCAGGCGCTCCTCGAGCGCGCGCAGCTGGACGTCATCGAGGCCTCCGGTGGCCTCCTTGCGGTAGCGCGCAATGAACGGGACGGTGCTGCCGGCATCCAGGAGGGCTATGACCGCTGAAATCTGTTGCGGCCTGACGGCCAGCTCCGTCGCCAGCCGCGTTTCGATCGTGGACATGGGTCTCGAAGGCACTGCCAAAGGGGCGCGGACTATGAGGCAAGCCATCCGTGCTCAACAAGACTTGCCGGATACCCTGCCGCGGTGTACCGGCCCGACCATGTGGCGGGCGCAGGTGCCCCGGGGGCCTGCCAATGACCGTCCACCGGCGGCCACCAGCGGTGGCGTGGGCCGGAGTGGAAAGTTCTTCAAACGGGAGGGAAAACTTTGCACGGGGCGAGGCGGACCGACGTCCGCCCTGTCCGCCCTACATCACCCTCGTCCCTCATTCGTGCCGGGCCGCGTCCTTGCAGCCCTCTCTACAGTGCTCCGCGAACTATCCCTCCGAGGGCTGCCCTCCGGCAGGCCGCCCGCCGCTGTCGGCGCCGCTGCCACCGTGACTGGCCTGACCGCCCTTGCGGCCGGCCTCGGCCGCCAGCTCCGGATTCTGCGAGAAGCTACGTTTCTCATCCGGGACGCTCTGACCGCCTTTACGGCCGGCGACTGCTGCCAGCTCCCGGTTCTGCGAAAAGCTGCGTTTTGAGCCTGGAACGCTCTGCCCGCCCTTGCGGCCGGCTTCCGCCGCGAGGCGCCGGTTCTGCGAGAAACTGCGCTTCTCATCCGGAACCGCCTTGCCGCCCATGCTTGCTATCTGGCGCTGCCGTTCTGCGTTCATCGAGGCGAAACCCCGATTTGAGGTACGTCCGTCCTGCGTTGGTGCTTGAGCCATTACGAGTCTCCTCCAATTTCAGTCAACGTTGGCTCGCGAGCAACTACAGTGGCAGCAAGCGATGTGCGACCTTCGTAACCGCGAACGCGGACGACCGCCCGCGAGCTACTAGAGCCCAGCAAGAGCCATGCCGGCTCCAATTGGCGACACTGTGAGCCAGGACAGGTGTCCGGCCGGCTCAGTTGGGAGAGATTCTCCCGAGCAGGTGGGCCCGGCGCGCTCCATTGGCGTCGCGCAGCGCGAAGCCGATATCCCCTTGCGCCGACCAACTTTCCAATGCGACGTCGGCCGGAAACGAGATGGGGAGCTTGAAGGCGACATCCAGGGTGCAGGGGTCGGCAAAAGCGCCGGAACCGATGGAAGCGGCGCACCGTGCCAGGGTCCACATGCCGTGTGCGATGGCGCGCTTGAAGCCGAACATCCGGGCGAGGACATCGGCCATGTGGATGGGATTGAAGTCACCGGACACGCGCGCATAGCGGCGTCCCGTCGTAGCCGGGATGGTGAAAGCCTCGGTGCGCACGTTGTCCTGCGGCGGTTGCGTGAAGTCACGCGCCGGGGGAGCAGCGGGCCGCGGCTGCTGGGCCATCCGGCACAGCAGCGTGGAAGTCTCCGACCAGATCGTCTCGCCTCCGATGCGCAGCTCGGTCTGCAACCGCAGCTCCTGGCCGCGAAGCGTCACGTTGTCCGGCTCGATATAGGCGCGTATCTCCCCGGTGTCGCCCAGCCGCAGCGGACGTTTCTGCACGATGCGGTTGCGTACGTGCACGACACCGAAGAGATTCAAGGGGAAAGCATCCGATGCCAGCATCGCAAGATGCAGCGGCGTCGCGAGCACGTGTGGGAAGGCGATCGGCAATTGCGCCGCAGAGGGCTCTCCGCACACTTGCTCATAGCGTGCGAGCTTGCGGCGGTCGATCCTGAAGTCGCTGAGAGCGGCCTCGATGCGCGGAATCTTACCGGAGGCCAGCCGGGGCTTGCGCGACAAGAGAATCTTCAGATACGCCGGCAGAAGTGCCGGCGCCGACAGGAAGCGCAGCGAATCGGCGGCGGCCATCGAAGTGCTGCCCGTCACAGCCACTCCCCCGGGTCGCTCAAGGGCTGAGTTGGTCGATGACGACGTTCACCAGTCCGTCGTGACCGACCAGGTACGGGGTTTCGCCGAAAGGATCGCCCTTGCCGGCCAACGGATTTCCCGAGCGCGCGATCCTCGCCACGACCTGCACCTTCTGTCCTGCGGAGAACATGCGGCCAGGAACCATCGAGTCTTGCTGAGTGAGCTCCACGGTCTGTGGGAAGCGGCTGGTGAGACGCTTGACGGCCAGGGGAGGCCCCGGTTGCTGCGGATCGCGCACGAAGACGAACAGTGGCGTGGTGTCCGACGCGGAGCTCGCAAGCTTCGGTGCGAGGGTCACATGGACGCGGACGGCCGGTACGGTGCCGGTAGCACCAGAACTCGCAACGGAGGGCGAGTGGTTACCCGCCCCTGCGGCAGGGGACGCGGAGGACGCCGCCGCTGGGCCGCCCTTCTGAGCGATCGCCTGATTGAGTGCCGTGATCTGTTGTTCGATGAGAGGCCGAACGTTTGCCGGCGGATTCTGCGCGAGCAAGCGCGTAAAGCGGTCGCGGGCGGTGGACAGGTCGCCGCGCCGCTCCGCCGCCGCGGCTCCGTAGAACAGCGCCTTGCCGGAGTCGGGATTGATGACGAGCGCCTGCTCCACCAGCCGTCCCGCCCGTCCGTCGATCTCAGACGCATCACCCAGCACGAGCGCCTCAGCCTCCCCCACCAGGGCATCCGCACTCTTGCCTCCGGCGATCCGATCGGCTCGCTGGTACGCGCGGGCCGAGAGCGAATACTCCTCGAGCACGGCGTACGACTGCCCCAGGAGCAGCCAACCTTTGAGGTCGTCGGGGTTCTTCTCCAGCTTGCGCGCCAGCCGCGCGACCATCGTTCGCGGACTGTCGGCGGCTTCCGCCTGAGAATGCCACGACCAGTTGCTCCAGGTGACATAGAGGATGGCCGAGCCGATGACCAGAAGGCCGGCCGCGCTCAACGCGGCCCAGGTCGCCGGAGCCGGCGCATTCGGAGAGCTCTTCAGCAGCGGTATGGCGACCGCGGCGACGCCGACGACAATGAGCAGGGCGGCCAGGACGAGGAAAGTAATCATCAGGTGCGCAGGTCCTCTTCGATCGGCTCGTTGTCATCGGCGACGAGTGCGGTGCGCTGACGAACGATACGTACCGCCACGAGCACCCCGATGATGAGCATCACCCCCGGTGCGAACCACAGCCATGCCGTGCGAGCGGCGAACCGCGGCCTGAACAGGATGAAGTCCCCGTAGCGCGCCGTCATGTAGTCGCGGATTTGCTGATCGGACTTGCCTGCCATCAGCATCTCGCGCACCTGCCGACGCAACTGGCCGGCCAGCTCGACCTGCGAGTCCGCAATCGTCGTATTCTGACAGGTGACGCACCGGAACTCATGGGTGAGCGCGAGATAACGCGCTTCGAGCTTCGGATCGGGGAGCGTCGCGGGGTCGATGGCGTACACCGCTGCAGCCGGTGCGAGCAGCAACAGCAGGAAGGCCACAGCGCGTATCACGTTCAAGGTGCTCATCCGCGGCACAACACACCGCTCCCGGCCATGCCGTGCACCAGCGGCACGATTTCCTGCTCCCACACTTCCTTCGTCAGCGCCCCGGTACACTTGTAGACGACGACGCCTGCGGGATTCACCAGGAATGACTCCGGCGCGGCATACACCCCCAGGTTGATAGCCGTCCGGCCGTCGTGATCGGTGATGACGTGGGTGTACGGGTTGCCCTGCTGACTGAGGAATTGGCGCGCGTCCGCGTCCTGATCGTTCCAGTCGACGCCGATGATCGGCAGGACGCCCTGCTTCTGGTACTGCATCAGCCACGGGTGCTCCTCGTGGCAGGTCGCGCACCAGACGCCCCACACGTTGATCAGATACCAGTGGCCCTTCAGATCGCTGGCACTGACCAGGCTCTTCGGGTCCTCCAGCTTCGGAAGCGAGAAGTCCGGGACGGGCTTGCCGATCAGCGGCGACTTGATGGTGCCGTTCTGAGTCGAGTGCCGCACCCCGAAGGCCAGAACGAACGCCAGCGCCACGAACACTCCCAGTGGAATCAAAAAGCGTGTCACCCTGGCTGCTCCGTGGGACGAGTGGGACTGGACGCGCCGGCGACGGCGGGCTCGGCGACCTTCGCCAGCCGATAGCGGCGATCGGAGGCCGCCACAGCACCCCCCACCGCCATGATGAACGCTCCCAGCCAGACGAGATTCACCAGCGGCCGGATCTGGAAGCGCAGGCTCCATTTGCCCGCGCCCAGATCATCGCCGAGGGCGATGAAGAGGTTGCTCCCGCGATGCATCTCGATGGCGGCCTGAGTCGTCTCCTGCCGCTGCACGTAGAATTCACGCTTTTCCGGGTACAGCACCGTCACCGGCGAACCGTTGCGGGTGACGGTGACGGAGGACCCGGTGCCTTCGTAGTTGGGGCCCTGGATCGGCCGCACGCCATCGAACCTGAAGTCCCAGCCACCGACGTTGACCTGCTGACCCGGCGCCATCGCCACATCGCGCTCGATGGTGAAGGACTCCACCGTCGTGACGGAGATGACGGCAAGACCGAGCCCGATGTGCGCGATGGTCATGCCGATCACGCTGCGTGGCATCGAGAGTTTGCGCCGCCAGCGATCGATGGGATCGATGAGCGAGGACAGGATGATCCACACACCGAGCGTCGCGGCTACCGGGGTCAGCAGCTTGCCGTGGGAGTAGATTCCATACACGAGGCCCACGGCGATGACGGCCGACACCACCAGGGTCAGCAGCAGAATCCGCTGTGCGTCACCGAGCTTGCCCCGCTTCCACTTCGAATGGATACCGAGCGCCAACAAGGCGAACAGCGGGATCATCGAAAGATCGAACGTCGGATTGAAATAGGGTGCGCCCACCGAGAGCGTGCCAAGACCGAGCGAGTCGGAGATCAACGGTGCCAGGGTGCCACCCAGTACCGTGGCCGCCGCGATGACCAGCAGGATGTTGTTGAAGAGCAGGAACGACTCGCGGGCCCCCAGTTCGAAGCCGGCCTTGGATTTCAGCAGCGGCGCGCGCCAGGCGTACAGACCGAGCGCGCCGCCGATCATGACGATCAGGAAGGCGAGGATGAACATTCCCCGGCGTGGATCCGCGGCGAACGAATGCACGGAGACCAGCACGCCGGAGCGGACGAGGAACGTGCCGAGCAGACTGAGCGAGAACGCGAGGATCGCCAGCAACAGCGTCCAGCTCTTGAACAAGCCTCGCTTATCGGTCACCGCCAGCGAATGAATGAGCGCCGTGCCCACGAGCCAAGGCATGAAGGAGGCGTTCTCCACCGGGTCCCAGAACCAGTACCCTCCCCATCCTAACTCGTAGTACGACCACCAGCTCCCCAGAGCGATACCGCAGCTCAGGAAGCACCATGCGGCCGTGGCCCAGGGGCGTGTCCAGCGCGCCCATGACTGGTCCATCTTTCCCTGCAGCATGGCCGCACCGGCAAACGCGAACGCGACGGCAAAGCCGACGTAACCGGTATAGAGAATCGGCGGATGTACTGCCAGGGCCGGATCCTGGAGGATCGGATTCAAGTCGACACCATCAGGCGGTGGCGGATCGATGCGCAGGAACGGGTTCGAGGTTGCCAGCGTGAACAGCAAGAAGCCGAAGCTGACCACGCCCAACACTCCGAGCACGCGGGCGGCGAAGTCACGCGGCAGCTTCATTCCGACGAAGGCCACTGCGACCGTCCAGCCTGCCAGCAGCAGGATCCACAGCAGCAGCGAGCCTTCGTGCGCGCCCCACAGCGCCGCGACCCGGTAGAACAGCGGGAGCGCGGAGTTGGAGTTCTCCGCGATGTAGCGGACGGAGAAGTCGTTCGCGACGAACGAAGCGATGAGGCATCCCACCGCCGTGGCAACCATGACGAACTGCCCGGCTACGGCGGGGGTGACAGCTGCGGCCCAACGCTCGCGGCCGAGCGCAGGCCCTACGATGCCGAAGAACCCCTGCAGCGCGGCCAGCAGCAGCGCGAGGATCAGAGCGAATTGACCTAGTTCGGGAAGCATCACGATCCTGCTGGAGGTGGGTTGGGTGGCGGGGTCGGGGTCGGCTCTACCGGAATATCCATGCGCGCTTCGCCATGCTCCCGCTTGAGGCTTTTCGCCACGGCCGGGGGCATGTATTTCTCGTCGTGTTTCGCCAGCACTTGATCGGCTACGAAGGTGCCGTTGATCATCTTGCCCTGGGCCACCACGCCGGTGCCCTCACGGAAAAGATCTGGCAGAACACCCGTGTAGCTGACCGGAACGTTGCTCTTGAAGTCCGTGACGACGAAATGAATCGTGGGGCTGCCTGCATCGCGGTGCACGCTGCCCTTGGTGACCATGCCTCCCAGCCGGAACTGCTCGCCCGCGGGCACCTTGCCAGCGACCACTGCCGTGGGATCGAAGAAGAACATGACGTTCTGGCGGAAGGCCGTGAGCGCGAGCGCACCGGCGATCGCCACGCCAGCGACGATCCCCAGCACCAGTGTCATGCGCCGCCGACGTGGAGTCATTGCGTTTCCCCCTTCATCACCAGGCGACGCTGCGCATCGCGCCGCGCCTGGCGCAACGAGCGCCGCGCCCAGACGATGTTGAGAATGATGCCGACAGCGACGATTGCGTAGGAAGTCCACACGTAGAAGGCGTAGCCGCCCATGTCCAGAAACTTGATCATGCGCTCACCACATCCCGGATCCAGCTTGCCGCGCGCTCCCGGTTGAGTACCTCGGCCCGCAGCCGCGTCAGCAGCAGCGCCGCGAACAGCAGGGTGAATCCCAGAAACATCGCCAGGATCGGGATGTACATCTCCGGGGGCATCGTCGGCTTGCTGAACTTCATCAGGGAAGGCGCCTGGTGGAGCGAGTTCCACCAAATGACCGAATAATGAATGATCGGCACATCGACGATGCCGACGATCGCCAGCACCGCGCTGACGCGATCGGCCCGCTGCAAGTCATCGAACGCCGACCGCAGGCCCATGTAGCCCAGATACAGGAACAGCAGCAGCAGCTCGAAAGTGATGCGCGGGTCCCATACCCAGTACGTGCCCCACATCGGCTTGCCCCAGAGTGAGCCCGTCGCCAGGGTCATCACGGTGAAGGTCGCGCCCAGCACGGCGCAACTGGCCGCGACGGCATGCGCGATCTTCATTCGCCAGATCAGGCCCACGGCCGCAGAGATCGCCATCGTCGAGTAGACCATGACCGACATGTACGCCGAAGGCGCATGCAGAAAGATGATCCGATAACCGTCGCCCTGCTGATAGTCCGCGGGAGCTACGAACAACCCGGCATACAGCCCGTACGCGATCAGCAGGCCCGCCGGCCATGCGAACCACGCGGTCAGGCGACCCGCCAACCCATAGATATATGGGGGCGAGCCGAGGCGATGAAACCAGGTCCAGGCCATTTGTTCGATCTCTACTCCAGACTGATGCGCACGGCCACTGCCGAAGCCAGTGGCGCGAGCGTGACCCCAAGAACCGCAAATGCGCCGAGCAGGTAAAGCGGAGCGGAGTAGCTCTCCGCGCCGATCGCGAGCTCGGTGGCGCGCGCGCCGAAAATCAACACGGGCACCGACAGCGGCAGCGTGAGCAGCGGAAGCAGCGCACCGCTGCGGCGCACGCCGAGGGTCAGCGCTGCGGCGATGGACCCGATCAAGCTCAGCGCCACGCTACCGATCACCACTGCGGTCACGATCCCGGGAACGGAGCCGATCGGCGCACCGAGCGAGAGTGCCGCCAGGGGTGCCATGACTGCCAGCGGCAACCCGGTCAGCAGCCAATGTGTGGCCGTCTTCGCCAGCAGCAACCAGGTCAGCGACTGACCGGACAGCGCGTATTGCTCCAGCGTTCCATCGTGCGCGTCGTCGCGAAACAGAAATTCTAATGCCAGGAGCGAGGACAGCAACGCGCCGATCCACACCGCCCCCGGAGCGATAGCACGCAGTTTCGAGGGCTCCGGGCTGATTCCAAGCGGGAACAAGGCAGTGACGATTGCAAAGAAGATGAGCGGCTGTATCCATTGACCACGCTTGCGGAAGGCAAGTTTCAGGTCGCGGGCGACTACCAGCCCGGCGGCCGCGAGCGGCGAGCCTGCCGGGGCGCTCACTGGGGGCGCGTCCATGGAAACCGGGCCACCGAGGCTCGCTGAGGCGCCGTATTCATTCACCGGCGAGCTCGAGGCGCCGTATTCCCGGCGCGGCGATACCCAGATCGTGGTGGATGGCCGCCACCGCTACGCCGCCGCCCGACAGATGGTCCGCGATCAGGGCGCTCACGAGTTGCTGACCCTGGGTGTCCAGGTTGGTCGTCGGCTCATCCAGCAGCCACAAGGGGGCGGCCATCAAAATGAGTCCCGCCAGCGCCACCCTGCGCTTCTGACCTGCCGAGAGTGTGCGCACGGGCCGGTCGCTCCAGCGCGTGGCTCCCACGTGATCCAAAGCCCCCTGGATGTCCCGCGATGACAATCTGCGACGGACACCGATCCAGTAGCGCAGATTCTCCGTGGCCGTGAGATCGAGCTTTAACGGAGGTTCGTGACCAATGTACGCCAGTTCGCCATGATATGTGTGCAGATCGTCGCGGATCGGCTTTCCCGCCCAGACTACCTGTCCCCCTTCCAGGTACATCAGGCCCGACAGGGTGCGCAGCAGGCTGGTCTTGCCCGTGCCGTTCGGACCACTCACCAGCAGGCACTCCCCCGCCTCGACACCGAAGCTGAGGTCCCGCAACACGTGCCGGTCCCCCCGCCACAGGTGCAGGTTCTGAGCTTGAAGGCTGCGGTCGGACATGGCTCCCGGGGATGCCTCGTGGATGGCGCGCGAGTCTCGCAAATTCAGTGGCTTAGCGCCATGCGGAAAAGTGTCTAGCGGGGGCGTCAGGGCTGAGGTTTTCTGTAGAATTGTGCGCTCCTCACCCATGCCCGGGTGGCGAAATCGGTAGACGCAAGGGACTTGAGCGAAATTGAGCACCCGGATGCGGAAACGCCCGGTGTGAATGGGGTCAAAGTCGGTGAACCAGCAGCACGTCGCGGTGGCTGCAACACCGAGCTAAGCCCGGTGGCCTTCTCCCCGATACCCTTGCCTTGCAGGGCTCGGACTGTCGAGGCCGACGGGAAAGTGTAGAGACTTGACGGCCCCTGCCTAACCCGCCGCGCACCGCGCTTCGGCCCGGCGCTCGGCGGTAAGGCAAAGGTAAAGTCCAGACCCCAAATGCGGGCGTCGCGCGGCGCTCGCAGCAGCGAAAGCTGTAGTGGGTAAGAAAATCCCTCGGGGGTAACCCCATGCCGGTTCGAGTCCGGCCCCGGGCAGATCTCTCTCCTATCCCAGCGCGTACCATCCTGTCTCATCCCGTACCACGGCGGATTGGGAGAGCGCGGTACGTTCCCCGGGCGGCCGCCTCGCGTAGCTGGCGATGTCCAGCAGTAGCGCGGCCGTGCATCGCTCCTGAGTGGCTTCTGGGTAGAACACCAGAGCGCGCCCAGCGGAAAGCGGGTACTCGTGAACCTTTTCTGGATGCTTCTCGAGCAAGAAGCCGATATCCGTGGCAGGGGTATGTGTCGTCGTGATTGTTAGCAACATCGTCCGTGCAACCCGTTGATCAAAATGAGTACTGTCCGTGACTAGACCTAGGATGATTCCTTCGCGTGTTCCCGGGACGCCGGTCTTGTCATGCCGGAAGCGCGATAGACGGCCGCCACCGAGCAGCTCTTCACGCCCGGCGGAAACGCATTCTCCATCGCCCATCGTTGCCGATCAGTGTCGTCCCCGCAGATGCGCGCAAGGAGCGTTTCCCCCTCCACCGGCGTCAGAGAGCGTGTGTGAACAGTGCCAAAGCAACGGCCCGGCCGCGTCAACGCCTCATCCAGGTCTCCGACGTTCGGCAGATTTGTGGTGAAGATGATCTTGCGCCCCTGAGCCCGGACCACACCATCTGCGATTGCCAGGAACCGATGCAGGTCTTGATTGCCGTTGGCACGAGGAGTCAAAACGTGGTCCGCGTCCTCGATGACGAAAGCATCATGCGATCCTGTGATGAAGCCGACGAAGATCTCGTCGTTCTCAAGCGTCTTCTTGTCACACGTGTACATGATCTCGGCGCTCGCGCCCTTTCGGCGAGACATTTCCCCCAGTATCGCACGCACGAGTCGGGTCTTGCCCGTGCCCGGCGGGCCCAGGAGGATCAGGATGGTCTCGTTTGCGGCAAGGTACCGGCGCACGAAGCCGAGGACCGATTCGCCGAGTGTCGGATACGCCTCATCGTGCAGATCCTCTCGTGCGATTTCCTCAAAGGAAGTGTTGCTGAGCCCGTTGCCACTGCTGAACTGCCAGTCGATCTGGAACATCGGGTCGCGGACACGCCGGTCCCCGACGACTCGCAGGATAGCGGAACGCGTCTCCTCCGCGCGGGCCTTGCTATCTGTCCATATTTCTGCCGAGCACGAGCAGTATCCAGACTTGCGGGCGCCGGAGGCATACGCGAACACTCCCGGTCCATCCAGAAGGAGCGAGGCAATGTCCAAGCGCTGTGGCGCCAGGCCAGCCGACAGCGCCAGGTCATCGAAGACGTCTTCGATGTTGCCGCGCACGGCGCAGCGGACCAACCGATGAATCGGATAACGCCCCACAGCATCTCCGACCGCCTGCACGGTCCGCGCCTTTAGGATGGCATCCGCAATCGACCATTCTCTGTACTGAACCGAGAAGCCGACCGCGAGCGGTCTTGCGCCCTCGGTAGCAGGTTCAGGGTTCAGCTTGTGAATTGTCATGATTTCTCTGCTTTGCTAACCGACTCGCTCATGATCCACGCGCGCACTTCGCCGGCCGGGGTCGCGACGCCTGGAGCATCGTCAGCGACTCCGAGAGCGCGCTCCGTCCATCCACGGACATATGCACATCACAGAACGCATTCCGGGCACCAGGCGCCGCGCACCCCAACTGCTCTAACAGTCCTGGTGTCATGTTCCACAATCTTCTTCCGCGATCATTTCTCGTTGCAAAACGTGAGCCTCAGAAACGACGAAGCCCCGGTTGGCAGTGCCGACCGGGGCCTCGAAGGGAGGTTTCTGGAAGGGCTGCCAAAAACAGCCCTCCAGAATCAGGTAAGGGCTATTCCGTTAAATCGATATCCAGACCGAACGCACCGGTTTCCAACGCACGCGCGGGTCCATCGCCTCTGAGCCGGCGGCTCATGACGCACGCGCACGCCGAGCGGCGTGTCGCAGAAACCTGGGATTTGCGTGTGCTTGGGTGCATAAGGGGCGCGGAGTCTACTCGGGATGTTGGTGTTGTCAAGCTACGGGAAGACGTATTTTGGAGCTGTCTAGGGAAATGTCGGGCCGACGTGGAAAGTTTCTCGCGGCAGCCCTCTTGCGGGATCACAACAATTCCGGCTTGTTCGCCTTGAGCCAAACCCGTGTCACCTCGTACAGCGATTGAGCCTGGGCCAGACACTCACCCACCGCCGATTCCGGGATCGTGTCGCCCGTGTACTCCGTCAGAGTTCTCTGTTTGCGCAAGCGATCCAGTCGCACGACGGTCTGGGAATCAAACTCACGAGATGACGCAAGGCCGCCCTCCCGGAAGACCGATGCGTCGACCGAATACGCCAGCGATCGTGTCTCATAGTTCTCTTTGGGGGGCCGTAGAGAGGAACTGGCTAGCGAGCTGAAGACACATGCGGTTCAACCACACGCCCGCCGCCAGAATTCCCCGGGCTTTACGATCGCAATACCCTGGAACTCGCCGATGACCAGCAAATCCTTGTCAACCGTGATCAGCAGGGAGGCTTTGGCGGCGACGGCTGTTCCGAGGATCGGGAGGTCTTCCGGATCGCGACACACATTCTGAGGAATTTCCGCGGGTTCGACCTTCGTGGCGTTGCGGCCGATGAACTTGACGACATTCCGGACGGCCGCCGAGGGAAAATCAAATTTCTCGGTTAGCTTCCGCGCAAGTTCATCGAGGATATGCTGGGAGGTGACGAGCTGATGCTGCATCAGAACGTCTTCGAGAAGCTCCGCGCACACCCCGGCGCGCGTGATGTGCGCCGCGATGAGTACCGAAGAATCGAGAACGATCCTCACGATTCATCGAGCGCGCGAAATACGTCCTCGTCAGTGTGTATCCCGCGAGCCTGCGCGAGCGGAACGAGTTTGCGACGCAACTTGCGGAACTCCCCCACGCTCAGATAGCGGCTGAGCGCTTCGCGGGCCAGGTCGCTCTTTGAGAGACCTGATGCCGTGCTCTGCCGCTGGAGTTCCTTGTCCATGGAGTCCGGTAGTCTAAGGGTAATGGTAGCCATGTAAGTAAATGTAATACAGAGAGCGCGCGAATTCAAGTGACCCGAATCCTAGACGAAAACGCCGTCCCGCAACGGCGTTTTCGCCATTTCAGCCTCCTGATTCCAGTTACACTGGTGTCTTCCCTGCCCTGCCGAAGTTCGCGAGTGTGTCTGTGAGCAATTGCGCTGGGGGAACATCGAGCCCTTCTGCGATGGTGAAGAACACCGTCAGCGAAGGTTGTGATGAACGACTCGCGCTGTGGATCTGTCGTCAGCGCGCGAGTCATCCCGCCCCGGGGCTTGCGGGTGTCAGGGCAACTTGTGGCCGGCCTGCTCCTGGATTCTGCCGTGGGTATCGTCGAAGCGGGCGTGGATGGTCGTGCCGTCAGGATCGACGGCCCAGCGCGTGATCTTCACGACCTTGCCGTCCCTCTTGTCCCGCTCCTCGAGCGTCCGGGCATCGAGCTGCTTCACCGACACGCTGGTGAACTCGGGACTTCCCGAATAGGGTGCGTCGCTGCCGTCCAGCCGCGCGGAGAACGAGCGTCCCATTTTGTCCGACATCGACAGCGTATCGCCCTCGACGTGGAGCGTGGTGTCCTCGTCGTTGTTGGGAAGATCGTAGTCGAGCCGCTGCCACTCCCCCGACACCGCATGCGACCCCGGTGTTGCTGTCCCAACGCGCACGGACCGGATGCGCACGACGAATGGGTGTGCGGTTTCGCCCGTGATGGTCTGCAGCTCCGTGAGCGTCCTGCCGTCCTCGCCGGCAATCACTCTGGACTCATAAACGCTCCTGCCACCCTTCTTGGCGACCCTCACGACCGTCCGCGCATCCACTACTTTGATGTTGCGCGCATCGTAGCCGGGGTTGTTGCTAGCTGGGTGGTCCACGCCATCGGCGGCGACGGCGTATGGAGGGGTGCAGGAGCGGCATTCGAACACGCCGCCCTTCAGGTCGATGACGTCGTGTTTCTCCCCGGGAGCGACTTTCTGCGGATATTCCGGACGCCATGTACCGTCAAACACACTGTGTGCCCAGGCGGGGGCGCTCATGACAAGAGCCGCCCCGCAGCACGCCAACGTCGTCTTGCGCTTCATGACCGCCTCCCCCAAAGTGGCACGCCGGCTTGAATTCTCAACTGGTTTGACCAACGCGTAAAGCACCGTATGACCCTCCACACCTACCTCCTGTTTGTGCTCGCCAGCCTCGTGCTCGCGCTGGTCCCGGGCCCGGATATGGTCTACATGCTCGCCAGGTGCATCGCGCAGGGACGGCGCGCGGGAATCCTGGCCGCCCTGGGCTTCAATGCCGGTGCCTATGTGCACTTGTCCGCGGCCGTCCTCGGCCTCTCCGCCATCCTGGCGACCTCCTCGGTGGCTTTTACCGCCGTCAAATGGGCCGGCGCTGCCTACCTGATCTACCTGGGTAGCGGCGCTCTGCGCAGCAAGGGCGGGCCGCTGGTCATCAGCGGTGTCGGAGGCCGCGCCGACCGGACCATTTTCTGGCAGGCATTCTGGAGCGACGTGTTGAATCCCAAGGTCGCCGTGTTCTTTCTGGCGCTGCTACCCCAATTCGTCGATCCCCGCTCGACACAGCCGACGCTGCAGATTCTGCTGCTCGGAGTGACCGTCAATATGATCTGCCTGCCGATCAATATCGTGCTGGTAGCCTTCTCTGCCCGGGTCACGCAGACGCTGCGTCGCAACGATGCGTTGTCCAAATGGCTGCAACGCGGGCTGGGAGCGCTGTTCGTGGGGCTCGGCCTGAGGTTGGCTGTAGAGAAATCATGAGCGCCACGACTCGTCCCGCCTGAGCCGAATTACCCAGCTGGCTTCTCCCAGGTTGTGCGTCACGCGCATCCGTGCCTGGGAGTCCTCCAGTGGCTCCCACCGGCTCGTCAGCGTCTCCGCCTCGATGTAGGAGCGGTGCGCGGACAGTGCGGACCCGATCGCGGTGCTTCCTTGAACGTCGAGTACGATCCGGTCCGACACAGCGAGGCCCGCCTCCTTGCGCGCTTCCTGTACCGTGCGGACGAGCTCCCGAGCGAGACCTTCCAGACGAAGCTCCTCCGTCAGCGTCGTCTCCAGGCCAACCAGGTACCCGGCCGCTTCCGCGCAGGCGAAGCCAGCCGCGGAGCTCGTTTCCACCAGCAACTCGGAAGGTTCGAGTGCAATCGAGTGTCCACTGATTTCCCACGTGACCGCCTCACCGCGCGCTACCTTTGCGGCAATGTCCGCTCCATCGCACCGAGACAGCGTCTCCCGAATGGCCGGAAGCAGCTTGCCATACCGTTTGCCGACGAGCGGCAGGTTCGGCTTGATGCGGTAGGTCACGAGCTTGGCGTCGCGCGGCAGGATCTCCACCTGCTTGACGTTCAGCTCCTCTCTAATCTGCTGTGCGTGGCGCTGGACAGCGTGAGCGGCCTGCTCTTCCGGCACGCGCACGAGAATGCGCGACAGCGGTTGACGGATCTTGAGGCTCGAGTCGTTGCGAGCGGCCCTGCCGAGCGCCACCACTCGCTGCACAACCTCCATTTCCATCAACAGTGCGCGATCCAGGCGCTGTTGCCGATGCTGCGGCCAGCTCGCCATGTGAACGCTGGCGGGCGCCTCTACAGTTACTCCGCGCACCAGGTTGTGGTAGACCGATTCCGTCAGGAACGGCATGAACGGTGCCATCAAGCGAGTCACTGTTTCGAGGCACTCGTACAGCGTCAGATAGGCAGACTGCTTGTCATCACCGCCGGCGGCCTTCCAGAAACGCCGCCGGTTACCGCGCACGTACCAGTTGCTGAGCTGGTCGACGAAGGCTTCGATGGCCGTGCCGGCACGCAGCGCATCGTACTGATCCAGCGCCTCGGTCGTCGTGGCAATCGTGTGCTCCAGCAGCGCGAGGATCCAACGGTCGCTGTCGGGGCGGCGCGAGATCTCCAGCGGCTCGCTCGGATCGAAGCGATCGAGCCGTGCATACAGCACGAAGAATGAGTAGACATTCCAATACGTGTTGATGAAACTGCTGGCAACCCCCGCAACAATGTCGACGGAGACCCGCTTCTGCATGTCCGGAGCGACCCGTGCCGCGAAATGCCAGCGCAGTGGATCTGCTCCGACGGTGTCGAAGACGTCGTACGGGTTCACGACGTTGCCCTGCGACTTGGACATCTTTCTGCCGGACTCGTCCACGATGTGGCTCAGGCAGATGACGTTGCGGTAGGCAACCCCATCGGCCACCATCGTCGCGATGGCATGCAGGGTGTAGAACCAGCCGCGCGTCTGATCGATCGCCTCGCAAATGAAGTCCGCCGGAAAGGCGTTCGCGAACTCCTTGGCGTGCTCGAACGGGTAATGCCACTGTGCGTAGGGCATCGCACCTGAGTCAAACCAGCAGTCGATGACCTCGGGGACACGGCGATACTCGCGTCCCTCATGAATGAAGGTCACCTCATCCAGCGACGGGCGGTGCAGGTCGAGCGCCGCAAGCTGGCGGCCTGAGCGTTCTTCCAGCTCAGCGCGCGAGCCGATGCACAGGTAGTCGCCCTTGCCATCCGTCCACAAGGGCAGTGGCGTCCCCCAGAACCGCTCCCGCGACAGCGCCCAGTCGACGTTGTTCTCGAGCCAGTTCCCGAAGCGGCCGTCGCGAATGGCCGGGGGTACCCAGCGGATCGTCCCGTTCAGCTGGATCATGCGCTCCCGCAACGCCGTGGTGCGGATGTACCAGGCATTCTTCGCGTAATAGAGGAGCGGGTCGCCAGTGCGCCAGCCGAATGGATAACTGTGCACATAGGTCTCGCTGCGGAACAGCAGGCCACGTTCGCGCAGCAGCTCGATGATGAACGGGTCGGCGTCCTTGAAGAACTTGCCGGCCACCGGCGTGACTTCCGTGAGAAAGTGTCCGTCGTCGCCGACGGCGTGCAGCACGGGCAGACCCTGCCGTTGACCGAGGCGCAAATCGTCTTCGCCGTAAGCCGGTGCGATATGGACGATCCCCGTCCCGTCGCCGGTCGTGACGAATTCAGCCGTGCGCACACGACAGATATCACCCTGTACGGGCAGATAGTCGAACAAGCGTTCGTAGCGCGCACCGTCGAGATCGCGACCACGAGCGCTGCGAATGACCTCATGCTCCTCCTCTCCGAGGACGCGCAGCAGATCTCGCGCAAGAATCAAGGTCTCTGCCTGTCGGCGCACCCATACGTACTCCACGTTCGGGTGGACAGCAAGCAGCAGGTTCGCCGGCAACGTCCAGGGCGTCGTCGTCCACACCAGGAAATAGCTGTTCGGCGCCTCCAGGGCGCGGAAGCGCACGAACACGGATGGGTCAGCGACCTCTTTATATCCCTGGGCGACTTCGTGAGATGAGAGCGTGGCGCCGATGCGCGGATCATAGGGAACGACTTTGTATCCCTGGTAGATGAGCTGGCGATCCCACAGCTGCTTCAGCAGATGCCAGACGGACTCGATGTAGCTGTCGTGCAGGGTCAGGTAGGCGTTCTTGAGATCCATCCAGAAGCCCATTCGCTCGGTCATCGCCTCCCAGTCGGAGACGTACCGCATGACCGAATCGCGGCACAGGGCGACGAATCGTGCGATGCCGATTTCTTTCTCGATGCGGCGCTTGTCGAATATCCCCAGCGTCTTCTCTACTTCGTGCTCGACCGGCAGGCCGTGTGTGTCCCAACCCGCTCTGCGCTCACAGTGAAAGCCGCGCATCGTCTTATAGCGGGGGAACAGGTCCTTGAAGGTGCGCGCCAACACGTGGTGGATGCCGGGGCGGCCGTTCGCCGTGGGCGGCCCTTCGTAGAATACGAACTCCGGTCTGCCCTGACTCTGACTCAACGTCCGCTGAAAGATGTTCTCGCGGCGCCAGAAGTCGAGGATAGCCGCCTCGGTGGCCGGACCGTCGTAACGTGGAGGAACTTCAGTGAACATGGTCGTGGTGGTCTACCGCGTGATAAATGGTGCGCGTGCCACACTCCCCTGAGACTCAAGCGCCAGGGGTGCACACCGGGGCGATAGCATTCGCGGTACCACCCGGGTTCGCCGCGCCCCTCAATAATGGGGTCGCGACCTCGTGGGCTGACTATCATCAGCCCGGCTCGTTGACGGAAGCCGACCGTCTCATCGCTTTGTCGTCGGAGTGTACCGTGGCAGTGCGGTGGCATCAAAAAGTACCCGGCAGACCCCAGTGAAGGGGCCCGCCGGGGGGTTGCCCGCACGTAGCGTGCAACCGAGTCGTCCCTAGCCCGGGGCCTGAATACGCACGACATCCTTCAGCACGCCCTCGAGGCCACCGAAGACCGTGAGCTTGTCGATCTTCTCGGTCACCTTCTCCAGCGTCTCCAGCTCTTTCAGCCGCAGAAGCGTGCGGTTCTCATCCATGAGTCGCGCGGTGTTCAGCAACGACCGGGTCGCTGCCGTCTCCTCGCGGCGCTTGATCAGGTTGGCCTGAGCCACCTTCTCCGCCTCCACGACCTGGTTGAGAATCGTCTTCATCTCACCAGGCAGGATGACGTCCTTCACACCCACAGAACGCACCGCGAGACCGTGCTCCTCAACCTTGGCGCGCACAACGCCCGCGATCTCACGATCCAGAGCGCCCTTGTCGCCAAGCAGCTCATCGAGGGTACGTGTACCCACGGCCTCCCGCAGCGCGAACTGCAGCTCCTTATAAACAAACTCCACGAAGTTCGTCAGCGCCGTCCGAGCCTTTACGGCGTCCAGCACCTGCCAAAGGGCCGTGAGGTTCAGCCGCAGACTCACCTTGTCGCGCGTCAGGATCTCCTGGCCGGCGACTTCCATCGCCTGCACACGCCGGTCGACCAGCTCGACCTTCAGGGCGCGCTGGTACTTCCAGAACGCATGCAGTCCCGGCTCGAGCACCTTGGAGAGCTCGCCATCCACGATCAGCAAGCCGATCGCGGTGTCCGGCACCTCGGTCGCGCTCACAGCGTCCGACACCTGCGTGGCCAGTGGGTGCTTCGCACGCACGAGCAACTTCGCCAGAGCCTTCGACAGCTCGTACTCCTGGGTGATGTCCTGACGCTCGACACGCACTTCGATCGGAAGGTCGAGGTGCTACCCACGCCCGTGCCGCGGGCCACTTCGGCCGCGGCGCTTGCCACGCCATCGGCGCTACGCGGATCGACCGGCGCCCTTCCTGGGCAA
>Ga0207707_10001181_pt1 | contig 24586 bp, 17 predicted proteins | sample KBSC83BmetaG_FD_184336 | JGI IMG/M metagenome (GOLD analysis project Ga0207707, IMG submission 184336) | Corn rhizosphere microbial communities from Kellogg Biological Station, Michigan, USA - KBS C8-3B metaG (SPAdes) (version 2) | ecosystem: Host-associated > Plants > Roots > Rhizosphere ... | reverse complement strand
CCTATGGACCTGCGGAGCTCTTCGAAGCGGTTGGCAAAGTAGCTACGCGTGTCCGAAAGCGGGCCGGTGAGAACGCCACCGAGATATCGGAGAATAATCGCTTACCGCAGGATATTACAAGTTCCAAGTGGGAAGCCCTGGAGCTTTTTGGGGACGCTCAAGTGCTGAGCGATGAGCAGCGTTCCGATGAGGCTGTCCCTATGCTGCGACGGGCGGTCCAGCTTGATCCGAACTTCGCGATGGGTTTTATGCGGCTCGGAGATATTCTCGATGCCCAGGAAAAAGTCGAGGAAGGTCTTGCATATTGGCGGAAAGCTATCGAGCTTTCCGCCGCCCAGCATCTTTCAGACCACGAGCGCTTGAGCATCGAGAGCCGCTACGCCCTGGAGATTAGGAACTTCGGCAAGGCCGAGCCCGTTCTTCGTGACTGGGCGCGCAAATTCCCGAATGACCCATTGCCGTTGCAACTCTTGTCGTGGAGTTTGCTTCAAACTGGAAACTACGATGAGGGCGTGCGTGTGGCGCGCGAGAGCCAGAAACGCTTTCCACCCACGGTTTTCGGGACGTCCGTGCTGATCCGGGGCCTGGAGGCGAAGAATCAGTTGTCAGACGCCGACATGGAGCCGCAATTCGCGATCCTCGAGGGCCTTTCCGCCAAGTCCATTGTGACGGGATTTCGTGGAACCGTGGCGGCCTTACGGGGGGATCTCGACAATTCGGCGCGCCTGTTCCGGCAGGTAATTCTTTCAGGCGACGCGAGGGAATCATCCCTCGCGATTAGTCAACTAGCCGATCTGGAGGCAGATCGAGGAAGAATGGACGCGGCCATGGGCCTTCTTCGCGATGGTATCCTCAAGGACCGTCAGGCCGGGTCCGAAGGGTTCGCCGCGCAGAAAATCATCGCACTGGCCTTCCTGGAAGGCGTCACCGGAGACCGGGAACGCGCGATCGCGCTCGCGGGCGATGCCGTGGCGATGCGGCGCCATCCCTCTGTATTTGTTCGAGCCGTGAGTATTCTCGCCCGTTACGGTTCGCCGAAGAACGCCGCCCGCGTTATGAATAGTTTCCCGGTGGGAGAAGGCCCACAGTATGAAGCCGACCGCCTCAGGATGAAAGGAGAGATTCTCGCCGCGGAAGGCGACTTCAATCATTCGATCGATTGTCTCGATCGCGCGTCGCAGTTGGATCGGCCGCAGGAGCCGAAAGAGTATCTCGCCAGGGTTTTGGATATGGCGGGAAATCATGCGCGTGCCAGACTGATCAACCAGCGAATTGTCGATACCTCATTCCTCACCTGGATCGCCGAGGATCAATGGCCGGCGACACGCTTCCTGGCAAGGCAATATCTCAAGAATTCGAAGGGAGAGTAAGTTGAATCAGCACTACGGAACCACCGGAATCAAGCATGCGATCGCCATGCTGCTTATCATGGCGCTCGAGGACGCTCAGCACCAGCGTCCCAATCTTCAGTACATTTCGTCTCAAGCTACGCCCCCGGACGTGAGTACGCTGCCGGACGCAAAATGGCTTCGTGACCTGCTGCCCATAGTAGATTCGAAAGTTTACGAGCAGATTCGATTGCTGCTGCAAGGAAGTATCGCGGTTCCTGGAGGCCTTGTGGACGCTCAGCTCATTGACGACACCGCCAAGAATATCAGTCTGATTCTGCGCGGACTTTCGGAAAGCTATCACGCACAGTACTCTGTCACCGCCAGCGATGGATTGACGTTATGGGATGCGAGTTGTTATCCGCACCCGTCGACCTGGCGCCTGCGGGAAGTTGTCAGCACATTACTCGCGTAGCCGGCAATGTTGCGCCGCACCTTCGGCTGGATCGCCGTGTGCTTCCTCGGCGTAGGTTCTGTCACGGTGATTTTCTCTCAGTCACCACGCTCTGAATCCCCGCGGATCGAAGCTTGGAAACTGGCCCGTGACGTAATTCAGGAAAGCGCGACGCGCAAGGGCATTCCGAAATTCGTCGCCTGGTCGACGGCCCGCGAGATTTTTCCGTGCAGCGGCCACGCACGCGCCGGGGTGCCTGGAGTCTCAACCCACAACCTTCTGGATGAGAGCTTCCATTACAGCCCGGAAGTCGCCGCCCGGATGTGCCAACCGCTGACCCCTGGTGCGGGATCTACTCCGCTCGATTCGGCGCGCGTGATGTGGGAAGAGTCTGAGCATCAGCCTTCGACGATCGCGTTAACATTTCCCGATGGTGCGCACCTGGCCGGTGCGTTCTGGAATCCAGTGCGGCGCTCCGCCGATTCCCGGAATGGCAAGATCGTTCAAATGGCGATCCGGCTTGGCGATGAAGTACGAACCCGAAGAATCCGAATCATCCTGCCAGAGCGCTTAAGAACGGATTCCGCAGTCTGCGAGCCTCCCACCAGTAAAGGCGATCCTGCCGCCGCCGACGCGCCAGATGTCCCTCTAGACGAGTTCTTCTGGGTCCGTCTGAAGCCCGGAGAACGGTATAACGGAGCGTCCTGTGGCGATTTCGCGGTTCTCATGGCGTTCCACTTGGTCCATAAGGTCCAAGGACGATGGTTATGGACAACGTTCTGGTGGGATCCCGAATCCAAGGAGTTTGGCGGGGATCGTCCCCGGGATTTCCAGGGTACCGGGGAAGTCCCTCGCACGTGGCGGAACTATGCCATGGACGCCTCGTTTGACTCCACCTCGAAAATTTTCAACCCATGGCGGATCGAGGAACGTAAGGACAACTGTGCGCGCTGCCATGCTGAAGTCACGGTTTACAAAAGCGCAACGTCAGGCGCGCAGATCAGCTTTGATTCCGTGACTGCCGCGCGAAACCATTTCCAGTGAGCCAGGACGTGACGTTCCAGGTGCCCGGCGAAGTTCTAGCGCGCTTAGAAGCACTGTGCGCCGCCCAGGGCGTGCCATTCAGTGCCGCGCTCGCGACCGCATGTGCCGCCTTGCTGCGCAAATATTCCTGCGACGGCGCCCTGGCGATTCGAACCGAAAATTGCGGACAGTCTGAGTCGTGGGTCACCCTGCTGCCGGTGGACCTGGTGGTTCCGGATGACCCGTCGTTTCAGCAGATGTTGTCCCGCACGCGTGAAATACTTCCGAATCGCCCGGAGGGACCTCAGGTTCAGATTGTCATGCCTCCTGGCTTGCAAAATGGATTGCAGATTCTCAGGATTGGCTTCAGGAACGAGTCGAGCGGCCTCCAGGGTACCCTGTCGTGTGTATCCGAAGGGGGTGAAGATGCTCACGCCACGCGACTGGTCGGGCATCTGCAAAATCTTTTGCGCGGGCTGACCAGCGCTCCCGGCGATCCTCTGTCCAGTGTCAAGATGCTGGGGGAGCCAGAAACGCGGCAGATCCTGATCGAGTGGAACCGCACCGATCGCGGATACCCCCCAGGCACAGTACCGGAATTGGTGGACCTCCAGTCCCAGCGGACGCCGCACGCCGTGGCGCTGATTCAAGGGGACCAGAGGCTTACCTATAGCCAGCTCAACGAGTGCGCCAACCGCGTCGCGAACTATCTGCGTCAGCGCGGCGTGGGACCGGAAGTGCTGGTGGGTGTCTGCATGGAGCAGTCGCTCCGCGCCATCGTGGCGGTGCTCGCGATCCTCAAGGCGGGTGGAGCCTACGTGCCCCTGGACCCGAGTTACCCCGAACATCGCCTGGAGGAAATCGCCGCGGATGCCCAGCTCGCCATCGCGGTCTCCAGCGCCCGCTCCGCCCATCGGGTTCCAGCTGGAATAGAGACGGTTTGCTTGGATCCCGAGTCCCCGCTGATCGCCGCGGAGAGTTCAGCTCCGCCGGAAGCCAACATCACCCCCGACAGTGCGGCATACGTTTTGTACACCTCGGCTTCCACCGGGAAGCCGAAAGGAGTGGTGGGCATCCATCGCAGCATCGCGAACGGCCTGATGGTGGTGAACTTTGCCCCACAGGAAGTCTGCTGCCTGAATACCTTTCTCAGTTACGGATTTTCCATCGCGAATCTTTTTCTTCCCCTGATGAGCGGCGTGCCAGTAGTGGTTCTTTCCGATCAGCAGATTCGGGACACTCATCAAATGTTGACGGTGCTGGAGAAGGAAGGAGTGACGCGTATTGTCCTGGTTCCTTCGGTATTGAAACAGATCCTGGACCCTGCCTTTGGAGCGTCCACCCGGCTGGGGAAAATTACGACCATCGGAGTAGCGGGCGCGAAACTGACTCTGTCTCACTTCCAGGGTCTTACCCAGGCCATGCCGCGGGCGAAACTTTACAATCGCTATGCCAGCACGGAGATTGGCACGGCCGCGGCCGTGGGGGAAGTGACGGCTGAAGCTCTCGCCGGCGGTGAAATCCCAATCGGCCGGCCCGTCGCCAACACTCGCATCTATGTCTTGGATCCATCCCTGAATCCGGTGCCGATCGGAGTAATCGGCGAGATTTGCGTGGCCGCCGCCCACCTGGCCCGCGGATATCTGAACCGGCCGGACTTGACCCAGGAACGCTTCCTTCCGGATCCGTTCAGCCGCGAACACAGCTCCAAACCCAGCTCCAAACTCTACCGCACCGGCGATCTGGGAAGATTTCGATCCAATGGCGAGATCGAATTCTTGGGCAGGACTGATCATCAGGTCAAGATTAACGGCTTTCGAGTGGACCTGCCGGAAGTGGAGCGGGCTCTCATGTCTCACCCCGGCGTATGCCAGGCCGCAGCGGCTGTTCGGGAAATCGGAAACGGGCAGCGCTTGGTTGCGTACGTGGTGGCCAAGCCCTTCGGAACGCCGAGTGCGAGTCAATTGCGCAGCTATCTCCAGGACCGGCTTTCCGATTACATGATTCCTGCGAGATACGTCCTCTTGAAAGATCTGCCAAAATCAGGCAGCGGAACCGTGGATCGTAGCGCTTTGCCTTCGCCCGATCCCGTTAGACCACGCCTGGATACCGAGTACCAGGCGCCGGGCAACCCCATGGAGGCGGCCATTGCCCAGATCTGGAGCGATTTGTTAGGTTTGGAGCCGATCGGCATTCGCGATCCTTTCCGCGATCTGGGCGGCGACTCCATGTCCGCGGCCGAGGTTGCTGTGCGGCTTCGGGAACGGTTCGGTGTCGATATCACCCCTGAGGCGCTTCTCGATCGGCCAACCGTCTCCGCGTTGGCGGCTTATCTTTCCGGCCCAGTCGCTGCCAGTACCGGGGCGCAGTTTCGATGTCCTTGATAACAAAGACAATGTGTTCTAGCTGAAGATGTCCCTTTGCGCTGGCTTCCTGCGCTATTTAAACTGACGACCCGCAAATGAAATCGGCCGTGCTCGAGTTCCAACGGAATCGTGTTAAACGGCAGCTATCGGAAGCTGCTCCGGTAGACGTTGTAGAGACCATAGCTGAGCTTCGATCCGTTCTTCGGTGCGTCGAAAAGGCGATCTTGGCGATTGAGGGTCTAGCCTTCGCCCAGTCGGAAGAGGACGCACCGGAGCAACGGAAGTCAGCTTGGTCTAAAAAACGGAGGCTTTCCAACGCGAAACGCAGCCGCCGCGTGATGGCCCTGCCTCGATTGCTGGAAACCCGCGAACCGGAACACCCTACACCCGACGTCGCGGATCCTCGATATTTGACCACAGGCTCCTGACGAGCCGGGTCTTTGCCGTTCTGGTTTGGCCCAATATGGCTTCGATGGTCGCGTATAATTCCTGCTGCCGGACTGGTTTGGAAATGTAGGCATCCATTCCGGCCGCCAGACAGCGTTCTTGATCGCCCTTAAATGCGTGTGCGGTCATGGCTACAATCGGAATGTGCGTGCCCGCGGATTCCTCCCGCTGGCGAATGACAGCGGTGGCCTCAAACCCGTCCATGCCCGGCATTTGGATGTCCATGAGCACCAGGTCAAAGGATTCACGATCCAGCGCGGCCAGTGCCGCCCGCCCATCGCCCACAACGGTAATCGCGTACCCGCGCCTTTCGAGCAGGCGCCGCGCCAGGGTCTGGTTCACCATGTTGTCTTCGGCGACCAGAACTTGAAAGGGACGTCCGGCGGGTCGCGGAGCGCTTCGGACCCGCTTCGCGTTGGGTTGGTCTGCAGGAATCTGCTGGAGACTCTTGCAGATCAAGTTCAAAAGTTCGGACTGGCGCACGGGTTTAACCAGGTACGCCGAAATACCCAGTTCCCGACAGAGCATGGCGTCGCCTAACTGATCGGCCGACGTCAGCATCATGATGGTGGTTCGCACCAGTTCCGGATGGTCCTGGATCTGCTTCGCGAGTGTAAAACCGTCGATTTCGGGCATCTGCCCGTCCAGAAGAACCAGCGGAAAGGGATTACCGGAGTCCTTGGCCGCTTCCAGCGCCAACATTGCCGCACGGCCGCCTTCGACCGCTGTGGGGATCATCCCCCATTGGGCCACGATCCCCGACAGAACTTGCCGGTTCGTGAAGTTATCGTCGACGATCAGCACGGGTAAATTGCGCAGCCCCGTGGGATGCAGGGGCGTGGCTTGTTCCGATAGCGGGGCTTGAACGCTCAGGTTCGCGGTGAAGTGGAAGGTGCTGCCCTGGCCCGCTTGGCTCACCACCCAAATGCGCCCGCCCATCATTTCGACGAATCTGCTGCAAATGGTGAGTCCCAGGCCGGTGCCCCCGTATTTGCGGGTCATGGATTGATCGGCTTGGGAAAACGCCTCGAAAATCTTTTCCTGCTGTTCCGCGGGGATGCCCGCTCCGGTGTCGCGCACGGAAAAGTGCACGCAGGCCTTATCCGCAGCTACCGATTCGATCTCGACTTGCAACACGATCTGTCCCTGTTCAGTGAACTTGATGGCATTTCCCACCAGGTTGACCAGGATCTGCCGGAGGCGTCCCGGATCTCCCGATAGAGTCGACGGCACGTCCGGATGCACGTCGTAGATGAGTTCGAGTCCTTTCTGGTGTGCGCGGAAACCCAGCGTCTGCATGATCTCGCCCAGTCTATCGCGCAGATCGAACGGGATCGATTCGAACTCCAGCTTGCCCGCCTCTATTTTCGAAAAATCCAAAATGTCGTTGATCACCGTCAGCAGGGATTCGGCCGAAAGGTGAACCAGATCCAGGTTGTCTCGTTGATCCGGGGTAAGCTCACTGTCCAGCACCAGCTCGGTCATCCCCAGGATCCCGTTCATCGGCGTCCGGATCTCGTGGCTCATGGTCGCCAGGAACGTACTTTTCGCGCGGCTGGCGGCCTCCGCGGCCTCCTTGGCTTTCATCAGCTCGGCATCGGCCCGCTTGCTGGCAGTAATATCCCTGTAAATTGCGGACACTCCCTGCAGCCGGCCTAGCGGATCTCGAATCGGAGAGAGAATCACCGAGACTTCAATTGGTATCCCGCCCTTCCTCACGCGGATGCCCTCAAAGCGCTCGATCCGTTCCTGGCGCCGGATCTTTTCTAACGACTTGAGATGGTCAGCCTGGTGGCCCTCGGCGAACAGAAGCGTGATTCGCTGGCCGATGGCTTCTTCGGCGGTGTACTGAAAAAGTTTTTCAGCGCCATAATTCCAACTCAGGATTCGACCGTCCAGGTCGGTTCCGATAATGCTGTCGTCCGAAGATTCGACAATGGATGCCAGAAAGGCTCGTACTTTTTCCGCTTGCTTGCGGTCCGTGATGTCCTGTGCAATCCCGATCAGTCGCATCGCGTTGCCGGTTCCGGTCGGGACCGAAAACATTCGTGCCCAGATCCACCGCACCTCGCCGTCTGGACGGACGATGCGATACTCCACCTGCGCCTGGCTGGCGGCGCCGGCTCGCTCGAACTCGCCGGTCACACGATCCAGATCTTCCGGGTGGATGGATTCGATCCACGAGGATGGGTCGGCGTAAACACTCTGGCACGATCGGCCCCAGATTCGCTCATAGGCGTGGCTGACAAAGTACGGTTTCAGGTTATCCGGATCGCGCCAAAAAAAGACTTCGTCGATATGCTGGACGATGCTCTCGGCAAACTCGCGAAACGCGTCGTCCTGGGGAACCGCGAGGTCTCCCCGGCTTCCGCGCAACGGTGGGTTGGCTAGAGTGCTCATCAGGGTTCGTTCGGCTATCGGCCGAACTCCGCCCTTTCGTTAGATAGTTGTGCGCTTATTCAAAGACAGCCGCCACTGGAACGATCTGAATGTCGGCGGGACGGAGGCCCAAATCAAGCTTCTCGACGACTTTGTCCTCGGCCAGGATCTCAGCCGGCTTGGCAGAGTTGTATTCGATCGGCGTCGGCCCAGATCCCTCCAACTGTTTCTTAAGCTGCTCGGCGTTCGCGGACACCGCCACGATCTGGATCCGGTCGGCGCGCAGGTGTTTGCGAATGGCGGCGTTCACCTGCTCCACCGTGAGTTTCGCAATGCCGTTTTTGATATAGCTGTTGTAGTCCGGAATCCCGTAATACAGACTGTCGATTGCGTATCCCAGCTCCGCATTTTTGGTTTTGGTGAGGACGTTCACATACTTGGTCAGAAACTCTTTGGTGCGGTTGAAGTCCTCGGGCGGGATGCCGTTCTGGACCAGATTGTTCAGCTCAAAGAACGCCAGACGCAGGGTGAAGGCCGCGGCGGGAGGCTCCACGGGCCGGATCCAAATCTGGAAAATCTGGCTGCGGCGCGCCAGGTTGGGCGCGGGTTCCATCGCGAACATTCCGCGTGGAAAGTATTCGATGTAGGCGTAATCGCCGTAGTTGATCCCGCGAATCTCGCGGATCCGCTGGAATAAGCGGCCGCCGCTCATACGGTGCGGGCCCAGATACGACTGCATCAGGAGCAGCGCCGGATAGTCCGGGTCGCCGCGCTTCACATCGATCGGGAAGCCCAGCGAATAGGCCACCGAGCGCGTGTTCTTCTCGACGATCAGCGCTCGCGTGTGGTCGATCGCCTCGGGCTTGATCGCCGGAACCGGGGTTGCGTCCTTGGCCGGCAGCGCCGCGAAATCCTTCTTGAGTTGTTCGAGGAAGTCCGCCGGATATCCGCCGGCCAGCCCGAGAATCAGATTCGACTGTGTGTAGTGCTGCTTATAAAACAGCTTCAGATCGTCCAGCGTCATCTTCTCGATGGCCGATATCGTTCCCAGGCTGTAGTGGCCGTACGCAGTCCCGCGATAAAGCGTCGCATACAGAACTTCTTTGCCAAGCTCTTCGTCGTTATTCCCGCGGAGGCCCACTCGCAGGGAATTGATCGTATCGTCTTTTATGCGCTTGAAGTCGTCTTCACGCCAGCCTGGATCGAGCAGCATGGATCGCACCAGCTTGTAATAGGCCGCCAGATTGTCCACGTGCGTGGTCCCGCTGAACACCGTCATTTCCTGGTCGGTCTGATTGTTCAAGGACGCGGCCATCGGGAACATCGCGTCCACCACTTGCTTATAAGTGAGGTCCTTGGTACCCCCTCCTGCCAGCATCGCCGCAGTCAGATGGGCCAGGCCGGGCTTATCCGCCGGATCCATCATCGCGCCGGTGGTGAACACCAGTCGAACATTGACCAGTGGGGATTTACTGGGAAGGGTGACAGTTCTCATCTGCGCAGATCCGTTCGCCGCAAGAAGCGCTCCCATGATGCCTGTGATGCCTGCCACGCCGAGTTTCACTTGCCACCTCCGGCCGCCGGACCGGTCAGCGTAACTATCGTACGGTTATTCTCGGTCAGGTATTTTCGTGCCGCGGCTCGAACATCTTCCGGAGTCAGCCGCGAATAAAGCGCATACAGTTTGTCGATAGTATCGGGTGTTCGACGCAGCGCGATATAGCGCGCGACGGCCGCCGCCACGGACTGGCTATTGTCGAGCTGCATGGTGAAACCGTAGCGCTCGCGGCTCTTGACCGCGCTCAGTTTCTCGGACGGCACCAGATCGTCCTGGAACTTCTTGATGGTTTCCAGGATCTGTTCGCGGACATAGGACACATCCTCGGCCTTCTTCACCCGCGCTTCCACTTCAAATAAATTGGGGTCCACGCTTTGGGGCATATCCGCGACCAGCCGGTCGACCTTTTGTTCGCGGACGACCAGTTGTTCGTATAGATCCGAGTTGCGCGAGAAGGCCAGAGTCGCCAAAGCATCGAGCGCCGCCCAGTCCTTGTCCGAATCGGAGTAGGCCGGACCGTGAAACGCGATTTCCACCAGCGGCAGAGTGGGCGACGGCCAGTCGATTGTGCTTTCGCGCGGGCCTTGCTGCGCTGGCTCAACGGGAATATCCGGATGATAGCTCCCGCGCTTCCAGTTGCCCCAATCCTTGTCGACCAGGGCGCGAACGGTCTTGGGATCCACATCGCCCGCGACCACGATGGTGGTGTATTCCGGGCGATAGTAGCGGTCGAAGAATTTGATGCTGTAGTCGTACTGGTTGGGCATATCCTGCACGTCTTTCAGGAATCCCATAGTGGTGTGCTTGTAGGTGTGGCGGTCGAAAGCTGTATCGTGCATTACTTCGTCCAGCTTCTCTTCCGGATCCGAGCTGTTCTTGTTGTACTCGCCGAGCACAGCTCCGGTTTCGGTCTTAAAGTTCTCCAGCGTGTACTTCAGCGTCTGGAAACGGTCGGCTTCCATCGCCAGGATTTCGGGGAGGTCTTCCTTTGAAAATGTGGTGTAGAAGGCCGTCAAATCGTCGCTGGTGAACGCGTTCGACGCCGCTCCGGCGCGCTGCAGGATCTGGTTGTATTTCTCCGGCGGATACTTGGCGGTGCCGCGGAACATCATGTGCTCGAACAGATGGGCAAAGCCGGATTTGCCTGCTTCTACCTCATTCCTCGATCCGGTCTGGACCACGATGTAGATCGAAACCAGGTTGGGAGAATCGGTCGGGATGGTCACCAGCCGTAGTCCGTTCGGCAGATCTTGCTGCGTGTAGGCGAAGGGGAAAGTCTTCACTTGCGCATTTACGACGCTAAACACCGCAGTTGTCAGAGCCAGCAGGATAAGCTTCCAGATCATACCTTGAGAATATCATTCAGGTTTTTAGCCTTTGTTTCACCGCCGGTGTTTTGTCTTTTGCGCCGAATCCCTATAGCATTCCGAACATCATGAGCACTTGCACGAGCACTTTGAGGATTGATCCTCGCTTACTGTGCTTACGGCGCCTGCTTGGCCGGAGGGCGCGACCGGCTAAGGTCGTTATGCAGTACGCAAGCGGGCGGCGTCGGGACGCTGTCCTTAAACTTCAAGGAGCGACTTGACCGGCTTTACGAGTATGCGGACGCCAAGCAGGTTAGGCCGATGTGAATCCGGTCGGCGGCGATGGGAAAGACGTGCTGGACCTCGCGATTTTCAACGGCACCGCCAGGCGAAAGTGAATCAAGCCGATACCGAGGGATTCACGCCGCTGTTCCGGGCGGTAGACCGCCGCAATATGGAGACTCCTCTCAACTTCCCTAAACATCAGGAAAAGAGTCAGAAATAGCAGGCCTGGTGGGAGGTTCAAATCGTCCTGGCTGGGGTGTATACTCGAAACTGTTCTGCGGCTCCGACTCAATAATCTGGAATCAGATGGGGGTGGAATGAAACGAACTACTTTCTTCGTTTTGATAGCGGGTTTGGCCGGGCTCGGCACGGTGGTGCCGGCTTGGGCGCACCATTCGTTCGCCGCGGCGTACGATCTTAGTAATCCGATCACAGTTCATGGCGTGATCAACCAGGTGCTGCTGCGAAACCCGCATTCGTGGTTCGTCCTGGATGTGAAGGACGCCAGCGGCAAAGTGGAACAGTGGTCCTTCGAGGCCGGGACGCCCAGCGGGATGATTCGCAACGGCTACAAGCCGAACGTCATCAAGGCGGGATCCGAGGTCACCATCAAGGGTTTTCGCGCCCGGGACGCCTCGCAGAATCGGGGCATGTTGAGAGAGCTCACCACCGCGGATGGACAAGTGTACGGTATGTTCGGGCCGCAGGAGGGGCCGGGCAAGTGAAACGCTCCATCCTGACCGCGGCAGTCGCGGCTGGACTGGTTTTGTCCACGGCGGGCACCACTCGGCTTGCGGCGCAGTCGGGAACTTCCTCGGCCAAGATACCTCGCACCGCCGATGGTCATCCGGACTTCTCCGGGGTATGGTGGCGCGGAGCAGATGTCGGGGGGCGTGCACCCGGCGGGGCTAGTGTCACCGCGCCAGCGCGTGGAAGGGACGGAGCGCCGGCGCCCACGTTTCCGAGCTTGTATACGCCTGCGGCTGCGGCCAAAGCCAAAACGCTGTCGGACAAAGATGACCCGGCCCTGGGGTGCACGAATACAGCGTTTGGCACTCTGAACGTGAGCCTGTTCGACGTGGGAGCGGTGGGACAAATCGTGCAGACTCCGAAGTTTCTGATTATGCTGACGGAAACCTATAACAGTTTTCAGATCATTCCCATTGACGGAAGGCCGCGTCGTGATGCCATACCTCCTTCAAATCGCGGCGACGCGATTGGTCATTGGGAGGGCGATACCCTGGTAGTGGATAAGACCAACTTTACCGATACGAGCTGGATCTACGCGGAAGGCCGGGTGTCGTTCCATTCAGACGCGCTGCATATGGTGGAACGTTATCGCCGCCTGGACGCGAACACGCTCGAGATCGAAGCGACCCTTGATGATCCCAAGGTGCTCACCCAGCCGTGGGTGGTCCCTAAACAGACGCTGGTGTTAGCCCCATTCGATCAGATCATGGAACTGGCTTGCTCCAACGAAACCCAATCTCTGGTCGAAGGCGCGTCCAAACAGGCTTCCGCGAAACCCTGAAAGATCTGCCAGTGGCGTAATCGAAATGGGATCCACCACTGGCATGGCTAACGTATCTCACAACAGCCCGGCTATGTCGCGCCCGGCTGGAAAAGCGGTGCTTCTGCCACTGGTGCTCGCGCTCGGTCTCGCGAGCCTGGCATTGCTCGCGACGATCCGCCAGAACCCGAGGACGTTAGAGACTTTCCTGGTCACGGCTGCCGCGCTGGCGGCATGGAACGTCGCGCTGCTGATCTCGCTGAAACCAGGCGCTCGGCGCAGAGGGCGCGTGCTTGGTGTGGAGGTGGTCCTCAAGAAGCAGCACTACCTGCAGGCGTGCGTGCAGGGTTCGCTGCTGGCGTATTGGGGCTGGTACTGGCCTCCGGTTTACGCGTTCGCTCCGTTCATCCTGGCCCAACTGTTGTTCGCCTATGCCTTCGACATGCTGCTGGTGTGGTCGCGGCGCGATACGTACACTCTCGGCTTCGCTCCGTTTCCCGTTGTCGTCAGCATCAACCTGTTTCTGTGGTTCAAGCCAGACTGGTTCTACTTGCAATTCGTGCTCGTGGCGCTCGGTCTAGCGGCGAAAGAGCTGATCCGATGGAACAGGGACGGGCGGCGCGTGCACATCTTCAATCCGTCGTCGTTTCCGCTCGCCGTGATTTCGGTGGTCCTGATCGCCACGGGTAAGAGCGACATCACCTGGGGCCAGGACATCGCGACCACGCAATTCTATCCGCCGCACATGTACCTGGTGCTGTTTCTACTTGGGATGCCGGGACAATTTTTCTTCGGCGTAACCTCGATGACCATGTCGGCGGTGGTTTCGACCTACGTGTTCGGGCGCCTGTACTTCGCCGCGACGGGCATCTACTTTTTCTACGATTCCTATATTCCGATTTCCGTTTTCCTGGGAATGCACCTTCTGTTTAACGATCCGGCCACCTCGCCGCGCACCGAACTGGGGCGCATTATCTACGGCGCGCTTTACGGGCTGAGCGCGGTCGCGTTATATCAGTTGTTGGGCAGCGCGGGACTGCCGACCTTCTACGACAAGCTTTTGCAGATCCCGCTCTTGAATTTGTCGGCGAAGGCGATCGATCGTATTGCAGGGCAATCCATCGCGCTGGGCCGTTGGTTGATTCCGCGCCAGCGCACTCTGGCGTACATGTCCGTCTGGGCGATAGTGTTCGTGGGCTTGAGCGTCACGCAAGCCGTGGGGGATAGCCATCCCGGGCAATGGCTGCCCTTCTGGCGTCAAGCCTGCGAAGATGGACGCGCGTACGCCTGCCCCTACCTGGCCGATATGGAGCTGGGATTCTGCAAGCGGGGATCGGGCTGGGCGTGCAATGAGGCCGGGCTGATGCACATCGCCCTAGCGCGGTCGGGCGAGGACCTTCGCCGTGCCGATCCCGGAGGCGCAGCGGAGCCGCTCAAACGCGGGTGCGAGCTAGGGTTTGAAACGGCCTGCAGGAATCTGACGACGCTGACCACGGGCACGGGTTCGTTCGGGAGTGCGCGGCCGGCGATCGAGGATTTCCCGATTATCCTGCAAGGTAGCAAGGGTGAGATCCGCGAACGAGATCCGTCGGCATTGTACGCGCTGGCGTGCAAAGAAGGCTGGCCCGATACATGCGGGCACTCACGGTCGATCTTGAATAGCCAGCCGTAGCGAGTCGACGCGCCCTTCCGCGCTGGTAAAGAGGTCCTCGGGAAAGCGCCTGTAGGCCAATATGCCGGCGTAGATGTGCGCGCTGTCGTCCAGGTTCAGTCCGAGGCCCGCCAGGTACTCCATGCGCAGATTCCGATCGCGATTGATGGCGGCACCGCGTATCCACGGTTTGAGATCGCGCGCGCGGCCCGCGTATGTAGCGAACAGATCCACGGGCGAATTCATGCCGACCTCGGCCAGCGATTGCGCCATCTGGCTGTCACCGCGATAGTCGACGCGCTGCTCCATCTGGTCGAGATCGATGCGCAGCGGGTCCACATTGCCCAGCAGCACCATGTCGTGGCCCTGGCCCTGATAGGGATTGCCCCAGATGGTGGCGTTCGGAAAGACCTCAAAGAATGTCGCGACTGAGCTTTTGACGGCGTCCAGATTGGTCTCAAAGAGCTGGATATACATGGTCGCGGTGCCGCCGGCATTGAGATGCCGCTTCATCACTTCGAAAAATTCCCTGGTGTACAGGTTGGCCGCGCCTTTCACCCACGGGTCCAGCGGATCGATGGTGATGCCGTCGAACTTTTCGTTGGACGTAAGAAGGTAGTGGCGCCCGTCGTCGATCCGCAAGTGGACTTTGGGATTGTGGAGGACATCGAAGTTCGGCTTACTGAAGTAGGTGGAGGCGGCCTTGGGGACTAACGGTTCGATCTCCACGATGGTTTCGCGTTCCACTCCCGGATCGATGGATACCGCGCCCGCGGTGATTCCCGCACCGCAGCCGATGACCAGAACGGAGCGAGGGTTGGCCGCCGTCAGCGTCGTGAGGTGCCCCAGCATGCGCTGGAGCCGCATGTCACGGGGGACATTCGAAGCCTGGATCTTTCCAGCGACGTGAAAGGTGGTCGCGCCGTTCGGAAAACTCGCGACAGCCACCGAGGAGTTGATGCCTTCGCCGGCATAGACGATGTCGCTTTTACCCACCCAGGTGGCGGCATAGCGGCCGTAGGCGATCAGCAGTTTCGAAACAGGCGGGACACTGTAGATCGACAAGCAACCGAGCGCCAGCGCGATGAGCACCGCAACGAACCGGCGCCGTCGCAATAACAATACACCGGAGACGGCCGACAATGCGATCAGCACCTGCTCGGTCCGCTGTGATCCTATCCAGGCGATGAGCAGGAGGCTTGCGCCCAGCGCGCCGGTGATCGCGCCCAGGGTGTTGGCTGCGTAGACTCCCGCGAACAGCCTGGCCGCATCGTGTCTCGCGTGCGCGGCCGCCGCGAGCGCCAAAGGGAAGCTGGCGCCCCACAGGAGCGTTGGCGGCAGCAGAGCCCACAACGCCCGGGCGAGATCGAGGTCAAAGGTGAACCAGATATTCGAAGAAATGGACGGGTCGATGGGCCAATAGGGGAGGGAAGCAGAGATGCTGTACGCGGTCCAGGCGATAGTTGCGGCCAGGAGTAACTGACACCAGCCTAACGCGAGGCGCGGGCGCGCGAGAATCCGGCAAAGCAAGGATCCAATGCCATTGCCGATCCCGAGGCCTGCGAGAAAGACCGCCACGATGATGGAAAGCGTGTAGACCGAGGCGCCCAGCAGGAGTCCGAGCGTGCGCGTCCAGACGGTTTCGGCGGCTAGAGCGCAAAGTCCCGAGAGCGCAATGGCAATGTAGACGGCCGGTGAAGAGCTCCCGTCCTCACAGGCGGGCGTGGGCGCGGAGTCAGGCCGCGATTCAACGGCAGATCCAAACGCGATCGCCGCGGCCACGATATTTACCGCCGCGGCCATGTAGGTGGCCGTCGCGACGTCATACTGGCGCAGTAAATAGAAACCCGAAAGCAGGCACCCAAATACAGCACCGACGATGTTCGCGCCATAAAGAAATCCCAGGTATGAGACTTCTTGCACTTGACGCGCAAGCGCCGGCAGCGTGGCGCCCATCAGGACAGTGGGAGGCAAAAGACAGATGGCAGCGACGACTCCGCGAATGGGGATTCCGGCCACGAACGGAATCAGCAGCAGCACCAGCATCCCGAAGAAGCCGATGCCGATTTCGATCACGGCGTACACGCGCAGAGGATTGCGGCTTGCGGAGACCATGCGCGGAAAGATCAGGCTGCCGAGACACATCCCGCCCATGAAGGTGGCGAAGAGAATGCCGAGCGACACGGCGGAGGAGCCGACGACCAATTCGAGAAGCTGGAACCAGACAATTTCGTAGACGAGCGCTGCCACGCCGCTGCCGAAGGAGAGCAGAAGCATGAGCGGGAGCAGCCATCGGTGCTTGGCGTAAATCAATTCAAGAAGGCCTTCCGAGTCCGTTTTGACCCGCACGGAGTGGGACCGGATTTTGTTCCGGCAGGACACCCATCATACGAAAACGCCACACGGCGGTGACTAGTACGCCGCATTTGTTGGATCGGCCCTCTGATGAGAGAGCGCTCGATCTCCTCGATTTCCAAGGTAAAGCGAAGGCGACGGGTTGCGATGCGGGTGGGTGCTGCAAGTAGAAGAATCTTTGAGGGAAAAAAGTCTCGGGGCGAGGACACATCCCAACCGACGAGGCGTCATGTCACATTCGGAGGCCCTATCCCGTCTCAACATTGGAGACAGGAGTAACGACATGATCAAATGGATACTTCGGAAAGCGATTGACAGGTTCGAGCGTAACTGGAAATACGACGCCAGCTACATGCGTGACATCATCGACGCGAGCCCACGCGCCGCGTGGTTGTTTTCCCGCGCCACCGCGCTCGGACAGTTTCGGCGTAACGTCCCCCTCGAACCATGGTTTGCCGCAGGCATTACCGCCGTACGCCGCGAGGACTGCGGCCCATGTACGCAGCTGGGCGTCGCGATGGCGGAGCGTGCGGGCATCCGTCCCGCGGTTGTGCGCGCGGTGCTCACCGACGATCCCGGCGCCATGCCGCCGGACGTCGCGCTGGTGTGGAAATTCACGCGCGCCACGCTCGCGCACGATGCTGCCGCCGATGAGTATCGCGAGGAAATCGTGAAGCGCTGGGGACGGCTGGGTCTGGTCAGTTTGGCGTTTGCAATCACCGCGGGGCGGATCTATCCAACCGTCAAGTACGCTTTGGGCCACGGCCAGGCTTGCGTGCGCGTCGTGGTTGCAGGAACGCCGGTGATGTTGGATCACGGGCGGGTTGCAGGGCCGGCGGATGCGGCGGTGCAGATGCGATGAGCTCAGGGGGCGCGATGTCGAATCCTGCCGCCAGCTTCGAGCCGTTCCGGCGCCGCCTGCGCGGCCTGGCATACCGCATGCTTGGGTCGATGGCTGACGCCGAGGACGCGGTGCAGGAGACGTATTTGCGCTGGCACGCGGCGGACCGCGACAAAGTGTTGGACCCGAAAGCGTTTCTAATGACCACGACGGCGCGGATTTGTCTCGATATGCTGACGTCGGCGCGCGCGCGGCGCGAAGAGTATGTCGGTCCCTGGCTGCCGGAGCCGGTGGTCGACACGGCAGCGCTCGCGCCCGATAGCCGCACAGAGCTGGCCGAGGATTTGTCCATAGCCCTGCTGCTGACACTGGACCGGCTGTCGCCGCTGGAACGGGCCGCCTTCCTGCTGCACGACGTATTCGATTTCGCGTTCCGCGAGGTGGCCGAGACACTAGGGCGGAGCGAGGCTGCGTGCCGGCAGCTTGCCGCCCGCGCACGCGAGCACGTGCGCGCAGTACGACCGCGCGGCACTATTGCACCGCCGGGGCGTTCGGGCGAGATCGATGCGAAGCATGAGCAGCTCATATCCGCATTCGTGGCGGCTACACGCTCGGGCGATCTCCATGAGCTGACGCAGCTGCTCGCAAGCGACGTGCGTGTCGTGACGGACGGCGGCGGCAAGGTGGCGGCGGCGCTGAACGTGCTCGACGGCGCCGATCGAGCGGCGCGGTTCCTGGTGGGCGCCACGCGCAAAGGGTGGCGCGAGGACTTCACGCTGCGTTTTGCGACCATCAATGGCCTGCCCGGCGTCATCGTAGACGGACCCGAAGGACCGGCGCAGACTGCGGCGTTCGAGATTGAAGGTGACGTCATTAAGGCGCTGTACGTGGTGCGCAATCCGGACAAGTTGCGGCATCTGGCGGCGACGTCCGCGCCGCACGAGAATAGTTCTGGGTGAGCAAGCGGCCGCCGGGTTTTGCGAGTAGACATCCTACCCAATAGAGAGTAGAATGACTACGCAATGGAAGAAAAACAGCCGTCCCGGATCGAGTTCCTCCAAGGCACTCTGGACATCCTAATTCTCCGCACTCTTTCGTCCGGACGCGCACACGGCCACGCGATCGCGAAACATATCCGAAGCACTTCGGGCGATGTGTTCCAGGTTGAAACCGGCTCGCTATATCCCGCTTTGCATCGCTTGGAGGCCAAGGGCTGGATCGCGGCTTCCTGGGACCTCTCGGACAAAGGAAAGCGCGCGCGATATTACCGGCTTACAGCGCTTGGAAAGAAGCATCTGACTACGGAGCAAACGCGATGGCACGCATTTTCCCGCGCGATGGGACTCGTTCTGAATGCCGCACCCGAGGAGGCCCAGTGACATCGCTCTTTCGAAAGCTAGGATGGCTCCTTCGTCGCCGAAGCCGGGAAGAGGATCTTCAGGCAGAGCTGCGTTTTCATATGGAGGAAACGGCTGAGGAACATCGGCTGAAAGGGGCCTCGCTTCAAGATGCTGAGCACGCAGCGCGGCGAGACCTGGGAAGTATCGCCCTCGTTAAAGAGAACACTCGCGCGACCTGGAGCTGGAATTGGTTCGAGCAGTTTCTTCAAGACTTCCGCTATGCGGTGCGCACCCTGATCCACAATCCCGTGTTCACCATCATGGCCGCCCTATCTCTCGCGTTGGGAATCGGAGCCAATACGGCGATCTATAGCTTCCTCGATGCGCTTTTGCTGCGTTCCCTACCTGTCTTCGAACCGCAAAGATTGGCAGTGCTCAACTGGCACAACAGATGGGATCACGACACGGTCTTCCACGGAGGCAGCGGCAATGTTTATGACGATGCCAAGTACGGCTTCACCGCGCGGATCTTCCCATACCCGGCTCTTGAGGACTTTGAGAAATCGCAAACAGTTTTCTCCAGCTTGTTCGCCTATCTGCCGACGCGCAATCTGAATCTGACGATTCACGGCCAGGCCGAGATCGACGCGGGTCAGTACGTTTCGGGCGACTATTTTCGCGGGCTCGGGCTCAATCCGGCCGCCGGGAGGTTCTTGACTCCCCAGGATGACCGAGCCGGAGCACCCCCCGTACTCGTGTCCAGCTTTGGCTTCAGCCGGGCGCGTTTCGGGAGCGCAACGGCCGCCGTCGGACAATCCATCCTGGTCAACAATATTCCATTCACCGTGATTGGCGTGGCGCCGCCGGACTTTTTCGGAGTCGATCCAGCCGTTGCAGCCGAATTCTACATTCCCATTCACACGAATTTGCTGGTAGATCCGAATCGGTTTGGGGAAGCCAGACGCAGGTATCTCAACGGGAACGACTACTGGATCGAATTGATGGGGCGGTTGCGGCCAGGTGTCTCCATGACCCAGGCCCAGAGCCAGCTTGCGATCATTTTCCATACGTGGGCCGAAACCACCGCAACCACGGACGCCGAGCGCACACAACTGCCGGAGTTGCATCTGACCAACGGGGGCAACGGCATCGATACGTTGCGGCGGAAGTATTCACAACCGTTTTACCTTCTGTTTGCCATGGTGGGCTTCGTTTTGGCCGTCGCCTGCGCCAACATCGCGAACCTTCTGCTAGCCCGGGCAAGCGCGCGACGGCGCGAGATCGCGGTGCGCGTTGGATTGGGCGCCGGTCGCTGGCGGATCATTCGGCAGTTGCTTACCGAAAGCGTAGTTTTGGCTCTTCTGGGCGGTGTTCTCGGGGTTCTTTTCGCGCTCGGAGGAGTTGGCTTTCTAACGGCGCGTCTTGCCAATAGCGGCCAGGGTTTCCCCCTTCGGGCCGACCTGAACTGGCACGTATTCGGGATCGCCCTGGCACTCTCCGTCGGCACTGGTCTGCTGTTCGGTCTGGCTCCAGCCCTTCAGGCGATACGCGTCGACGTGGTGCCTGCTCTCAAGGGAGGTCGAGGGGGAGAGCGGCGGCGGCGTTTTGTTCCATTCAGGCTTAGCCACGCGCTGGTGATAGCGCAGATCGGGCTATCCATGCTCCTGTTGGCGGGCGCCGGCTTGTTCGTGCGAACGCTGTCGAATCTGCGAGCTGTGAACCTCGGCTTCAATCGTGAAAATGTTCTGCTCTTCAAGCTGAACGCGCGCCAGGCGGGCCATCGCGATCCGGAGATGACCAGGTTCTATGGGGATTTGCAGCAACGTTTCTCCGGAATCCTCGGAGTGCGAAATGCCACGCTCTCGAATTCGCCGCTGGTAGGAGAGGGCACGTGGAACGCGCCGGTGGTGCCACTCGGCAAACCTGCGCCGGAACGCGCACCTAACGGGCACGGAAGTTTCGGGAGCACCCTGGGTACCCACATACTCACGGTTGGACCGGAGTTTTTCACCACGATGCAGATTCCGCTGGTCGCCGGACGCGAATTCGATGAACGGGATCGCGGAGACTCTGTACCAGTCGCGATCGTAAATGAAGCCTGGGCCAGAGTGAATCTAGGTAATGAAAATCCATTGGGGCAGACTATCGTGCTCGATCCTGATAGTAAGACGCCGCTGAAGATGGAGGTAATCGGGGTCGCCAAGAATGCGAGGTATGGGGATTTGAAGAGCGAATATCCGGCGGTTGTGTATATGGCCTTTTTGCAAAATCTCTATCGCCCACCGGAGGAGGCGACCTATGCCCTCCGTTCCTCCGGAGATCCGTTGGCTTTGGCGGCAGCGGTTCGTGAGATTGTCCACCAAGCTGACCCACGCTTACCCGTCACGGGCATGAAGACGCAATCGGCCATGGTCGATGAAACGATGTCCGCTGAAATGATGTTCGCTACGTTGTGCACGGGCTTCGCCCTTCTTGCGCTGACGATCGCCTGCGTCGGGCTATACGGCACGATTGCCTATACCGTTGCAAGACGCACCAGCGAAATTGGCATCCGGGTGGCGCTAGGTGCTAGGCGGACACAAGTGTTGTGGCTGGTCATGCGGCAAGTGGCTACGATGGCGTCGATCGGTATGGTCCTGGGAGTTCTCGCGGCCTTCGGACTCTCCCGGCTCATCGCATCCCTACTCTACGGCGTCCAGGCGAATGATCCCATGACGATCGGTATCGCGATGGGAACGCTGCTGGTTGCCGTCGCGGCTGCGAGTTATCTCCCGGCCAGAGGAGCGGCGCGGATCGAACCCATGGTCGCTCTCAGACAGGAATGATCGGGCATGTTAGTACGCACACTGAGGCTCGGAATGTAGGAACCCGGAAACCACTACGTAGCAGGTGAGGTGAAGACGGTGTGCGCAGTATCCGCGGCCGAGTGGTCAGGAACTCCGAAGGCTTACTTTTTCGCGGCTCTCTCTTGGGCGCGGGCGCCAGCCAGGATGCCCACCATTCCATAGTTCCCTTCATGACAGGCGGAATCGAAGATCATGTGACGATGATCGGCGGTCTTGCCCATCTCAATAAGAACGGTCCAGGGCTTGGTCCATGTCTTGGGATCGATGAAGGTGATTTCGCGCCGCAAATCGTTGGGGCCGACGCGCGTGAGGCGTTCGATCATCTTATACGTCTCAATGTTGGATCCACGAAAGCCCTGGGAGAAATTCGTGGTTTCGATGACCAGCGTGTTCCCTTCCCAGTGGCCGCGCGAATCCCCCAGATAGAACTTGGCGCTGGCAGGAGCGTGCGGACGTCCGTCCATAAAGATGGTGCGGTTGCCTCCACCGGCGTGATCGTCTTCCATGTAGATGCCCATGGATTTGGGAGACTGCACGATCTGCATCACTGTCCCCTGGGCGAAGGCGGTATTGAGAGGGAGGAACGGCATCGGAACGCCGAGACAACGCGGCGATTGCGCGATAAACTCCGGATTGTCGTTCTGGCCGGCCGGGGCTGCCGGACCACGCCCGCCGCGGCCTGCTCCGGGGCCAAATTGGCCTCGGCCGGCGCCCTGCGCACCCGCGACCAACGGAGGAATCCTGCCATCCGGCGGATCGATGATCATCGAGGTCCGCTTGCCGGTCTTGAGGATCGAGTTGAAGACAGCATTGTAGGCGCCGGTCACGTCCTGGACGCCGGATGAGCGGGCGTTGCGTCCGGGATCTAAACCTTTCTTTTTATCCGAGGCCGCCACTTCCGCGTCGGTCAGGAATTCCTTGCCGGCGTTCGCCGCGGAGCGTTCCAGGGGAACATCAGCCATCACGAACCAGGTGCCCTGCAGGTCGGGATCGCCCCACGCTGTTCGAAGCGTGGTTCCCGCCTTAGCGCTTGCCGTCGATCTGGCGGCTACCTTGGATTTGGACGGCGATTTAGACTTGGATGTGGTGGCCGGAGTCTGGCCGGTCACGGAAATCGCAGCTAGCGCGATACCCGCCACTATCGCCGGTGATAGCAGATATCCTTGACGCATCGAAAATAGGCGCACCGAAGACATCTTCATCGATTTCACACGTCTTACGCTTCCGAGATCGAGGATAGCACCGCTGAAACCGACCGTCAATGTTGCCGACATGCGCTCCGGGATGCGCTTATGATAGATAGAGAACCGCGATATGCAGGATCAGAGCAGGGAGGTTTAGCACATGCGATATTGGGGCAAGCGTTTCGCCATCGCGGTAACTACGGCGGCTGTGATGGCCGGTCTTATCTCGCTGGTTACGGAAACGGCGGCGCCAGTCTCGGCCGCGGGCCAGGAGACTCTGCCGCGCCTTGCCGGCAAGCCCGACTTCAACGGAATTTGGGAGGCCAACAATACCGCGAATTGGGATCTTCAGACGCACCAGGCGCGTCCGATGGTGGCGCAACCGGGCTTAACGCCGGGCTCCGAAGTTCTGGCGGCTCCGGTGGTGGCACTGGGTTCCATCGGCTGGGTTCCGGGAGGGCTCGGAGTGGTGGAAGGCGAGGAGATTCCTTACCAGCCGTGGGCCGCGGCGAGAAAAAAAGAGAATCTGGAACACTGGCTGGATCGTGATCCGGAAATCAAGTGCTTTCAGCCCGGGGTGCCGCGCGCGATGTACATGCCGTACCCGTTTCAGATCATCCAAAGCGCGACCAAGGTCCAGATGGTATTCGAATTCGCGGATGCCCAGCGCACAATTCACCTGAACAAGATGGATGAGTATCCGAATGTGCTGTACATGGGGTACTCGGTCGGCCATTGGGATGGAGATACGCTGGTGGTGGACGTTTCGGACTTCACGGACGCGACGTGGTTTGACCGGTCCGGAAATTTCCACAGCGACGCCCTACACGTGACCGAGCGCTACACTCCCATGGGCCATGATGCCATTCGCTACGAAGCCACCATCGAGGATCCGAAAGTATTTACGCGTCCCTGGAAGATCAGCATGCCGCTTTATCGCCGGCTGGAGGCGAACGCCCAACTCACCGATTTCCGCTGCGTGGAGATGGTGGAGGAAACGATGTACGGGCATCTTCGCAAAGAGCAGCTGGTAAAGCATTGGGCGGGCAAAACGATGGACGTGGATATCACTCGCAAGATCCCACCGGGGGACGAAGTCTACGAGCGCTACATTTCGGGCAACCCGCCCAGCAAGTGAAATCGGCAGGTTGTGCGATCCTAAGGAATTGGAGGTCAAGGTTGTGCGAAACAAGTTAACCGCGGGCGCCGTGATCTTTTCCGGTATGATTCTGTTGGCGCCCATGCCGGCGTGGGCGCACCATGCGTTTGCCGCGGAGTTTGACGCGAACAAGCCTGTTAAGTTCGAGGATGCCACGGTCACGAAGGTGGAACTGATCAACCCTCATAGCTGGATCCATGTCGATGTGAAGACGCCGGACGGCAAGGTGGAAAACTGGGCCATCGAAGCGGGAAGCCCGAACATTCTGCTAAGGCGGGGCATCACCAGGAATACGGTGAAGCAGGGCGACAAGATTGTCATCGAAGGCTACCAGTCGAAAGACGGCTCGCACCGGGCCAACGGCAGGGATCTGACGCTGCCGAACGGGCAACATTTGTTCCTGGGATCCTCCGGTAATGGCGAAGGGGCTCCCTACGAAGTGCCGCGTCCCGGCGTGGACACAAAGAAGTAGCCTGGCTCTCGCCGGCTCGCTCCCTCGATTCTATTGAACGCGCCCGACCCAAGCGCACGGCTTTGGGTATATCTTCGCGCG
>Ga0207707_10001179_pt1 | contig 24638 bp, 18 predicted proteins | sample KBSC83BmetaG_FD_184336 | JGI IMG/M metagenome (GOLD analysis project Ga0207707, IMG submission 184336) | Corn rhizosphere microbial communities from Kellogg Biological Station, Michigan, USA - KBS C8-3B metaG (SPAdes) (version 2) | ecosystem: Host-associated > Plants > Roots > Rhizosphere ... | reverse complement strand
ACGGCATTCGATCACCGAAATTCCTGATTGCGGAAGACACGCTGTACATGCAGTCGGCTCAGACCAAACGGCTGCGCGGCAAGGTGATCGTCAACTTCCAGCTTCCATACGTCCACGCGGGAGCAAAGTTTCAAATGCCTTACTGGAAAGGATCCTGCTAGCGCGCGACCTTTGAGAGGGGATCGCGCCGTACAATCGGTAGTCGCGATGCCCGTGCAGGGCACGTGCAGCTGCTATACCGGTGTGCAACGCAGCGGCGGCCGGTTTCTCAACACGGGGTACGAATAGTCAATGATCACCGGCGACATCAGGAACAGGATCGACCAGATCTGGAACGCGTTCTGGGCGGGCGGCATCGCCAATCCGCTGGAGGTGATCGAGCAGATCACTTACCTGCTCTTCATTCGTCGGCTCGACGACCTCCACACGCTGGAGGAGAACAAGGCCAACCGGCTCAAGCAGCCGATGACGCGGCGCATCTTTCCAAAGGGCAAGGACGCCAAGGGCCGTTCCTACGAGGACTACCGCTGGTCGCGCTTCAAGCATTTCGCGCCGGCCGACACGCTCGAAGTCGTCAGCGAACACGTCTTTCCGTATCTGCGCACCGATCTCGCGCGCCAGCTCGGCAGTGGCGACTCCACCTACGCGCACCACATGAAGGACGCGCGCTTCACCATCCCCACGCCGGCGCTGCTGGCCAAGGTGGTGGACATGCTCGACCACGTGCCGATGGAAGAGCGGGACACCAAGGGCGATGTCTACGAATACATGCTGGCCAAGATCGCCAGCGCCGGGCAGAACGGCCAGTTCCGCACGCCGCGCCACATCATCCAGCTGATGGTCGAGCTGACCGCGCCGCAGCCAAAGGACGTGATCTGCGACCCCGCCTGTGGCACCGCGGGCTTCCTGGTTGGCGCCGGCGAATACCTGCGTCGGCGGCACCCGAGTTTGCTGCACGATAAGAAGCAGAACGAGCATTTCCACCACCACATGTTCCATGGCTTCGACTTCGACAACACCATGCTGCGCATCGGCAGCATGAACATGCTGCTTCATGGCGTGGAAAGTTCGGATATCCGCTACCGCGATTCGCTGGCACAGGACCACGCCGGCGAGGCAGAGAAATTCACGCTGGTGCTGGCCAATCCGCCTTTCGCCGGCAGCCTCGACTACGAGAACACCGCCAAGGACCTGCTGCAGATCGTCAAGACCAAAAAGACCGAACTGCTGTTCCTCGCGCTGTTCCTGCGTCTGCTGAAACCCGGCGGGCGCGCAGCCGTGATCGTGCCAGATGGCGTGCTGTTCGGCTCATCGAAAGCGCACAAGGAACTGCGCCGCATACTGGTGGAAGATCAGAAACTCGAAGCCGTGGTGTCGTTGCCCGGCGGCGTGTTCAAGCCCTACGCCGGCGTTTCTACCGCGATCCTTGTTTTCACGAAAACCAACTCCGGCGGCACCGACAACGTGTGGTTCTACGACGTGCAGGCCGACGGTTGGAGCCTCGACGACAAGCGCACGCCGCTGCTATCCGCCGACAAGCTGGGCGGCACGCCGACGACGGCACTTACCGAAGATGAGCACACCAAAAACAATCTCCCCGACCTGCTCGCGCGCTGGACCGAACGCACATGCCGCGAACTTGAGCGCCCGCGCACCGCACAAAGTTTCTGCGTGCCCAAGGCCGACATCGCTGCACAGGGCTACGACCTCTCGCTCAACCGCTACAAGGAAATTGAATACGAAGTCGTCAACTACGACCCGCCGAAGAAAATCCTCGCTGACCTCGCGAAGCTGGAGCAGGAAATCCAACAAGGGATGAAGGAGTTGGAGAGGATGCTGGGATGAGCGGCTGGGCGACAGTCTCCCTCGGAGAGATCTTCGACATTGCGCGCGGTGGGTCACCCAGGCCTATCGATGCATACGTTACCGATGACCCCAAAGGCATCAATTGGGTGATGATCGGTGACGCCAAAGAAGGATCGAAGTACATCACGAGCACGAAGAGGCGCATTCGATCTGAAGGCGCGCAACGTTCACGTCGGGTGAAGCCCGGGGATTTTCTGCTCACCAATTCAATGAGCTTTGGGAAGCCGTACATCATGCAGACTGACGGCTGCATACATGACGGCTGGCTTGCACTATCGCCGCGTAACGGCAACGTCGATCCTGACTTCTTCTATCACCTTCTCGGTTCGAAGTCGTTGTACTCGGAGTTCGAGCGTCGGGCGTCGGGTGCGACGGTCAAGAATTTGAACATTGATCTTGTGCGGGGGGTAACAGTTCCGCTCCCGCCGCTCCCAGAGCAGCGCCGCATCGCGGACATCTTGGACAAGGCCGATGCGCTGCGCGCCAAGCGCCGTGCCGCCCTCAAGAAACTCGACGAACTCACCCAATCCATCTTTCTCGACATGTTCGGCGATCCCGCCACCAACCCGAAGGGCTGGCCGGTAAAGGCGCTGGGTGACCTGGCATCGAAGTTCTCTGATGGGCCGTTCGGATCGAATCTCAAGTCCGAGCACTACACTGACAGTGGTGTTCGTGTCGTTCGCCTCCAGAATATCGGCATTGGCGAATTCATTGATGACGATGCAGCCTATATTTCAGACGATCACTTTGCCACGCTCAAGAAACACGAATGCAGACCCGGGGACGTGCTTGTGGGCACACTGGGTGACCCGAACCTTCGCGCGTGCATTCAGCCGACGTGGCTGACCGTGGCGTTGAACAAAGCGGACTGTGTTCAAATTCGACCAGATACGCACGTTGCGAACGCAGTGTTCATCTGCGGGCTGCTGAACCAACCGTCGACCGAACGCATGGCACAAAACTTGATGCTGGGACAAACCCGGGTACGCGTCAGTATGGGCCGATTACGGGGGCTGCTCGTTCCGGTACCACCCGTCAAACTACAACGCGAGTTCGAATCGCGAATCGCTGCAGTTGAGAAATTGCGGGCGGAGCAACATTCAGCTCGAACATACGTTGCGGCGCTTTTCGCCGCCCTGCAACACGGCGCCTTTACGGGTGAACTTGCTTTGACGTGAGGAATTCTGGCGACAACATCAGGGGGCATCATGGAAAAAAAGCTGAAGCATCTGGAATTCATCCAGCAAGCCATCAACCGGATGGCTTCCAATCTCTTCCTGCTCAAAGGCTGGACGGTGACGTTGATCGCCGCCCTGTTTGCGCTCGCGGCGACGAAGGAGAACAACGCCTATTTCGTGCTCGCCTACTTCCCCGCGGTCATGTTCTGGCTGTTGGACGGCTACTTCCTTTCACAGGAGCGACGGTTTCGTTCGTTGTACTACCACGTAGCGAAGCTATCCGAAGCCGACGTCGACTTTTCCATGGATACGCAGCCGTTCAAAGACATGCCGCCGAGGAACAAATGGTCGCATGCTTTGTTCTCTCCAACCTTGCTCATCTATTACGTCATCCTGCTTGCCGCGGTGACGGTGGTTTGGATCATGGTCAGACACTAGGGAGTGAACATGACGAGAGAACCGGTGTTCTACAGCTTCCACTATGCCAACGATGTATTTCGGGTTCAGCAAATCCGCCAAATGGGCGTCGTTGCAGGTGATGAGCCCGTCTCTCCTAACAGCTGGGAGCAGATCAAGCGCCAAGGCGACGCCTCGGTAAAGCGCTGGATCGACGACAACATGAAGTACAAACGGTGCGTAGTCGTCTTAGTCGGCAGTGAAACAGCGACCAGGCCATGGGTGCGTTACGAGATCGAGAAGGCTTACAACTCCGGAAAAGGGCTGTTTGGCATTTACATCCATAACCTCAATTGCCCACGTGCCGGGCGATGCTTCCGAGGTGCCAATCCTTTTGACTCGTTCACTATCAACTACGGCCAGCAGCCACTCTCCGCTGTTATCCCTTGTCACGACCCCGGGTACGACGCGTACGCTGGAATTTCCAACAACTTGGCCATTTGGGTTGCCGGTGCGATCGGCGCTGCCAAGTACCGTTGAATCTTTCTTCACGGGGTCGCGTACCCATAGAGATGAGTGATTGAATCAATTCGCTTTCCTCCAGCACGAATGGCCGATGGTCTTCGGCGCGGCGTCGAAGGCGGAAGGTGCGGTGCGTGTAGATCCACGTACGGCGTGTTTCTACGCACGCCGCGCGCTGGAACTAGCGGTTGACTGGACGTACAAGCATGATCCAGCGCTGCGGTTGCCATATCAAGACAATCTAGCCGCGCTGATCCACGAGCCTTCTTTCAAGCAGACCGCCGGTGAAGCAGTCTTCAACAAGGCGCGGGTGATCGTGACGCTCGGCAATCGCGCGGTGCACAGCCATCGTCCGGTGCCGGAGGTCGATGCCGTCGGCGCAGTGCGTGAACTGTTCCATGTCTGCTATTGGCTGGCACGTACCTATGGACGCATCGAGCGTCCCGATCCCGGACTGGCGTTCAACGCAGCAGTATTGCCGCACCCTGCGAAGGTCGCCGTGCAGACCGCCGAGCAATTGCAGGCGTTGCAACAACAATTGCACGCGAAAGACGAAAGCCTTGCGGCGCTGTTGGCCGACAAGTCTGCGCTTGACGAGGAACTGAAGCTTCTGCGCGCCGAGGTTGCCGCCGCGAAGAAAGCCGTGGCCGCACAGCCGGACGACCACGATTATTCGGAAAGCCAGACCCGCGACTATTTCATCGACCTGCTGCTGAAGGAAGCCGGCTGGCCGCTGGACCAAGAGCGTGACCGCGAATTTCCCGTCGCCGGCATGCCCAACGGCACCGGCGAAGGCTTCGTCGATTACGTGTTGTGGGGTAACGACGGCAGGCCGCTGGGATTGGTCGAAGCCAAGCGCACGCGTCGCGATGCGCGCGTGGGCCAGCACCAGGCCAAGCTGTACGCCGATTGCCTGGAAACGCAGTTCGGCCAGCGGCCGGTGATTTTCTATTCCAACGGCTACGAGCACTGGATCTGGGACGACACGCGCTGTCCGCCGCGGCGGGTGCAGGGTTTCTATAAGAAGGATGAGCTGGAGCTGCTGATCCAGCGGCGCACGACGCGCCGATCGCCTGGCGAGACGAAGATCAACCCGGACATCGCCGAGCGCTACTACCAGACGCGAGCGATCCGCCGGATCGCCGAGTCGTTCGAACGCGACCACGACCGTAAGGCGCTGCTGGTGATGGCGACCGGCGCCGGCAAGACACGCACGGTGATCGCGCTGTGCGAGCTGCTGATGCGCTGCAACTGGGTAAAGCGCGTGTTGTTCCTCGCCGACCGCGTGGCGCTGGTGAACCAGGCTGTCAACGCGTTCAAGCACCACTTGCCCGACGCCTCGCCGGTGAACCTCATCACCGAGAAGCACGTCGAGGGGCGCGTTTTCGTTTCGACCTACCCAACCATGATGGGCCTGATCGACGAAGCGGCCGACGGTCAGCGGCGCTTCGGCGTGGGCCACTTCGATCTCATTGTCATAGACGAAGCGCACCGCTCGGTGTTCCAGAAATACGGCGCCATTCTCGACTATTTCGATTCGCTGCTGGTGGGCCTGACCGCGACACCGAAGGACGAGGTGGACCGCAACACCTATCGGCTGTTCGACCTTGAAGATAGTGTGCCGACGGATTCGTATTCGCTGGAAGACGCGGTTCGCGACGGCTTCCTGGTGCCGCCGAAAGCGGTCTCGGTGCCGCTGAAGTTCCAACGCGAGGGCATCAAGTACGCCGAGCTGTCTGAAGAGGACAAGGACCAGTGGGACGCGCTGGAGTGGGACGACGACGGCAATGTCCCCGATCGCGTGGAATCGGCCGCGGTCAACAAATGGCTGTTCAACAAGGACACCGTGGACAAGGTGCTGGAGCACCTGATGACGCGCGGCGTCACCGTGGCGGGAGGCGATCGGCTGGGGAAGACCATCATCTTCGCCAAGAACCAGCAACACGCCGACTTCATCGCCGAGCGCTTCAACGCCAACTACCCACACTACAAGGGTGAATTTGCGAGAGTGATCACCTTCAAGACCGAGTACGCGCAGAACCTGATCGACGCGTTTTCGACCAAGGACAAGGCGCCGCATATCGCGATTTCGGTGGACATGCTGGACACCGGCATCGATGTGCCCGAGGTCGCGAACCTGGTGTTCTTCAAGCTGGTGCGCTCGAAGACCAAGTTCTGGCAGATGCTGGGGCGCGGCACACGGCTTTGCCCCGATCTGTTCGGACCGGGCAAGGACAAGGCGTTTTTCTACGTCTTCGACTATTGCCAGAACCTCGAATATTTCAGCCAGGACATTCCCGGCGCCGAAGGCGCGGCCGTGGCGTCTCTGGCCAAACAGCTGTTCGATGCGCGGCTGGAGCTGATCGCGGCGCTGGACCGTGGCTCGAAGGATGATCTCGCGCACACGCTGAAGGAGGCGATGGCGGACTACTCGGGGCCGAAGACCGCGGCGGAAGTGCGACAAACCGTTGCCGAACACCTGCAGCGGGAGGTCGCGGCGATGAACCTCGACAACTTCGTGGTCCGCTCGCATCGGCGGCTGGTCGAGAAATACGCGAAGCAGGAGGCGTGGCAATCTCTCGCCGGCGACGCGATGGCCGAGCTCTCACATCAGGTTGCGGGATTGCCGACCGAGCTTGACCCGGAAAATGAAGAGGCCAAACGCTTCGACCTGCTTTCTTTGAATCTCCAACTCGCACTGCTGCGCTCCGAACCCGGCTTCCAGCGGATGCGCGATCGGGTCAAAGAAATAGCGGCCATGCTGGAAGAAAAGGAAGCGATTCCGCTGGTGCGCGAGCAAATGCCACTGATCCAGGCGCTTGGGACCGAGGAGTGGTGGCAAGACGTCACCATTCCGATGCTGGAAGTGATGCGCAGGCGCCTGCGCGGCTTGGTGCAATTCATGGACAAGCACCAGCGCAAGATCGTTTACACAGACTTCGAAGACGAGCGCGGCGATGACAAGCACATCACGCTGCAGGGCTTCGCGGTCGGAACCGACCAGGCCAGGTTCCTCGCCAAGGCGCGAGCATTTTTGGGTCAGCATCTCGATCACGGGGCCGTAAAAAAGCTTCGCACCAATCTGCCGCTGACGACATCCGATTTACGCGATTTGGAACAGCTGCTCGTCGCTGGTGGCGTAGGCGACGAGGATGAAATCCGGCGTGCTGCCATGGACGCACAAGGGCTGGGGTTATTGGTCCGATTCTTGGTTGGCATGGATCGTGCGGCAGCCAAGGAGGCGCTTGGCAATTTCGCCGTTGGCAAGACGCTCACCGCAAACCAGCTCGAGTTCGTGAACCTGATCATTGATCATCTTGCCGAGCACGGCATCGTGGAACCAGCGACCCTCTATGAGTCACCGTTCACGGACGTTACGCCTCATGGGCCAGATGGCTTATTTGTGCCATCTGAAATGGATGCGTTGTTGCAAACGCTAGAAGCAGTAAGGGTCTCTGCCATTCCGGCGTGAAAATGGCGCGTTGCCTGATCACGGAAAGCGATAGCTACTGAAGTGTGGAGGAGGGAAGCATCTCGCGGGGCGTCGTGATGGCTTGCCGGTTACGGTTTGGAAGCATGTAGACGCGCTGGTGTTACTTGCCTTACGCGCCTACATGACCTCTCTAACACCGCACGCCACTGCTTGATGACCTTTCGCGGCTGAATCCACCACAGCATCCATGCGCGCCACATCATGAGGTCCAGACCCGCGACTGCCAAGAGCAATCCGGATTTCATCACGATGTGTCCGGGAACGAAAAAGCTGATGACAAACGCGACAACAGATTCGCCGAGCACGACCAGCGATAACGCTGCGGATACGATCGCAAGCGCGTACGAGCACCTCAACACAACGCAAGCCCCATCCATGCCGAATGCATGACTGGTAACTGCAAAGCGCAACGCATCAATCGGAACACCCGATGCGACTGCATCGCGTACAACTTGTTGTACCGGCCGTCTCGCAGGTCGCCAGAACGTAACCGCGAACTCCAAGTCTCGAAATTTTTCGGTTGCACGTCTAGCCGCAATTGATTGCTCACCGTATCGTTCGAGCGCCTTGGCGAGACGGCGCTCGGCGCGGTGTCGCCGATACCGCCACCACCAGGCAGCAACGAAAAACGTATCGATGCTGGCGCCGAGCTTCGGTACGAAGCCTCCAATCTGGTTCGAGATGTTCGCAGTCACTTGCCCCTGACCTGCCGAGTTTGTGGAACGTTGGGCTTATTCGGAGCAGCGGATTCACCGGTCCCGAGAGACCGACAGAGTGATTCGAACATTCTCTCGCGCTCGGACGGCGTGAGTGCAGCGAGTCGATTGGAGGGCAGGTCGTCCACGGCCCGAAATGCAGCCACCGCTGCTTCGAGCGGGACGGTGGAGCTAACGTTCTGGATGGGCCTACCCAAGACTAGGAACGCGATGTCCACGCCATTGACCGCGAGGCGAAATATGTACGCGAGATCGGGAAGGCGTACGTCCTGCTCGTACAGATGCTGAGACACACGTTTGACTCCGCCAAGTTCAGCAAATTGCACTTGACTCAAGCCAAGGCGCTTCCGTTCCTGTCGCAGTCGCATTCCGAAGCTCATACGATCTCGATCGAGTAAAAGTTTACAAAAGTAAGCACGTATGCTTAAAATAACAAGCACATGCATAGTAGCGCAAATCAGTTCACTTCAGTGCGCAGCGCTGGGGATGTGCGGCGCGAATTTGAGACGCGCGGCATGTCCATCGCTGCTTGGGCGCGCGCCCATGGATATTCATCCCAACTGGTTTATCAGGTTCTCTCGGGCAAGAAGGCCTGTTTGCGTGGGCAGTGCCATCGCATTGCTGTGCAGTTGGGGATGAAGCGTGGGCTGATCGCCTCGCTCGAGGATCTTGACGAACGCCTCGGTCCGCCCGAGCCCGATGTCAATGTCACCACAATCAATGGGAGGGCAGCGCCATGAGCTAGCGTTGCGGGGACGGAAACCAAAACTCCAGCCGATCGGCTGGAGTTTTGAGTAGGACATCTGTTGGTAGCAGCGTCCTTACCGTACCCCATCCCACCTCTGCTTGCAACTGCGAGTGTCTTCGCGGAGGGGGCTTTGTGCGCCTATCCGTGTGAGACGGGTCATCCGTTTGTCAGCCCGTTCCGGGCTGCGGGAGGGCGTGCAATGGCATTCGGTGCGAAGGAGCTCGAAGAGTATCTAGTTACGCACGGCATCTCGGGTAAGCCAGCTGATTACATCCGCGGTTCTGCGGCGGGTTTGTCACGCGACCTGCTCCCGACTGGGCGCCATGCGTCGTGTGTGGTCGAAATGCAATCCACGAAAATGGGCGTCACGGTCAATACGGAGAGCAGGACCGCCGAGTTCGTGTACGCGCTGCAACTTGAGTTTGACGACTCAATTGTTGCGTACTTCGAGCAACCGCCGATGGTTGATGTCAGTCGCCACACGAAACGTGGATATCGGCGCACCACTACCTACCACCCTGACTTTCTTTTGCTGCGGGTGGATGGACCCCAAGTAGTCCAGGTAAAACCACTGGCCAAACTCGAGGAGTTGATTCAGACCAACAAGGACTGGACGAAATTGCCGGATGGAACCTTTCAGGATCTGCCGGCGCAGGAGGCGCTCGCAACCCGAGGGCTTGTACACGTTGTTGCTGCGATAGACGACTCGGACAAACAGCGCGCGGCGAATATCGCGCTGATGCGGCGCTCGCTCGCCGGGCCGAGCGTGGACACCGGGTTGTCGAATCGGGCAGCAAAGTATCTGGAAGAGCACAGTTTGCTACCGCTGGCCGAACTCGCAAGCGAACTTGGCCAGCAGGACTACACCCCATTCATTCGCCTGATTGCTGAATACCGTCTGTTTACCGACCTCGGCCGGTATTCATTGGCTCATCCGGATACATGCCTGGTGGCGCGCGACCGGACGATGTTGGATCAAAGCTATGTGATGGCTTGGCACGAGCTCAAGCGGGACCAAGGAAATCTGCGCGGTGCCGGAGCCCAGTACGACTTGCCACTGGAGCGGCACCTTTCCAAGGGACGAGCAGCGCTCGAAGCACTGGCAGCGGGGCGTAATGATCGAACCACACGTCGATGGCGCGCAAAAATTCGCGCGGGCGAAGCACAGGGCGTCTGCCCGCTTGTTGCCCTCTCCCGCGATTTTATGAAACGTGGAAACCGGAACCCGAAGCGGCCGGAACAAGTTGCGTTCGCTACTGACTACATCAAAGCCAAGTGGGCTTCCGATGCAAACCCGTCGCCGCGTGCACTGTATCGACGGTTCAAGTCTGCCGCCGAGGAGGAACTGTCGGACTCCAAACCACTGAGTGACAGCTCATTCTACAAACTGCTTGACAGGCTGAAAGATTCGCTCGCCCGGGACCGAGGCGGCAATCGCATGGGCAACGCTGCGCAAATGCCCACGGCAGTCGCGGATCGTGCGCTGCGCGCGCAGCGTCCCTTTGAGCTTGCAACGTGTGACCACTATCTGTGTGATCAGTATTGCATCATCCAGTCAGCCAACGGGTTCGAGTATGCGATGCGCCCGTGGCTGACCGTACTCCGCGATGTTGCAACAGATGAGGTTCTTGCATTCTGGCTCCGCTTGGGTGCGCCGAGTAAGAGAAGCGTATCGCTGGTCCTTCGGCAATGTGTGCGCACGCATGGAAGGCTGCCCGAAACGATCATTGTCGACAACGGATCGGAGTTTAGGTCCGTGTATTTGTCCGCGCTCGCAGCCCATTGCGGGTTCAACCTCATGTTCCGGCCGGTTGGTCATCCGCGGTACGGGTCAGAAGCCGAACGCTTCTTCGGTCAGTACAAGGAGCTGTGGCTTTCGGCACGATCCGGCAATCTTGTGAGTCTGAAAGAAGTACGGGCTGTATCTGCGTCGCATAGGCCGGAGAAGCTTGCGACCATGAGTTTGTTGGACATTTGGCAGGATCTCCTTGAGTTCAACAACTGGATGTCGCATCGCGTGACGGGGGCTGAATTGAGTTGCCCCGCCACGCGCATGCGAAATGGTATGGCTGCGTTTTCGTGTTCCGGGATTCCGACCGCCTACGACGACAACTTCGTCATTGCATCGGCTGTTGATGTCGGTGAGTACAAGCTCGATCGCCACCGGGGGCTGCATATTGGCCCACTTCACTACTGGACACCCGAGCTTGCGTCCGAAACAAAGCCGCGCCTCGAGGTGCGGGATGATCCTCAGGACCCATATCGCGTCTACGCGCTTACGCACGACGTTTGGACGACTTGCCTTGCGTCGCCGGCGCCGTCTTACTCGAAGCTCACTCCTTTGCAGCAAATCGTTGAAGGTGTTCTTCAACTCGATCGTTCCGAGTTCAACAAGGCCGTATGCGATGACGCTGATCGCCTGCTTGTGCAAGCCATTGAGCGTCGAGAGGCCGCGCAGCCCATGCCGCTCCAAGCGCCTCAATGTGTCGAGGGACCACCGGCTGAGACCGACTTCTTCGACGCTACCGATTCAGGCGCACTACCTGAGCTCGTGGAGGCCACATGGTGATGCACCAGGAGTGGGCCCTTACGGCGCTTGAGCTGCTCGAGAACAAGAAAGTTCTGCATCCGAATTATGAGCAGTGCCGGAAACGCTTGGCTGCCGCGTGTACGTCAATCCTGAGAGGCGAGCTGGTCGTGCTGATCGGGCCTTCGCGTGTCGGAAAGTCGCGCAGCGTGCAAGACGCGTTGGGCGTACGGCTGCCGATCGAACCTGACGAACATGAGCACATGCGCGTGGTCATGGTTGAGGCCGGCAACGATAGCAAAGGTGGGGAATTTTCGACGAAAGCATTCATGGCCGAGTGCCTGAAGGCGATCCGGCACCCGATTTTTGGGGTCGCCGACGAAGACGACCCATGGGAAGAACGCTTGCAGGCCAGAATTTTCAGGACGCCGGAAGGTACGCTTCGCGCAGCTTTTCGAAAAGCATTGGAGTTGCGCCACACCGAGTATTTTGTGATTGATGAGGGGCACCATGTGCGGTATGCCCCCGGGGGAGATGTGGCCGCGGCGCGAATCCTCGATTCATACAAGGTGTTGGCCAGCAGATCCAACATCAAACTCGTGTTGGCGGGCTCGTATCAGCTCCTCGATCTGCTCGCGTTAGCTCCGCATCTTCTTGGTCGCCAGTTTCCCATTGAATTTCCGCGGTACCACGCCGAGTCGCGTGCAGACGTACTCGCTTGGCAGCGGATACTGAAGAGCTTTTCAAAATGCATCGTCTTCGGCGCCGGTGAATCGCTCTGCGACTGGAATCGCTATTTGTTTGAGGGTTCGCAGGGATGTGTGGGCCAGTTGTTGCGCTGGCTACGCGCAACCTTGGCGATACAAATGAGCGAGGGAGCTCCCTGTCTGACACGGCAGTCTCTGGAAGGTGCACGAACACCCGCATATCAGGAGCTAGCGATCCTTGCTGAGATTGTGGCTGGAGAACAGCACTTGCTTCGTGTAGCGAACGCCGTCGCGGGAGGACATCAGCATAGCGCTGCGTCGACGGGCGGTGCGACTAAACCCGCCCATGAAAAAAAATCCAAAAACCGCAAGCGCAAACCCTTCCAGCGCAAATCACGGCGCAACAAGGTGGGAGGACGTGTTTAGTGCCGCGGTTGCTCCCCCTGCCGCTGGCAGCCGCACACACGCGTGACGTGGAAGCTTTTCCCTCTTACCTTTGCAGGCTTGCTATGGCGCACGGGCTAACGCCCGGGCAACTGATTAAACATGCGGCACGCGGAGATGCGCGTGAGACGACATTTCTTGCGGCACTTCGCGGACCGTGGCTTGCCACCTTGGTGCGTCCAAATGAAACCACGGCCGCCGTCATAGAACTCATCGCACGGAGCGGAGCGGAAAGCATTTTTGTATTGCAGCGGTCCAACTTTGGCTTCCTGCATCCTGCGGTCGCTCGTACACCGCGCGGGTTCTCCTCAGCGTTCCGTTGGTGCCCCGCTTGTTTGCGAGAGCAGCTCTTGGATTGGGGTCACTCCTACCTGAAGTTAAGCTGGTTCGTGGAGCAGGTTCGAGCCTGTCACGAACACCATCTCGCATTGCGTTCGGCGTGTCCACATTGCGGACACGTGCCTAAATTCCCGCGAGGATGGGCAACGTTCGAAATTTGCGAGTTCTGTGATGGCCGGTTGGACAAGGTCTTGTCAAGTGACGTCCTGATGAGCGACCCCGACGATACCGCGCCGGATCTGATTGCCTTGGTTGACGAAATCGCGACGGCGAGTGATCCGTTTCCTGCTGGTGCGGCCAACAATTGTGTAGCTGAAATGCTGGATCGCGCTTGGCGGAGTGAGCGTGAGGGAGATCTCTGGAACAAGTTGCCACGAGATGAGTGCCTGCGCTACGCCTGTGATGATGAGCCGATCAGTCTTGCCGTCGCACGTCGGCTTGCATACAGGCTTGAAATGCCAATTGCCGAACTACTGCGTGGTGGCGCGAACGCGCGCCTGTCATTCAATTTTGCCGCGTCGTGTCCGCTCCCGAAGTCAATGTGCTCAGCCCACAGAGCTGGATTGATCAATTCGGCTGCATTGGTTCGACAATTGCGTGTATACCTCGAGGACGATGGCACCCCACCTTCGTTGCGTGAGATTGCACGGCGCATTGGTGTGTCGGTTGGCGCGTTGCGACATCATGCGCCAGCAATCGTGAAACGTCTCGCTGACTCCCGTAGGAGCCATCTTCAGACCACTCGACGCGCGAAGAAGCAGGCGGCACAGGTTGCGGTTCGGAACAGCGTCCGCCACTGGTCGAAACTGCACCCAAGCCCGATAGCGAGAAAGTCGCTGCTGAAGTCGCTGATGAAGGAAACGGGATTGCCGAAGGAGCTTCTCCGCAAAACGATTCGCCAAGAGCTGAAAGACCAAGTTGCATAGTCAAATCTCGTGCGACGGATCAGGTCCGCCCGAGAACTTGAGCAACTGCAGACCGCCGTATTTATGTTGACCATCAACGCTGAGGCAACAGATTTTCCACAGGCAACTGTCGGCAAAGGCGGACGTTTAGTTTCTCTTGAGAGTCGGCCGTATCATTTGGCTATTGACCCGACGCCACAAAAGGCGTTGCCTGATTGCATTCTTTGCACAGGAATCACTACGTCAGTTGAAAACATTCGAGCCATTTTTCATCCGCACTTGCGAGGGACCGTCCGGAATGCGGCCACGCGTCCACGGCTACGAGCCGAAACCTGGCCAGCCCTATGTACCCTTCGAGGTCCATGATCCGTTCGGACTTCGCAATGCGATCGTCCCGGTATTTTGCCAGCAAGTTGATGGGCGGATGTATGGCGTCGGGACCGCGTTCCACGTCGATGGCTTCGGCAACTTCCTGACCGCCTACCATGTGATCGACTTCGTCGAAACGCATCTTGCCGGTCGCCCGATCCTGTTCCTGAGTATGCATGCGGTCGTGTTCGGAACGGTCAACATTCCACCCGACTGTTTTGTGCCCGTGGACGAGGTGATCGCCTCGATGATGGAGGCCGACGATCCGATGGCAGCGCTGCGTGGCCAAGCCTTACGGCGACCGGCCATCGACGTGGCCTTGCTGAAGGCCGAGTCGATAGGTCCTGGTGCAAGGCCCCCACAGACGTTGCCGCTACGGACAAGCGGCTGGGCGCCGAGAATAGGCGAGATCGTGCTTGCGGTCGGCTTCCCGAAGTTGGATCTCTCGGAAGTGGATCTTGCCAAGCAATCAGCCCTGCTCGACGAAGGCATGTATGGCGCCTATGGCCGGATCGTCGCGATCCACGAGAAAGGGGTTAGTCGCTCGAACCCGACTCCTGTGTTCGAGGTGGAGAGCGACTGGCCTGGAGGTATGAGCGGGGGACCCGTGTTCAACCGCAACGGCGAGGTCGTTGGCATGGTGAGCCGGTCGCTACGCGCCGAATCAGAGCATGTGGGCACCGGGTACGCGGTGCATTTCGGCTTGGCCCGCGACATCGAGCAACTGACACAAAATGTGGACCCCCTCAATCCAGGTTGGCGCAAGTGCTGGGGCGTGTTCGCCTCGCCGACGCCCGAACCAATCGAAATGCGCGCCACGAAGGAACAAGCCGAAGCCGTTGCATCGAGACTCGATGGACCGGCTGATGTCCGACCAATCGCCCATCGGATCGGTACGACTGATTACGTGGACCTGAGCGTCTGAACAACACGATGCGGTCGGCCACGCTCGATTAGAACGACACCTTGGGCGAGGATGCGTTCTTCAGACGGAAGACCTGCAGGACGTCCAACTGGTCGACACCGGACAGCCCGAGACCGCCTTCGACCCTCCCCAAGCAGAACAGCGTTTTCCCGGGGCCGATCTCGCAACCGAACCGCCACAGTTCTGGCAGACTGCCCTGTGCTGCCATTGGCAACGTTGCGAACACCGAGACAAGCCCCGGCATCGCGCCGTCCTGGTAGCGGGCATCCTCGAGCTCGATCCGGGTCGCCCCGCCAGGATTGATCTGCGTATCTTCATTGCCCGCCGGTGCTCGCGCATCCGAGTAAACGACACTCAAGCCGGACGAGAAAGGCGCAAACAGCAGGGCCCGGAAGCCCTCGTAGGTGACGACGCCAATCCCTCCTTGGCGCACGCCGATGAGGTGATAGGCGATGGCGCGCCAGATCCGGATCAACTGCGCGTATGCAAGGGCAAGTAACTCCGGATCCGGAAGAGTTGGCGTAGCCATGCCGTCCTCTGGCTTGGCGTGGAACAGGTAGCAGCGCATGCGCTCATACTGATCGGCCAGCATGTAGTCGGCCAGGTCGCGGCCGTCGGGAAGCAGTGGCCGTACGTTGATTCTGGCGGCGACCTCGACGAGCACGCGGCGCAGCCACTTGCGCTCGCCATCGCCCGCTCTCTTCGCGCTGATCGTTGACAGCAACGACTCAAGGCCCAGCCACAGGTTCCGGTAGGCCTCGTAAAGATCGGTGCTCGCCTGCGATAGCCGATAGAAACGCAACGCCGGCGTCCATACTGCGGGCGGCTCCGACGGTGTCGGCTTCGGATTTCCTTCGTGATCGTAGACCGTAGCCGCCACCGAGAGTCCCATTTCGAAGTCGCTGGTGGCCATGATCTCCACGATGCGGCGGTTGTCCTTTGTATAGAGCAGGACATGGCCGGTTCCGACGCCGTCCAGTTCCGAAACTGTGAATCGCTCGTAGGACAGGAAGTCGAGATAACGCTGGATGCTTTCTGTTCCTGCTGCGATCGCTTCCCGCCTGTTGAGCGACTGCGGTGATCGCGCCACGATGGTGGATTTGCCCGCGACGCTCTCGACGATCCAGCCGTCGATCTTGTCGGAACGGCTCACTTGGCATGGCGCGCGAAGACGATACGCGACGGCTGCGCCGTGATCGGCATAATCTTCCAAGTCAGAGCGCCCGCCCAGTAGGAATCCATCTATCGTGGCCATCACGCCCCCTGTATTCAGCGAAAATCCCTGCTCCAGACATTCGGAACCGCTCGGAGTTTAATGACCGCTTCGGGTCGCATGTCGTCCGTTGCAGCACTCACGTGCGCGGCGCTTTACCACACGGACGCTGACCGACCAAAGGCGGTCAAAAAATCCTTAAGCGTTTGGGCTATCCAACGCTTTGCGAGCCGCTTCCACATGAAGTCCCGATCGAAATCGGTGCCGATTGCCGCTCATGCGCTGGCTCAATAGATAATGACAGTGTGGCACTAACGTTCATGTGGTGCGGGAGCCGATTTAACTGCGCCGTCGAACCAGTTGTTGAGGATTGCCAATGAGGCGTCAGATAGCTCTTGGGTGAAGAGCAGCGCCAAGCGTGTTGTCGGGCGAGAGCAGCACACATAGAACAGATTACGGTTCCTCTCGAATGCATCTTGCTTGCCGGCCGGGACTCCCTCGGCCTCCCATTGCAGGAACTGGTCGAAGTTGTACTTGTTCCAGCCGCGCCCGAGAACGACCACGACATTCTCGAACTCGTCGCCCTTCACGCTGTGCTTGGTTGCGAACGGTGTGTGGCCGTCGATGAACCTGTCCAGGGCGATGACTTCCTTGTAGGGAACATCCCGCAACTGTTGGAGCTGCTGGACCCGGCGTGGCGGCTCTTCCCCTTCCTCGCCATGCCATTCCGCGGCTTCGCCAAGTGCACTGAGCACAGCGTCTGGCAATTGCGGATGCGCATGATCGGTTATGTAGTCCAATACTTGGCCTATGGTCCCGTCGAGCCTGATCTTGGCGAGGCCCTCCATCGAGGAGAACCATGCGACCTTGTCTGCACGCGAAGAGACGGCAGGCGTCGAGTTGCCTAGCAACGAGAGCATTTCTCCGAACCGCTTGTGATGGAAGGCCGTGCAAGCGGGTTCGAGCGCGTCGCAAAAGAACGCTATAAGCGGATCTTCCTTTTTGATGTACTGATCCGTATAGGAAAAAATCTTGGTGATCGAAGCGTAGCCCTGCTCCGAAGCCAGGACGTTGTGGGTGAGCATGAGCACCTTGGTTCGCTGAGGAGCTAGGTCCCAGCCGTCCGATTGCAGCTTTTTGATGAGCGTCGCCAAATAGGCATGGGCGACCTCGGTGGGGAGATCGCCTTTCCAGTGGCCGCCTCTCCCGCCGGATTGGCGTTCGCCTTGCCAGGCATTGGTGTGAAACGCGATCGCCGAGCCAACGAAACCCTCGTCCTTCACCGCTTGTGGCAACTCTGGCCTCATCCTGTTCAGGACATCGACTATTCTGGTCGCTGAGCGGAAGTTCGCTTTCTTGCCGATCTCCGTCAGTGCTTCATGGGCGACGTGGCCGCATGTCTTGTCGTAAATGCGCTGCCAGTGGTCGCCGAAGAGGCCAATCATCGGGCCGGTAGCGCGTCCGAACAGATGCTCGCTCATGCCGGTCATCACCGCGACGTTCGTATCCTGGTACTCGTCTATCAATATGAATGGATATTGTTGCGCAAGAAGCATCTGGAACTTCGCGTTCGGGAACAGCGAGACCATCAATCCCAGTACGTCATCGTGGTCCAGGGTGACGGTGTCAGCGGTGACGCGGCGGTGGCCGAGTTCGTATTCGACGATCCGACTACCGATTCCGTCAACCTCGGCCAGCTTCTCTTCCCATTCCGGCATCGCTGCGATCAGTGACCGCAGCGTCGGCTGGAATTTCCTGACCAGCGACCAGCAGAACGCATGGATGGTGTCGACGAAGACCACCGGGTTGCTGTCGATACGGCTGTTGATGACGGCCGTGGCCGCATTGGTGTAGGTGATGCAGGCGATGCGCTGGTGGTTCCTGCGCAGCTTGGGACCCTCGCGATCGATGAGGTGCTTGAGTGCTTCCACCAGCGAATAGGTTTTGCCCGCACCGGCGCCAGCTTCGAGCAGAAAATTGCGATGGTCCTGCAAACGTTGTGCGACAAGCGCTTCCGCTTCCCGCGCGGCGATAAGTGCAGGGCTGGTTTCGGGTACGGCACTCATGCGACCGCCCCCACATCGTCAGGCGGCGTGGGCACAGGGAGCAGATCACCTTCGGCGAGCCATGCCAACCCGCACCGGATGTAGCGCGGGATGTTCCATTCGCTCTCCGACAGGGCGTACCTGAGTGCAAATGCGGATTTCTTCTCCTCTTTCGCTTTTTCCCACGCCTGGGTTTCCTTCTCCTGCTCGCTAGGTCCTGGCAACAGGAAAAGCTCAGGGTTTGCCAGCATGAACGCGTCTTCGAAGCTCCGTCCGCAAGGGCCGACCTCGGCTTCGGGACACTGATACGCGAGCCGCAGCCGGCCATTGGTCCTGGCTGCATCATCGGCCGCCAGCAGTTCAGCCGGGGTGATGTCATTGTTGCCATACCAAGACTTCAGGCAAGCGTTGCTGGTCTTCTGTCCTTGCGACACTTGGCAGGCGACGAGCCTCCCGGCGCCGTTGGCCTTCACGCTGTCGAGGTCGGTAATGACTAAGGTCCGAAGCTCAAGGAAGCTGACCAGGTCGAAGAAGATGTGCGCGTAAGCGCCGCCGACCTCGACGACGGAGAGATACCGGCTGCTGAGCTTTTTCCCATCCGCAAGGTCACTGTCCAGCATTCGGATGATCCTTGGGAGCAATAGCCTTTCCGTTGTGCCCTCGACAAGGATTGCCTTGTCCGCGAAGAAAAGATCGCACCGGGTAAGGGTCATGTACTGATGCAGGAAACTGCGGTCTGGTTCAGACTTTCCAGCAAGCCCCTTCCTGAGATCCTTGACCATGCTGCTGATGGCGCCGCTATTGTCCGCGGAAGCTAGGAAGTATCGGATCGTCTCGAAGTGAGCCTCATTGGCGACATGTGACGAGTGGGTCGAAACGACGAACTGCACGGGCCACGATTCGCCGGTTTCTTCGCTGAACGCCGATGCGATGTCCGCGATCTTGCGGATGAAAACTTCCTGCATTTGCGGATGCAGATGAACCTCGGGTTCCTCAATGAAAACGAGGTGCACCGAGGGTCTGGGCTCCATCGCAAGATAGAGCTTAAAGAACTGCCGGAGCTGCAGGAGGATTAGAATGATATTGCGCGTTCCCAAGCCGTTATAAGCCTCGGGAAGATGAATGCCATCGGATCCGGTATACCGAACTTTCGTATGGTTGGTTAGGAGCTTGGCGACGTCGAGAGTCGTTTCGGTCAGGAGCTTAGAATCATTGAGGCCCGGATAGCCGAATTGCGACAGGGCAGGAAGCAGTTGGTTGAGCTTTTCATTGAAGTCGTCGCCGATCTTGTCTTGGATGGACTTAACCGCAACCTCAAGTTCCTCGGCGATGGCATGGCTGTCTGTGTCGTCAGTGTTGCTCTTGGCCGTCGAGAACAGGTTCTCGAGGACCTTGCCGATAACCACTCGCTCCTTCTGGCTCGCATCATCCAGCCCCCGCTGTGCGCTGATGAAGCCGCCCAAGCATAGTTTCCTCAGCGTCGACCGGTCGATGACCTTCTCGTTGGTCTCATCGTTCGGATCGACGGCGACGAATTCGGCTTCGTACAGCGCCGGAATCCGGTCGCGGAGGAGGCGAAAGAAGTCTGGTCTAGCGTCCGCATCCGTCTCCGCAAAGTCGCCAATCAGTTCGGACAGCATCCCGTCCTTGAGTGTGTACCGGACGACGGCCAAGGCTTCCGTGCATTCGGGATCGAGGTCGACAACCAGCTCGCTGAGCAGACCGAGGTGCTCGTCCGTTTCATACGAAAAACGAAGCCGGACCTCTATTGCAGGCAAGATCTTCCTTATCTCGGTCTCATCCTCGCCCTTGGATTCTCGGAGATGGGAATCCCAGAACTGATCGTGGCAGCAGAACGAGAAGTCCTCCAAGGAAAAAAAGGGAGAAGCATCAGACAGAAGACGCTTCATCACTTCCGTCAAGGATGTCTTGCCGCTGTTATTGCGCCCGACGATGACGGTGGTTCGGTTCTCCAGAAGCAACTGGACGTCGTGCAGCAACCTGAAATTCTTGACTTCGATTTGCTTGAGATACATATCCAGCCCCCGAATCGCGCAATCAAATGCGTCAACGGCAGTCTGCCCAGACTTGACGTTTCAGCCAAGTCTTTTAGCAGATGGCGCTAGAAACCGAATCTTGCGTCAAGAATGACCACTTCGGGTCGCACGGCGCCAGTCGCTGACAGCCCGAAGCGGACGCATCCGACTGCGTTGGCGCCAAGTCCTAAGACTCAGGCACTGGATGCCCTTCAGGCTCTTGCCAAAGAAGGCACATGCTCTGCCCCGGATGCGGTCGAACTCAGCCGGCGGGTACCGTCCGCGTTGATTGCGTCAACAGCGATTCTCCGAACGCGCGCAGCTGCCGGGAGCGCATGGAGTATCAGCGGGCCTGCTAGCTCGCGGGAACGGGTTGGCCAAGTATTCACGTGCAACGTCATCGGCAAGTGCGGAATCGGCGTCGGGTCCCAGAGCACGCGTCGATGGACGAGCCGGCCGTCGACAATCCAGCGGATTTCATCGGGTTCCCATTCGATCCCATACGTATGTAACGCCTTTGAGGCGTCGAATCCAAGATCGATACTGACGGGTGTGCCACGGTAGCCGTGGTCGAACTTCGCGCCGCACGAACCCGGGTTGTAAAAGACGTTCACCAGAATCCGATCCGTGCAGTCGCCGGTGATCTCGACGTCAATCTCCTGTCGAGGTGAATCCCGGTGCAGAAAGAAGCCGGTGACCAGACCGGGCACGTCCGTGGCTTGCAGCGTTGCCTCGAAGCGACCGTGCACGTAGCGATCCCGGCTGGAGACCGCTGCCGCGCTTAGATTCCGAACACCGAGCGACGCCTGTGCAACCTGAAGTTCAACACCGCCGGCAGGGGCAGTGCTGACGTTCGCAGGCCGAAATAGCGCCAGATTCCCAGGAAACGTGTCATCTCGGAGTATCCAGCGCGACGGACTGAGCACGACCAAGTCATCCACGAAACGCGTCCACCCGATCGCCGAATGCGGCGGTGGCTCGACTGGGCCCACGTCGATTCCTCCCCAGCCGCGTTGCGCCGGTGCCACCCACGGCGAAACGTCGCGCCGAAGCCGCTTCCCAGTCGCCACTGCCGGCTTGCTGATTCCCGTGCGTCGAAGCGGGCGGTGTCCGCGGTCGGGAACGGGCGGATAGCGAGCGCTCGGCGGTGCAAGGCGGAGGTGCTCACAGAGGGGTCGCCAGTCCCCGGCGCTGTCTGCGTCAATGTGCAGCACGCCCTCCCCGGCCGCAGTGAGAAGTGCTGCGATGTCGGCGGAGCAAGGACCGGATTCGCCGCACACGATGAATCTCGCGTCCCGATACTGTTGCCTGAGTGTCGCGATGTGCGGAGTCAGCGAGGCAACATTGACGTAGGCGTTGAATATGCGGCCGCGCCGCCCGTTGAGCAGCCGGCACAGTTCCGAGTGCGGCAGGTCGTCCAGGTCACTGCAGCAGCGATAGCCCAGCATCGACAATGCCATTGCCAGTGACGTCAGGCCGGAGTCCGGCGCTCCGAACGCAAATACGGGAGTTTCAGTGGGGCGCTGGCGAAACGTGACGGGTGTCCTGCTGTTGAGGATGCCAATGCGACTTAGCGCAGGCAGGATTGAGTAGGAGTTCGTCGACTGCAGGTCGAGCCGCTGGGCGATGACGGAACGGCGCACGGCGCGCACGTCCATCTCTTGGAATTTCTGATTGATCCATAGATCGACCGGCCCGCGGCATGGTAGAAGTGCAAGAAGTCGCTGCGCACCCCGTCTGGACAGCACGTATCCGGACAGGTACCAGAGCCCACGCTCGGGACGGAAGACGTTTTGCGAGACAGCGGTTTTGGGGGCGCCATACTTAACTTCCTTGTACGACAGGTACAGCACATCAAAGGAAGGCTCGGCCTGATCGGCCGCCCATATTTCGTGCCAAGCCGTGTCGACGAGCCGCCCGAAACTCCGTTCGAACCAGACGTCGTCCTCGAGAACCAGCGCATACGTAGCGGCCGAGCTTGCGATTTTTTTCCAAACGTCGATGTGCGACTGGGCGACAGCGACCTCTGCGTCGCTCATGCGGATCGGACGGCCCAGGTCGAAATTCGCCGGAAGCGCATGCGGCTGCGGCTCGACGAACAACTGGTCGGCGAGCGTGTAGTACGGATCGATGTCCGGGCTTTCCAGCGTTCCCATGGAGACGGCCCGAGCATCGCAGGCCGGGTGCCGAATAAGCCGCTGCGATAGCGGCTGGCCCGCGGCGTCGACGATCCGATCCAACTCACGGTGCACGGCCGATAAGCGCTCGGGCTGCCGGTCCAGATTGATCACGTGGATGTCAGCGATGTGACCGCGCCCGGTGGCGATTGCCGGACTGAATGCCATTGATCGCTGTACCGGCAGAAACGCACGTGTGTGTAGAAAAAGCGAATGTAGCAACCGCTGCGCGGCGCCCAACGGCTCGAACAAATTCATTGCATATCCTGCACAGCGGCGTGGAAACATTTCCCGTTCGAAAGACGCCAGTTCCTCGCATCACGGCGGTAGCTCAGAGGCCATCGCGAGACGGCGATCGAATCCCAGTCACGCAATACCAGAACTCGATTGTCGATCGCGGATGCTGCTCCCAACTCGAAAATTGTCCTCGAGAGGTTGCCCGGCCCAGTGGTTGATTGGATTTCAGGGAACTCGTCATCCGCAGCGCCGTGTAGAAGCTGAGTCGCCCGCTCAAGTGCGCGCTTGATGACCGGATCCCCTTGACTCGCAATCAGTGGATTGTTGTTGAAGTAGAAGATCCAGCCTTCGTCGTCCGCGCCCGGCTGCAGAAATGCTGCCGGGCTCACCATCGAGTCGGATCCGATGTCGTAACAGAGGGGCTGGATTTTAAGTCGGCCCCCGTCGAACAGGCTCGAGATATCGTTCGCGATGCACACATCATCCGCGTCGACATACAGCCCACCTTCGACGAACAGGTAGCACAGTCGGAAATAATCGGCCTGCATCGCGGGGTGGTAGCAGCGCGTGAACGCGCGCGCGTGGTCCGGCTCTAACAGGTGGCTGATAAATTCCCCGGCAGCCGCCGTGTCGAATACCCGGTGGGCATAGCCGCAGGTTTCCCACCTGGACCAAGAGGAAATGCACTCCCGAACGTCTTCAGGTAGCCGCGCAGGGTCGTGCCAGAACTGCACGATGGTGTTGGGAACGCCTGGCGCGTCGTTGTCAGCGATCTGCGGTGCGCGTGATTTTTGGACAAAGCTCCTGATGAACTCCGAGCGCTGTCGATGATGCTCGGGGCTGTCGGGTTCGGATTGCATTGCTTTCCCAGTGATCAGGGCGTTTCCACTGTGCCGGCCGCTGCCGGCTGTGTCCACACGTGCTGTCGGCGCTCGCAGTGAGCCCGCCTCAGTCGACACGGAAGGTCCTCTGCACAAGCGTTGAGTTCTCTCGTGTACACCACTTCTCCGGGTAAACGGCAGTCGTTGCGGTTACCTGCTACCGGAATCGCCGCCTCGGGTCGCAAGTTGCCTGTCGAAGTGGGCCGCCATCAGTCAAGAGCCGCACATCTTCTCAACACAGAACGACCCCAATAGCTTGCGCCGTTGGCCTTGGCTCATTCGGGCAATTTGAGTCGGGTCGAATAGCGCAGTGGCCCGAACTTGCAATCCTCGGCCCACGAGGGGGTCTCTTGTGGACGCGCCAATCCAACCCCGAGCCCGGAAGGTTCGTGCCGGAACATCGCCATGTGCGCGACGTCCTCGATGGTTGGAAAGTGCCGTGCGATGATCACGGCGCTTCGTCTGACATCCACAGGCAGCCTTTTGTCCCGGGCAAGCTGGATCAGGAAGCCTCCGGCCCAGAGCAGTGCTCGGGTTCTTTCGACCGGTATGGTCATGACTAACCTCCCAGATGCTTTTTCCGGGCAGTGTCATCCCGCACCATCTCACCAGTCGAGAATTGCGACGTTGCGCAGCACCCAGCCCCGCCGGTGTCTTTCCGATGGCCGCTTCAAAGTTGTGTCGGGGAGCTTGGACGTTCGGCTGGGGCGGCCGGACGGTTTATGCTTACCAAGAGATCATAAAGTGTCCGATACGGACACTTTATGGTTCCCCGCACACCCGCACAGTCGCTTCCGCGTGAAGTGGGCCCACCAGGACTCGAACCTGGAACCAAGGGATTCGCGTAACCCGGGAATTTCTCCCCGGCGCGGACTATCTCTTCGCCCGCAGCTTTTGCTGGTGGGGCGCGGGAC
>Ga0207707_10001178_pt1 | contig 24639 bp, 17 predicted proteins | sample KBSC83BmetaG_FD_184336 | JGI IMG/M metagenome (GOLD analysis project Ga0207707, IMG submission 184336) | Corn rhizosphere microbial communities from Kellogg Biological Station, Michigan, USA - KBS C8-3B metaG (SPAdes) (version 2) | ecosystem: Host-associated > Plants > Roots > Rhizosphere ... | reverse complement strand
GTAAACGCGCACGTGTCGAAATTCAGGTACGGCATTGCTACCACCTGACGCGCTCTTTGCCCCGATCGTCCGCTTTCGCCTCGCCAAACGGCCGCTTGCCGGGGTGGCATATGACCGCAACGGGTCGACTCCGGAAGTACAGCCGGCTCACCGCCAGTGATCATTTTGAATGGTTAGGTGATCACGCGTTGTCGGTCCACTGGTCAATTCACCTCGGCACGCGAACTGGACCTGCGTCAGTACTTCCAATCCACCGTGGCCATGATCAGGCGAGCGGAACCGTAGGTGCAATCGGAGATGCTCGTGCAGCTCGCAACGTAGGTCTTGTCGAACAGATTGGTTCCGTCCAGTGCAAAGCGCCAGTGGCCGTAGTTGTAGTGGATCGCGCCATCCCAGAGCGTAACCGGCTTGCTGTAGAGCACCACCGGGTTGAATTGGGTGAGCAGACTCCCGGCGGATTTGCTTGTGTAGCGCCCCCCGATTCCGAAGCCAAGGCCAGCAAACCGTCCGCTTGCGATCGTGTAGTCGACGAAAGCAGTCAGTTTTTGCCGCGGCATGTTGGGTAACGGGTTTCCGGTGGCGAACCCGCTGGAGTCAAGCAAGACCTTCGTGGCGGCGTAGGTATAGGAGGCGTTGATGCTCAACTGATCATTGATCCGCGCCACGGATTCCAACTCGACGCCCTTGGCTTGCACCTTGCCGACCTGTTGGCCGAAGACGGGCGTCAATCCAGGCTGGACAGACACCAGGTTGTCCTGCTCGATCTTGTAAAGCGCCACGGTGGCAAATATGCGTACCCCCGGGCCCAACTGTCGTCCGTCGAACTTCACTCCAGCCTCAACCTGCTTGGCAGTGCTGGGCACGAAGGGTTTGCCGGTAACCGAGTCGGTGCCAAGTGTTGGCTGGAACGACGTGGCATAGCTGACGTAGGGCGCAAGACCGCTATCGAAGACGTAATTGACGCCCGCGCGATAAGTAAACTTGTCCTGGTTGGTGGTCGTTCCATCCTGATAATTGGTCAGGCTCGCGTCGTCGTGTCTACCTGTAAGGGTAACCATCACGTGATGGACCTTGATCTGGTCCTGCAAATACAGGCCGCCCTGTTCAATGCGCTCGTTGTTGTACGTGAAGTCGAGGGGCGGCGTCACGATCGCGGCTCCGTAGACTGGATCGAACGCATTGATCGAAGGCGCAACCGCGAAACCGAACTTGGCCAGGTTTCTCAGGTTGCGGTAGTCGTAGCCGGCCAATAGCGTCTGGCCCACATCCTTGTCACCAACTTGCAACGTGAACCGGTTGTCAGCAGCCCAGCCCCTGACTGTCTCCTGATAGGGAAAGTTGTCGCGGTAGAGCGTTTTCATGTCGGCGGCGAGCCCTCCTCCGTACACGACGTTTTGTCGCTCGCTGTAGTTGTACGACTTGACGTTTTGAACGAAGCTCAGGTGGTCGCTGAACGAATGATCAAATTCCCAGCCGATGCCGCTTTGGTGACGTCTGTAGAAGTTGTAATTGGGTTCGCCGAAGTTGGCGCTACGCGGTATGACGCCATTGGGGTTACCGAGCAACGTGCCATAGGCGGGCAGAAACCCATTCGTGTCTCCCCTGTTGTCATCGTTCTGATAGTAGGCGAGCCCTGTAAACGAGGTGTGTTCACCAATTTTCCAGGTGAACGTAGGTGCAAAGAAGACTCGCTTTCCTTTGACAAAGTGGACTTGGTCTCCTTGGTCGCGGTACAGCAACGTCACTCGCCCGTCCAGGTTTTGGGTAAGGGGACCAGCCACGGTCCCGTGCAATTCCTGGTAGCCAAAGGTGCCGTAGATTGCACCTACATCGGCGCCGAAGACGTCGTCCGCACGGCGACTGACCAAGTTATAAATTCCTCCCGGCGGCGAGCTACCGTAGAGCGCGGCTGAGGGACCTTTCAGGACGTCCGCTTCCTGGAACCCGTACAAGTCGAGCCCGATGCTGGGTATCGTGGTCGTGATGGGCGCCTGAAGGCCGTCAACGTATTCGACCGGGGTGAAGCCCCGCATCGTCAAGAAGTCGTAGCGCAGATCCGGGCCAAACTGCTCGCCGACGATCCCGGACGTGTACCGGATGGCCTGTTGGACGTCGTTGAGGTTGAGCAGGTCCAACTGGTCGCGAGTCACGACCGAAACCGACTGCGGTACCTCTACAAGCGGTACGGATGACTTGGACGCGGATATGCTGCTCGATGGCACGAAATGGGGTGCCGTAACGTAGATGGTCTCAAGTTGTTTGGGATTGCCCGCCGCGGCTTTTTTTGTCTGCGCGCCTGCTGAAGCGGTCGGCTTTTGCGATTGCTGGCTCACCTGTTCTGCATGAGCTGCACCTGTTGCGAGCACCAGTGCAATCGCCGCAACCAGATAGCGCAGGACATGGCTCTCGGTGCGACCCCATGAAAGTTCATCAGACATATATACCCCCGGCGTTCAACTGCAGAACAGTGGGACAGAAAAAACGGAACGTTCTCGTCGAGTTTCGAACTGCCCCGCCCGCATCTGGTGTCAAAGCACACCCGCATGGGGCTTCATCGTGCTTTTAGCGTTTGGGTGCCGTCAAAGTCCATGTCCATTCGGGCGTTCGTAATATGGACCACTTGATTGACGCGGGATGCGCGGTGCGGGTCATGTACCGTCGAGTTAGGGCCACGTGGGCGTGTACTTCGCCGATCGCGTTTTTGGGAACGTCGCGGTTGACCAACACGCGGCTTACGCGCCTCGACGTAACCATCCGGGGGTCCAAAAGTCCGCCTCACGTCGAATCGGCTTTTTCGTGGAGCCTGTGTCCACCGAGGGAGCCCGCCCTCGAACGCCTCGTCACAAGCAAGCACTGTCACTGTGGAGCGTCTGCCCCGTAGCGCGGCCACCACCATTCCCACAGGAAGTACAACGGCACGCCGATGAGCGTGATCAGGATGCTCGCAACGGTGGACCAGAACTGCGCGTAGAGGGCATTGCCCACCACGATTATGGCCGCCAGCACGAACAAGGCAGGGATCACGGGATAACCAAGTGCGCGATATTTGCGTGGCAGTTCCGGACGTTTCGCACGGAGGATGAACAAGCCGATCACGCACAGCGCGAGAAATGGCCACACACCCAACACGTAGGCTTCGGCGAGCTGCATGAAGTCGCGCAGCATCACGTAGATGACTGCCAGCACGACGATGAAGGCGATCGCAACGTAGGGCGTCTCGTACTTCGGATGAATCTTGCCAACGGTTCGGAAGAACAAGCCATCTTCGGCCATGGCGAAGAACACGCGCGGACTTGAAAGAATGCTGCCGTTGAGCGTGCCGAACACCGACAGCATCACCAGCGCGCCAACCAGCGAGGCGCCCAAGCGTCCCAGCACCGCACCCGCCGCGTCGGCCGCGACTGATTTGGATGCAGCGAGCTGCGGAAGCGAAAGCGCACGCAAATAGGCGGCGTTGATCAGAAGGTACACGACGATCACCAGCAGCACGCCACCGATCAGGGCGAGCGGCAGGTTGCGCTGCGGGTTCTTCACCTCGCCCGATAACGTGGTCAGGTTCTCCCACCCATCGTAGGCCCACAGCGCGGCGATCAGTCCGATGCCAATGCCGGACCACTTGGCCACGCCCATCGGTTCGGCATTGATTGGGTTGGCTGCGCCGCCCGGTGCCAAGAAGAAGATCGCAGCGGACAGGCACACGATCGCCAGCACCTTCGCGCCGGTCGAAAGATTCTGGATGGCGGCGCCCAGTTTCACGGAGCGGTAATTGGCCGCCGCGACCAGAACGATCAACGCCGCTGCGATGAGGTGCTGAAGCATCGTCGGAATAGGCACGAAGAAGCCGAGGTATTCGGCGAACATCAGGCTCTGGGCCGCCCACGAAATGGGCGTCGTCAAGAGCCACATCCAGCCGAACAGGAACGCCAAGGGCCTGCCATACGCCTCCCTCAGGTACACGTAGGGGCCGCCTGCTGCGGGATACATCACCGCAAGTTCGGCGATGGACAACGCGCCAAGCAAAGTGACCAAACCACCCAGGATCCACACCAAGGCGATGCCGGTGAGGTTGCCAGCCGCGGCAGCGATCGGTGAGGGAACGCGGAAGATCCCGCTGCCAATGATTATTCCGACTACAACCGCGACGCTGGTCGTGAGACCAAGTTTGCGTGGCAATTCGCGGGGACCAGTCGATGATCCGGTTGTCATGCGCGCACCTCAGTAGCGTCGTCAGCGTTTGAATCGGTCGAACCCACGGCACCCGGCGCTGCAACCTTGACAAAGAACCGATAGTCCGCGATTTATAAGTGTCACCGCTCAGCTGGTGTCGCAAACGCGGTTCACCGCAGCGTTTTCCTACTGCTTCCCATGTGCGCTTGTCAGTCCGAGGTTCGATGCTTCAAATGCCCATACATCCGCGTCCTGTTGGATGAGCTTGTCGGTGGGCATGTACATGTGGCTGGTGCTGCCCGTCGTGTGCAGCAGTATCGGGTTGTCGCAACCCTGGGCCTGTTGGATCTTGGCCGTAAACTTGAACTCGTGGCTGGGCACCACGCGGTCGTCATCCCAGGACGTTGTGATGAAGGTCGGTGGGTAGCAGGTGCCTGCGTGGACGTTCTGCAGCGGCGAATACTTGACCAGCCACCCGAGATCCTTCTTGACACCGGATGTTCCGTATTCGGCGGCCCAATACGCGCCGCCGGAAAACTTCTGGTAGCGCAGCATGTCGAGCACGCCATGACCGATGTAGGCGGCGCCAAACAGATCAGAATGTTGCGTGATCGATGCGCCAGTCAGCAGGCCGCCATTGGAATAACCCTGGATGCCGAGGTGTTTCGACGCGGTGTAACCCTGTTCGATCAGGTACTTCGCGGCCCAAGCGAAATCATCGAAGACATTCTGCTTGTTGCCCAGCATGCCGGCACGGTGCCACGCCTCGCCGTACTCGCCACCGCCACGGATGTTCGCAACCGCGTAAACCCCGCCAAGCTCAAGCCACACCGGCAGCATGGGATCAAAGTTTGGCGTCGTCGAAAAGTCGAAGCCACCGTAACCGTACAAAACTGTGGGGTGGCTGCCATCAAGCTTCAGGCCCTTCTTCGCCACGATAAACATCGGCACATTGGTGCCGTCCTTCGAGGTATAGAAGACTTGCTTGACCTCATAAGGCGACGGATCGAACTTGACGTCAGGTTTGAAGAAAACGGTCGTCTTGCCGTTCGCGATGTCGAATTTATAGATCGCGGTCGGGTACAGGTAAGACGTGAACGCGTAGTAGAGCGTGCTCGCGTCATTGTCCGCGGATATCTCGTCGACGGCGCCCAATGCCGGCAGCGCCAAGGTTCGCAGAAGCTTCCCATCCGTGTTGAACAATTCGACGCGACTCTTTGCAATGACCTGATAGTTGGCGAGGATCTTGCCATCAGCCATCATCGCGCTTACGAGGACGCCCTTCCCTTCGGGCACCACCGTCCTCCAATGGATCGGATTCGGGTCACGAAAACTGGTTGCGACGATCTTGCCGTTCGGTGCATCCAAGGTGGTCCACAGATAAAGCGTGTCGCCCGCTTGGCCGATTGGGTAGAAGGCTGCGTCGTTCTTCGTGTAGAGCGGCTTTACACCACCGGAGAGCTTGGGGCTGTCGGGGTTACCCAGGTCGATGTAGTACAGCTCATTTCGCCTTGCCGCATTGTTCTGGACGATTATCAGGAAACGGTGCCCTTCCTGGTTGACATTTCCACCAATGAAATCACCGCCCAGGATGTAAGCGTGCGGCATGTCGGGACGCGCGTAGATCAGCCGGTCGTCCGCTTGTGCTGTGCCAAGCAGGTGGTAGCACAGTTCTTGATTGGCCACCGCATGGTCGGTTGTGCTTCCGTTCGGCGGCTTCGGGAAGCGCGCATAGAAAAATCCCTTGCCGTCCTGCGTCCAGGCAATTCCGGAAAACTTCACCCACCGCACCACGTCCGGCAGCACCTTGCCCGTTGCGACATCCATGACGTGGATCGTCTCCCAGTCAGAACCACCCTCAGACAGGGCGTAAGCAAGGTATCTGCCTTGGGGCGAGGGTACGTCGGCCACCAGCGCAACGGAACCATCAGCAGAAAGCTTGTTGGGGTCAAGCACTATCCGCGGTGCCGCCGCGGGCGAACTCTGAACGTAAACGACACTCTGGTTCTGCAATCCCGAGTTGCGGCGGAAAAACAGCATCCCATTTTTGAGTTGGGTGGGCGCGTCCTCCTTGGCGTAGTTCCACATCTCCGTCAGGTGCTGCTCGATCCAGCCGCGGATCGGAATCTTCGCCAGGTAATCGTCTGTCAGCCTGTTTTCGGCATTCACCCACCGACGGAGCTCCGGGCTCTTCAGGTCCTCCATCCATTGGTACGGAACCGGCACCTTGGTTCCAAAGTACGTATCCGCGGTGTTATCCATGCGCGCCACCGGATACTGCAGCTTCCTCGCTGCTGGCGTTTGCGCGGACGCAGACGCAGACGCAGCAAGCACCGCGATGACCAGAGTCGTCAGCAAGCGAACCGGAGCGTTCACGAGCAACCTGCCATTTTTATTCCAGTGGTCCCAAGCGTCTGCGGGGCGTCTACATCAGAGCATTCGCGACAGATGGTTTAGCCATCACGCAGGCGGCGCATCAACTTGGTCAACTCCTTGTTGCCATGACCAGCAACGATTTCCTCGAACGTCTCCCGAGTCTCGTCCTGACCCAGCTTGAATGTCGCATCCACGTGTTCAACATGTGCCCGGAATGCGATGATGTACTGTTGGAGATCCTTGTATCGTTCACCCATGCGTTCGACGGTCCACGGCTCGGCCTGGCCCGCTTCGAGATGCGCCGCCAGTGCGCGCAGCGCGTCATCGATTTCGTTCGGCACGAACTCGATATGAACGTCGAAGCGTGCGACTGCGTAGTTCCAAGTCGGACCCCATTTCTCCTTGGATACCAACCTCCCGGAGATATAGCCTTGGGGGCCTTGGAAAAGGATCAGCGCCTTGGGTGATGCTTGGAGGGCCTCGACCTGTGGGTTGCGTCGCGCGAAATGTCCGAACAGCGAGACGATACGACCGTCCCCATCGCACTCTGCCAGCAGCGGTAACGGCGTTGCGGGTGCATTGTGCTCACGCGAAACGACCCATGCGAGCGGATAGCCTTGAACCAGAGCAAGTATGTCACTTTGATTGCGAGGACCGAAAAGGGAACTCATTTTGTGTGCAGCCTATGTTTCAACCAATTTGAAGCATCAGCCAGCGCCTGCTTGGCCATTTCGGAGATCGATATGGCTTCAAGGAAGCTGTGCGTTGCACCCTTGTAGACGCGCGCATCGGTTTCAACCCCCGCGTTGCGCAACGCAGCAGCCATGGCACGGTTGCCATCTGCCAGTACGTCACACTCGGCTATGACCATGTACGTGGGCGGCAAACCGCGCAACTCGCCAAGCAGTGGCATCACAAACGGGTCGTCGCGATCTGCGTCGCTGCGCAGATAATTGTTCCAAAACCACCTCATTTCCTTGGTTTCGAGCATGTACGCGGGGCCGTCGTACCGCGACCATGACGGCGTTGGCTGGTCAGTGTAGACACCATAGTTGAGCAGCATTGCCGACAGGACCGGTCGTCCGAGCGCGCGCAAACGCAGTTGACTCGCGATGCTGAGGTTGGCACCGGCAGAATCCCCGCCAACCGCAAGCCGAGACGAGTCGATCCCGTGTTCGGCACCGCAACGTTCCAACCAGTCGATCACGCTCACGGTTTCTTCCAGTGCGCGTGGATATTTGGCTTCCGGCGAGCGGCTGTAGTCCACCGCGATCACCGCTACGCCGGCGCGCGCAGCGTACTCGCGCATCAAACGGTCATGGGTATCAATGCTGAGAAGCGTCCAGCCGCCGCCGTGGAGGTACACAAGCGCGGGTAAAGACGCCTCATTTTGCGCACGCAAGATGCGTACGCGCGTGCCGAGCGAGCCTACCCTGAGCTCCGTGGAAGAAGCCATATCGGGCCCACCGTGCACCCACTGGGCTCGGACGGCTTCCGTGATGCGGCGGGCGTCTGGCAGCGGTATTGAGGACAGGTCCGGGTAACCAGCATGGCCTTCGGCCATGCGCTCCAAAAACAGACGGATCTGCGGGTCAACATCGTCCTGCGGGCTGGCTGGGTGTGAGTTGTCCATTAACCTTCCCTTGAGGCTCAAAATGTAATGCCACCAGCTGTCGGGTACTTGCGAATACAGGTCCGAGGCTCGCGCGGTTGGGCCAAACGCGCGAAGCTCATTTGTTGCGACGTGGGCCGCTGGCAACTACCGTGAGACGATCCGGCGGTCAGGGTTACGCAATGACGGAGCACAAGCACTACCACCCGCCCAAGGACAGGCCGGTAATAGGACTGATCGACGAGTACCCAGCGGGTTTTGTCGACCCGAATCACTGTCACGAAAGCGCACAGTTCCTGTTTGCGTCTGCTGGTGCAATGCTGGTGACTACCGAGCACACCAGTTTCGTGATTCCGCCGCAACGCGCTTTGTGGCTTCCGGCTGGGGCAATGCATTCCGTGCTCTGCCGCAGTGCGGTGTCGCTACGCACGTTGTATGTCGACGCGCTGTACGACTCCGACCCACGCGACTGTCGAGTGCTCGAAGTGTCTGACTTCCTGAAAGCCTTGATCCTGGAAGTCGTGAAGTTCTCGGACGAGTACGATTTGGAGGGGCGGGAAGGGCGCATTGTCTGGCTGCTGCTGGACGAAATTGCGCGGATGCCCACGGTCCCGTATTGCTTACCGATGCCGTCCAACCCGCGACTCAAGCGGGTGTGCCAGATGATTGCCACCGACCCGGCCGATCAGCGCGACATTGACGCATGGTCTTCTTTGAGCGGTATGAGCCGGCGAGCCTTCACCCGGGCGTTCAGGCAGGACTTCGGCATGAGTTTTGCGCTCTGGCGGCAGCAGGCGCGGTTGATCGAGGCTTTGTCGCTGCTGGCTATCGGACATTCTGTAACATCCGTCGCGTTTGACGTTGGTTACGAGAGCCCGAGTGCGTTCACCGCGATGTTCCGCCGCGCTTTCGGTGAACCTCCACGTATTTACCTTTCTCACTTGCCAGCGGACGAGCCGCTCGCCTCACCCCCTGCCTCTGACTCCAGGGACGAAGAATGACCCCCCAAAGCACGCATTCTAAGGTGCGAGTGCTTTCAGGGACGGCGACGTTGACATCAATCGCGAGACTCTGGTCGAAGTCTGCTTGGCTATTGAGTTCGACCAAGCATTCCCAGTCGCGCCAGCGCGTTACGCACGCAGCCAAATTCACGCGTTCAGTACCAGCGGTACCGCCACTGAATCGCTGTCGCCGCAGAGCCTGAGCCTTCCAGACCGAAGAAATTGGCTGAGGTTTGGCGATGATCCCCGTCAGCCTTCCCGAAAGCAGACGATCGCCACCGGCAGCAACGGGTCGCATGTCGTCCGTTGTAGATATCGGCCACGGGGGTCTTTCGCCACAAGGGGACGCTAACCGGCGGCCGATACCTGACATTCCGAACTACAAAGCCAACCCCAAATCCGCCGAGAAGAATTCCTCGAAGCCGGCAACTGGACGGTGGCCGCGGTGTGGTCACGACCTGCTTGTGAGCAACTCATCCAGCTGTGCGAACTGTTCGGGCAGGGCTTCCGCCGAACCTGCCAAGGCTTCGTCGAGGGCCGCTTTCGTGGGGTAGCGTTCGTGCAGCGTGACCAGCGTCTCGCCGGCATTTTCCTCGAACGTCACTGTGGTCACGGCGCCCTGATCGCTTTCTTCGTTCGTCCACACGATACGCTCGTTCGGCGTCACGTCCTGGTATGTGCCGAAGAACGCCATCGGTTGATCGGACATCGGGTGGCGGAAGACGAGGCGATACGTGCCTCCGGTGCGCACATCCATGTCGCAGGAGAGCAGCGTCAGGCCCGCCGACTTCGGAACCCACCAACGCTTGAACAACTCGGGGTTGCTCCACGCCTCGAAGACGATGTGCGCCGGGGCATTGAACCGTCGCGTCACGACGAGTTCGAGGTCGGACTTGCGCTCCACGGCTGTGCGGTTCAAAGCGACGGTGGGGCTACCTTCTTTTTCTGTGGGCATCTGCTTTCTCCTTGCATTTCAAGTGTTCAACAAGCTCGTCCAGCGCGTCGAAGCGTGTGCTCCAGAGTTGGCGGTGCTGCTCGATCCAGGCGGCCTCTTCTTCCAGCCGGCTCGGTCCTAGTTTGCAGGTTCGTACGCGCCCGACCTTCTCCGTGGTCACGAGCCCCGCCTGCTCCAAGATGCTGACGTGCTTCTTCATGCCCGTGAGGGTCATGTGAAACCTTTGGGCAAGGTCTGTGATTGAGGCGTTTGAACCCCCGAGCTGCTCCAGCACGCCGCGTCGGGTGACATCGGAGAGCGCGGCGAACGTCGCGTCGAGGCGGGTTTGATAGTGAACCATATGGTTCACTGTAAAGGGTGCATGAGTGGCTTGCATGCGAATGATTCCACGGGTGCAGGTCGCAGGTGGCTCCCCTGCCGCTCCGAACTCAAATTGCGTATGCCGAGCGTTGGCAAAGTTCCGACCGGCGGCTTTGCGGCAACCAGATCAAGACGTCGGATGACTTCTCAGGGTCGATCGGCGCCAAAACGGATTATCGGGTTGGCAAATCCAGTGAGGCGGTACCCAGCGCTGTTGCTTCACGCGGACGGGGTTGGGGCGTCGGCAACTTGGGCAACGGCACGCCTGCGACGACGTGCGCGTACATCCGATCGAGTGCCGCGTAGCCGTAAGGCAGCAGCGGCACATAGCGATCGCCGAAACCGGGCAGTTGCAGGAACGCATCGAAATGTTGCGCGTGCGGCACGCACCAGTAGCGCGGCGTGCGGCCGTGCTCGCGCAACCACTCGACGTAGGGATCGGACGTGAAGGCCGCGGGAATCAATCCATCCTCGGCGCCGTGCACGATCCACACAGGCAGATCCGCGCGCGGCAACCCGGCGCTGAGCGCAGCGACCGCCGCGTGCAACACCGGCGTCATCACGCCATCGCCGTCCCACAATTCGCGCAAGGCCAGCACGCCCGGCAGGGTCGGATCGGGGGAAACATCCAGGCCGCCGAACAAGCCGATGCCCACGTCCGGCGGAATGCCGGTGCCGTCGGACCACCACGCCGCGCGCAGCGCTTGCGCGGCGAGGCCGTTCACGTCGAGGGTGCGGAACGAGAATCCGCACGGCATCGCGCCCACCTCCGCGCGCAGGTACGCCGAAGCGTAGGTCACCGCAATTGCACGCCACAGGTCGAATGCCACCGAGGCTGCCGCGGTCGCGAGCACTTCGTCGCGCCAGCCGGAAGCCTGCAAGTAATCGAGCGCCTGGTTCGCCTGCGCGACACGATCACCGGACGGCAACAAACCACGGGCGTGCAATCCGGCGCCGCGCGCGAGCCACGCCGGCGGCGGCACGGCGCCGGCATGTGCGAACGGCACGCTGGCGAAACGCGGCGCGGTCAGCGCGACCGGCATCCACAGCGCCGCTTCGCTCGCGTAGTCGTACAACGCGCGGCCGCGGCCGGAAACATGCACGTTGGGTTCCAGCGCGACCACGCCGTCCAGCAAACCTTCGTGGTCCGCGCCCGCCGCCTGCAGCACCGCGGCGCCGCCGTTGGAAATGCCCACCGCGATCACCCGCGTGTTTTCGGGCGTGAACGGTGCCTGCGCGGGAAATGCTTCGTCCAGCATCGCGAGGCCGAACCGCACCGCCTGCAGGACGTGCAGACCCCAGTCGGCTTCTGGATGGTCGCCGGAATGCGCGTGTTTGACCGCGATGCCGGCGTCGGCGGGGCCCGGCGACGGTTCGAACTCCAACTGCGCGCTGCCGGCTTCGGCGCGGGTGCCGTCGAGCGCCACGCCGGTTCCGTCCGCGCAATCGAAATAACCCGTGCCGGCACCCTTGTCGGTGTAAACCACCGCACAACCGCGCGCGAGTCCCCACCCGCCGGCCAGCGCCATCGCGCCGTACACGCCGCGCGAACCGGACGACGGCGCCACCACCAGGCAACGCGCGTTCGCGTCGAAGGCATCCGGAATCTGGCACAGCAGGCGATGCGGATGGCGGGCGTGCGGCACGCGCGCGAACGCGCCATACTCGCGCCCCGGCACGTCCGGAACATGGCCGTATAGACGGCCGAAACCGCCCAGCGGACCGAGATCGGCGATGCCCTTCCAGCCGCTCTGGATCGCACGCCGCCGCAGCTCCGCGGGCGTGGGCTGGGCGGGATCGGTGAACGCCACCGGCAACCCGGCGAGCCGCGCCAGGCCCAGCCCCGCACTCAGCAAGTCGTCGTCGCCACGATGGACGGTGTAACGCAGCGGGCTGATCAGATGCAGTACCGCCATGTCATCTCCCTTGTGTGCGGCGTGCATGACTCACGCAGTCTTTGGCTTGTCGGCGGCCAGCAGACGCAGCGCGAATTCCGCGTAACCGTCGGCCACCTGCTTGTCGGTGAGGTTGTACTCGGGCGAGAACCAGTACGCGACGCGCAAGCCCATGCCGCCGATCGCCGCGACGGCGAGCCACGGATCGCTCACGTGGAACGCGCCGCTCACAAGGCCGCGCTTGATGATGTCCTGGATCAACGCTTCGGATTCCCGCCGCAGCGTGAACGTCGCGGCACCCAATGCCTCGCCCAGCACGTGCAGTTCCGAATTCGATACCACCGCCAGCATCGGATAGGTGGTGTGGAAACCCACATGCGCGCGCACGTAGGCCACGATCTGGTCGCGCGGCTCGCCGCCGCTCGCGAGCACCGCGGTGCGCACGCCACGGTATTGCTCCTCGTGGCCGATGCGGCACAACTCGGCGAGGATGTGCTCCTTGGACGGGTAATGCGCGTAGATCGTGGCCGGCTTCACGCCGGCCGCCGCGGCGACGTCGCGCACCGATGCGCCCGCGTAACCGCGCTCGGCGAACAGTTTCAGCGCCGCTTCCAGCACGCGGCCGGATGCTTCCGACTTCAATCCGGGCAAGAAGCGCACGGTGGTCGCGGCGAGTCGGCGGTTGATACTCATGGCGAGGTCACTAACGAACGGTCGGTCATGCAAGAAGTCGATTGACAGGCTATCAGAGCCGCGGTACAAAGCTAACCGAACGAACGTTAGTTAGGCAAGTATTTTAAGGATACTGTCTGTCCGCGACCGCAAAGACCCGTGGCCGTCCGGCCACGCTGCCACCACGACCGTTCCACCCGGAGGGGATCCATGCACAGCAAACCGGCATCGCTGGCACTCGCGTTGCTGACCGCGGCGATCGCAGCTTGTCTCGCCGCACCCGCGTTGGCGGCGTCGGCACCGCAACCCGGTCAGACAACGAACAGCAACACCCAAGCCAACCCGAAAGTCTCGAACACGCAGACCTTGCCGACCATCGTGGTCACCGCGACGCGCAGGAGCGAATCGATCCAGAACGTGCCGGGCGGCGTGACCTCGCTGACGGGCGCCTTCCTCGACCAGATCCACGCGAACAGCTTCGAGCAGTTCGCGGGATTCGTGCCGGGGCTCAGCTACGACTCGCTCGGCCCGACCAGCGACATCGTCGCGATCCGCGGCGTGACCACCGGCGGCACGCAGTTGAGCAGCGGCATCGGGATGTATTTCGATCAGGTGCCGATTGGCGCCAGCACGCCGTTTGGCGTCGGCTTCCAGACGATCCCGATCAACACCTTCGACCTCTCGCGCATCGAGGTGCTGAACGGACCGCAGGGCACCCTGTACGGCGCCAACGCGCTGGGCGGCGCGATCAAGTACGTTCCGGCCGCGCCGAACCTCGACAACTTCGGCGCGCTGGCTTCGGCGGGCCTGTCCAGCACCGCGCATGCCGGCACCAATTACGGCATGGACGTCATGTTCAACGCGCCGCTGTCGCCCGGCAAGGTCGCGCTGCGCGTGGACGGCGTGCAGCAATACGACACCGGTTTCGGCAACAACACCCTGCTCGGCACCGACAACCAGGGTTCGGCGCACACCACCATGGGTCGCGCGCAACTGCTGGCGCAGATCACGCCCGACCTGAGCGTGAAGCTGACGGCGTTTTCGCAGAAGATCCGCGGCGACGGCCTCAACGTGGATTTTCGCGACATCACGACCGGCCAGCCGACCCAGGACGTCTACGATCAGCAGTTCGCGCTGCGCCAGCCGGAATCGAATTCGCTGCGCATGTTCTCGGGCGTCATCGACTGGAACCTGCATTGGGCGACGTTCACTTCGATCACCGCCTACCAGAACAACAACGGCACGTACCTGACCGATCTCAGCGATCTCTACAACGTCGTGTTCCACGATTTCTTCGGATTCCCGCTGTCGGAATACGGACTTTACGTGGACACCACCACGCGCAAGACCTCACAGGAGTTCCGCCTGCAATCGCCGCAGGGCCAGCGCTTCGAATGGCTGGTGGGCGCCTACGGCGCGCATGAAACCACCCACGAGTTCGTGAACCTGCAAAACGCGCCCGATCCGCAAGGGTTGCTGCTCGGCTTCTCGCCGTTCTACGGCGTGCTGCCGAGCCTGTACAAGGAAGCATCCGTCTTTGCCGACGGCACCTACCACTTCACGGACCAGTTCGACGTCACCGTTGGCGCACGCTACAGCCGCAACAACCAGCACTACCAGCAGTTCGCCAACGGCTGGCTGGTCGTCCCGGTTGCCCCGGGGCTCACCACTCACGAAGACGCGACGGCGACGCAGAGCGTGACCACGTGGCTCTTGAATCCGCGTTACCACTTCACGAAGGACTTCATGGTCTACGCCAAGGTCGCCAGCGGCTACCGTCCGGGCGGCCCCAACTTCGTGCTGCAACTTGGTCAGGGCGCTCCCACGTTTCAGCCCGACAAGCTTTGGAACTACGAGATCGGCGAAAAGGCGACCCTGCTCGACGGCCGCGCCACCTTGAATGCCGACGTGTACGACATCCACTGGTCGCGCATCCAGTTGACTGTCAACAACGGCGGCATCAACCAGATCGAGAACGGCGGCAGCGCGCGGATCAAGGGCGCGGAATTGAGCGCGGCGCTGAAAGCCACGTCACACCTGACCTTCACTGCCTCGGGTGCGTACACCGACGCCAAGCTCAGTTCCGCGGTGCCGGCGCTGGGCCTGACGCAATCGGGCAGCCGCCTGCCGTTCTCGGCCAAGTTCAACGTTGCGCTGGCGGCGACCTACGGGTTCAACGTGGGCAGCCAATCCACGGGACAGTTCACACTGAGTGACACCTGGGTCGGCGATCGCACTGCCGGCTACAAGGGTAGCCCGATCGCGCCGTACTACCAGCTCCCGGGTTACAACACCACCAACCTCGACCTCGCGATCTACGCGCCGCACGGCATCGAGGTGGATGCCTTCCTGCACAACGCCTTCGACAAGGCCGGGCAAATTTCCGCCACCACGACCACCAACGAGTACGATCCTTTCGCGCCGGTGCCGGTGGTGCTGTCGCAGCCACGCACCCTCGGCGTACGCTTGACGATTGCATTGGGTAATCCGTATTGAGCGACCGGCTCGGAGGAGGTCACATGAACATCCTGGTCACCGGCGCGGGCAGCGGCATCGGCGCCGGCATCGCGCACGAACTCGCGAAGGCTGGCCACCGCGTCGTCGTGACCGATCTGGATGCCGCGGCGGCGCGCGAGGTCGCTGATGAAATCTGCGCTGCCGGCGGCAGCGCCGACGCAATTGCGCTGGACGTCACCTCCGATGCCAGCGTCGAAGCCATGGTCAAGACACTGCCCCGCCAAGTTGACGTGCTGGTCAACAACGCCGGCCTGCAATTCGTGTCGCGGCTGGAGGACTTCCCGATCGAGAAATGGGCACTGCTGGTGGACGTTATGCTGACCGGCGTTGCGCGTCTGACGCGTGCGCTGCTTCCGGGCATGCGCGAGCGGAATTTCGGGCGCATCGTCAATACGGGCTCGGTGCACTCGCTGGTGGCGTCACCGTTCAAGAGCGCGTACGTCGCCGCCAAGCACGGTTTGCTGGGATTCTCCAAGGTGATGGCGCTGGAAACCGCCGATGCGGACATCACCATCAATACCATCTGCCCGGCGTACGTTAAAACGCCGCTGGTTGAAAAGCAGATCGCCGATCAGGCGCGTACGCACGGCATCAGCGAAGGCCAGGTCGTCAACGAGATCATGCTGAAGCCGATGCCCAAGCGCGCCTTCATCGGCATCGACGAGATCGCGGGCATCGTCGCGTTCCTGATTTCACCCGCCGCGCGCAACATCACCGGGCAGACGATCGTGGTGGACGGCGGCTGGACCGCGCAGTAATGCAGTAATGGTGGTATCGACCCAGCCGCCGTATCGAAGCTCGCGCCGGCTGTTCAGAACGGCACAACCAGCATTACCAAAGTCGCGGATCCATCCCGCCTATATGGATCAGTGAGTTGAACTTGGCCTGCCTTACAGCTAGTCAGCTGATGGATCAGACTTGTTCATCGAAAGCAAACCGTTGCCACCGCCAGTTTGGGACGACGCGCGAACTTTTCGCGCTGGCGACCGCCGCGACCAAGCGTTAGGCGCAGTCGGCCACAACCGGTCGGCCGGCCCCTTCAGATGCTCGTCCCATAGCAGACGTTCAAAACCTGCCGCTAGCCGCAACAGGTTGGGCGCACTTATGCGTAACGCGCGTTGACTTCGGCGCAGACGCAAGTCTCGTGGTTCACGGTTGACCGGTCGACGCGGTGCCCGCTTGCGCCGGTGCTGCGGTCGGTGCGGTCGTCGACGTCTCGACCGCCGCTGAAGCCGCGTCGCTCCCCGCGCCCGCCGCACCCGGCAGCGTCACCGTGAACCGGATCTTCGCCAGTTGCTCGGGCGCGTAGCCGATCTTGCGCAGGAACGGCAGCCAGCGCGGGTCGTGCCGGATCTTGTCGAACAGGTTTTCGGTCACGATCCCGGACAGGCCGGGGTCCTGGTAGGCGACCGCCTTGTCCAGCCAGGCGAAGGCCGGGTCCGCCTCGCCGCAGTACGCATAGTCGTAGGCGATGTTCGCCGGCGCGTCCTTGGCGTACTTGGCAATCAATGAGGCGAATGCCGCGTCCGCGTCCGCCTTGCGCCCGAGCGCGCAGTACGCCAACGGCAGGCCAATCGTTCGCCACGTCTCCGTCTTCTCCTGCCGCATCTGCACCAGCCCGCCCGCTGCGTCGCCCTTGCGCAGCAGCGCGACGCCAAGCAAGTAGTGGGCGCTGCCATAGCCCGGGCTCAGGCTCAGCAGCGTGTGGACCTTCGCGATCGCCTCGTCGTAGCGACCGGCCAAGAGATAGTAGATGCCGAGGTTTTTCAGGGTGATCGGGTTGACCGGATCGCGCGCGAGGACGTATTCGTTGATCGTAATCGCCGGCGGCAGGCGGCCGAGGGTTTGCAGCAGCGTGGCGCTGTTGCCGAGGACACTCAGATCAGTCGGATCCAGTGCCAGCGCGCGCTCTAAGTAGCGCGCCGCAGCGGGCAGGTCGTTCTGGTCCATCGCGAGGTAGCCGAGCCTTGCTTGCGCCGGCGCATAGTCCGGGTCGATCGCCAGCGCCTTCTGGAACGCCTCGCGCCCTTGGCGCAGGCCCTGCTCGTTCGACAGCACGCCGACGTTCGCCTCGTTGATGAAGTTGCCGGCCAGCCCGTCCCACGCCTGCACGTAGCGTGGATCGATCGCCAGCGCCTGGCGGTACAGCGCATCGGACGACTTGAAGGCATCGGCCGTGAACTGGCGACCAAGCTGGCGCGCCTGCAGGTACAGCGCATACGCCTTGGGGTCGGTCACCCGTGCCTTGGGTGCGGCGCCCAGCAGCTTGACCTTGAGCTGCTTGACCACGTCCGCGGCAATGCCGTCCTGGATCGCGAAGATGTCGTCGAGCTTGCGGTCGTAGCTTTGCGACCAGATCTGGTAACCGTCGGCCGCACGCACCAGTTGCGCGCTGACCCGCACCTCGTCGCCGGCCTTGCGCACCGAACCTTCCAGCACGTTGGCCACGTGCAGCTTCGCCGCGATCTCGGCAATGCCCAGGCCCTTGCCCTGAAACGCGAACGACGAGGTGCGCGCCGCCACCCGCAACGTCTGCACCCGGGTCAACAGGTTCAGCAGATCCTCGGCGATGCCGCTGGCAAAATAGTCCTGCTGCTTGTCGGCGCTTTCGTTGGTGAACGGCAGCACCGCGATGGAATTGGGCGGTGCGACGATCGCGGCTTGCTCGTTGACACCGTGATGCAGGACGAACGTGTTGGTCAGCAGCAACACCACCGCAACGACCAGCACGCCGATGATCCAGAAATCCAGCTTGCGCCCGGTCGAGTGCGCGACCGAATCGTCCGGCGCAATCTCGCTCTCGCGCTTCAGACCGCTCGGCGTGAACTCGTAGAACCACGCGAACGCGATCCAGAACGGAAAGCCGATTACGGCAGCCACGATCAACCAACGCACGGCCCAATCCGGCACGCCGACAAAGGAACCCAACTGCGCAATGCCCTGCGCCAACGCCCACGCCGCGCCGACATACAGCACTGCCGCGCGCAGCACGTTGCGGCGCTTCAGTTCCCTAAACAACTGGAAGTTGGCCATGCTAGCCCCTTGAGGTGCACGCACCCGCCCATGCTGTGCAACGCTCCGTTGCATCTTAGCGGTCGCGGCCGAAAGAGCGCAATGCAACGGAAGTCAGGTGCGCGTGGACCCCGGGCTGTCTCCACGGGATCAGCATGGGGCACGCAGAAAGGCGGCCAGCGGCACGGAACGAGCGGTAGCGCACCAACGGTATATGCCGGCTTCGACTGCGGGAAAACACGCCGCATCCGCGAGCACCTCCTGGTCTACGCACGCTCTCGTGCATCAGGCGGTCAGAGGAAGCAGCACTCGGACGCAATCTGGCGCTCCCGGAAGCTGCCGTTCGCAACCGGCTGAAAAGGGTCGACTAGAGCCCCACGTGTTCATGGGGCAGCGTGCGGCCGATTCTGTTGAAAAACTCAATGGCTCTGCCAACAAGCTGAAAACGCGACTTGACGACGACCACGAGAGTTCGGTTTGACGCAAATTCGAGCTCGCAGGCTCTCCAAATCGAACTGTCACGGGCAAAATTTTGGGCGTCAAAAGGCGCGAAATCTTGGAAGCGAGTTTTTCAACAGAATCGGCCACGACCCGACCTTGGTTACCTCGACCTGGCCGCCCCGAAAACGGCCATCGAAGCGTCCTGGTTCGGGGGCTCGGATCGCAGGCGGCTTCGCAAAGATGCATGCGTGCCATTGCAATGGCGCCATGTTGCGCGGCATGGCTCGACCGGCAGCGCGCGCACTCCGCGGTTGGCTTCGACCATCTCCGTCCGTCCCTCTTTGGACGTGAACGGAATGGTTATTGCGAGGCAGCCGGGCTGGACGAGGTGCCTGCGCTCGCCGCCGCGGCGGGTTTCGAGACGGTGTCGTACTGCTTCACCAGCGCCTCGAATTGCGGATCGCCACGCAGCGGCAGCCAGAACGGATTGACGCTGAGGTCGCTGCAAATGACCGACGCACTTGCGCACAAGCCCGGCAGCCGTGCGAGCGCGCTGCGTTTTTCGCCCAGCACGAGATAAAGCTCGATCACGTCGCAGAGCGAGGCCGGGTCGAGATCGGCGCGCCGGCCGAGCGCCTCCACCGCGGCCACCGCCTGCGCGTGCCGCGCGGGGTCGATCACGGATTGGTAGGCAAGCCGGCCCGCCGCGACCAGCGCCTTCCCGAGCGGCGTCTCCGGCCGGACGAGATCGAAGGCTTGGACCGCCTCGGCGTTGCGGTGCAGCAGCGCATGGGTCAGGGCAAGCGTCAAGGCGCTGTCGGCGCTGTGCGGGTCGAGCCGCAGCAGGGCCTGTATGTGCGGCAAAGCCTGCGCGTACTCGCCGAGATCGAGGTAGCTCACCGCCAGGTCGTTCTGCGCGGAGGCGTTGCCGGGATCGAGCTGCACCGCTTCCAGGGTCTCGGCCAACGCCTGCTGCATCGGCAACATGACCGCGTAATTCAGATGCGCGGTGGCGTTGCTGGGGTCGAGCTCGATGGCGCGCTGGTAGCCGGCCCTGGCCTCGGCCCGCTTGCCTTCGGTCACATCGGTGATGGCGAGCGCGACGATCGCACTGACATTGTCGGGTTCGAGTACCAAGGCCCGGTTCGCTTCCGCGCGCGCCTTGGGCAACGCGTCCTTGAGCGGCAGCGTGGAGAGCTGGGTCAGGTCGAACCAGACGAATGCGAGCGCGGCGTGTGCCTCGGCATAGTCGGGGTCGAGCGCGATGGCCTGTTCGAGCAGCGCGCGGGCCTGCTCGAAGGGCGCGGCGGTGCGGCCACGATTCGTCAGCGCGCGGGCCTTTAACACCAGATCGTAGGCCTGCGGGTTCACGCTGTGCACCGTGCGTGTGGCGGCGAGCTTCACCTTGAGTGCGCCCGAGATCGCCGCCGAAATCTTGTCCTGCACCGCAAAGATGTTCTTGAGCTGATCGTCGTAATGGTCCGACCACAGCTGATAGCCATTGGCCGCGTTCACCAGTTCCACGATCACCCGCACGTTGTCGTCCTGCCGCTCGATCTTGCCGGTGAGCACGTTGGCGACATCGAGCGCCTTGCCGATGTCGGTGGCCGATTGCTGGCTGTTGCGGTATTTGGAAGCCGTGTCCCAGGCGATCACGCGCAGGCCGGTGTTCTGGCCCAGCGCGTTGGTCAATTCCTCGGTGATGCCGTCGCTGAAGTATTGCTGCTTCGGATCGCCGCCGAGGTTCGCGAACGGCAACACCACGAGGGTGTCGGCGGGCGGGCGGAAGGCGGCCAGCTTCGCAGCCGGTGCAGCGGCGGGCGCGGTACGCCGGACGAAGTAGCCCGAGGCCAGCAGCACCACTGCCACGATCAATACGCCGATGATCGCAAAATCCAGCTTGCGCGAATTGGAATGCCGGGCAGGCGCATCCGCCGCAACGTCTTCATCGCGCTTGAAACCCTGCGGCGTGAATTCGTAGAACCACGCGAACGCCAGCCAGAACGGAAAGCCGATCACTGCCGCGATCAGGAACCAGCGGGTGGCGTAATCCGGCAAGTTCAGTGCCGGACTGAATTGCGACAGACCTTGGCCGAATGCCCACGCCGCGCCTGCGTACAACACTGCCGCGCGCAGCACGTTGCGGCGTTTCAGTTCCGCAAAGAAGGATGCACGAACCGCCATGGTGACGTGAAGTTCCCCGCCGGCGGTTGCCGGCCTCCGATGAAGCCCAGTGTAAGTGCTCCGACCGCGACACGCAGGTGGCGCGGTGTGGTGCGGAGTCCGGGAGGAAGGCGGCACTGCACCGACCATTCGGCGTTACCCGCTTGCCCAAAAGCTGCCGGTCATGAAGGACGGCTCAGGGTCGATGGCGGAAGTAGCGATTCTTGTGTCGGTGTCGACTCGCTGTCTCAAGGAGCCGGGCGAGGTGAGATTACGGCTCACGCGCCCGACTGCGTACCTGTGAGGCGATTCGTTCGCGCGTGTAGCGTGTCAGCGGTCGCAGCGAGCGATCTACTCTTCAGACCCCGGATGCGCGCAATCGCCAACGAGCTTGCCTGAAATTCGTTCGTCAACCTCGATCATGGTGCCCCCCACCACGGACCTTTCCCGCATCGTGCCATCGAAACCGGAGACGCTCGTCCGGAACATGCCGTCGACAACCTCGGGTACGTGGCGCGTGCAGTTCTCCAGGAACGTGACCACGCCGCCTCACCGCTCAAGCGCTCGGCTGGGAATGAACCGAAGCGACCGTGATGAAGTGTGATGAGGTGACGCGCTCCACGCCATTCTGCGCAACCCGACGCACCCGACCGGGCTGCGGTCTGCGTACGATTCCGGCGACCACCTGCATCCGGATGACGCCGACGATCGTGCCATGGCCGAGGCGATCAATTTGTCTGCCCTGCTCGGCGAGTGAGCGATATTCCCACTGACCATCAATTCCTCCGGTGTTTGCCAGCGCAGCGGAGCACTCGAGCGGAGTTTGTACATCCACTTCTAGAATGGCCCGCCACAACGCACAAACGAGGGAGACTTTGATGGCCGACGCTGGTTACCTTCTCGAAAATCGAAAGAAAGAGGCTGCACAACGTCTGGCATTACTGTCGGCGTTGTTTGATCCCACCTCGCTGCGGCAATTCGATGCATGCGGCATGAGGAAGGGCTGGCGGTGCTGGGAGGTCGGGGCTGGCGGCCCCACCCTGGTACAAAAGATTGCAGAACGCGTTGGAAATACTGGCAGCGTACTAGCTACCGATATTGATGCTTCCTGGGCGAAAGAAGCCACATCCCATAACGTCGAAGTGCGCACCCACGACATCTCGCAAGCCCCTCCCCCTGATGAATTGTTTGACCTGATACACGCTCGACTTGTATTGGTCCACGTTCCAGAACGGGAACGTGCGTTTCAAAACATGGTATCTGCCCTGAAACCGGGTGGTTGGCTTGTGCTCGAAGACGCCGACCCCGCACTTCAACCTTTGAGCTGCATTGATGCGTATGGCCCTGAACAGGAACTGGCCAACAGAATCAGGCAAGGCTTCAGGACGTTGCTGTCAAGCCGGGGCGCAGACATTTTCTTTGGGCGACGGCTTCCGCGAATGTTTCGCAACGCCGGCATGACTGGTCTATCAGCCGAAGCGTACTTCCCGGTCGCCATGCCTGAGTGCGTGCCGCTGGAGATCGCGACGATAGGCATGATCCGAAATGACCTGTTGAACAACGGCATCGCCACGGAACGCGAAATTGAACAGCATCTTGAGAACGTCCAAGCCGGCATTCTGGATCTCTCTCAACCACCCATGATTTCCGTTCGTGGACAGAAACCGGTGTCGTCGTGCTAACAGACGGCGCGTCACGTCCAATCAATGGCTCCAGACGGCTTTCAACCCGTCTCACGACCCGCCGGTAGCTGGACCCAAGCATGAGATCCTCTTCTAGCCCAGCACGTTCATCAACGAGCGGACTCCCATACCGTCATGTCGATGTCTTTGCGCATCAACCGTTCTCCGGCAACGGCCTCGCCGTGTTTCCCGATGCTCAAGGACTCAGCGCCAAGCTCATGCTTCGGCTCACGCAAGAGCTTCGCCAGTTCGAGTCGATTTTCCTGGCGGCCACGGCTGAGACCGGCGTGTTTGACGCGCGAGTGTTTACCGTCGAAGAAGAACTCCCCTTTGCCGGGCATCCTGCGCTTGGTGCCGGCGCCGTTGTTCACGAGGTGCAAGCTCCAGGCATCGATGCGGCTACGTTCGTTCTCGCCCTCCCCGCTGGACGGGTACGTCTCGATTCTGAACGCCTAGGGCCAGGCGCTTACCGCGTCGCCATGGAGCAGGGCCGCCCGGCTTTCGGACGCATGTTGCGCGAGGACGAAGAAGCTCCCTTCCTCGATGCGCTGAACCTTGAGCCGAAGAACCGCGACGGTCGTCTTCCGTTGGAAGTGGTGTCGACAGGCCTCCCATACCTCATCGTGCCCGTGACGCCGGATGGTCTCGCCCGCGCCCGGATCCGCGTGGCGAACTTCGATGGTCTGCTCGAAAAAATTGGAGCGAAATTCGTCTACGTTTTCGACGCCGAAGGACGAGAGGGTCGGACCTGGGACAACACCGGGGCAGTAGAGGACATAGCCACGGGGAGCGCGGCAGGGCCGACCAGCGCGTATCTCGTCCGGCATCGGATTGTCGACGCTGAAAAGCCATTTGTCCTGCGACAAGGACGGTTCGTGGGTCGTCCGAGCGAAATTCGGGTCGAGGTGGCAGGTTCGGCTGACCTGCCTACATCAGTGACCGTGGCGGGAGACGTGCAGATGGTCGGTACAGGAATGATCGAGGCAACCCTACCGACAGAGGATGTACTGACTCGCTGAATTTCTGCTCAGGTGCTGTTACGAAGGGAGATACAAGAGATCAGACGTTGGACGACGGGTGGAAGTCGGCGCCGGTTGTGGGGTCCTCCGAGGAAAGACGCCGACTGCCACGGCTAGGCAGGCGTTTGATAGGCCATTGAGCGAGGCGCTGCGTCGAAAGCTGCATACCCGACCAACTCTGGTCCACGGATTGTCCCGCAACTGGGCGGGATGGCGGCGAAGACTTGCAGCGGCTCGAAGCGCGAGGAGGTTTCAACTGCACGCGCTTCACCTACCGCGCAAACCATCCCTACGGGCCCAATTGTTTTGACGGTCGGACTCAAGGCAAGGCGTCGCGAACCTGTTCGAGCATCCAGTCGCGAAACACGCGCGCTTTGCGTGGTAAATCGAGTCCCTGCGGATACACGATGTAGTAATGGAATGTGCGCAGCGAAGGCAGCTTCCGCATTAATCGCACCAATTGTCCGCTGGCCAGCTTTTCTGCGATGAAGGCTTCCCGCCCAAGCAGCACGCCCTGCCCGCGTTTCGCAGCCTGGACGGCCAGCATGTAATCGCTGAAGCGCGGCCCGTGCAGCGGCCCTTCGAGCGTTACGTTGGCGGACTTGAACCACTCTTCCCACGTCGGCAGCCCGCTGACGTGCAACAAAAAGCCTTGCAGCAGATCGGTGGGCTTGGTAGGCAACTTGCCGCCGCGGTAGTGCGGGCTGCACACCGGGAAAACGGCCGCACTCAGCAACTTTTCGGCATGCATCCCCGGCCATTGGCCG
>Ga0207707_10001176_pt1 | contig 24645 bp, 16 predicted proteins | sample KBSC83BmetaG_FD_184336 | JGI IMG/M metagenome (GOLD analysis project Ga0207707, IMG submission 184336) | Corn rhizosphere microbial communities from Kellogg Biological Station, Michigan, USA - KBS C8-3B metaG (SPAdes) (version 2) | ecosystem: Host-associated > Plants > Roots > Rhizosphere ... | reverse complement strand
CAAGCGTCGTCAAGACCACCGTGTATCTGGCGGACATGGGGGACTTTCAGGCCATGAACGCGGTTTACGCCCGGCACTTCGGCGATCACCGGCCGGCTCGGAGCACGGTTGCCGCAGCAGCGCTACCCAAGGGAGCGCGCGTGGAGATTGACGTGATCGCGGCGGTCGGGGTCTGACCCATGAGTGATCGTGCGTCACGACTCACGACTCACGACCCAGCACTCCAAGGGGGCGGAACGGGTCTGGTGGCCTGGCCGATCTTCAAAATCGCGTCGGAGGCGTCACGCACGGCTCCGGTGGGTTCGATTCCCACACGCTCTCGCCACTTTCCCCGGCACGTCGTGCGCCCATGGCTGGCCTTGCTGCTCTGCCTCGCCGGAGCGCCCCTGGCCGCGCAGGATTCCACCCGTGCAGCGGCGCCGCCGGCGGACACCAGCCGGACCAGCGCCGACTCGGCCATCCTGCATCGCCCCAGTGCCACTGGCAACATGCTCAAGTCGCTGCTGGTGCCTGGGTGGGGCCAGCTCTCGCTCGGCCGGGAGCTTACCGCATTGATCTTCATTGCGGGTGAGGCGGGTACCGCGACCATGGTGGTCCAGAGCCAGCGCGACCTCAATCGCGCACGTGAGGCCGGCGACTCGGCACTGATGGACAAGTATCACCAGAAGCGGGAAGACTGGCTGGTGTACATGGGCATCAATCATGTCCTGAGCGCGCTTGAGGCTTATGTATCGGCCAAGCTATGGGATTTCCCACCCGATCTTGACCTTCGTGCCGGCCCGGAGGGTATCAGCGCTGGCGCCTCCATTCCCATCCGCATCCGATGAACCAGGCACCGATCGGCATCTTCGATTCCGGCATCGGCGGCCTCACCGTGGCTCGCGCCATCTTCGACCGGCTGCCAGCTGAGTCCACCATCTACTTCGGCGACACTGCCCGTGTCCCGTATGGCCCCAAGTCGCCGGCCACCGTTCGCAAGTACAGCAAAGAGATTCTTGCGTGGCTCCTGGCGCAGAGAGTCAAGGCGGTGGTCATCGCCTGCAACACCAGCACGGCACACGCCCTCGACGAACTCCGGAGCATTTCACCGGTGCCGGTGATTGGCGTCATCGAGCCGGGATCGCGCGCGGCCGCCGCCGTGTCGCGATCGGTCATCGGGGTCATCGGAACGGCCGGCACCATCGCCAGCGAGGCGTACCTGCGCGCCATCCAGCGCCGGAAGCCCGAGGCGCGCGTGGTGCAGCAGGCCTGTCCGCTCTTTGTTCCGTTCGTGGAAGAGGGGTGGTTCGACCACCCGTCGCTCGAGCTGGTGGCGCGGGAGTACCTGCAGCCGCTCATGGCCCAACAGGTGGACACACTGGTGCTCGGCTGTACCCACTATCCGCTGGTGAAGCCATTGCTGCAGCGGGTCGTCGGTCCGGACGTGAGGTTGATAGATTCGGCGGCGGAGACGGCGGCCGCACTGGCGGAAATCCTCCACCGCGAGTCGCTCGAGACGGTGGTGGACAGCGTGGCAACCCACCGGTTTGTGGTGAGCGATGACGAAGCTCGCTTCCGTGCGGTGGGCTCCCGCTTCATCGGCGAGCGGCTGGACCGGGCCGAGGTCGTTCCAGTCGGCTAGAAGTGATGCAGCTCCGCGCCGGCTCCAGTCACCACCGCATAGCGATGGCCATCCAGCCACGCACCGGGATTCAGGTAGAAGTGTCCGGAGACCAGTTCATGCAGTGCCGGCACATGCGTGTGGCCCATGATGAGCATCCATGGCGCGGGATGACCGGTCAGCCTGGTCCGGGCGTATTCGAGCTGGCGCGCCGCGTTGGCTGCCTGGATGGCCGGAGTGATGCGATGTTCGCCGAGCAGCGGGGCGAGGCGGTCCACCACCCAGATGCCCAGGTCGGGGTGAAGCAGCCCGAACAGCCGCGGGGTGAGCGGGTTCGCTATCATCCTGTGTGACCATGCCACGCGGCCGGGGCGCTCGACCAGCCCGTCACCATGCAGGGCGTGAACCGCGTGGCCCGCCATTTCCAGGTCCAGACTTCCCGGGGACCATTGAATGCCGGCCTCGTCGCACCAGAACGTGCGGCCCCAGCGGTCATGATTGCCGCCGACCATGCTCACCGGCATGCGCCGCGCCAGGTTGGCCAGTGCCGAGGCAATCCGGAAGGCGCGGCGCGGGACGACACGGCGCCACGCAAACCAGAACTCGAACAGATCCCCAGCGACGAGCAGCGAGTCACCCAGCGTGGGGGCCGTGTCCAGGAACCGCAGCAGCGCCGCCTCGGTCTCTGCCGGTGCAGCACCGATATGCGCGTCCGCGAGGACCAGCAGGCGTTGGATAGGCACGGCGCAAGATACCGGACGCCCGTCGAGGGCCGCAACGCAGTCCTGTTCACCTGATCCGGGAGTCGCCGACCAGTGGACGTGCCAGCTGTCTCGAGTCTTACCGTTCGCGTCAACTATTCCGAAACGGATCAGATGGGCGTGGTCTATCACGCGCGCCATATCGTGTGGCTGGACATGGCGCGCACGGAACACCTGCGGGCCACCGGGGTGAGCTACCGCGAGCTGGAACTCGCCGGGTACCGCCTGGCGGTCGGGGAACTGGCCATTCGCTACGCCCGGGCAGCCCGATACGACGATCTGGTGCGCATCCGCTGCTGGGTGCGCGAGTGTCTCTCCCGGCGCGTGACCTTCGGGTATGCGATGGAACTGGAGGACACCGGCGTGCTGCTGGCAACCGCCAGGACCGCCATGATGGTGCTTGATGCGGGCATGGAACCTGCCCGGCTGCCCGATCACATTCGACGCCTGTTGCCCGAGAGCCCCGATCCGGTGCGGCTCGGAGTCTGAATTCCGGAGGATTGATGTCCCAGACCCTGTTCCGCCGGACTGTGCCGGTGGCGTTGCTTGCGTCCGCCGCGGCCCTGCTTGGTCCGCGACTGGCAACCGCGCAACAGAGCGCCGTCATCGAGGTGCTGGCGCCGGTGCTCAAGGCGGAAGACGCTCGCTCCTTTGATGAGGCGGCGCTGACGGCGGCGCTGTCCAACGCGGACTCGTCGGTGCGGAGCTTCGGCGCCATGGCGGTCGGCCGGATCGGTGACCGGCGCGGCCTGGACCTGCTGGTTCGCGCCATGTCCGATCCCGATACCACCGTGCGGGTCGCCGCCGTCTTTGGGCTGGGGCTGCTGGGCGACACCGGTGCTATTGCGCCGATTCTGGAACGCCTCCGCTCGGAGCCGGTGCTGGATATCGCGAGTGCCGTGGAGGCCATGACCACCCTCGCCAAGATCGGCGGGCCGCAGGTGGGCGAGATCTTCCGGGCCATTCTCGATGGCCGGGCCGCGCTTGACCTGGATGCACTGGAGCAGCTCCGCCGCCAGATCGCTCTGGAGTCCTGGCGCCTCGGCCGCTATGCCCCGGTTGCGTCACTGCTGCCTCTGGTCTCGGACACCAGTGGCGACATGCGCTGGCGCGCGGTGTACTCGCTGAGCCGGCTGCGGGCGCCAGCCGCCGCGCGCCGGCTGGCAGAGGCGGTACGAGATCCTCTGGCGTATACAAGAGCTGCGGCGATTCGCGCCTTTACGCCGGCCTTCGTGGACAGCGCCGGCATGAGTCGCGACGCGGCGGCCCGCCTCATGGCGCCGCTGCTTGGCGATCCTGACGCCGGTGTCCGCATCGCGGCACTGCGTGCCGTCGGTTCTCTGGGCGACACATCGCTGGCCGACCAGGTTCGCGACCGCCTGAACGATCCGATGCCCAACGTCCGGGTCACGGCGGCCGAGACACTGGGCGACCTGGGCGGAGCCGAAGCCAGCGGCGCGCTGGCCAGTCTGGTGGACAAGGGGACGTTCTTTGCCCTGGATCGCGCGGCGCTCATGGGCCTGAGCAAGGCAGACACTGCCTTGGCCCGGCCACGGGTGGCCAGGTGGGCGGCCCGCCCAGACTGGGCCGGGAGAATGGCCGCCGCCGAAGCCAGCGCAGCATTTGGCGGGCGGTCGCCACTGCTGGACGACCGGGATCCCCGGGTTTCCGCGGCCGCACTGCTGAGCTGGTCCGGCACCAGCACCAGACCATCCGCCGAGCTCATGGCAGCCGCTCGCGAGCGACTCCAATCGCCCGACGCCGTGCTGCGGGCCGTGGCGGCCGGCATCATCGGCCGGGGCGGGGAAGCCGGCGACATCGGCGCGCTGTCCAGCGCCTTTGCCCGCGCCGGGCGCGACTCCTTTCCGGACGCCGCGCTCGCGGCCCTGGACGCGCTGCACCAGATCAGCCAGGTGAGCCCCGCGGCGGCAGCCGACGTGAACCGTACATTCCTCGGCCGTGCACGCCGGCCCGACGATTACGTCATTCGTGCATGGGCCGAGTCCTACTGGCCCGATGCCGCTGCCCGCTGGGGCCCGGCGTATCCGCTTGACCCGGGCCGCACGCTCCAGGACTACCGGGAGATCGTCCGCCGCTATGTGGTCGCACCGGATTCGCTGCGCCGGCCCCATGTGACCATCGAGACAGAGCAGCGCGGCAGCATGGAGATCGAGCTGATGGGCCCGGAAGCACCTCTCACCGTGGCCAATTTCATCTCCCTCGTAGACCGCCATTTCTTCGACGGCAACCGATGGCACAGGGTCGTGCCGGATTTCGTGGTGCAGGATGGCGATCCGCGCGGCGACGGCTGGGGCTCGTCCGGCACGCCGATCAGGGACGAGATCAACCGCCAGCGATACGTGCAGCCGGTGCTCGGCATGGCCCTCTCAGGACCCGACACGGGAAGCAGCCAATGGTTTATCAACCTGAGCCCGCAACCGCATCTCGATGGCACGTACACCATCTTCGGCAAGGTTGTGGGCGGCAACCAGACGCTCGCGCGCATCACCCAGGGCGACATCATCCGTACCATCCGTCGCTGACCCGCCTGGCAGCGCTGCTGCTCCTGCTGCTGGCCGGCTCGGCGGCCCACGCTCCGGCGGCCCACGCGCAGTACTTCGAGTTCGGCCAGAACAAGATCCAGTACCGGCGATTCGACTGGCGCATCATGCGCGGGCCGCACGTGGACGTGTACTACTATCCGCAGGAAGCGAATCTCGCGGCCAGCGCGCTGCAGTGGGCCGAAGCCAGCTACGACACCCTCGCTCTCCGGTTCGGCCACGAAGTCACCGTCCGGATTCCGCTGGTGATCTACGCATCCCACATTGACTTCGAGCAGACCAACATTCTCCCGTTCGTCCCGCCAGAGGGGCTGCTCGGCGCCACCGACTTCGAGAAGCGCCGGGTGACGATGCCGTTCCGCGGCAACCTGGCGGAGTTCCGCAACACGCTGCGCCATGAGCTGGTGCACGTCTTCCAGTTCAGCATGATCAGCAATGCATATCATCGCGCTCCGCGGGCACCCCAGTTCGACATCCCGCTCTGGTGGACGGAGGGTCTCGCCGAACAATGGTCCGCGGGACAGGACGCGCGGGACGAAATGATGCTGAGGGATCTCACCTTCTCGGGCCGCCTGCCCAGCTTCTCCCAGCTCAAGCTCTACACCGGATTCCTGGTCTATCCGATGGGCGGGCGCATCCATCAGTGGCTCGCGGACAACTATGGCAGCTGGCGCGTGGCCCTGCTCTACCGGGAACTCAATCGCTACGGCTCGTTCGACGATGCCATCGCCGGCATCTATGGCCGGTCCCTCAAGCAGCTGAACGAAGAGTTCCAGTACTACATGCGCCAGCAATACTATCCGTCGGTGGCATCACGCGCACCGCCGGCACTGCTCGGCCGCCAGATCGCGCAGCTTGCGATCAAGCCCGCGCTTCGCGCCATGGCGCCCAGCGGCGACAGCGCACCCGAGGCCTTTTATGTCTCGCCGGTCACGGGATACATGACCGTGTACCGTCGGCAGCTCGACACCCTTGGCCCGCAGCGCGAAGTCGTGGCCACTGGCAAGTCGGAGAACCTCGAGTCCATGCACCCGTTCGACAGCCGCATGGACGCCAGCAGGCCCGGGCTGCTGCTCTTCAGCGCGCGGTATCACGATCGGGATGCTCTGGTCATCTGGGATGTGGGCCGCCGGAAGCTGGTGGGCCGCTATGAGTTTCCCGGCATCGTATCCATCCTGTCGCCGGCCTGGATGCCGGACCGCGCCAGCATCGTATTCAGCGGGCTGGCCGACAACGGGATGTCGGATCTGTACCGGGTGACCATTCCGGATGGCGTCCTCACGCCCCTGACACACGACGCCTATCAGGACCTCGATCCCAGTCCCGCAGCGGACGGCCGGCGGATTGTTTTCGCCTCCGACCGCACAGCCGGCGGTCGCACTGGCGCGATCAACCTGTTCATTCTCCACCTCGACACCGGCGCCATGGACCAGCTCACCGCCGGCTCCTGGGTGGACGAGACGCCCGCGTGGGGTCCTGGTGGCAGGATCTACTTCACCTCCAGCCGCGGCGACGTGCTGAACATCTGGTCGGTGGATTCGCTGGGCAACGGTCGCCGGGAGTCTTCGGCGTGGAGTGGCGCGTTCGACGCGGTCCCGCTTCCGGATGGCGGGCTGGTCGCCGGCTCCTTCCAGAACGGCAGTTTCAACATCTATCGCCTGGCGCGCGACAGCGCAGCAGAGACGGACACCTTTTCGCTGGCAGCGCACCCGCCGGCCGGTGAGTGGGTCTGGTCGCCCCCTTCGGCTGTCGCGGTGACCGATACCGTCACCGAGCCCTATCACCGCAAGCTGACGCTCGACTTCGCGGCTGGTGGCGTTGCGGTCACCCCGGGCTATGGCGGGGTGCAGGGGGGAGCATTCCTGCTCTCCGACATCCTCAACGATCACCTGCTGTATGGCAGCGTCGGGTCCTTCCAGGGCCGCGACCTCGGATCATTCTTCGAGAACCTGAATGGCAGCCTGGTGTACATCAACCAGAAACGAAGGATCAACTGGGGTGTGGGCGCCTACCGGTTTGCCGGCCGGGTGTTCGAGGGTGACCTGTTCGCCTCGTACGAGGAACGCGCTGAAGGCGTGCTGGGAATGCTCCGCTACCCGCTCTCCCGCTTTTCGCGGATCGAGGGCACCGTCACCATGGAGCATTCCAACCGGTTCGACTTCGATCTGCCGACCGTGGAGGACCCCCGTCGCGAGGGATGGATCGGCTCCAACTACGTGAGCTTCGTGCGCGACAATTCGCTCTGGCTGCCGTCCGGACCGATTGACGGCTTCCGCCTGGCCCTGACCGCAGGCGTCGCCAGCGACTTCACCAATGCGCGGTTTGACAACTACATCCTCAGTGCGGATGTGCGGCGATACTTCCGCCTTGCTCGCCAGGTGTCGTACGCCACCCGGCTCTTCGGATTCTACAGCGGTGGCGACCGGCCTCGCCGGATCAACATCGGCGGTTCCGGCGGACTTCGCGGCTATCCCAACTATGGGCATATCATCGGCGCCAAGACCTGGCTGGTGAACCAGGAGATCCGCTTTCCGCTGCTCAATCGCCTGGTGCTCGGCACGCCGGCGGGCGACCTGGTCTTCCCGGAATTTCAGGGCGCGCTCTTCGTGGATGTAGGTCAGGCCTGGCTGATTGATCGGGCAAGCCGCCCCATGCTTGGCAGCCTTGGCGGCGGCGTCCGGCTGGCGCTCGCCCCGCTGGTAGTCGTCCGGATGGACGCCGGTATCCGCTTCGGCGCCAATGACCGGTTAGGTTACGGGCTGAGCGACAAGCAGCGGGACAGGGGTTTCTTCCAGGTCTTCTTCGGTTATAACTACTGATGGCGCAACGCTTTCTTGTTGACCGCCGATGGGCGGCTTCCTATCTTGCGATTGTGCTCGGCGGCTGCATGTCTGGATCGCCGGGGCCGGTCGTGCCGGCTGACGCTCCGCTCGCTTCACCCGGCACTGTGAGGTCATGGATCGCGCCGTCGCTGCTGGACGGCCATCAGGTCCTCAAGTTCCGATGGCAGATTCAGGATGACCGTGGCGCCGCCGGCGGTCGCGGATCGGCCCGCGTGGCTGCCCCGGATTCGGTTCGGCTCGATGTCGCAGGGCCGCTCGGCAGCGGACGCGGTGCTGCGGTGGTCGTTGGTGACTCGGCGCTCTGGACCAATCCGCCGGACGTGATCCAGCGCCTGGTGCCGAGTTATCCCCTGATGTGGGCCATGTTCGGGGTGATGCGCAGTCCACCAGTCAGCGCAGTGGTGCGCGGTGTGGCGGACTCCAGCGCCGTGCAGTGGGAGTGGAGCCGCGGAGCCGATACCATTCGCTATCAGTGGCGCCGCGGCGGTTCGCACCTTACCGCGGAAGCGCGGCATGCGGGGCAGACTGTCGGCCGCGTGGAAACTGCCTTCAGCGGAAGAACCGTAGCGCGCAGCCAGCTCGTCGTGCCGGCGCCCGCCACCAAACTCACCATCACCTTCAGCGAGAGCCGGCTATCTGACCCGTTTCCGCCTGATCTCTGGCTTCCTGATCAGCCTTAGTATTCCCCTCCTCGGGGGATGCTACGGTTTCGCGGGCGGCGGCTTTCCGCCCGAGATTCACACGGTTGCCGTCTTGCCGTTCGACAACCGCACCCCCGAGCCCACCCTCACGCAGGAAGTGAACACCGCGGTTCGCGACGCCGTCGAGGGACGGCTGGGCCTGCGTGCGGCCGGCGAGGACCAGGCGGACGCAATCGTCCGGGGCACTATCCAGCGCTACGAGCCCGACGTCCCGGTGGCATATCAGGGGAACGACGTGGGGAATTCGGTCAGCGTCACGCGGCGGCTGGTGCAGATCACGGTGTCGGTCGAGATCGTGGACCAGAAGCGCAACCGCACCCTCTGGCAGCGCTCCGGATTGATGGTGGAAGGCGACTATGAACCGGCCAGCCAGACTGAGCTTCAGGCCCGCGATGAGGCGCTGGAGAAGCTGAAGGTCAACATCGTCGAAGGGGCGCAATCCCAGTGGTGAAGGGATCCCGCCGCGGCAGCAGCAATCTCGGCTGCCTCCTGTCGCTCGCACTGTTCGTCGCGGCACTGTATTACGGCGTGCACATCGGCCAGGTGTACGTCCGCTACTACCAGTTGCTGGACGAGATGAAGTCACAGGCGGGAATGGCGCCGAGCCTGACCGATGACGTGATCAAGCGCCGTGTCGTGGAGCGGGTGGATGAGCTCGGGTTGCCGGAAGAGGCTGCCAAAGTTTCGGTCACACGCACGGCGCGCCCCGCCCGCATTATCATCGAAACTCACTACTCCGAGACGCTGCACCTGCCGCTCATCACGCCGACATTCCACCTCCATCCCCGCGCCGAAGACGGACTCTGACGCGCGGAGAACTCCGGTAGACCCCTTGATGGCCAGACCAGATCAGCGCAGCCCGGATCAGTTGCGCCCACTCGTGCTCGAGCGCGGCGCCAACCCCTATGCCGAAGGGAGCTGCCTCATCCGGATGGGCGGGACCCTGGTGCACTGCACCGCCAGCGTGGAGGAGGGTGTTCCTCCCTTCCGGAAGGGCAGCGGCCTCGGCTGGGTGACCGCCGAGTACGCCATGCTGCCCCGTGCCACGTCCGAGCGGACCTCGCGGGAGCGCCACGGACCGGGTGGACGCACCCAGGAAATCCAGCGCCTGATCGGTCGCTCACTGCGCGCCGCGATGCGTACCATGGAATTCGGTGAATACACGATTCGCGTGGACTGCGACGTGCTGCAGGCCGATGGCGGCACCCGCACGGCGAGCATTACTGGTGGGTGCGTGGCGCTGTGGGACGCCTGTCACTGGCTGGCGGAGCGCACCGGCCGGCCCTCTGCCTTCGGCCGCCTGGTTGCGGCAGTGAGCGTCGGCATCGTCCAGGGCGAGCCTCGGCTGGACCTCATGTACCTGGAGGACAAGGACGCCGACGTCGATGCCAACATCGTGATGCTGGAACCGGATCAGTATGTGGAGGTGCAGGGCACCGGCGAACACGCCACCTTCTCGCGTGGTGAACTCGATGCTCTGCTGGAACTGGGTCAGGCCGGGATTGTGCAGCTCTTCGCCGCACAGCACTCCACACTTGGCGCATGAAGCTGCTCGTTGCTACACGCAATGCTGGCAAGCTGGCCGAAGCCCGCGCCATCCTGGCCGATGCGGGTATCGAGACGGTGTCACCGGAGGAAGCGGGCATCGCCTGGTCTCCGGCCGAAGACTTGCTGGAGAGCGCGGAGACGTTCGAGGGCAATGCCCGGCGCAAGGCCGAGTACTTCTGGAAACAATCTGGCCTGCCCACAGTGGCCGATGATTCCGGCCTGGAGGTGATCTCCCTGGGCGGGGCTCCCGGCATCCGGTCCAGGCGCTGGGCAGGGGCCGAAGGACCTCCGGCGGAAGTAGATGCCGCCAACAATCGCGAACTCCTCCGCCGGCTGATCGGCGCACCGGACGCACGGCGCCGGGCTCGCTACCGGTGCGTACTGGCGCTGATCCGGCCACCCGGCATGCGCGCAGAAATCTTCGAGGGGAGTTGTTCCGGTACGATTCTTACCACGCCGAGGGGCACCGGTGGCTTTGGTTACGACCCACTGTTCCTGGCTGATCAACTGGGACAGACCTTCGGGGAGGCACCAGCAGAGGAAAAGAACCGGATCAGTCACCGGGGTGTGGCATTGGCAAAACTGGCGCACGCGCTCGCACTGTAAGTAGCGAAGCGACCCACGCACCGGTTATTCTCTTGGCGCGCAAGTTCCGCGCGGGGTGTGGCGCAGTCCGGTAGCGCGCCTGCTTTGGGAGCAGGAGGTCCCGGGTTCGAATCCCGGCGCCCCGATAAGATGGACAGATGGACAGTTGGACCGTCTGCACGACCTGTCCATCTGTCCATCTGTCCGTCAGTCTCCCACCCACCCCGGCGCCCGGTACCCATCCGGCGAGAACAGTTCCGCCGGTAGTTCGACATCTGCCTTCATGTCGTGGTATTCCTCCCGCAGCCGCTCCTGGCCGTCCACGAGAAAAATCACCTGTGGTGAAATCCAGCCGCCGCCAAGTGGCTGGTAATTGTTGAACTGGGTTTCGACGCGGCGGGCCGGTCCCTTGGGATTGCTGGCCGGCGGGGGCCGGCGTTCGATCAGTCGGACGAAGACCAGACGTTCGGCATCGATCCAGAACTGCGAACTGACCGAGTCCCCGGCTGCTGCGCCCACCACCCACGCGGGCCGCCCTTGCCATGTGTCGGCGTGCAGCTTGGTCAGATCCAGCCCCAGCGCGGACAGCTTGCGCGCGACGGTATCGGGGTTGGCGGCGTAGATATCGAATCCCAGCACCAGCAGGGGATGCACGAAGGGCCCGGAACGGACCAGTGAATCATGCTCGAAGGCATACAGGCTGTCGTTCCGGAACAGGCTCATCTTGCCGCTGTCGAGCGGGGCGATATCAATGCGGAGTCTGCCGGGAAGTTCGGCCGCTTCGTACCACGTCTCCTTGTGGCCGTCGGCAAACGAGGTGGTCTGCACGAATGTCAGCGTCCGATACCAGCGACCGGCGTAGACGTCGTGCATCTGATGGAGCAGCTCCGTGCCGGACGTTGGCGCCACCGGCTGGCGGCCGGCCGGCAGTCCCGGCGGTGCCGGGGCATGGCCGCCGCAGGCGGCCAGCGCGAAGAGTGCTCCAGGGAGAATCGCTGCTTTCATGCGGGCTCCATCGGATCACGAGTTGGCGGCGCCGGGACGGCTGCCGTACTCTACGTTCGGTCCAACCACGCGCGTTGGCAACCACCTGTTTGCTCCCACGCAGGTCCGCCTCCTATCTTGGGACTCGTCGGCAGCCGGGCCTGTTGCGACCAGGGCTCGGCCTGCGTCGTCACGTGGTGGAAGCCAAGCGCGCCCGTAGCTCAGCTGGATAGAGCAGCAGCCTTCTAAGCTGTTGGCCGGTGGTTCGAGTCCACCCGGGCGCATCCCCAGGTCCAGGAGTCCTCATCGTGACGTTGCCGGATCGTCCGCGCGGCCCATCGGAAAAGTCGCGCACCGTCGCCCTGGCCCTGGCGCTCCTGATCGGGCCGTTCGGGGCGCATCGTTTCTATGCCGACCGGACCCGCTCGGCGATTCTCATGCTGGTGACGCTGGGCGGCCTGGGCATCTGGTGGCTGTTCGACCTGATCGTCATTGCGGCGGGCGGATTTCGGGACAGCACCGGGCGTCTCATCAGCGACTGGGATCCGTCCTCGGCCGATCTGGACGACCGCCGGGATCTCGATGCCGTCCTTGATGAGCTGGATCGGCTGCGGCTGGAGGTGACCGACCTGGGCGAGCGGCTGGATTTCGCCGAGCGGCTGCTGGCCAAGCCGGCGCCGCCGGCAAAGTAGCGTGGTGGCATTGACATGGGGCGGTTTGGGGCTATTCTTCAAGGCTCGCCAAGAGAATGTTGGCGCGAGGGGATGAAGGGCGGGAAGTGGGGTAGTAGCAAGGCCTTGACCCGTTGTCATCTCCCGGTTACAATTGTGGGCTCGCGGCGAAAGCAGCATGACGCCGCATTCTGGATTGCTCTTTGACAAGTGAAGTGAGTGAGTGCGGAGTGCGGACCCTATGGTCTGGTGGGCGCAGAGGCCTGTCGGACCGGGTTTAATACTCTGACTTTGATTCGGACGATATAGTCATCGTTCGGAACGAGCTGCATTGAATTCTCCTTGGAGAGTTTGATCCTGGCTCAGGACGAACGCTGGCGGCGTGCTTAACACATGCAAGTCGAACGGGCCATATGGGGCTTGCTCTGTATGGTCAGTGGCGAACGGGTGCGTAACACGTGAGAAATCTGTCCTTCGGCGGGGGATAGCCGGCCCAACGGCCGGGTAATACCGCGTACGCTCGCACCGGGGCATCCCGGAGCGAGGAAAGCCGCAAGGCGCCGATGGAGGATCTCGCGGCCTATCAGCTAGTTGGCGGGGTAATGGCCCACCAAGGCGACGACGGGTAGCTGGTCTGAGAGGATGGCCAGCCACATTGGGACTGAGACACGGCCCAGACTCCTACGGGAGGCAGCAGTGGGGAATATTGCGCAATGGGCGAAAGCCTGACGCAGCGACGCCGCGTGTGGGATGACGGCCTTCGGGTTGTAAACCACTGTCGGGAGGGACGAAGCTCTGACGGTACCTCCAAAGGAAGCACCGGCTAACTCTGTGCCAGCAGCCGCGGTAATACAGAGGGTGCGAGCGTTGTCCGGAATCACTGGGCGTAAAGGGCGCGTAGGCGGCCTGGTAAGTAGGGGGTGAAATCCTGCGGCTCAACCGCAGGGCTGCCTCCTAAACTGTCAGGCTGGAGCACGGTAGAGGCAGATGGAATTCCCGGTGTAGCGGTGGAATGCGTAGAGATCGGGAAGAACACCAGTGGCGAAGGCGGTCTGCTGGGCCGTTGCTGACGCTGAGGCGCGACAGCGTGGGGAGCAAACAGGATTAGATACCCTGGTAGTCCACGCCGTAAACGATGGGTACTAGGCGTCGGGGGGAGCGACCCTCCCGGTGCCGTCGCTAACGCAGTAAGTACCCCGCCTGGGGAGTACGGCCGCAAGGCTGAAACTCAAAGGAATTGACGGGGGCCCGCACAAGCGGTGGAGCATGTGGTTTAATTCGAAGCAACGCGAAGAACCTTACCTGGGCTTGACATGCACGGGAAAGCCGGTGGAAACATCGGTTCCTCTTCGGAGTCCGTGCACAGGTGCTGCATGGCTGTCGTCAGCTCGTGTCGTGAGATGTTGGGTTAAGTCCCGCAACGAGCGCAACCCTCGTCCCTAGTTACCAGCGGATCATGCCGGGCACTCTAGGGAGACTGCCGGTGTCAAACCGGAGGAAGGTGGGGACGACGTCAAGTCATCATGGCCCTTACGTCCAGGGCGACACACGTGCTACAATGGCCGGTACAGAGCGTCGCAAGCTGGCAACAGCAAGCCAATCGCCAAAAGCCGGTCTAAGTTCGGATTGCAGTCTGCAACTCGACTGCATGAAGCTGGAATCGCTAGTAATCGTGGATCAGCCACGCCACGGTGAATACGTTCCCGGGCCTTGTACACACCGCCCGTCACGCCATGGAAGCTGGGGGGACCTGAAGCCGGTGGGCTAACCCGCAAGGGGGGCAGCCGTCAAAGGTCAATTCAGTGACTGGGGCGAAGTCGTAACAAGGTAGCCGTAGGGGAACCTGCGGCTGGATCACCTCCTTTCTGGAGATCTCGAGTAGGGTGGCCGGCTTGCCGGACACACGAAAGAGTCTCGAGAGTCGCCCGCACTCCGCTCCTCACTCACTTCACTCGCTCTTTGACAACTGACGGATGGATGTGTGATCAGGTGTGAGGAATCCACACCACGAATGAGAACTATGAGATCAAACGCAATAACGCACACGGTGGATGCCTTGGCATCGAGAGGCGATGAAGGACGTGGTAAGCTGCGATAAGCCTGGGGGAGCTGCACACGAGCTGTGAGCCCAGGATGTCCGAATGGGGCAACCCAGCCGGCGGTGACGCCGGTTATCCCACGCGCAAGCGGGGGAAGCCAACCCGGGGAACTGAAACATCTCAGTACCCGGAGGAAAAGAAATCAACCGAGATTTCCTCAGTAGCGGTGAGCGAACGGGAAAGAGGCCAAACCAGGGGAGCTTGCTCTCCTGGGGTTGTGGGACCACAACATGGGATGCACGACGCCAGCATGAAGCGGCCTGGAATGGCCCGCCAGAGACGGTGAAAGCCCGGTAATGGGACGCGTACGGCCCCTAGTGGTATCCCGAGTAGCGCGGCGCACGTGGAATGCCGCGTGAATCCGGGGGGACCACCCTCCAAGCCTAAATACTCCTCGATGACCGATAGTGCACTAGTACCGTGAGGGAAAGGTGAAAAGCACGCCAGGTGGCGAGTGAAACAGATCCTGAAACCGTGTGCCGACAAGCAGTGGGAGCTCTGACTTCGGTCGGGGTGACCGCGTGCCTTTTGCATTATGATCCGGCGAGTTGCTCCTCGCGTGCAGGTTAAGGCCTTCAGGGCCGTAGCCGAAGCGAAAGCGAGTCTGAACAGGGCGTTCAGTACGCGGGGGCAGACCCGAAGCCGTGGCGATCTACCTTTGAGCAGGTTGAAGCCGCCGTAACAGGCGGTGGAGGACCGAACCCATGTGGGTTGAAAACCGCTGGGATGACTTGAGGGTAGGGGTGAAAGGCCAATCAAGCTCGGAGATAGCTGGTTCTCCCCGAAATATATTTTGGTATAGCCTTGGGAAATGAGTTCACGGGAGGTAGAGCACTGGATGGGTCCGGGCTGTGAATAACAGTACCTCCCCCAACCAAACTCCGAATGCCCGTTGAATGCTGCCCAGGAGGCAGTCGCGGTGCGCTAATGTACCGCGGCGAGAGGGAAAGAACCCAGAACATCAGCTAAGGCCCCGGAGTGGTGGCTCAGTGTAGCAAAGGATGTGGGTATGCCGTGACAGCTGGGAGGTTGGCTTAGAAGCAGCCATTCCTTTAAAGAGTGCGTAATAGCTCACCAGTCAAGCGTAGCCGCGCCGATAATGGTCGGGACTTAAGCCACCCGCCGAAGCTATGTCTTCATGCGCAAGCATGAGGGGTAGGGGAGCGTTCTGAGAGCGGTGAAGCCGGGGCGGAAGCCTTCCGGTGGAGCGATCAGAAGTGAGGATGCCGGATTAAGTACGCGTGAAACAGGGTGAAAACCCCTGTCACCGAAAGCCTAAGGGTTCCTGAGCCATGTCGATCAGCTCAGGGTCAGTCGGTCCCTAAGTCGAGGCCGAGAGGCGTAGACGATGGGAAACGGGTCAACATTCCCGTACCAACTGTCAGCCGTTATGAGTCCGAGGAGGGACGCAGGAGCAAGGTTACTGGCGGGTGGTGGAATATCCGCTGCAAGGTGGTAGACGTTGCCCGGTAGGCAAATCCGCCGGGTTAGTCGAGAACCGATGCCGAAGGGGCCCCTCGTGGTCCCGCAAAGAGTGGCTGACGCACACTGCCAAGAAAAGCTTCGCGGACCAGGATGACTGTTGACCGTACCGCAATCCGACACAGGTAGGCGAGGCGAGAAGCCTAAGGTGCTCGAGTGATTTACGGAAAAGGAACTCGGCAAAATGACCCCGTAACTTCGGGAGAAGGGGTGCCGGTGCTACGTGACCTAACAATGGAAGCGGAAGCCGGCCGCAGAGAATCGTCCCAAGCGACTGTTTAGCAAAAACACAGGAGTGTGCTAAGGCGTGATCCAAGCCAACGTATACACTCTGACTCCTGCCCGGTGCCGGAAGGTTAAGGCAAGTCGTCAGCCGCAAGGCAAAGCGACGAACCGAAGCCCCGGTAAACGGCGGCCGTAACTATAACGGTCCTAAGGTAGCGAAATTCCTTGTCGGGTAAGTTCCGACCTGCACGAATGGAGTAACGACTTGGGAGCTGTCTCTTCCGTAAGCTCGGCGAAATAGCAGTATCGGTGAGGATTCCGATTACCCGCGACAGGACAAAAAGACCCCATGCACCTTTACTATAACCTGTCATTGAACGTCGGTATGACCTGCGTAGCATAGGTGGGAGCCGTTGATCTCCAGGTTTCGGTCTGGAGGGAGGCACCAGTGAAATACCACCCTTGTTTTACTAACGTTCTAACCCAGGCGGCAACACCGCCGGGGACCGTGGCAGGCGGGTAGTTTGACTGGGGCGGTCGCCTCCTAAAGAGTACCGGAGGCGCGCAAAGGTTGGCTCAGTGCGGTCGGTAATCGCACGGTGAGTGTATACGCAAAAGCCAGCCTGACTGCGAGCGCGACGGCGCAAGCAGGGACGAAAGTCGGCGTAAGTGATCCGGTGATCCCGTGTGGATGGGTCATCGCTCATCGGATAAAAGGTACGCTGGGGATAACAGGCTTATCGCGCCCGAGAGTTCACATCGACGGCGCGGTTTGGCACCTCGATGTCGGCTTGTCACATCCTGGGGCTGGAGAAGGTCCCAAGGGTCCGGCTGTTCGCCGGTTAAAGTGGCACATGAGCTGGGTTCAGAACGTCGTGAGACAGTTCGGTCTGTATCCGTCGTGGGCGTGGGAGTGTTGAGGGATGTCGTCTTTAGTACGAGAGGACCGAGACGAAGCGACCGCTCGTGTACGGGCTGTCCCGCCAGGGGCATCGCCCGGTAGCGATGTCGCGCGGAGATAACCGCTGAAAGCATCTAAGTGGGAAACTCTTCCCGAGATGAACACTCCTGGATCTTAAGATCCCTGAAGGGCCCTGGGAGACTACCAGGTTGATAGGGCGCAGATGTACGGAGGGCAACCTCTTCAGTCGAGCGCTACTAATCGCCCGTGAAGTTTGATCTCTTCTAATTGTTGTTCTGGATTCCTACCTGATCACCATCCATCCATCAGTCGTCATTTTCCAAACGGCTGACGACTAGCGCGCGGGGGCCACACCCGTTCCCATTCCGAACACGGAAGTTAAGTCCCGCAGCGTCGATGGTACTGCCACTGAGAGGTGGTGGGAGAGTAGACCGTCGCCAGCCATTCCTTGAACGCCCGGACACTCATCGCGAGTGGCCGGGCGTTCTGGTACCCAGGCTACCGCCGTTCCGCGCTTGCAAGCATGAGCGCCGGCCTTTGCGCCACGAGCGTGCACACGTAGCTTCCGGGGTCCGCAATTCCATCCCAGGAGCCCCATGACGTGCAACTGCCGTCGCCTGGCCGCAGAAGACAGGTGTGTCGTCTCCTCGCCCCGGTCGCGATAGTGCATATCCCCGAGAGCGCGACGCCCCTGATGGCGCTGCTCGCGGCGCTGGCGCTGGGCCTCCGCCACGCCACCGATCCGGATCATCTGACGGCCGTGTCCACCCTGGTGTTCGCCGAGGAGCAGCATGGGCCGCGGAAGGCCGGCTGGCTGGGACTCTGCTGGGGGTTGGGTCACGCGACGACTCTGACCGTTCTCGGCCTGCCCATCGTGGCGTTCGGCGTGCACCTGCCCGACCGGCTGGGGCAGGCGGCGGAGCTGCTGATTGCCGTCGTGATCATCGCGCTGGCGGTCCGCCTGCTCTGGCAGTGGTGGCAGCTGCAGGTGCATGCCCACGTGCATGCCCACGATGATATGTCACACCTGCACCTGCATGTTCATCCGCAGGCGCACGCACCCGGGGGATCCCCCGGGCATCGCCACGCGCACGCCGCCGCCCTGGGCCGGACGCCGCTCGCCGCCTATGGCATCGGCCTGATCCACGGGGTGGGAGGCAGCGCCGCCGTGGGCCTGCTCCTTGTCAGTGCCATGCCTGGACGCGCCAGCGCCATCACGGCGCTGCTGCTCTTTGCCGGCGGTACCGCCATCTCCATGGCCGCAGTGTCGGCGGGTTTTGCCTGGACGCTGGAGCGCGGCCCGGTGTTGCGCCAGGTGGGCCGGATCATGCCGCTGTTTGGCGCCTTGTCGCTGCTGTTCGGCAGCTGGTATCTGATGGCGGCCTTGCGTAGCCTGCTGGCGTAGGGGAGCGAAGCATTCCAGCGCCCGGAGGGCGGCTGGACGAGCACTCGGTTCGGTTGACACATCCGACGCTGGACCCTTGATTAGAAGCTCCGATCCTGCGGCAACCCTTCGGAGTCCTGGTGACACAAATGGATGGGCATCGCCCCGCTGCTGCCCGACGAGAGGTGCCCACACGTGTGGTCGCCGTTGGCGCATCTGCCGGAGGGGTGGAGGCATTCACCCGCCTTTTGAAAGCGCTGCCTTCCGACAGCGGCATGGCGTTCGTGCTGCTTTCCCATCTGTCCCCCACCCATCACAGTGAACTCGCCCGTCTGCTCGCGACGGCGACCCGGATGTCCGTTCGTGACGCCGCCGACGGGGAATCCCCGAAGCCGAATTGCGTCTATGTGCTTCCGTCCGACAAACGCATGACCATTGCCGGCGGGCTCCTGCGCCTGACCGGACGGGATGGCTCCGACGGGCGGCCGACGATCATTGACGATTTTTTTGAATCGCTGGCCGCTGATCAGGGCAATTCCGCCGTCGGCGTCGTGCTATCCGGTACCGGATCCGACGGCACCGCAGGTGCGCTCGCGATACGCGCAAACGGCGGCATGACCTACGCCCAGGATCCGGCACTCTCCGCGTACGACGGGATGCCTCGCAGCGCGATAGAGGCCAATGCAGTGGAGTTCACGCTCCCCCTCGAAGGCATTGCGCAGGCCATCGGGATCCTGGACCAGCCCGATCAGGCTTCCAGGCCGGCACGCGCGAGTATCCAGAAGGCTCCGGGAGATCAGGACGACGCGCCGGATGCCGACTCGCAGGTGCCGCCGCTCTCGGCGAGCGAGGCGCAGGCGATGGAGGAGATCGTCACGATCCTCCGAACCACCAGCGGCGTGGCTTTTCAGCACTACAAGCGGCCCAGCCTGGTGCGCCGGGTACGGCGCCGAGCTGCGGACGCCGGCCTGCCCGATCTCACCGAATACCTGGTGCGGCTGCGGCAGGACCCAGTCGAGGCCAAGGCCCTGTTTCAGTCGGTGCTGATTCAGGTGACGCGATTCTTTCGGGAGTCCGGCACATTCGAGGTGCTCAAGCATGAGGTGATTCCCGCCTTGGCCGCAGGCCGGACCGGTGGATCGATACGCGCCTGGGTGATCGGGTGCGCCACTGGTGAGGAGGCTTATTCGCTCGCCATTGCCTTTCTGGAGGCGGAGGCCGCACTCGGCGTGGACCTGCCAGCTCGTATCTTCGCCTCGGATGTGAGCGAGCCCGCGCTGGCGACAGCGCGCCTGGCCCAGTTTCCCGATGCGATCACCGCTGATGTGTCCACCAAGCGGCTGGAGCGATTTTTTGCGCCGGTGGAGCATGGTTATCAGGTAAACAAGCGGGTGCGTGAGATGTGTGTGTTCGCCCGGCACGACATCACCCGAGATCCGCCGTTTGCCCAGCTCGACCTGGTGCTGTGCTGCAACGTCCTGATCTATCTCGATCCGGTTCTGCAGCGGCGTCTGTTGCAGAACATGCACTACGCGCTCAAACCGGGGGGATATCTGGCGCTCGGGCCAGCGGAGACGACCACCGGAGTCGAGGGCCTGTTCTCACCGTCCGACCGAAAGCACAAGATCTACGTGCGGCGGCCGGGCCCGGCCAGGATCCAGGTCTCGCACGACGGAGTCCGCACGAAACAGCCCCTTGGCGTGCCCGACCTTCCGCCCACGTCCGGTACCCGCTTGCAGTGGACATCGGCCGAGGTGCTGCGCAGTGCCGAGCGCACGTTCTTCGCCGAATACCCGTCGGCCAGCGTCATCATCAATCAGGACTTCAATGTCCTCCATTACCAGGGACCCACTGCTCCGTGGCTCGAAATGCCGACCGGCGGTCCGACCTCCCAGCTACTTCGGCTGGCGCACCCGGATCTCCAGCTCGTCCTCGGGCGACTTCTCCGGCGAGCCCGGAAGGAAAGGGCGCCGGTTCGGCGGGCTGGAGTCGTAGTCGCTGCGGGGAAGCGTGCTCGGCGCGTGAATCTGAGCGTGCTGCCGGTCCCACTCGACGACGGCGACGAGCAGTACTTCCTGGTGGTTTTCGATGCGGTTGCGGACGAGGCCTCGAGCGCTCCTGGTCGAAAGCAGGGCACCGCGTCGGTGCGATCGGCGGCCCGCATCCGGGAGCTCGAGTCGGAGCTGGCCGACAACAAGGAGTATCTCCAGACGTTCATTGACCAGCAGGATGCAGCGCACGCGGAGCTGCAGGCGACCTACGAGGAGAGCCTGTCGGTCAACGAGGAGTACCAGAGTACCAACGAGGAGCTGGAGTCCGCCAAGGAGGAGCTGCAGTCGCTGAACGAGGAGCTCTCCACGCTGAATGAGCAATTGCAGCAGCGTAACGCCGAAGTGCAACTGCGCTCCGCCGAGATGAGCGGCCTGCTGGAGGCGCTCGATATGCCGCTGGTCCTGCTCACTCGCGATCTCCGGCTGCGGGCATACAACGCCCGGGCAGCCTCTGATTTTCACTTTACCGCTGCGCAGGTGGGGCGCGAAATCGGCGACTCCAGCCTGCCCATCAGCCCGGCCAACCTTGGTGAGCTGGTCGAGCGAGCCTTTGCGGCAGCAGAAACGGTGGAGCAGGAGATTCTCGGGCCCCGGGGAATGTGGCAGGCCCTCCGGATCTGGCCAATCCACGCGGTCGATGAGTCCGGGACGGTGGCGATCGCCTTCGTGGACATCGGCAAGCTCAAGCAGGAGGTCGCGACCGAACAGGCCACGGTGACCTACAAGGACGCGATTGTGGATACGATCATGGAGCCGCTGGTGGTGCTCGATGACCACAATGTCATGGTGCATGCCAACGAAGCGTTTCACCGTGCATTTGGCACCGATTCCGCCTCGCTTGGGCGCCTCAAGATCAGCGAACTCGGCGAACCAGAGGCGGGCGACGTCCCGCTCGATGAGTTTCTATCCCGTTCGCGCGAGGCCAAGGGTCCCGTTCAGGGGCCAGAGATATCGCTCGCCTCCACCCAGCATGGCAGCCGCATCTTCCGGCTGAGTGCCGGGCCCGTCAACTGGCAAGGGCCGCCACGGGTGGTGCTCGCGCTGGAGGACGTCACGGAGCGTAAGCGCGCCGAGCATGCAGCGCAGGAGACAGCCCGCATGATGGCGATTGGCCAGCTGGCCGGCGGAGTTGCCCATGAGATCAACAACCAGATGACCGTCATCCAGGGTCTCGCCGACTACCTGCTCAAGGATACGCCCGACAATGATGCCAGGCGGCCGGACATCCGCGAGATCAGCAGAGCCGCGATCCGGTCCGCGACCATCAGCAAGCAGTTGCTCGCCTTCAGCCGGCGTCAGCCGCTCAATCCGGTGGTGCTCGAGTTGAACACGCTCATCGCCACCAGCGAAAGCCTCCTCCATCGCATTCTCGGATCCGGCATCACGCTTGAACTCAGCCTCGGCGAGCTGGTGGGAGCGATACGAGTTGACCAGGCGCAGCTGGAACAGCTGCTGGTCAATCTGGTCGTAAACGCGCGGGATGCGATGGATGGGGCGGGGCGGTTGCGGATCGAAACCGGGGAGGTGGTGGTCGCGGAGCACGGCGCCTCTGTTCCGGCCGCGGCGGCCGTGCCCGCGGGAACCTACGCGCGGCTGATCGTCTCCGACACTGGCAAGGGCATGGATGCGGCAACGGCGGCCCGCATCTTCGAGCCCTTTTTCACCACCAAGCCGGTCGGGCAGGGAACCGGGCTGGGATTGGCCAGCGTCTATGGCATCGTCAAGCAGAGCGGCGGGCTTATCTGGGTGGACAGTGAGCCTGGCCGGGGAACGTCCTTCACCATTGACTTGCCGCAAGTGGTGGCGGCACAGGCACCCGCTCCTCCGGTCGGCGTTCCTACAGCCACCGTAGCCTCGGCGGCGGCGGACGGTTCCATATCCATCCTGCTGGTGGATGACGAAGCGATGGTGCGGCACGTGACCGGCCGGGCGCTCCGGGAATTGGGGTACGCCGTGATCGAGGCATCCGACGGTCGCGAGGCGCTTCGGCTGATTTCCGAGGAGCATGCGGCCGTTGACCTGGTCTTGAGCGACGTCGTCATGCCGGGAATGAGCGGCGCCGAGCTGTGGAACCGGCTGGCGGAGAGCCATCCCGGGCTGCCGGTCCTGCTCATGTCCGGCTATGCGAGCGAGGACTTGGTGCGACAGGGTCGCCTCGCGGCCGGAACGCCGGTACTGGCCAAGCCATTCACTGTTGCAGAGCTGTCCTCCCGAATCAATAGCCTGCTTCGTCATCGCGCCTGAAGCCGGCGCTCATCTTCCTCACACCCGGATAGCCGATGCATCTCGCGCCGCTCGACTGGCTGATCGTCGCCGTGTCCATTCTGATTTCGTTCGCACCGGCCGTCATCATGGCCCGGCGCGCGGGATCGAGCACCGCCGAGTTCTTCACCTCGGGCCGGTCGGCACCGTGGTGGCTCATCGGCGTGTCCATGGTGGCGACCACGTTCAGTACCGACACGCCGAATCTGGTCACGAATTTCGTACGCGAAAAAGGCGTGGCGAACAACTGGCAGTGGTGGGCCTTCCTCCTGACCGGCATGGCAACGGTCTTCTTCTATGCCCGGCTCTGGCGCCGCTCGGGCGTGATGACGGACCTCGAATTCTACGAGCTCCGCTACAGCGGCAAGCCCGCCACCGCGGTGCGCGGGTTCCGGGCGGTGTACCTGGGGCTCTTCTTCAATTGCGCCATCATGGCCACGGTCAACCTCGCCGCGGTGAAGATCGCCAACATCATGCTGGGCTGGCCGATGGGCAAGACGCTGATCATCTGCGTGATCATCAGCATCGCGTTCGCGGCTACCTCGGGGCTCTGGGGCGTGCTGGTCACCGACTTCATCCAGTTCGGCATCGCGATGACCGGCTCATTTGCCGCCGCCTACTTTGCCCTCAAGCAGCCGCAGGTGGGCGGGCTGCACGGTCTCGTCACCAGGCTGGATCCGGCCACGCTCAACCTGCTGCCTGATTTCACCGACTGGAAGCTGGCGCTTTCCATTTTCATCATCCCGCTGACCGTGCAGTGGTGGTCGGTCTGGTATCCGGGCGCGGAGCCGGGGGGCGGCAGTTATATCGCCCAGCGGATGCTGGCGGCGCGCAGCGAGCGCGACGCGATGGGTGGCACCCTCTTTTTCAACGTGGCCCACTATGCCTTGCGCTCGTGGCCCTGGATCATCGTCGCACTGGCGTCCATGCTGGTCTTCCCCAATCTCACCGACATCGCCCGGCAATTCCCCAACGTTGACCCGCGCCTGATCGGCCACGATCTGGCCTATCCGGCGATGCTGACGTTCCTGCCGGTCGGCTGGATGGGGCTGATGATCGCGGGGCTGCTGGCGGCATACGTCTCGACCATCTCAACCCACCTCAACTGGGGAACGTCGTACCTGATTCACGATCTCTACCGCCGCTTTGCCCGGCCCGATGCCTCGGAGCGCCACTACGTCATGATGGGCCGAGTCGTCACCGCGCTGCTCATGCTGCTGGCCGCCTGGTTCACCTATGCACTGGATACCGCCAGCGAGGCCTTCGGGCTGCTGCTGTCGGTCGGCGCCGGCACCGGCCTGCTGTACCTGCTGCGCTGGTTCTGGTGGCGGATCAACGCCTGGTCGGAGATCGTGGCCATGATCGTGTCGTTCGGGGTCTCCACGACCTTCTTTGTGCTGCAGAAGCGGGGGATGGCGATCGAGTCCACCACGGTGCTGCTCTCGACCGTGGCGATCACCAGCGTGGCGTGGATCGCGGCCACACTGCTCACGGCACCGACGGACCGGTCCGTCTTGCTGGGCTTTTATCGGCAGGTGCGGCCTTCCGGACCAGGGTGGCGGGACATCCGCCGCGAGGCCGCCGTGAGTGCCAAGCCCGATTCCCTGGCCAACGCGGCGCTCGGCTGGGTGCTGGGCTGCCTGTTCGTCTACTCGGCGCTGTTCGGCACGGGCAGCTTGCTGTACGGCCGCACCGGCACCGGGCTGTTCTGGGTATTCTGGTTCATCGTGAGCGGATTGTGGTTGCTGAAACTGGTCCCGTCCATGTGGGCTGGCGAAACCGACCGGATGGGATAGACTTGGCATCCAGTCCTTGAGCCATGAATCGGACGATGCCTGACGACACCCCTGAGAGCAACATCGTGCGCCAGCTTCGCGACGCCCTGACCGGCCGCTATGAGATCGGCCGCTGCCTCGGCGAGGGTGGCATGGCGATCGTGTATGAGGCCATGGATGTGCGGCATGGC
>Ga0207707_10001173_pt1 | contig 24662 bp, 17 predicted proteins | sample KBSC83BmetaG_FD_184336 | JGI IMG/M metagenome (GOLD analysis project Ga0207707, IMG submission 184336) | Corn rhizosphere microbial communities from Kellogg Biological Station, Michigan, USA - KBS C8-3B metaG (SPAdes) (version 2) | ecosystem: Host-associated > Plants > Roots > Rhizosphere ... | reverse complement strand
ATGCCTCGCCGCTGGTGTTGTTCGAAGGCGCGGGTTCGCGTGCGCGCGTGATGGCCGCCAATGCCGCTGCGCGGCATCATGGCTTGCACATCGGTCAGTCGCTGACCGCTGCACGCGCGCTGTGTCCGCGCGTGAACGCGATCGAACATGACGCAGCGGCCGTCGAGCGCTGCCACGATTTCCTGGCCGCGTGGGCGTATCGCTACAGCTCGCAGGTGTGTCGCACGTTTCCGCAAACCCTGCTGCTGGAAGTGCGCGCGAGCTTTCGCCTGTTCGGCGGCTGGCCGGCGCTGCAGGCGGAGTTGCGCCGCGATCTGGCCGCGCTCGGCTTCGTACATCGCATTGCCGCGGCGCCGAATCCGCACGCGGCGCTCGTGCTGGCGTCCGCCCGCGACGGCTGCGCGATCGAGGATGAGGCGCACCTGCTGGATGCGCTGGGCACGTTGCCGGTGGAACGCAGCGGACTCGATGCGGCCTGCGCGGAAAGCCTGCAACGGATGGGCTTGCGCCGGTTGCATCAATTGTTCGCATTGCCGCGCGCGGAACTGGGCAAGCGCATCGGCGCGCGGGCGCTGTTGCACCTCGATCACCTGCGAGGCGCGGCGGTGACCGCACTCGATTTCCATCAGCCGCCGGACGCGTTCGACCAGCGTATCGAATTGCCGTTCAACACCACTTCGCACGAGCCGCTGCTGTTTCCGCTGCGCCGATTGCTGCGCGATTTTTCGGCGTTCCTCGCCGGCCGCGATGGCGGCGCACAGCGTTTCACGCTGGCCTTCGAACACGAACGCGGCGCGCCCACCGAAATCTCCGTCGGCCTGCTGGCGCCGGAACGCGATCCGGAACTGTTGTTCGCGATCGCGCGCGCGCGGCTGGACCGCACGCGCCTGCGCGAATCGGTGTGCGGCCTGCGCCTGGTCTCCGACGAACTGCCGGTGTTCACGCCGACGCGTCGTGACCTGTTCGACACGCGCCCGCAGCAGGCCGTCACCTGGGAGGCCCTGCGCGAACGCCTGCGCGCGCGGTTGGGCGAGCACGCGGTGCATGGATTGGCGCTGCATCCCGACCATCGACCCGAGCGTGCGTGGTGCGTGCAGGGCATCGATCCATCGCGCGGCATCGGCTCGTCGCGCGGAGTCCATGCGCGTGACATGAATGGAGCCATGTCATTGCCGCCGCGCCCCACCTGGTTGCTCGCGCGACCCATTCCATTACGCGAGCACGTGGCACGCATCCTCGCCGGGCCCGAGCGCATCGAAAGCGGCTGGTGGGACGGCGCGGACATGCGTCGCGACTATTACGTCATCGAAACCGCCTCGCACCAGCGCGCATGGGCCTTTCGTCCCGCAGGTGACGATGGCCCTTTCATGCTGCAGGGATGGTTTGCGTGAACCTCGCAAACCGAAGCCTTGATGACAGCCGATGTTCTTCCACCGTACGCCGAACTGCATTGCCTTTCGGCTTTCAGTTTCCAGCGCGGCGCGTCGATCGCGCTGGAATTGTTCGAGCGCGCGGCCCAATTGAAATACACTGCGCTCGCGATCACCGACGAAGCCTCGCTGGCCGGCATCGTGCGTGCGCTGGAAGCGTCGCGAAAAACCGGATTGCGCCTGATCGTGGGCAGCGAGGTGCAGCTCGCCGATGGTCCCAAGCTGGTGCTGCTGGTCGAAACCGCGCGGGGTTACACGCGGCTTTGCCAGTTGTTGACGCTGGCGCGGCGGCGCGCGGAGAAGGGCGAGTACCGATTGCTGCGCGATGATCTCGCCGCCGCACCGAATGATGGATTGCTGGCGCTGTGGATTCCGCCAGCGTCGATCGAAACAGCGGATGGCGCGTGGATCAAGTGCGCGTTCCCCGAACGCGCGTGGCTCGCGGTGGAATTACACCGCGGATCGGACGACGCCTCCCGGCTTGCGCAACTCCGCGCCATCGGCACGCAACTCGATATGCCGCTGGTCGCCTCGGGCGACGTGCACATGCACGTGCGCGGCCGGCGCGCGCTGCAGGACACGCTGACCGCGATCCGCCACAGGACCACGGTCGACGAGGCCGGTTTCAAGTTGTTCCCCAACGGCGAGCGCCACCTGCGCACGCGCCGCGCATTGGCTGCGATTTATCCCGCCGATCTTCTGGAAGAATCCATCCGCATCGCGGCGCGCTGCACCTTTTCGCTGGAAGAACTGCATTACGAATACCCGCACGAACTGGTGCCGGACGGCCATACCGCCGCAAGTTGGCTGCGCGAACTCACCGAAGCCGGCGCGCGCACGCGCTGGGCGGATGGCGTGCCGGACAAGGCGCGCGCTCTGATCGAGCACGAGCTGGCGCTGATCTCGGAGCTGCATTACGAATCCTATTTCCTGACCGTGCACGACCTGGTGCGTTTCGCGCGCAGCGAGGAAATCCTGTGCCAGGGCCGCGGCTCCGCCGCCAACTCCGCAGTGTGCTACGTGCTCGGCGTTACCGAAATCGACCCCGCGCGCATGAACATGCTGTTCGAACGCTTCGTGTCACGCGAGCGCAACGAACCGCCCGACATCGACATCGATTTCGAGCACGAGCGTCGCGAGGAAGTGATCCAGTACGTGTTCCGCCGCTACGGGCGCGAGCGCGCGGCGCTCACCGCGGTGGCCAGCACCTACCGCGGCCGCGGCGCGATGCGCGATGTCGCCAAGGCGCTCGGCCTGCCGCCCGACATGGTCGACCGGCTGGCACGCTGCATGGATCACTGGGGCGGCACGCAAGGATTGGATGAAGTGCTGCGGGAACGCGGCTTCGATCCCGATGCGCCGCTGCTGCGTCGCGTGATCGCATTGACCGCGCAGTTGATCGGCATGCCGCGGCATCTGTCGCAACACCCCGGCGGTTTCGTGATGTCCGAACGTCCGCTGAGCACCTTGGTGCCGGTGGAGAACGCGGCGATGGAAGGCCGCACGGTGATCCAGTGGGACAAGGACGATCTCGATGTGCTCGGCCTGCTGAAGGTCGATTGCCTTGCGCTTGGCATGTTGACCGCGATCCGCAAGACCTTCGATTCGCTGCGCGCATCCGGCCGGCGCGACATGAAGCAGTTGGCGGACATTCCGTCGAAAGATCCGGCGGTGTACGACATGGTGGGTCGCGCCGACACCATCGGCGTGTTTCAGATCGAATCGCGCGCACAGATGGCGATGCTGCCGCGCCTGCAACCGAAGTGTTTCTATGACCTCGTGATCGAAGTCGCGATCGTGCGGCCCGGTCCGATCCAGGGCGACATGGTGCATCCGTACCTGCGCCGCCGCCGCGGCGAGAAACCGGTCGATTATCCGTCACCGCAGTTGCAGGAAGTGCTGCAGCGCACGCTGGGCGTGCCGCTTTTCCAGGAGCAGGTGATGCAGATCGCGATCGTCGCGGCCGGCTACTCGCCCGGCGAAGCCGACGAGTTGCGCCGTTCGATGGCGGCGTGGAAGCGCCACGGCGGGCTCGAACCGCATCGCGAACGCCTCGCGCGCGGCATGCTGGGCAAGGGCTATTCGCAAGCCTTCGCCGATCATCTGTTCGAACAGATCAAGGGCTTCGGCAGTTACGGTTTCCCCGAATCGCACGCCGCGAGTTTTGCGCTGATCACCTGGACGAGTTGCTGGCTGAAATATCACGAGCCGGCGGCGTTCACGTGCGGACTGATCAATTCCGCGCCGATGGGTTTCTATTCGCCCGACCAGTTGCTGCAGGACGCGCGCCGGCATGGCATCCGCGTGCTGCCGGTCGACGTGCGCTACAGCACGTGGGATTGCGTGTTGGAAACACAAGATCAATGCCCCTCACCCGGCCTGCGGCCACCCTCTCCCCGCGAACGAGGAGAGGGAAAGCAACCCGCGATCCGCATGGGCCTGCGCATGGTCCGCGGTTTTCCGGAAGACGCCGCGATCAACATTGCCGCGCAACGCGCGCAGCGGCCGTTCAATGATGTGATCGACCTGTGCCGACGCGCGGGCCTGGATGTACGACAACGCGCGTTGCTGGCCGATGCCGGGGCGTTGCGTGGGCTTGCCGGTCATCGGCATCGCGCACGCTGGAGCATCGCCGGCGTGGAATCGCCGAGGCCATTGTTTGCCGACGCCCCGGCTGTCGACGAAGTCGAAGTCACGTTGCCGTTGCCGACGCGTGCCGAAGACGTGCGCGCCGATTACGCATCGACCGGTACCACGCTGGGTCCGCATCCGTTGACGTTCCTGCGCGCACTGCTCACGCACAGGCACTGTCGGCGTTCCGCGGAACTGAAGCGCTGCGACAACGGCGCGCAGGTGTGCACCGCAGGACTCGTGACCCTGCGCCAGCGTCCACAAACCGCCAGCGGCGTGATCTTCATGACGCTGGAAGACGAAGATGGCATGACCAACGTGGTGGTGTGGAACGATCTGGCGCAACACCAGCGCCGCGAACTGCTGGAATCACGCCTGCTCGCAGTGGAAGGCAAACTCGAAAGCCGCCACGGCGTGCAGCACCTGATCGCGGAGCGGCTGCACGACTGGACGGCGCTGTTGGGAGAACTGGACACGCGTTCGCGCGACTTTCATTGAGGAGCCCGCTTGCCTCCTGTCCTCTGCCAAGGCTTTTCCTTCTCCCCTCCGGGAGAAGGTGGCGCGAAGCGCCGGATGAGGGTTCGTGTTTGCGTATGCAGCACTTGGCCGCAAACCGCCAGACCCGGACCCTCACCCGTCCTGACGGGCACCCTCTCCCGGAGGGAAAGGGGTTAATCCAAGCCGGGCCGGTGACCGACTTATATGTGCTGCGTGATCGAGCGCAAATCCGCGACCAGTTGCCGATACATTGCATCCTTGCGATCGCGCCCGCGCAGGATCGCCGAGGGATGCCATGTCGCCATCGCCTGTACGCGTTCGCCCAGCACACGCCATTCGCCGCGCCTGCGGGTCAGCCGGAACGTCGCGCCGAACAAGGTCTGCGCCGCCATCGCACCCAGTGCGATCACGATCCTCGGCTGCACACGCGCCAGCTCCGCCGCCAGCCACATCCGGCACGCAGCCTGTTCCGCCGCGTTGGCGCGTTGGTGCAATTTTGCCGTGCCGCGTTGCGCGTACTTGAAATGCTTGACCGTGTTGGTGAGATAGAGCGCCTCGCGCTCGATGCCGGCTTCTTGCAACGCGCGATCGAGCACGTGTCCCGCCGGTCCGACGAAGGGCTCGCCCTGCATGTCCTCGTGCAGACCCGGCTGCTCGCCGATCAGCATGATTTCCGCATCGGCCGGGCCGTCCCCGAACACGGTTTGCGTGGCGGGCTTCCACAGCGGGCACGCACGGCAGCCGCGCGCCTTGCGCCGCAGCGTGGCGAGGCTGCCGTCCGGAACTTCGCCGACCGGTTTGGCAAGCAGCGTGGGAGGGATGTCGTTTGCCATGGAACCTCCGTGTTCCGGGACAATGTGGGCCTAGTTTTCGCTGCGCGTGCGCACGTCCGCGAAGGTCCAGTCACGCAGCAGTGACCCATTCTCCCACACCGTTTCCATTGCGTCTTCCCATCCCTCTCCAAGCGTCGCGGCATCGCCCGCGATTGCACCATCCGGCAGTGCGACGGTTTTGAAGGTGCCGTGTTCGCGATGCCGCGCCAGCGTCAGCCGCCCGCGCTTGGAAGCCTTGGCGTGGTCGGTCACCGGATCCTTGAACACGTCCATCCACCGGCCGTCGATGCGCGCGGCGGAACACTTCAGCGCGAACTTCTGGGTGTCGCGGTCGATTTTCTGCAGCAGCGCGCCGCCCATCCCGAAAGCGATGTTGTCGGCGGAATAACGCGCGTGCGTGATGCGCTCGAGGATCAGCCGGATCGAATCGGGGTTCACGCCATCGCCCTGGATCACGCGCACGTGGTTCAGCACGCGATAGCCTTTCGCGTTCATCGTGCTGCCGAACGCACCGTTCAACATGCTGAGCGTGCGGTGCACCACCTCGGCGGGATCGCCGGAGTCGGGGCGGATTACGACGGTGGCACCGCTTTTGATGACTTCCTCGCGCAAAGCGCCGCCCCACATCGCTTCGATCGCATGGAACAGGTCGTAGCTGTCCGACACGCACGCAACGATCGAACCCGGCTTGGCGAACTGGCGCAACATGTTGCGGTACGCATCGACCTCGCGGTCCTTGCCCCACGCGGTGATGGTGCTGTGTTCCGCGGCGGGAATCGAAAACCCCGCCATGGCCTCACCGTAATACTCGCGTGCGGCCAGCACGCCCAGCACCGTGTCGGTGCCCTGGAAGTTGACCAAGTGCGCCATGCCGCCCAGCGCCGCCGATTCTGCGCTGGACACGCCGCGCGAGCCGAAATCGTGCAGCTTGAACGGCACCTGCGCAGCCGCGTCGTCGCTGGTCTTGTCGAGATACTCGCGAATCGTCTGCTTCACGTGCCAACTCACCGTCGCGACCGTAATCGGATACCACACCCGCATCAGCAGTGTCTCGACGTACGACGGCACCCAGAAACAATCGGGGCAGGTGCTTTCGATCGTCATCAGCGCCTGGTGGGTCGGCACCACCGTGCCTTCCGCCACCGCGCGGATGCGCAGCGGCAGTTTTCCATGGTGCGTGTCGACGACGTGTCGCCAACCCGCCTCGTTGAACGGTTCGCCATGCGCGGCGAAGAAGGTCCTGGCCTCGTCGACCATTGCTGCCATCACCGGCTTTGACACGTATTCCTTCAGGATCGACTGCAACCCGAAGAACAACGTGCGCTCGTATTCCCCGCCGCGACTTTCCAGGTAAAAGAACGTGGCGTCCACACCCGGCGGATACTGCAGCCAGTGGCTGGCCTTGTAGCTGTCGGTGTTGAGGATCAGGTTGCGGGCGAGGTGCATGGGCAAAACCGGGAGCGCGGACAGGCGCGAATCCCGGTCATTGTAAATAAACGGGGTCGGGTTCCACTTCCGATCGGTGTGGCGTGACCGGGTGAACCGGCGGCAGGCGCGGATGGGTCGTTTTCGGCCAGGGCTTCGCGGTTTCACGGAAGTGAACCTGAGCCGTTCTTTTAGAGCTGGAAGGCGTAGCTCACCTTCAGGAAGTACGTGCGGCCCTGTTGCGCGAGACCGGTGTCGCCGGTGCCGAGATAGTTGTCGGTATAGCCCGCGAACAGGCTGGTCCACGGATTCACCATGTAGCCGAACAGGAACTGGCTCGCGAGCGTGCGGGTGCGGCTCGGCGTGCCGGGCGGGTAGAGCGCGACGTTGTTGCGGACATCCTGTTCCTGGGCGATTGCGCGCACGAACATCCGTGAGTTGAAGTACCAGGCGGCACGCAGGTCGTACAGCCTGGCGGTGTAAAGTCGTTCGCCTGCGACCTCGAGCTGCTCGAAGTTGCCGACGAAGTCGATTTCCAGGTGCGGACCCGGCGACAGGGTGAACGATGGTGCGATCGAGAGCAGCCGGCCCTTGCGCACGCCGACGTAGTCCACGCCGTCGCCGCCGGTCGCGTCGACTTCGAACTGGAGCCAGCGCAGCGGTTGCGCGCTCGCGTCGATTTCATATTGGCCGAGCGTGAAGGTCCTGCCGCCGAAGTATTGCTCGTCGTGACGCGCCGTCAGGACGACGTGGCTTTGGCCGACGGCGTGCACGAAAGCGTAGATTTGCGCCTGGCGATCGAGCATCGGACCGTTGCCGCTGGCCTGCACCCAGTCGTAACTTGCGCCGAAGCCGCCGTTGTTCCACCAGGAGTCGTTCGAATACCAGTCGTATTCGAACTGCGGCTGCACTTCGCGGTAGCCGACCTGCGGCAGGTACCCCATGTCGGCACGGAAGCCGGGCGCGACGTTGGCGAGCAGCAGGTTGGCCGTGTAATTGCTGCGCGTGCGCTGGAAGGCCACCAGCCAGCCGTCGCCGCTCACGCGGCCGGGGGCGATCCCGAAGGCCGTGGCAACCTGCTGCGGATAGGTAGTGGACGAATGCGCGAGCTGCGTCGTCAGCGTATCGCTCGGATCGATCTGCCAACTGCCGTCGACGGCGAACAATCCGTTGTCGTAGCCGTTTCCCGTGCGATTGGTGGCCAGCACGCCGACCGCCGAGTTGCCGGCGAAATCGCGGCGGTAGCGCAGCAAGCCGTCGCGGGTGGGGAAGTCGAACGATTGCAGGCGGGACTGCACCGGACCCGGCATCAGGATGTTGGTGATCGAATCGTCGGCGACCAGCGCGCCAAGCGCATTGCTGCCGATCTGTCCGACCACTTTCGTGGCCCAATCCGGATCGGCGATCTGGCGGGTATCCACGAATTGGTTGGTGGCGTTGTTGTTGCCGTTGTATTTCCCGTAGTTGAACCCGGGCGTGTTGAACACCCAGGTGCCTTCCTCGAAGAACGGCCGGTTTTCCGGGTAGTAGATCGCGAAGCGCCGGTTGACGGTCGATTGCAAGACGTCCGGCGCGACTTGGGAAAAGTTGGGGTTGAGGGTCGCGGACCACTCGAGGTCGGGACGAATCGCCCAACGCGCATCGAGCCCGGCCGCAGCGGTCGGACTGCCGTGTGCGAGGCGCGAGTCCGGCGTGGCGCGGGCGTCGGTTTGCGAAACCGTCGCCGCGGGAATGATCAGGAAATTGCCGCCCTTTGCATGGATCGGCGTTTGCGTGCGCACGAGTTCCGCCTGGCACAGCGTGCAATTGCTGTCGTAATCGAGCTTGACCTGCGTGATCTGGTACCGGACGTTGCGTGCCCAGTTGCGGAAGAACAGCATGCGCCAGGTTTGCGGCGCGTCGCTGTGCGGAAACTTCAGCGAACGGAACGGAATCTGCATCGTGACGACATAGCCCGTCGGCGTCGGGTGCGCGTTGCAATACCAGATGGCGTCGAAAGAAGAGTACTCGTTGCCTTGTTGCCGGAACGAGTCGGATTCCGTGCCGCTGGCGGTGCAGAAGAATTCGTAACCCCACTGCGTATCATTGAAGGGACTGAAAATGATGCCGACGAACTCATCGTTGTCGCTGAAGCCGTCGTGCTGCCGGTACTTGATGCGGACATCCGCGGGATTGGGATCGCTCGCGACGAAGTGCAGCCACAGTGCGGTCGGGGTGTAGCCGACGGCGACCTCGGTCGCGACCGGCGCCGCGATGTTGTGGCCCGGCTGGATCTCGTTGTCCACGCGGAAACGCGCGGCATGCTGCCAGGCATCGGCGGTGGGTGTGCCATCGCTGCCCACCCATGCGGCGATGCTGGGAATCGTCACCGGTGCGTGCGCGGATACGGGCGCCGCCGCGCGCGCGCTCACCGCGAACAAGGCAAGGATCGGCGCGAGGACAAGTGCCGCCATCAGGGGTTGCCTGGCTTCCGGTCGGGCTCGAGGCCCGGACTCATCTCCACCGTTCGCCCCCGGATCAGGTCCGGGGCAGGCTCTGAGCGTAGGCGCGCAGCGACGAAGTCGAAGGGCACCATTGTCAGAGCGCTTCGACTTCGCTTGCTGGCGCAAGCTACGCTCAGCGCGAACGGGTTTTGTCGAATCATGCGCCGGCACGTTTTTGGCCTGATACTCGGGTTTAGTGCGCCGTGGCGTGGATCCGGATGTCACCGCTGAGGGTGCGGATGCGGATGTCGGCCTTGCCCGAACCGCTCTGGTAATGCCATTCCTTGCCGGGTGCGAATTCGCTGGTGCGTTGCGGCGCGGGACCGAAGTTGGTGTCGATGCCACCGCTGAAGCTGGAAACGTCGAAACTGGCTGCGGGCACCTTCGGCAACGACAACTCGACATTGCCGCTCACCGAGTGGAAATCGTAGTCGCCGTCCGTCCCCAGGATAGCCGCGAACCGGATGTCGCCGGAGGTGGTGTCGAGTTTCGCGCCCTGCAGCCTGTTTTCACCCGTGAGCTGCATGTCTCCGCTGGTGGTGCCGGCGCGCAGACTGCCGGTGACCTTTTCGATGCCGACTTTGCCGCTGATGCTGTGGGCCTCGATCTTTGCCTCCGGCGCCGATCCGGTGACGCCAACGTCGCCGCTGATCGAGTTCGCGTAGATATTGGCCGACTTCGAAACCAGCGCGACGTTGCCGCTGACGCTTTCCAGTCGGACCGGGGAGCCCTCGAGGCCGCCGGCATCGATGTCGGCGCTGACGGTGTGCACTTCGAGCTGGCTCGTCGCCGGCAACTGGATGATCAGGTGACTGCCCTCCATATTGCCGGAGGTGTGTTGGGGAAGCACCACCTGGATGCTGACGCCGGTTCCGGTTTTCTCGACCGCGAGTCGTTCGGCGTCCCGGCTGAGCGTACCGCCGATGTGGATTTCGTTGCGGTTCCATGCCGTGACCTTGATGCTGCCGGCCACGCTGGATACCTGGACATGTCCGTTGGCCGTGGCGGCCACGGTCTTGTCCAGCGGCGTGCCGGCGAAGGCGGGCAGCGTCGCCGCGAGCAGTGCAAGCAGCAATCCGGCGGGAACGGCGAAGCGTTTCATGTTGACGTTATCGAGAGGGTTCATGGCGCGATGACTCCTGTGGCGGTTTGAAGTTGGACACGCTGCGCGGCGGCAACGAGCGTTGCTTCATTTCGGTACTGTTGATAAAGCAGTGGCTGTAGCCCGGAGTTGCCGGGGTCTTCATTCAGCGCATGCTGGATATTGGTGATCGACGTTTCGACGATGTCGAGGTTCTTGAGCAGCACGGCCCGCGTGTGGGGGTCCTGGTGGGTGCTGCGCATGATCGTTGCCGCGATCATCCGGGTTCGCTCGTCCGGCGACGGCGCGGCCGCGATCGGTCGTGGCCGCGTGACCGGTTGCCTGCTGGCAAGGGTCGCCGGTGCCTGCTGGCGGTGCAGGGACAGCGCGGTGACGATCGCGCCGATCGCGATCAGGCAAGCGACCCCGGCCGCGACCGACCACGGCTGCAAACGGTGGCGGCGCGGCGCGATCCGCGCCGCGATGCCGGGCCACAGGTCCCGTTCCGGCGCAATTTCGCGCGGCAGGGATTCCACGGCCTTGCGCAGTGTTTCGTCCCGGATTTCGTCGGTCCTGGTTTCGTTGTTCATGCTGTCAACCTCGCCCGCAACAACCGGCGGGCCCTGTGCAGATGCGCCTTGCAGGTGCCGACGGCGAGGCCCGTCAACGCCGCGATTTCCTCGTGTCTGTAGCCATCGATGTCATAGAGCACGAACACCGTGCGCGCGCCGGGCGGGAGTTCCGCGATGGCGCGATCCAGGTCCAGCGCCATGTCCGGTCTTTCCGCCGGGCCGGTGCAGGCGTCGAGTGCATCGTCGCCGTCGTCGCGCATCCAGGCCGAACGGCGCAGTGCGGTCCGTTGCTGCCCGAGGACGACGTTGACCGCGATGCGGTGCAGCCAGGAGCCGAAGGCGCTGTCGCGGCGAAAGCGCGGCAACGCTTTCCACGCCTGCACGAAGGCCTCCTGGGTGCAATCCTCGGCAAGCGCTTGCGATCCCGCCAGCCGCCGGCACAGCGCATGGATGCGCCCGACGTGGAGGCGGTACAAGGTCTCGAAAGCCTTGACCTCGCGTGCCTGCGCCCGCGCAACCAGCGCGGTTTCATGGTCAAGGTCGCCGGGATCCATGGCGAAGAAGGTAACGCCGAACACGGCATCGTTCATGTGTCATTGGATGCGGGCGGGCGCGAAAAGGTTTACCCGCGCAAGGCGTGCGCCCGCCGCCGCAATGGCCGGTGCGACGGCATGGGCGGCAGATGGCCTAACTTTTGCGCTTCGAACGCGCGCGCCGCGGCGCCGTTTTCCGCGCCGCAGGCCCACCCTTCGCCTGGCCTTTGCCCAATACCACCGTGCCCGGGATGTGCCGTTTGCCCCAGCGCACGAACGCGAGCAGCACGCCGCCCAGGTCCTTGCCCTTGGGCGTCAGCGTGTAGGCGTGGCGCACCGGACGCTCCTGATACGGCGTGCTGCTGACGATGCCTGCCGCTTCGAGGCGCTTGAGGCGATCCGCGAGGATGTTGGTGGGGATGCGTTCGGGCGAATCCGCGAGCTCGCCGTAGGTGCGCTTGCCATGCAGCAAATCGCGCACTACCAGCAGCGACCACTTGTCGCCGACGATATCGAGCGAATTGGCGACCGCACAGGGCGAGCGCGTGAAAGACCTTGGGTTATTCATACTCGAATGCTGGAACCGGCCAAGAACCATCGCCGTCAATTTTTCAATGTCGTCATCCCGGCGAAGGCGGGATCCAGTGTCTTTGCCATCCATGGCCCAGAGCTCCGTGACCGGGGCGGCGATCCTGGTGTGTGATAGTGACTTGCGAACTGCAAGTCAGTATGCTACGTTCGTCATTCACTTGCAAAATGCAAGTCACTGGAACATCGCCATGTCAACGACCGTCCTTCCACCTCCATCCGATTCCGCCGCATCAAGCGGGATCCGCTTCAGCGTTCTCCTCGTTCTCGCCATCTGGTTCGCGCTGGTGGTGTCGCTCGGCGCCAAGGGCGCCTTCCTCGGCCGGCCGGGCGCGCCGCCCATCGGCATGGCGATCGGGTTCACGGCGCCGCTGCTGCTCTTTTTCGCGTGGCTGCGGCTCTCGCCCGCCTTCCGCGACTTCATCCTCTCGCTCGACCTGCGTCTGGTCGCGGGCATGCAGGCGTGGCGGTTCGCGGGCCTGGGCTTCCTGTTCCTGTATGCGTACAAGGTGTTGCCGGGTTTGTTCGCCCTGCCCGCGGGACTGGGCGACATGGCCGTCGGCTTCGCGGCACCCTGGATGATCCTCGGCCTTGCGCGTCAGCCCGACTTCGCCGCGAGCGCCGCATTCGTGCGCTGGAATTGGCTCGGCATTCTCGATCTGGTCGTCGCCCTCGGCCTCGGCGCTTCGATGGCCGTGGCGGCACCGGGAACCATCAGCACCGCGCCCATGGCGACATTACCCTTGCTGCTCGTGCCCGTGTTTCTCGTGCCGCTGTTCCTGATGCTGCACGTTGCGGCACTGGTGCAGAGCCGGCGGATGCGGCGCGACGTCTGACCTGCCTCGGCCGACCCGCGCTGCAGGGTGGCAATGTCGAATGACGTGCCGAACTCCAGGGTGGTCCTGCGCCGCCGCAGGCCTGCCCATGGGACTATTGATCGCCCGCCTTGTATCCGGGTCCACGCAGTACCTTGCCCGGCAAGGCCTGCGTCATCTTGCCGTCAGCGATCACCGGCACGCCGTTGACCAGTACCCACGACATGCCCTGCGCAAGCTGCTTGGGTTGCTCGAACGTCGCGGGCGCGCGCAGCTTCGCCGGATCGAAAATGTCGATGTCGGCCCACATGCCCTGCTTGATGACACCGCGCTGGGTGAGACTCATGCGTTGCGCGGGGAGTGCCGTCATCTTGCGGATTGCGTCCGGCAAGGTCAGTGTGTGATCCTCGCGCACGTACTTCGTGATGATCCGTGAGAACGCAGCATACGCGCGCGGGTGCGGATGGCCCTGGCCGAGCTTGCCGGTCGGCGCCTGCGCCGCGGCATCGTCGCAGATCGATACCCACGGCTGCTTGAGTGCGAGGGTGACATCCGGTTGCGACATGCCGAACACGGCAACGTCGGTGGCGGCGTGATCCTTGATCAGGATGTCGAGCAGCGCGTCGATCGGTTTTTCGTGCCACTGTTTGGCAACGTCGCCGAGCCGCTTGCCTTCGAGCGGCTTCAGCGCCGGGTTGTGTACGGAAGTGATTTCGACAGCGTGCGGACCGGGGACTTCCAGCCAGTCGTTGCTCCACGCGTCCGACGGCGTCTGCATGTCCTTCTCGATCCGCGCGCGCGTCTGCGGATACTTCAACCGTTCGAGCAACTTCGCGTTGCCGCCGGCGTGCGCCCAAGGCGGAATGAACGAGGCGAGGTCGTTGCCCCAGGCGGTGTAGGCGTAGGTATCGGCGCTGACATCCAGGCCTTCGGCGCGAGCCGCGTCGATCCTGGCGATCACCTTCGGCATGCTGCCCCAGTTCTCGTGGCCCGCGACCTTGAGGTGGAAGATTTCGACGGGGATGTGCGCGGTGCGCGCGATGTCGAAAACCTCGTCGAGCGCGGCCGCCTCACCATTGCCTTCGCTGCGCATGTGCGTGGCGTAAATGCCGCCGAAGTTCGCCGCCGTCTGCGCGAGCGCGATCAATTCCGGCTTGGTGCTGTAGGTGGCGGGCGGATACTGCAGCGCCGTCGAGACGCCGAATGCACCGTCGCGCATCGCGCGCGCGACGATCGCCTGCATCTGCTTGAGTTCATCGGGCGTCGGCTGGCGGTCGCCGTAGCCGATCACCATTTCGCGCGCGGTGGCGGCGCCCACGTAGGTGCCGAAGTTCACCGCGATGCCCTGGGCCTGCAGGTGCTTGAAATACCCGTCGAGTGTTCGCCAGGCCGACTTGGCGTGCGAACCTTCTTCCGCAAGGATCTTGTCGTTGAGCGGCGCGGCCGATTCGCCTTCGCCGGTGATCAGCGTGGTCACGCCCTGGAAGATTTTCGACGGCGCGTGGCCATCCACCAGCAGCGTGTGTCCCGACTGGTCCAGCATGTCGATGAAACCCGGCGTGACCACCATGCCGTGCGCGTCGATGACTTGTTTGGCATCGACATCGCCGAGCCGGCCGATCGCGGCGATGCGGCCATTCCTGATTGCGATGTCGGTGGCATACCAGGGCGAACCGGTGCCGTCGATCACGTGCCCGTTGCGAATGACGATGTCATACGAGGGGGCGGATGCCGCGCGTGCGTCCAATCCGATGAAACCGGGCACGACGATGAACAGCAGGCAGATGGCCGCGCGCATGAAAACTCTCCTCGATGGTCGCGGAGCGTGCAACGTCGCACCGCTTCAAGCCCTCGCCGGCTCGGGTTGCAGCGCACGGATGCTGCGCATCTGCGGGCTGGCAAGACAGCACAGCGCGATCACGGTGAGGGTCAGGCCCGCGATGCCGAACAGCGCGGTAAGCGAGATCACTTTCAGCAGCGCGCCGGCCGCCGCCGCGGAGAGCGGGGCCAGTCCCATGAAGGTGAACATCAGGATGCTCATGGTGCGGCCCATCATTGCCTGCGAGACGCGTTGCTGGATCCACGTGAAGATCGCGATCTGCACGATGCCGCCGAGCAGGCCCGTGCACAGCAGCAGCGCCGCGCCGGTATACGTGGTGTGCACCAGCATCAACGCAACCAGCGTCAGGCCGACGAGGCTGTCGATGCCCAACACCATCAGGCCCAGATGCCCGCGCACTGCGCGCTGGGCGTAACCTGAGAGAAAACTGCCGACGAACATGCCGACGCCCTGCGCGGTCATGAGTATCCCGAGCGATGCCGCACCGAGATCCATGCGCGTATCGGCCAGGACCGGCAGGCCCACCTGGATCGGACCGCCCACGAATACCGACACGAAGCTCGCGTAGATCACGAACGCGCGCAACGGCACGTCCGCCCACACGTAACGCACCCCCGCCGCGATGCTGGCGAACACGCCGCCGCTGTTTTTGGGTGGATGGAAGTCGCCATGGATGCGGATCATCGCCAGCGACAGCAGCGAAAACACGAAGCTCCCGGCGTCGATGGCAAAGGCCGTGCCGAGTCCGCTTGCATCCGGCAACGACTGCGAGGAGGGTTGATGGTGCGCGCCCAGCGCGATCACGAACCCTGCGAGCACCGGACCGCCGATCATGCTGAGCTGGCGCATGCCCATGAACAACGCATTCGCGGGGCGCAACTGTTGCGGTTGCACCAGTTGCGGCAGGATCGCGGAACCCGCGGGATACGCGAACGCCGTGGACAGGCCGATGCCGAGCGCCAGCAGGTACACCATCCACATCTGGATTGCGCCGCTCAGTACCAGTGCGGCGAGGATCACGATGCAGGCGGCGTTGGCGGCGCGCGCACCGAGCAACACGACGCGCGGCGACATGCGATCCACCACCGCGCCGCCAATCAGCATGAAGGCCGCGCGCGGAAACGCCATCACGGCCAGCACGATGCCCAGTGCGGCGGGATTGCCGGTAAGTTTCAGCACCAGCCACGGCAACGCCACCAGCGTGAACTGATCGCCGAACGCCGACACCGAACTGCCGCCGAACAGCAGGCTGAAGTTGCGGTTGGCGAAAAGCGAATTGCGGCCGGGCGTCGGCGCCGCGTGGGAAGCGGTGTTCATGGGCGTGCCCGGTGGAATCCAGTGCGCAGTCTAATGCTCCGCGCTGGCGGGCGGTACCGCGAAAGGCAGCGCGCCCCGTCGGGCCGCGCCCGCGCGATCAAGCGGCGCGTTGCTAGAACCGCACGCGCAGATACAACGCCGGGCCGTCGGAGTTCAGGTCCAGCCTCGCGGTACCTTCGTCGTAGTCCTTGTGCAGGTGCAGCCGCGATGCGGAATGTTCCGGCACGAAGCCGAGGTGCTGCCACGGAAACCATGCGACCCGAGCGCCGCGTTCCAGATATGGCCGCTCGGGTTGCCGCCGTTCTTCTTCACGCCCGCGACGTTCGCGTACATGCGCCACTGGTCGTTGAATGCGTGCCGCCAGCCGAACGTCAGCATCCCACCTGTGGAGGTTCGACGGGCTTGGTCACGAGCACCGCTTGTATGCATCACATCGGAGGTCGGTATCGCGCGGCGCAGCGATCTTCCACTCCGACGGCCATCCCTGGCCCGCTCGCATGGCAGCAAAAATCAAAAGCGCGTTTTCAGGACACTACGCGAGGGCGAATCAACCACCACTGCTCATGGGCTCGCTGCCGGCCTTCTTCATCTTCATCGAATCGCCTTTCTTCATCATTGTGTCGTGATGCATGGCCGTGTGCTTCATCATGTCGCCATGCATCGCGCCCTTTTTCATCATGCCGTGTTTGTGCATGGAATCCTTCATCGCACCCTTGTGCTGCATGCCGTCATGCGACATGGTTGAACCGGCGCTGGCGGGCATGGCATCTTGTGCAAGGGCAGGCGCGCTCGCGAGAACGCCGATGGCGATGGCAAGGGAAAGAGCGGCAGACATTCGTGCGTTCATGGTTGATCCTTCTGGCTGGGAGTTGAGTGACGGAAGCGGCGTGCCGCCTCCACCCCCCTTTTTCGCCGGAAGTACACAGCCGGTTACATCAATGCCGCGACAGCAGCCGCCCGCCCATCGCCGCGTTCGCCCCGATCACGATGCCCAAGGCCAGCGCATGGGTCAGCAGGTCGGTCGCGGCCGCATCATAGGCATGGCAGATTTCCAGCAGGCTGGCCGAAGCCGCCGCGCTGGCCAGACCCACCAGTATCGCGGTGAGGACCGGTCGCAGCGGACAGGCGCGGCGCAGCAACCAGATCATCAATGCCGACAGCGGGATCGCAAAGCTGACGATGAACACCAGGCAATCGGTCGATTGATGGACGTTGGCGATGCTGGTGCCAGGCGCGAGCCATGTGCGCAAGCAACCGAAGCCACTGGCGCCGATCCACAACAGCGCGCCCGGCAATGGCAACCACGCCCATGCGCGCGAACGGCCCGGCACGCCGAGCGCGAAGGCCGCCCACGCAGCGCACACGGTCGTGAGTACCGCGCCTGCGGCAGCCCAGGCGAGATCGGGTGCGCCGGCCCAGCGCCGCAGCATCGGCGCCGGGCCGTAGTGCATCAGCAGTGCCGCCGCGATCGCCGCGACGACCAGCAGCCAACCGAGCGTGCGCAGCCACGGCGCCGGCAGGCGCCGCACCGGCGTCAATTCGGCACCGAGCGCGTCGATCAATACCTGGTGGCGTGGATCGGACGACATGGCCTTACGAATCTCCATGCAGACGACCGCGCAGCGCCTTCAGCGCGCGATGCAGGTTCACTTTCAATGCGCCGGTATTGCGACCGGTTTCGGCGGCGGCTTCGGCCAACGAGCGTTCCTTGAGGCCCATTTGCTCCACTGCTTCGCGCTGGCCCGGTGGCAATCCCGCAATCGCCGCGCGCAAACGCGATGCCTCTTGTGCGCGCTCGCTCGCAGCACTGGCGTCATCGCGCCCGGCAAGTTGGTCCAACGCGAACTCGTCATGGGTTTCACGGCGCTGGCGGCGGCCGTGGCTGCGCAGCATGTCGATTGCGCGACGGCCGGCAATGGCGGCGAGCCATGCGTCGTAGGAACGTGCCGGATCGTAGGTGTGGCGCACCCGATGCACGGTGAGCAGCGTTTCCTGGACTACGTCGTCGAGCGCATCCATCGGCACGCCCCGGTTGCGCGCCACGTTGCGGATCAGCACCACCGAGCCGGCCAGCACGCGCTCGTAGGCGATGCGATCGCCCGCTTGCGCGGCGGCCATCCACGCCGCGCGCCGGCGCTCGGGTGACGCGTCGTCGCTGGCATTTTCGGCTGACACGTGGACGCGGCGATCCAATGGCGGGGCGATGCCGTCATATAGCACGCACCCAGTGTCAGAGGTCAAGAGGGACATGTCTGGAACCGGTGAGCCTGCCCATACCCTGATTCGCTGCATCCGGCGCCGCCGTTACTTCACGCGCGCGCCGGGTGCGACGTAACCGGCGGCGAAGTTTCGGCGAATACAACTTGCACACTTCATCCATGGAGGCCCCATGTCGCGCAACAATGAAGTCCTGATGGCCGAACGGCGCCGGCTCCTGCGCCTGGCCGTGGCCGGCGGCACAGCACTGGTGATCGGCGGCGGTTTTGCGCTGCCGCGCCTGCTGGCTGCTGGCGTGGACGAGAGTTTGCCGGGATTGATTCATACCGAGCCGGGCAGCGTGCTTCTGGAAATCTTCGCGGACGACGGCCACGATCTCGGTGCGCAACGCTCGCCCCGGCTGGTGCTGAGCGACGCGGAATGGCATCGGCGCCTGTCGCCGGCCTCGTTCGAGATCCTGCGTCGCGGCGGCACCGGGCCTGCCTTCAGCGGACAGCATGAACGTCCACCGACACGCGGTCTTTATCGCTGCGCGGGTTGCGCCACGGCGCTGTACGACGATGCCACCCAGTTCGATTCCGGCACCGGCTGGCCGAGCTTCTGGCAGCCGATTTCCAGGCACAACGTGATCGAGCTCAACGACGCCAGTTTCGGCATGCTGCGCACCGAGGTGCGTTGCGCGCGCTGCGAGGGCCATCTCGGCCACGTCTTCGATGACGGTCCGCGTCCGACCGGATTGCGTTACTGCATGAATTCGGTGGCATTGCGTTTCGTGGCGCGGACTGCGGCTTGAGCGTCACGTTTCCGGGTTCGCGCATCCCGTGGCGTCTCAGGAAGCAAAGCGGCGTTTCTTCAGCCAGCGATCCAGCGAAAGGGGGCCCGCGCCACCTGCGCACAGCGCGAGAAGGCCCGCGACATACAGCAGGTCCGTTTCGTAACCGGGCTGACCGAAATGCGCACCTGCCGCATCGTAGGACAGCAGCTTGACCGAACTGAATCCGTTGGGCAGATGCACGGAGAAAGTCGCGACCAGGAGCACGACGATCATCGGCACAGCCGCAGCCGGGACAAAAGCGCCGGCGAGAATCGACAGCCCGCCAACCACCTCGACCACGATGGTTGCCCACCCCAGCAAGTGCGGCAACGGCATGCCGATCGCATGCAGGATGGCGATGAATGCATCCGGGCCCCTTGCCAGCTTGGCGTAACCGTGTTCGAAAAACCCGAGTCCCACGATCAGACGCAGCGGGATGGCGTACCAGCTCGCCGTCACGGGAAGAGGGGCTACGGCAAACTTCTGGAGAAACGATTTGATGTCCATGTCGAAGGGTTCGCTCCCTGCACTCGTCCGGTTACGTCCACCGGATCGAACGCATTGCCGGACCGCTGCCCGATGATCGGCTCACGGGCGGAGCAAGTGCTGGCGCTGACAACAAGCAACAAGGTGTCAGGATTCAGTCGTCGCAGACATGAATTGCCAACCGTGAGGCGCCCGGGTCGGCCAGCCGCAAGCCCGCAGTGCGACATGACTCTCGATCAACCGACTTGATCCCTCGGGCTCGCGAAATAGTTCCCGAATGCGGCGACGACCTTGTCCACGTCGCTCGCCGAAACATCCAGATGCGTGACGAGGCGCAAGGGATTGCCGGTGCCGATCAGGATGCCGTTCGCCTTCAAATGCAGCTTCAAGGGATTCATGTCCGCGTCCGTGACGGTGCAGAACACCATGTTGGTCTGTACGGATGATGGATCGACCTCCAGCGCAGGAATCCCGGCCAGGCCCTCGGCAAGACGCCACGCATTCGCGTGATCTTCCGCCAGCCGTTCCACGTGCTGTTTCAGCGCGATGATTCCCGCAGCGGCCAGGATGCCGGCCTGGCGCATGCCGCCTCCGACCACCTTGCGCCAACGACGCGCCCGCAGGATGAGGTCCCGTTGTCCGCACAGCACGGAACCTACCGGTGCGCCGAGCCCTTTCGAGAGGCACAACGACACCGTGTCGAAATGACGGCTGATGTCGGTGATGGGCACCCCAAGTTTCACCGAAGCGTTGAATGCGCGCGCGCCATCCAGGTGCAAACCCAGCTTGTGCGCGTCGGCGAACGCCCGCGCGCGCTGCAAATAGGCAAGCGGCAACACTTTGCCGCCCTGCGTGTCCTCCAGGCACAGCAGCCGGGTGCGTGCGAAATGGTTGTCGTCGGGCTTGATCGCAGCGGCCACTTGCCGGAGATCCAGGCTGCCGTCTGCGCAGAAGTCGAGCGGCTGCGGCTGGATGCCGCCCAATACCGCCGCGCCGCCTCCCTCGTATTTGTAGGTGTGCGCCTGCTGCCCGACGATATATTCGTCACCGCGTTGGCAGTGGCTCAGCAAGGCGATGAGGTTGCTCTGGGTACCGCTGCAAACAAACACCGCAGCTTCCGTGCCCAGCATTTCGGTGGCGAGACCTTCGAGTTCGTTGACCGTTGGATCTTCGCCATAGGCATCGTCGCCCACCTCGGCGACAGCCATCGCGTTGCGCATGGCAAGGGTCGGGCGAGTGACGGTATCGCTTCTGAGATCGATCATTGCTTGTCTTGCGTGGGAGATCGGGGCAATTTAGCCGAGCGACATCGCGAGTGCGCGCGCCGGGGCGATCGCTTGTTTTAGGTAGGGTAACCGTGATTCTCGCGAGTAGCTGGCGAGCAGTGCTCTTCTGATCGCCCAAAGTGGGTCTCACGATTGGTGCGCCCTCGTGCTGATCAACTTCCGGGTTCGGCCGATTCTGTTGAAAAACTCAGTTGGTCGCTGGATGCTCCAAAAACGTAGCCGCGCGACGGCCACGACAGTTCGGATTGACGCAAATTCGAGCCTCCAGACCTTCCAGACCGAACTGTCGCGAGCAAAAATTTCGACGCCAGAGTGCTCGAAATTTCGAAAGGGGGTTTTTCAACAGAATCGGCCAAAAGCGGTCAGTTGCACCCGTTATTGATCTGCCCGAAAGCGGCGACGCGGGGAAGTGTGCGGGAGGCCCACGCCGATCCTGCAACGAGCCGCAGAGCTTGCAAAGCTTCGCAGTATGCCCTTGCCTAGGAGTGCCGCACATCAGCGATGCGGATCAAGCGACGGGTATCGAAGGCGCGATCATTGATGTCCTCAATCCAGATCGCTCAGGCTCATGTCGTTGGAATTACGGTGCCCCTTCCAAGCTCAGATGTCATTGGAAGGGGTCCGGTCCTGCAAACCTCGGAAAATCGGAGCATGATGCAGTTTTTTTATGCACTGCTCCTCTGCAAGCGCCATTGCGGGCGCGGCCCGTCGAAGTTTGCACGCTCGTCGATACGTGCATCCGGTGACGGGTCTGCTCCCGTGGCTACGCACACTACCTCCGCGGCTGTCTCCCTACGGAGATCACCATGAGTGCCAGAATCAAGAGCCGGCATCTCCCCCAATCGACAGCGCCATCGGGCGATGTGGAACCGCCCATGCACGCGCTGCTGATGGCGATGCAGGCGGTGCAGCGTGGCGATTTCAGCGTGCGGGTCAGCGGTGAGTGGGATGGCTTGGAAGGCAAGCTGGCCGACTGCTTCAATGACATCATCGAAGCCAATCAGCGCATGGCGCGCGAACTGGAGCGCATCGGCCACGGCGTCGGCAAGCAGGGCAAGACACGGCAGCGCATTTCGCTGGCCGCCCGCGGCGGCGCCTGGGAAGGCATGGAACGCTCGGTCAACGGCCTGATCGACGATCTGTTGTGGCCGACCTCCGAGGTCACGCGTGCGATTGCCGCGGTGGCCAAGGGCGACCTTTCCCGCACCATGGCACTGGAGTTCGAAGGCCGGCCGCTGGAAGGCGCGTTCCTGCGCACGGCGACCATCGTCAACACGATGATCGAGCAGCTCAGCGTGTTCAGCTCCGAGGTCACGCGCGTCGCGCGCGAGGTCGGAACCGACGGCAAGTTGGGCGGCCAGTCCAAGGTGCGCGGGGTCAGCGGCGTGTGGCGCGAACTGACCGAATCAGTCAACCAGATGGCCTCGAACCTGACCGCGCAGGTGCGTAACATCTCCGAGGTCACGATCGCCGTGGCCAACGGCGACCTGTCGCGCAAAATCACGGTGGACGTGCGCGGCGAGATTTTGCAATTGAAGGAAGCCATCAACACGATGGTGGACCAGTTGCGTTCGTTCGGGGCCGAGGTGACACGCGTGGCGCGCGAGGTCGGCACCGACGGCAAGCTCGGCGGCCAGGCGGTGGTGCCGGGGGTGGCCGGCACGTGGAAGGACCTGACCGATTCGGTCAACGCCATGGCCACCAACCTCACCTCGCAAGTGCGCAATATCGCCGAGGTCACGACGGCGGTCGCGCGCGGCGACTTGTCGCGCAAGATCACGGTGGACGTGCGTGGCGAAATCCTGGAACTGAAGAACACCATCAACACGATGGTCGACCAGTTGAACGGCTTCTCGGCCGAGGTAACGCGCGTGGCGCGCGAGGTCGGCACCGAGGGCAGGCTGGGCGGCCAGGCCGAGGTCAAGGGCGTCAGTGGCGTGTGGAAGGAGCTGACCGACAACGTCAACTCGATGGCCACCAACCTGACCAATCAGGTCCGCAACATCGCGGAGGTGGCGACCGCGATTGCGCGCGGCGACCTGTCGCGCAAGATCACGGTGGACGTGCGCGGCGAGTTGCTCGACCTCAAGGAAACGCTGAACACGATGGTCGAACAATTGCGCTCATTCGCCGCCGAGGTGACGCGCGTGGCGCGCGAAGTCGGTACCGAGGGCAATCTCGGCGGACAGGCCGACGTGCCGGGCGTCGCCGGCACCTGGAAGGATCTGACCGACCACGTCAACTCGATGGCGTCCAACCTGACCGCTCAGGTGCGCAACATCGCCGAGGTCACGACGGCGGTCGCGCGCGGCGACCTGTCACGCAAGATCACGGTGGACGTGCGTGGCGAGATCCTGGAGTTGAAGAACACCATCAACACGATGGTCGACCAGCTCAACAGTTTTGCCGCCGAAGTGACGCGCATGGCGCGCGAAGTCGGCACCGAAGGCGAGCTCGGCGGCCAGGCGATCGTGCCGGGCGTGGCCGGTACCTGGAAGGACCTGACCGACTCGGTCAACGCGATGGCGACCAACCTGACTTCGCAGGTGCGCAACATCGCCGAAGTCACGACAGCGGTGGCGCGCGGCGACCTGTCGCGCAAGATCACGGTCGACGTCAAGGGCGAGATCCTGGCGCTCAAAAACACCGTCAACACCATGGTCGACCAGTTGAACGGCTTCGCCGCCGAAGTGACGCGCGTGGCGCGCGAAGTCGGCACCGAGGGCAAGCTCGGCGGCCAGGCCAAAGTGGTCGGTGTCAGCGGCGTGTGGGAGGAGCTGACCGACAACGTCAACTCGATGGCGACCAACCTCACGACCCAGGTGCGCAATATCGCCGAAGTGACGACGGCGGTGGCGCGCGGCGACCTGTCACGCAAGATCGCGGTCGACGTCAAGGGCGAAATCCTGGAACTGAAGAACACCATCAACACGATGGTCGACCAGTTGAACGGCTTCGCCGCCGAGGTGACGCGCATGGCGCGCGAAGTCGGCACCGAGGGCAAGCTGGGCGGCCAGGCGATCGTGCCGGGCGTGGCGGGCACCTGGAAAGACCTGACCGACAACGTCAATTCGATGGCCTCGAACCTGACCACCCAGGTGCGCAACATCGCCGAGGTCGCGACCGCGGTGGCGCGCGGCGACCTGTCGCGCAAGATCGCGGTCGACGCCAAGGGCGAGATCCTGGAGCTGAAGAACACCATCAACACCATGGTGGATCAGCTCAACAGCTTTTCCGCCGAGGTCACGCGCGTCGCGCGCGAGGTCGGCACCGAAGGCAACCTCGGGGGCCAGGCGCGGGTACCGGGCGTGGCCGGCACCTGGAAGGACCTGACCGACAACGTCAACTCCATGGCCTCCAACCTCACGACGCAGGTACGCGGCATCGCCCGGGTCGTGACCGCGGTCGCCACCGGTGACCTGAACAAGAAGCTGACGGTGGAGGCCAAGGGCGAGATCGCCTCGCTGGCCGACACCATCAACGGCATGACCGACACGCTGGCGATCTTCGCCGACCAGGTGACGACGGTGGCGCGCGAGGTCGGCGTCGAAGGGCGCCTCGGCGGCCAGGCCAAGGTGCCGGGCACCGCCGGCATCTGGAAGGATCTCACCGCCAACGTCAACCGGCTGGCGGCCAACCTCACCACCCAGGTGCGCGCGATCGCCGAGGTCGCGACCGCAGTCACCCAAGGCGACCTGACGCGCTCGATCCAGGTCGATGTGCGCGGCGAAGTCGCCGACCTCAAGAACAACATCAACGCGATGATCGGCACCCTGCGCGTCACGACCGAACGCAATCGCGAACAGGACTGGC
>Ga0207707_10001170_pt1 | contig 24678 bp, 18 predicted proteins | sample KBSC83BmetaG_FD_184336 | JGI IMG/M metagenome (GOLD analysis project Ga0207707, IMG submission 184336) | Corn rhizosphere microbial communities from Kellogg Biological Station, Michigan, USA - KBS C8-3B metaG (SPAdes) (version 2) | ecosystem: Host-associated > Plants > Roots > Rhizosphere ... | reverse complement strand
GGATTTCGAGGGCAGCTTGGCGCTAACCCGGTCGAATTTTTCATCCGCACGACCGGCGTTATGACGCTGGCTTTTCTTTTGATCACGCTGGCGGTCACGCCGCTCCGCAAGCTTTTGAACTGGAACGAAGCGATCAAATATCGCCGAATGCTCGGGCTTTATGCGTTCTTTTACGCTTGCCTGCATCTGAGTTCGTATCTTGTTTTTGATCGAGGGCTTAGTCTCAGCGCAACGGTTACCGACGTGATCCAGCGGCCGTTTATCACTATCGGAATGGCGGCGTATCTAATGATGGTTCCGCTCGCCGTCACATCGACAAACGGCATGATAAAACGCCTCGGCGGAAAACGATGGCAGCGGCTTCACCGGCTGATCTATCTCATCGCCCCGCTCGGCGCGATCCACTTTTATATGCTGGTGAAGTCGGATGTTTTTTATCCAGTGATCTTTGGTTTTGTCGTCGCGGTGCTGTTGCTCTATCGTGTGTATGCGAAGCAGCAGAAAAAGATGGTAAGGCCCGCGGTCGCGCGCTGAAGTTATTTTCTCACCGGCGCTCGACGCTCGATATTCTTGCGATAGTCCTCGCCGGTCAACTTTACACTTCGGCACATCTCGTAGAGCCGTGAACGCAGACGAACGCCGATGCGGTCCTCGAGCGTTTCTTCGCGATCGTTCTTTCTCTCGTCCAGATAATTTGTCGTGAAGATGGTCAACCGCTTGTTGTTGTAACGCGAATTGATGATGTGCGCCATTGTGTCGCGCACCCAATCAGTGGGCTTTGAGGCACCGAGTTCGTCCAGAACAAGCACATCCGCATCGAGCACCGGCCGCAAAACACTCAACTCAGATGTCTTTGTATTCGGATTGTACGAGTCCTGAATTTCCTTTAACAGCGAGCCAAATTCATAAAACAAGCAGGTAAATCCTCGCTCGGACAACAGCTTTAGCACCGACACCGCCAAATGCGTTTTGCCGATCCCGACCGGCCCGGTCAACAGCAATCCCTGATCTGTCGCAGGGAATTCGCGGGCAAGCTCGTTACACAGCTCTTTTGCGGCTTGCTGGGTCGAATTCTGCGGCAGGAAATTGTTCCAGTGGCAATTTTCGTATCGACGCGGAAGCTTTGCGCGCTCCATCAGGCTCATGCGGCTCGCTTTGAAACGGCACACGCATGGCCGGGCACCTTTTCCCGCGACGACCTCGAGTCCGGTCCCGAGACAGATCTGACAGATCGTGTCGCTCGAGCGCGAAACCAATGGCGGGCGGGAACTTTGACCGTCCTTTTCTCGTTCGATCTGGGGCGGCACAGGATGTAATTTTGTCTTTTCGCGAGGCATGTGCAGTAGGCGATTATAACACCCGAAAATTTTCTTTCAAAAATCTTACATCTAATCGCTCTGCCCGTCAGTCTAAACCCGTGTGATATATTTTAACCGTCGTTTTGCTGTCTTGTCGCGATATGAGCTTGGTTCGTAGTTTATTGATAAAATTAGGTTTAGCCGACCTGTCCGCGAAGCGAACGCCTATTGCGGTGTTCCTGCTCGACGACGACGAACGCCGCCACCGATGGTTTGAAAGCCGGTTCGACGGCGACGATCTGACCATCGTTGAAACGGTCGAGGACGCCAAAGAGGTGCTCGAGGAAACGTCCTTTGACGCCATCTTTCTCGATCACGACCTTCTGCCGCATCACTACGAAACGAACGACCACGACGACTATCACCGCACGGGTTACGCCGTTGCCGAATGGCTTAACGAGCGACCTGAGCTTCAGAAGGCTGCGACGATAATTGTCCACACACGCAACGCCGACGCTGCGATCCCGATGGTTCAAAAGCTGCGCGAATCGGGCCGCAATGTCGAATATTGCGCCTTTCCAATGCTCGATGTGAAGATAAAGAATTACTGGAAGCGTTGACGCTTTGTCTACCGCTTTCTGATCCCCGTTAGCAGAAGGTCCGCCAGATCAGTCACCTTTTTATAGATCTCTTCACGGCTGCCGAGCTCGTAGGTGCTTAGGCTGTATGGCAAGAGCGAGTTGGTAGCGATCACAAGCATCTCAGCGTAGTTCTCGGCATTGTCCGCAAACTCGGCCGCCGCGCTGCCTTCGGCCAGGACGCCCGCCAGGATGCTCGCCTCTTCACCAAAGTATCGCTGGCGCCGCTCGAGCAGCTTTGGCCGAAGCTGGGCAAACAGTTCATTAATGCTTAACGAGTAATGTTGTACGCTGTCAAACCGGTACATTACGCGGTCGGTGAGCATCTGATATATTTTATTCGACGGTGAATATCGCGAGTTGGCGATCTCCCAAAGGCGGGATTTGAGATGCTCGATGATCCTGTCGACGTGGGTGAGGGCGATTTCTTCCTTGCTCGAGAAATAAAGATAAATGGTGCCTTTCCCGATGCCGACCTCGCGGGCCAGATCGTCGATGGTCATTTTTTTATAGCCGTAGCGAGCAAGCAGCTTATCCGTTGCGTCAAGGATCGCGTCGTGAGTGTTTTTCGTTTTTACAAAGTCTCTCATTTATTGACCGTTGACCGTATTTGAATTCTGTTCAAAGATTAGATGCAGTTTATCCATGTTAGGTCAGGAATGTAAACGGCGAATGGCCCCCGATTCCTACTTGGCTTTCTTTTTTAAGTACTTTTTTCCTTTAAGTTTTTCAGGTAGCAGGTCCTGGTCCGGATACATCTCGTAACCCTTACCATAGCCGAGATTTTTCATTAGCCGCGTCGGCGCGTTTCTGATCATCATCGGCACGGCGAGATTGCCGCGTTTCTTAACGTCGTTCATCGCCTCGCCGATCGCGTCGCAGGACGAGCGATCTTTTGGCGCGTTGGCAAGATACGCGACGCCGTGAGCGAGATTTAGGACGCACTCGGGCAGGCCGATGGTCTCGACGGCGCGAAAGACAGCGTTTGCCACGACGAGCGCGGTCGGCTGCGCGAGGCCGATGTCTTCGGAGGCGAATATTACCATTCGGCGAGCGATAAATTTCGGGTCTTCACCGGAGTCGACCATTCTCGCGAGGTAATAGAGAGCGGCGTCAGCCTTGCTTGCACGCATCGACTTGATGAATGCGCTGATGACGTTATAGTGTTCCTCGCCCTTTTTGTCGTAGCGAAGAAATTTTGACTGCAGCGTTTCCTTGAGGGTCTCGATCGATACTTTGTCGTAAAGCCGCGATGTGTTTTCGAGCATCGTGATCGCCTGGCGAGCGTCGCCGTTGGCCATCGATACGAGCCATTCTTTTGCCTCGTTGTCGAGATCGAATTCGCTGCGGTCAATGATCTGCGCCATGTCTTCATCCGAAAGTTCATTCAGGACAAAAACACGCATTCTGGACAAAAGAGCGGGAATGACCTCAAAGCTTGGATTTTCGGTCGTCGCACCGATCAGAACGAGGTCGCCGCTCTCGACAAACGGCAGCAGATAATCTTGCTGGGCTTTATTAAATCGGTGGATCTCATCCAGGAATAGGACCCGCGGGCGGTCAGGCTCATCGGGCTCGCGCAATATCTTTCGGATGTCTTCCTTGCCGGCGGAGACAGCCGAAAGCTCATGAAACCGACCCTGGATCGCATTTGCATAGATGCGCGCAAGCGTCGTCTTTCCGGTGCCGGGCGGGCCCCACAATACAAATGAAAAAATGTGACCTTGCTCGATCGCGAGTCGCAAAGGCTTGCCGGACCCGACAAGTTGCTCTTGGCCGACAAATTCATCGAGATTTCGCGGCCTGAGCCGGCTGGCAAGCGGTTCCATAGCGTTTTCACAAATTTAGCATATGTGCCGATGTACCGCCGCCATCTTGACGGCTGTCGTGGCGGCATCTTGACGCCACACTGTGGGCAGGATGCCCACAGGACCCGGATTCGTCGGGGCTGGAAGCCGGTGGTACAGCTAAGACGAAATAATGACGTTGAAAACTGGCCTTGCTTTGCTTTTTTACTGCCATTGATTTAATTTCGTTGTGTTCGTCTTCATCAATTTCTGCCGATAGAAAAAATAGGAAGGCTCTTATCCAATGCCGAAAATTTCCGTGTCTCGCGACGCATTATTGTGTGTGTTTGTACTGCTGCTGGTTTCCGCGGGCTTCTCGCAATCAACCCCCGATAAAAAGAATGACCCTTTAAAGAATTTTCAGTATCGCCTGATCGGCCCATTTCGAGGTGGACGCGTTGGTGCGGTCACTGGCGTACCGTCGCAGCCGAATGTTTATTACTTTGGTGCGACCGGCGGCGGTGTCTGGAAGTCGACCGATGGTGGCGAAAACTGGGCGAACGTCTCGGATGGCTATTTCAAATACGGCTCGGTGGGAGCGATCGCCATCGCAGACTCCGACCCGAATATCGTCTATGTCGGAATGGGCGAAGAGACCGTTCGCGGCAATGTTTCGCGAGGCGATGGCGTTTATAAATCCGTCGACGGTGGCAAGAGCTGGAAATCTGTCGGGCTTTCCGACACGCAGCAAATATCGCGGATCCGCATCGATCCAAAAGACCCGAACATCGTTTATGTTGCGGCGATCGGCCACATCTGGGGGCCAAATGCGGAGCGAGGTGTTTTCCGCTCGCGCGACGGCGGCAAGACGTGGCAGAAAATTCTTTACAAGGACGAGAACACGGGCGCGGCCGAGGTCACGTTCGAGCCGGGAAATTCGAACACGCTTTATGCGACGACCTGGCAGGTTGGTCGGCAACCCTGGCGATTTGACAGCGGCGGCCCGGGAAGCGGCATCTGGAAATCGACCGACGGCGGCGACAACTGGACCGAGATCTCGCGCAATCGCGGATTGCCGTCCGGCGTTTTCGGGAATGTAACGATCACGGTCTCGCCGGTGAATCCGCAGCGAGTCTGGGCAATGGTCGAGGCAAAGGAGGGCGGACTATTTCGCTCAGACGACGGTGGTGAAACGTGGGCCAAGATGACCGACAACCCAAACCTTCTCCAGCGGCCGTGGTATTACCTCCGCATTTACGCCGATCCGCAAAATGTCGACTCACTTTATGTTCTCAATGTCGGCTTCTGGCATTCGATCGACGGCGGACGCAATTTTACGCCGATCGGCGAGCCGCACAGCGACAATCACGACCTTTGGATGGCGCCGAATGACGCGAACCGCATGATCGAGGGCAACGACGGTGGTGCAAACGTTTCGACTAACGGCGGGAAGAGCTGGACCGAACAGGACCAACCGACGGCGCAGTTTTATCGCGTCGTCACGGACAACGATTTTCCGTACAACATCTACGGCGCGCAGCAAGACAACTCGACCGTCCGCATTGCTAGTCGGTCAAACGATTTCGCGATCACGGACAAAGACTGGTACGACGTCGGCGGCGGCGAATCTGGCTGGATCGCTCCGCTGCCCGAAGATTCGCAGATAGTTTTTGCTGGCAGCTATGGCGGTCTGCTGACTCGTTACGATCACCGGACCGGCCAGATGGCAGAGGTCAATCCGTACCCCGACAACCCGATGGGTGCCGCGGCCGGCGCGATCAAGTATCGTTTCCAGTGGAATTACCCGATCCTATTTTCCCCGCACAGGACAAACGGAAAATCTGTTCTTTATGCTGCGGCTAACGTGCTTTTCCGTTCGTACGATCAAGGCCAGTCTTGGGAAGTCATCTCGCCGGACCTGACGCGAAACGACAAGGCTAAACAAGCTTCGTCCGGAGGGCCGCTCGCCCAGGACAACACGAGCATCGAGTATTACGACACCATATTCACCGTTGCCGAATCGCCCGTGCAGCAGGGCGTCATCTGGACCGGCAGCGACGACGGCCTTGTGCAGGTCACCCGCGACAACGGCAAAACCTGGGAGAACGTGACGCCAAAGGGCATGCCCGATTTTATAATGATCAACTCGGTCGAGGCTTCACCAAGCGATCCCGCGACCGCATATTTTGCCGCGACAAATTACAAACAGGACGACCAGAAACCCTATCTTTATAAAACAACCGATTTCGGCAAGACGTGGAAGAAGATCACGGGCGGCATTCCGGACACCGACTTTACCCGCGTCATTCGTGAAGATCCGAATCGCAAGAATTTTCTGTATGCCGGAACCGAGACCGGCGTCTACTATTCGTCCGATTCTGGTGAATCTTGGCAGTCGCTAAAGCTTAATTTGCCCGTCGTCCCGATCCACGATCTGACCATTCAGAAGCGCGATCAGGACCTCGTCGTTGCGACACACGGCCGCTCGTTTTATGTGCTCGACAATCTTCCGGTGCTTTATCAACTTGCCGACGCACAAAAGGCGGATGCATTTTTATTCAAACCCGAGGACGCATATCGACAAGCGGGAGGCGGCGGATTTCAGCTTGCCCCGACCGCGACGGTCGGAGCCAACCCGCCAAACGGCGCTGTCATTAATTATTATTTAAAGGCAAAACCCAAGGATGTGACAATCGAATTTCTCGACTCGGCAGGGAAGTCGATCCGCAAATTCACCGGCCGCGGCGGCTCGGAAGGAGCTCCGCAAGGTGGGCGCTTTGGTGAACCTACGGTAGCAACCGACGTCGGCCTCAACCGTTTTGTCTGGAATTACCGTCTGGCGAATTCGACAAATCTGCCGGGCCTGATCCTCTGGGGCGGCAGCATCGCCGGACCGAAGGTGCCGCCCGGGAACTATCAGGTGCGGCTTAGCGTTGACGGCAAAGTTGTCGGAACAGAAAGCTTTGCCCTCAAGACCGACCCGCGGCTTGCCTACACCCAGGACGATTATCAAAAGCAGTACGATCTGATGTCGAAGGTCATTGGTGAACTCACCCGGACGCACGACGCGATCCTCGAGATCCGCGACATTCGAAAGCAGTTCGACGACCTTTCGGCGAGGCTGAAAGACCCGTCGCAAAAGGACCTTGTCGATCGGGCAAAGGCGATCAATGCAAAGCTGACCGCGGTCGAGGAAGAGCTGATCCAGACCAAGATCAAGGCCGGTCAGGACGCGCTGAATTATCCGATCAAGCTCAACAACAAGCTCGCCGCGCTCGCATCGACCATCGACAGCTACGATGGACCGCCGACCGCGCAGTCTTACGAGGTCTATAACGATCTTTCGTCGCACGTCGATGCACAGCTGGCTATTTTGGCGAAGGTAAAAAGCGAAGACATCGCTTCGTTCAACAAGACTTTCACCGAGAAAAACTTGCCGGTGATCATAACGAAGAAATAGGTCGCAGGCACTCGACCTTTATTCACCAACAAAAAGCCGCCATCCGAGGCGGCTTTTTATATCAATTTGGTAAGGCGGCTATTGTCCGTCTTTCTTTTCCGGATCGAGTATCTTGAAATTGACCTTGCGGTCGTGAAACTCGCGCATAGCAATGCGTGTCGGCTTGGTTTTTCGGGGGTCCATTTCGACTCGCGGCAGTGCTCCGCGCTGGAGCTGTTTGCTGCGCTGAGCGGCAAGAATGATCATCCGGTATTTGGAATCTATATCGGGTGGGTTGACGATCTCTTCTTCTTGTCCCTCGATCGGCTCGGTTTCTGCGGCCATATATTTGCGGCTATTCTCCTGGCAAATGATGCTTCGACACGTCGAAACTATCAAGAATATCGCAAATCGCCCTGGCTTGTCTATCGCGGCGTTGCCTTTCTCCAAGAATCACCGCTGCCAGTCGCCGCGCCGCCGAAAAGATCTCGTCGTTTATGATGACGTAATCGAACTTGGAATATTCCATCACCTCGGCCCGCGCGTTCGTCAGCCGAAGCTCGAGATCGTCGTGTTTTTCGGTACCGCGCGCGATCAGTCGGGCCTTTAGGACCTCGAACGACGGCGGCATGATGAAAATTCCGAGAACATCGGGAACGCGCTTTCTGACCCAGTCAGCCCCCTGGACGTCGATCTCGAGAATGACATCGTGGCCGTCGTCGGTCATTCGATTAACATGCGCCAGCGACGTGCCATAGAGATTGCCGTGCACCTCGGCATATTCGAGAAAGCCGCCGGCCGCGATCTCTTTTTCAAATTCTTGTTTGGTGACGAAGTGATAGTGACGGCCTTCCTCCTCGCCAAATCGCGGAGAGCGCGTCGTATAGGAAACCGAATACCCGAGATGCGGATCGCTGTCTAGGACCTCTTTGATCAGCGTGCCTTTCCCGCCCCCGGAAGGCGAGCTAATGATGATCAAGCGACCCTTCATTATTCGACATTCTGCACTTGTTCGCGGATTTTCTCAATCTCGCTTTTGATCGCAAGTGCGTGCTCTTTGACAATCAAATTTCCTGTTTTGGACGCGATCGTGTTGGCCTCGCGGTTAAGCTCCTGAGTAAGAAAATCAAGTCGCTTGCCGACCTCTTTTTCCTCCTTCATGATGCCGCGAAAATGTTCGATGTGGCTGCGAAGGCGAGCTATCTCTTCGGATATATCCGAACGGTCTGCAAGATACGCGACCTCCTGCGCGAGACGCGACTGGTCGATCTCGATCTGCGAATCGCTCTTTGCCAACATCTCGCCGATTCGTTTTGTCAGCCGCTGTCGATATTCTTCGCCGACGTTCGCGGCTTCGGATCCGATCGGCCCGAGACGCTTTTCGATCTCGGCAAGTCGAAATTCCAATTCGTTTCCGAGCATTTCGCCTTCGTTACCGCGCATCTTTTCGAGGTCGTCGAGAGCGGCCGCCACGGCGGTTTCGACGGCGACCACAAACTCGTCGCCGATCTCGTCCCTACGAGTTATCAGCACATTTGGTAGCCGCGCGACGACATTGAGGTCTGGTTCACCCGAGAGGAAAAATTCCTGCTGCATGTCCTTCATCGCGGCGAGAAAGCCGGTGATGAGCGGCCGGTTGAGTTCGTAGCTGATCTCTTCGGCGCGGTCAAACTGCAGACTGACGTCGACGCGTCCGCGCGCGAGCCGGTTGGCGATCAGGCGTTTGATCGTCGATTCGAGCTGCTGCATTTCGCTTGACAGCCTGATCGAGACATCGAGAAAGCGGTTGTTCACGGTCTTAAGTTCGACCGTTACGGCAAAGTCGTCTTCGACGACAGCGCCGCGACCAAAACCTGTCATTGATCTCATACGGATTCCAAAAAAATCATTATGCAATACGGATGGTCAAGTGGAAAGCTTGGCAATTTAGGTCTTTACAGAAATGAGGCGGATTGTTATGATTTTGCCGGCTGCCTCGCTCGCCGCACCCTTTTTATCCTGGAGAAAAGTTAACATGTCTGTTGATGCAAAAGCTGAGATCGTGATCATACGTCCGCGCGAAGATGTCGCCGCGCTGATGTTCGACCCGAAATCCGAAAAGCTCTGGATGGGCGGCCTGAAGAACGTATTTCCGCTCACGCCGGGCTTGCTTGCGAAGGGTTCCAAGGTCAATCGCGTCGGCGATTTTCTCAATCGGCGCTACTCGGCAAACGTCCTCGTACTGGATGCCGAACCTAATAAATTTGTCGTGCTGTCGTCCGACGAGCCGTTTGAAATGAAGGTCCGCTACGACCTTGACGACGCCGACGGCGGCACCAAAGTAAGACTCCGTATTCAGAGCATCGGCGAGAACGAATACAAACAGATACCTCCCGCGATCTTTGCAAAAGCCGTGAACGAGGCTATCAGCTCCGACCTCGCGGCGCTCAAAAAACATCTTGAAAACGGGAACGAGTGATCAAGCGGTCGCGTGCTCTTCCTCTTCGGCAAACTGCAGCTCGTACAACCTCCGATATCGGCCGCCGCGCTCCAGCAGCTCTGCGTGAGTGCCTGTCTCGATGATCCTCCCGCGTTCCATAACAACGATCTTATCCGCGCGGCGGATGGTCGACAGACGGTGAGCAATGACGATCGAGGTTTTGGTCTGCATCAGATTCGCGAGTGCCTTTTGAACAAGCAGCTCAGACTCTGAATCGAGCGCGGACGTAGCCTCATCAAGGATCAGCACGGGCGCGTTTACAAGTACCGCCCGGGCGATCGCGATGCGCTGTCGCTGCCCGCCCGACAAAAATATTCCGCGCTCGCCGACCACGGTATCGTATTTTTGCGGCAACTCGGCAATGAAGTCGTCGGCAAACGCTATACGCGCGGCTTCTCTTATGTCTTCCTCGGAAGCATTCGGCTTCCCGTACGAAATGTTGTAGCTGATCGTGTCGTTGAAGAGCACGGTCTCTTGCGTCACAAGCGCGATCTGCCGACGAAGGCTCGCGTGCCGGGCATCCCGCAGATCTACATCGTCCCAGTAGATCGCGCCGGCCGTCGGATCGTACAGCCGCTGGACAAGTTTGATTAGACTCGATTTTCCGCCGCCGCTCTCGCCCACAAGCGCAACGACCGAGCCCTTCGGAACCTCGAGACTGATATCGCGAAGGATGCTCTTTCCGCCTTTACCGTAATCGAACGATAGCTTGCTGATGTTGATGGCATCCGAAAGCGGAGGCAGTTCAATGGCATTTGCCTTTTCCGGCAAGACTTCGTCGATGTCAAGAACGTCCCAGACGTCGCGGGCCGCGGCAAAGGCCTTTGTTATCTCATTATGCTGACGAGAGACGCGTCGCATCGGGTCGTAGCTGCGAAATAGGAAGAACAGAAAAGTGAAAAACTGCGCCGCGTCCATCCGTCCGCCATTGATCTCACGCAGACCGAAATAAAAGAAGAAGACCATCGCAATGACGCCGATCGATTCGATCGTCGGGGGTGACAATGCGGCGATCCGGCCCGAGCGGAGATTGGCTTTTGCGATGAGCTTTGCGACGCGTGCGAATCGGCCCTGTTCGCGAGTCTCAGCACCGTAGGCCTTGACTATCGTATGATTGGCGAGCGTTTCCTGCGCCGTATCGCTGAGCAGCTTGTTTCCTTCGAATGACTCTTCGGACAGCCGTCGAAGCGAGCGACTAAATCGCGAAGTGAGAAATCCGATCACCGGTGCCAGGACCAGCGCTCCCAGCATCAGCCGCCAGTTGAAATAAAATGCCGCTCCCAAAAAGAAGACAAGCATGAAGCTCTCGCGAAGTACGTCTCGCAGATTTGACGACACGGCCTGTTCGATGGCGGCACAGCTTACGACCAGCCGCGACACGAGAAAATTTGTCCGATGCTTGTCGAAAAACGACACCGGCTGCTTTAGCAGATGATCATATAATTCGCGTCTCAGGTTCAGGATCGACGACTGGCCGATCTTTGACATCAGGTACGAGGAAAAATATTCCGAAATACCTTTTAAGATCGTGAACGCAAGCAGCAGCGCGGAGATCGCGATCCAGGCCTTGAACCAGTCATTCCGCGGCACGAGGCTGTTAAGATCAAAAAGAGTCTTGGAACGCTGACCGGTCGGCAGAAACTGATCGAATACCGGAACGAGCAATGCGCCGGTCGCCGTCTCGAACGTCGCCGTCAAAACCATCGCGACGATCGCGGCTATGAACGTCAGCCAATACGGCCGCACGTACTTCAAAAGGCGCTGTAGATCTTTCATTCCGGGAACCGGTGCTGTCGCTTATACTCTATCGGATTCCGGCGGGTTCAAAAAGCTTCCGTTTGCAACTTGATTTTAAGATATGGCATCTTCTTCATAGCGCAAACCCTCTCCCGGAGCAATAAATATGTATAAAACAGTGATTTCTTTAGCTGCTGCGATCATTGTGTTTATCGCGGCCGCGGCCGCCATCGGACAGGTTGACATAGCCCGGCGAACGACCGCGATCACATATCCGCTGGATGAACCGGTAATGGTCCAGTTTCGCGGTACGACACAATTTCCAAGGATGAAAGGCGAGGCTCGGATCCGCCGCACGAGCCGCAATGGAACGCAGATCGAGCTCTCGGTTTCGAAGATGCCGCGACCCTTCGAGCTCGGAGCGGGCTATGCAACCTACGTTGTCTGGGCGGTCTCGCCCAACGGGCAGGTCGATAATCTGGGCGAGATCAAACGCCGCGGTTTTTTTGATTTCGATTCGAAGATCACTGTGACGACGCCGCTGCAAACTTTTGCTTTGATCATCACCGCCGAACCGCATTTCATGGTCACGCGTCCGAGCCAAAAGATCATGCTCGAAAATCTGAATCCGGTTGCAGTCAACGGCGGATCGGTACAGACGACTCAGGCCATACAGTATTTCGGCAACTCGAGCGACTATTTTCGCGACGCGCGGACGCCGGAAATAGCAGAGGTCGATTATTCGAAGACGCCATCCTCGATCCTTCAGGCTAAACAGGCGGTCGCGCTTGCCCGCTACGCCGGCGCCGACCAGGACGATCCGGATGAGCTGAAACAGGCTGAGACATTGCTGTCGACCGCGGAGGAATCGTGGAAAGCCGGCCGCGCGGAAGAGTCCGTCGACATCACCGCGCGACAAGCAATAAGCACGGCCGTTAAGGCCGAGTCGACTGCTGCTATTCGCAAACAGGCCCGGCAGCAGCGCAACGAAAAATCGCGAAACGACGCCGAGATACGCGCGGCCGAGAATAAATTTCAGGATGCACAAGATCAGATCTCGGACCTGAAAAATGAGCTTGCGGCGGAAACCCGACGTCGCGAGCTTGCCGAACGCGATGCCACAAATTATCTGGGTCAGATCAAGGACCTCCGCGATGAGAATGGCCGTCTGCACGACGAGCTCGCGAAGACTAAGTCGGACGCCGACAATGCGAAAAGCCGACTGGCCACTCTCGAAGGTGAGAACCAAACCATCAAGGCCGAACGCGATCGGCAGGACCGCGTTGCCCGCATCCAGGCCGGCGAAGGCGCTCTGATCACATCGCTCAAACGCGTCGGGACAGTGACCAAAAATGAGCGGGGCATCGTCGTTACGGTTCCCGAAACATTCTGGTCGGGCATCCGAACTAGTACGTTCGCTCCGAACGCCGACCCGCGAATGGTCGCGTTGGCGGACGCGATAAACAGCAACCCTGACTACGCCGTGACGATCGAATCACATACAGACAGCTCGGGCGCGCCGGATCAGCTTCAGGCGCTGACGAATGATCGGGCGCAGGCCATTTCTGCGCGAATATCGGCGCTCGGCGTCCCCGCGGATCGTGTTAAGGCCTCAGGCCTCGGCGCCTCGCTGCCGGTCGCTCCAAACACGACCGCCGCCAACCGCGCGAAAAACCGCCGCGTGCAAATAATCTTTGCGCCGAATGTAAATTAATTTCTAAAGCAAACTATTCATTGATCACTCGTCCCTATCCACTGAAGAAAGTATTCAGTGGATAGTTTCTAGTTGATAGTGGATAGTCTAGCTAACTAGAATGCGAATGCGGTCGGGAGGCAGGGCGACCATGCATTCGTCGCCTACGGTGAGACCGACGACGCGAAAGACCATCGCCTCTAGCCTCAATCCATTGGCATCAAGTTCGACGATCGTCGTCGGACCGAGAAACATTGTTCCGGTGACGGTCGCTTTGACAAGGTTGTCTTCAGGAAACGAGGCCCCGAATGAGATCTCAACATTTTCAGGCCTGATCGCAAGCGGGACGTTTCGGTTGATCGGCCCCAATTTGGCGACATCCGCTCTTTCGGTAAAGAGCCGATGGCTGCCGATGATCGTTTGAAATTCCGGACTATCGGATTTGCTCGAGGTCAGACGACGGGCCTCGACGATATTGCAGCGGCCCGATAACCTTGCGATCTCCGGCGTATGCGGCGAGCCATAGATCAATTCGGGCGTGCCGGTTTGAAGGACTGTTCCTTTCCCAAGAACGGCAATTCGGTCGGCTACGAGCGCGGCCATCTGGAAATTGGAGGTCGCATAAATGACGCTCAAGTCGCGATCGCGGGCAGCATTTCTGATCGAATCGGCATGAGTTTCAAGTTCAGTTTCGGTACAGTCACGCAATACATCGTCAAGAAGCAAAATACCCGCGGCGCCGTCCATCAACTGCTGAAACCTAGCTCCGTTAAATTCCTGTCGTTCCGATCGGCCGAAAAAACGAGCCACTGCCGAGTTTTTTTGTTCGGGATGCAGCGTTACATTAGCTCCATTCCAATCAATATCGATGGCCGCCGGCGATGCTTGTTCACGGCCCGCCAGGATCTTAAGCAGCGTCGTCTTGCCCGAATTGGGCGCGCCGAGCAGAGCTAAGACCTTTCCCGGCGCGATGAGCAGCGAGACGTCCCTGAGGACCCAATTATTGCCGTATCTTTTTGAGATGGATGGTGTTTGCAGCGCCATACGGGCAGCGGAAACTGCAACTTTTGCGGACATTATTCGTGCAAAGAAAAGTATGCTGTCGTCATCAGATTAAAGCAAGTATAATCATGCTGGCGATGGCCCCGAAACACTCGATAAAACGAAAGTTGGTCCATGCCGGTGGTTGGCAGGTAGCAAAACGTGCCGCAAAGATGGTGCCCTTTGGCGGGACCGTGATCGTCGTTGGCCTCTGGGGCCACGATATTAGAAAGAAGGGCGTCGTCCGTGGAACGATAAATTCGGGCATTGACGCTATTCCGTTCGTCGGTTTTGCAAAGAATGCGATCGAGCTTTTTACAGGCGATTTTATCGCGGACAAAGAGGACCGAAAGGTAAATAAATGATGTTCAAAACAGGTCGCGCTTTCGCGTTTGCACTTTCGGCTCTTGTTATCTCGCTGCTCCTGATCTCTGTAGCGAGCGCTCAGACCAAGAAGAAAAAGCGCCACGTCAAACATCGTTCGACCGCCGCGAAAAAGACAACCGCGACAACCGGCGACGCGGGCGTCGTCAGTCTCGCCGATCAGTATCAAGACACGTCCACCCAGATAATCGACCCAGCGGCCACACCTGCGCCCAGCCCTGAAACAACCCTGCCGGACGAAACGACGCGAAAGCTTAGAGACCTGCAAACCCGGATCAAAAAGCTTGAGACGGCCAAGCCTGACGATTACGATACAAAGCAAAAACGTTTGCTCACCAACCTCGATATTCTGACAAAGGCCGAGCAGCGGTCCGAAGACCTTCGAAAACAACGTTTCGAGATGATTGAAAAGGAAAACGCGATCAGGCTGCGTCTCGCGCAGATCGAAATCGACTCGCGTCCCGAGGTCATCGAGCGTTCGGTAGCAACAGTGGGTTCGCTTCGCCCCGAAGAGATGCGCGAAGCCAAACGCAAGAGTCTCGACGCCGAAAAACAGAGTCTGCAATCGCTGCTCAACGACGTCACGTCTACACGCGCCGCTCTCGATCAGAGCCTCCTCAAATCCGACGCTTTAGTTGACAAGCTCCGCGAAAAGCTCGAGAAAGATATCGACGCCTCGCTCGAGGATAAGCCCGACGACCAATAATTTAGCCGTCAAAAAAACCTGCAAGAAACTCATCGACTCTTCGTTCTTTTAACGGATAACAAGCGATGTCCCCACGCTTTCGGATCGTTAAAGGAGAATTGTTATGAGGTTGAGAAGCCTTATTTTTGCGGGCTGTGCGGCTGTCACGGGCCTTTTTTCCGCATGCCCCGGTTTTGCCCAGGGCGTCATAATTCCGATCGTTTGCGATATCCGGCCGTGCCGCCCGATCCCACGACCGGCGCCCCTGCCTAACGTTCTTCCCGTAAAATCCATCCAGCTTGACACCAAGATCGAGAGACAAGTCGCAACGACGCAAGTCGATCAGGTCTTTCGAAACGACACTCCTTACACTCTCGAAGGAACTTATTTCTTCCCGATCCCGGAAAATGCATCGATCGTCGAGTTCGCGATCTGGGAAAACGGCAAGCGGTTGTCCGGCGAGGTCCGCTCGCGTGAGGAAGCCCGAAAGATCTACGACGAGATCGTCCGTCGACAACGCGACCCAGGGCTCCTCGAATACGCCGGCAAGGACCTCTTCCAGGCATCGATCTTTCCCATTCCTCCAAACTCGGACAAGCGTCTCGAACTAACCTTTACGCAAGTGCTGAAAGCTGAGTCGGGCACCGTCAGCTATCGCTACCCGCTTGGAACGGGGCGAAATGTTTACGCGCCGAATCCGTACGACCAAACGCTTTCGCGCGGGATGCAAAAATTCGGAACCGTCTCAGGGCGTATCGAGATCGTCGGCAAACAAGCGCTGCGAAACATCTATTCCCCATCGCACCAGATCGAAGTCAAGCAAACAAGCGAGACGCGAGCGACCGTCTCGTTTGAGACAAATAACAACGACAACGACTTTCAGCTCTTTTATGCGTTGTCCGAGAGCGATCTCGGCATGTCTCTGCTGACGTATCGTGAGCCAGGAAAGGACGGATACTTTTTGCTGATGCTCTCGCCAAAAGACGAAATGGCCGACCGTGAGGTCGTAAACAAGGACATCGTTTTCGTGCTCGACACGAGCGGCTCGATGGCGGACGAGGGAAAGATCGACAAGGCACGTGCCGCCCTGCTCTTCGGCATCCGAACGCTGCGTGACGGCGATCGTTTTAACGTGATCAGCTTTGCCGGCGAAGAACATTTGATGGAAAAAGGACTAATCTCGGCTGACGCAGCAGGGAGGAAACGCGGCGAGAGCTTTGTAAATAACTTGCGCGCTTCGGGAGGCACGAACATCAACGAATCGCTTCTAGCCGCCCTCAAACAATTTGACAACGGCGCGCGTCCGAAGATGCTCGTTTTCATGACAGATGGCCTGCCGACGGTCGGCGAGACGAATGTCGAAAAGATCATCGCCAATGCGAAAACCGCCAAGTCGGTCGACGTGCGCATTTTTCCATTCGGATTCGGTTACGACGTTAACACGACGCTCCTTGACCGCTTGGGTTCGGAAAATTCAGGCATTTCGGATTACATTCAGCCGAAGGAAGACCTCGAGGTAAAGGTCTCAAACTTTTTCTCGCGTGTCAGCTCGCCTGTTTTGTCCGACATCGATATCGATTGGGCCGGAGTCGAGACAGACATGATGTATCCCCGAAAGATCGGTGACCTTTTTCACGGCGGTCAGATAGCGCTGATCGGGCGATACAAGAACGACAATGATCTGAAAAATGTGACCATCGCGCTACGCGGGCGGACAGGAAAAGCATCGCGCAGCTTTGCATTTGCCGATCTCAATTTTCCGCTGCGTGACGAAAAGAACGATTTTCTTCCGCGGCTATGGGCTAGCCGCCGTGTCGGCTGGCTGATCGAGCAGATCCGTTCCAACGGCGAGACTAAAGAGGTCCGCGACGAGATAGTCGATCTCGGAACGCGGTATGGCATTGTGACGCCGTATACATCGTATCTCGCGACCGACGGGACGTTTCGCCCGGTCGACGCTGTGTCCGTGAATGGACGACTTGTTTCGCCTGCAAAGTCGGCTCCGATGTCGCTGAAAGACAGCAGCGGCGCGGGCGCCGTTCAACAGAGCATTCAGCAAAACACAATGCAGCAGAACATGTCTGTCGCAAGCGATAAGAAGGCGGAAAAGGAAAGGCAGGTCCTCGTGCATAATTCCGCATCGACGCAGTTTGTCGGAAACAAGAATTTTCAAAATCAGAACAACGTCTGGATCGACACGTCATACACGGACCAGACAAAACTGCCCGAGAAAAATGTAAAATTCGGCAGTGATGAGTACTTTGACCTCGTCCGCCGCGAGCCCGAGCTGGCACAGTATTTTGCACTTGGCACACAGGTCGTAGTCATTTGGAAAGATAAGGTGTACCGGATAATGGAATAACGTTGTACCGCCGGCTTCCAGCCCCGACGAATCGGGGTCGTGGCGGCATCTTGCCGCAACACTGTGGGCAGGATGCCCACAGGACCGCCGCCAAGATGGCGGCGGTACATCACTGAGGTGATTTTTAGCGAATAAACCTTTATCCTATTTGCTAATTATCACCTTTTGTTATGAAGCTATTCGGGTCGACGCTGCGCAATCTCACGCTCATCTTCATTCTTATCGCGGCGTCATTTGTGTTGACTGCGCGCGGGCAGTCGAATTGGGCCGTAAGCCATGTTGCCTCCGGCGGCGACCTCGTGGCGGTTTATTTTACATCCGACAAGACCGGATGGATCGCGGGTGACAACGGCTATCTAGCGTCGACGCGCGACGGCGGCAATTCGTGGAACAAATATCCGCTCAATACGACCGAGGACATAAACGAGGTCTATTTTCGAAACGACAACAACGGCTATCTGGTTGCCGGCCGCGCGATGTTTCTCACCAAAGACGGTGGGCAAACGTGGCAGCAAACAAGCCTCGGCGCACCGGCCGATGTTAAGAAGGGAATTCCCGAATATCTGAGCATTCGATTTGCCGGAAAGAAGGTCGGTATCGCCGTTGGCTCCGTTTATCAACGCATCGGTAAAGAAGACATCGTCGTAGACTCCCTCGTGATGCGCACCGATGACGGCGGCGAGACATGGAAGCGGATCGCCGTGCCGTCTAAGGTCGAGCTTTATCATCTCGATTTCACCGACAGCTCGCACGTCTGGATCGTTGGCGACAAGGGCTTGGTCCTGGCTTCGACCGATGGAGGTCTCACGTTTTATGAGCAGCGATCCGGCGTGACGCGAGCGCTGTTCAATGTTGACTTTCGCGACGACGACGATGGCTACGCTGTCGGCGGCGGCGGCACGATTCTTCTCACAAGCAATGGCGGAGCGACATGGCAAAGGGCAAACAGTCCGTATACCGAAACCTTAAAGCGCGTCGATTTTGCGGACGACAAAAACGGCTGGATAGTCGGATACGGCGGCGCCGTCCTCCACAGCGGCGACCGCGGGCAATCCTGGATCCGCCAAAACAGCGGCACAGCGGACCGCATATACGGTCTTTTTATGACAAAAAAGTACGGCTGGGCAGTCGGCGCCAATGGCCTCATTCTCAAATACGAGAAATAACGCTTCCGCCTGCTGACTTCCGTTGAAAATCGAGTCATATCTGTGCTAGTTTACATCAATATTTCTTTCCGTTCCGCTTTAATTCATCAGGACTGTTTATACAACAAACCTTAACTCGGAGGAGCGAAGATGCGAAGAAAGTTTATCTCACGGCCAATTGGAATTCTGGCCCTGACATTATTGGCATGTGCCTTCAGCCTCGCGCAAGGCACAACATCACGCGTGACCGGAGTCGTTACGGACAACTCGGGCGCCGCCGTAAGCGGAGCGACCGTGACGCTGACCGACGAAGGCACCAACACATCCGTTACCACACAGACGAGCGAGAGCGGCACCTACACGTTCGATCTCATCCAACCTGGTAAATACACGATCGCGGTTGAAAAACAAGGCTTCAAGAAATTCGTTTCCTCTGGAAACACGGCGCTAATCAACCAGCCGACCACCGTAAATGCGGCACTTCAGATCGGGGACGTTTCCGCAACTGTAAATGTCGAAAATGCGGCTGACGTCGTGCAGACGAGCTCATCGGGAAATCTAGGGAGTACCGTCGAACAACGAACGCTCGAGAGCCTGCCGATCGTCGGGCTTCGCGGGCGCAATCCGCTAGACCTGCTCAACTTTCAGCCCGGAGTCGTCACGGGCGGAAACACAGGCGGAGCCGTCAATGTCAATGGCTCCCGTGATCGCGCCTTTAACTTCACGCTCGACGGCATCGATATTAACGAGTCGACAGCCGGCGGATCAAATTTCACTCCGCTCAGGCCGAATCCAGATTCCGTACAGGAGTTTCAGATCGTCACGAGCAATTTCACAGCCGAGCTTGGACGCAACAGCGGCGGCCAAGTGACGCTTGTCACCCGCTCTGGCACGAACGAGTTTCACGGAAACGTTTTCGAGTACTACCAAACGCCGCGTTTTAATGCTGAAAGTTATCCAGCGGGAATCGCGAAAGCTCCTAAAGACCAATTCGTCCAGCATATTTTCGGCGGGACTTTCGGTGGCCCGCTCTTTAACCCCGGATTTGGTGAAGACACTAAACCTTTCCATCTGTTCAAGGACAAAGCATTTTTCTTTGTAAATCTGCAGATGCTGCGTGCTTACGACACAGCCTTAGTAACGCGTACGGTTTACACCCAGACCGCACGAACCGGTTTATTCCGGTATGTCGTCGGCCGAGCGAATGCGCCTTCGGGATCTTCGAATGCCGCTGTCGATGCGAGTGGAAATCCGGTTCTTCCGGCATGCTCTGGAACGGTGACGACGCTTTGCCTCAAGACATATAACATCGCTCCGTTCGGGCTCGATCCCGCGCTAATGTCCGTGATCAACGCAGAGCCGCTGCCGAATGATTTTAGTTTCGGTGATGGTCTGAACACCGCTGGATTTGACTGGGCGTCACCGCAACATGAAAAGCAGTACGACCTTTCTACCAAATTTGATTTCAAGCCGAACCAAAAGAATGCATTCTATGTTCGGTGGGCTCAGGGTAATCAGAATTCACTCGGCGACTCGGCCAACGGCGGTCGCCCGATCTTTCCCGGCAATCCGGATTTCGTCGACACTTTCCGGTCGCCTAAAAACCTTGCCATAAACTGGCGCTGGTCGCCCACGGCGACGATAGCCAATGAGTTTATTTTTGGCTGGAGTAAGTATTTCTTTAAGTTTGAAACACCCTTTCCTGACCCGACTCTTCCGTACCAGTTTCTGACGATCGCGACGCCAAATACCAATTTCACCTATAACGCCCGCGGCGTAAAGGAAGAGCAGTACATCGACAACCTGACCATCATTCATGGCTCGCACACGATCAAGACGGGCGGAAATTTCCGCTTCTATCATCATAAGGACGACCGGTCTAACGTGGCTGGTTTCGCCATCGAGCCGACGGTCACTTTCAGCGGTCAAAACGTAAGCGGCAGCGCTCCTTACAGCATTCCCGCGGCCGGATCGAGCAGCATTAACAACACAGACCGAAATCTTCTGATCAACACGATCGCGAACGTGCTCGGACTCGTCGGAAACGTCAACCAGTCATTTGTGTCCAATCCGAGCAATACGAGTTCATTCGCTCCCGCAGATACGCGGTGGTTGAGCACAGCCAACTATCCGGAATTAGATTCATACGTTCAGGACAACTGGCGGATGCGCCAAAACTTTGTCGTGGACATTGGCGTTAGATGGGAGGTCAAACTCCATCCGAGTCTTGAGGCTCGCACGGTCCTTGTACCGAATCAGTCGATCGGACTCGGCGGAACGCCGAGCAACACCGTTAGATGGGTACCGGGCGATATTTTTAAGAACGATCTTCACAAATTTGAGCCCTCGATCGGATTTGCGTGGGACCCGTTCAAGTCTGGTAAAACGTCCGTGCGGGTGAACTATCGAATGGCGTCAGACCGCATCGCGACGTTTCTCTTTGGTTCCAATATTTTCCAGAGCCTGCCCGGCAACAATGTCGGGGTTCAGAACTCAACCTTTGGCCAGAATGGCGGCCTTTATCAGAACGTGGGACCCGTCATAGCGGCCCTGTTCCCATCTCAGACGCCGGATCAGTTGCGGCAGCCTGTGCAGTTCAGTACGACCTCGCTGAATGTCGTCGATCCGAACCTTACCTTCCCACAAGTTCATGAGTGGTCAGCCGGATTTCAGCGAGAGATCTGGAAGAACAACGTCATTGAAGTCAACTACATCGGCAAGCATGCCGTCCATCTGCTCGGCGGATACAACGCGAACCAGGCCGTCCTTAACACGAGCATCGCTGGGATCTCTGATGGTCACGGCACAAATTTCTTGGACGCATTCAACTTCCTTCGAGACAATCCTGCCGGCACTTCCCAATACATCAATCTGATAATGACGGGAAACCCGCTGAACAACGGCGGAACGACCAGGTTCCGTTCGCTAAATTCGACCCCCCTGGGACACGGTCCCGGCACGGGCGGCGTCGGAACCGCGGCACTTACCATCTCGCAGAGAACATGCCAGTCGGCCGAAGTTTCAGCCGGTGTTTGTACTAATGGACACTTGAACCAGAGGTTGCTCGATCTTTCGGGATTCAGCACGCTCCTGCAGCCATTCCCGCAATATACCGGCGGTTTGAACGTTTTCGATAGTAACGACTACTCGTGGTATCACGGCCTGCAGGTTATCTTCAGACGGCGTATCACGAATGGTCTCGGCTTCCAGTTTGCGTATACCCTATCTAAATCGAAAGACACACGCTCGTGGGATCCGTCGCTGAGTACGGTGTCGACCGGCTCGACGCAGTCGGCTAGCAGTACTCCCCAGAACAATCTTGACCGCAGCCTTAATTACAGCTGGTCGGATTTCGACCGCCGGCATGTATTTCAGGGTACGTGGGTCTGGGAACTTCCGGTCGGCAGGGGAAAATGGCTGTCACCGGGCGCTGGTGTAGGAAACTACATCCTCGGCGGTTGGCAGCTTTCGGGCACGGTGCTATGGGAATCGGGAAGGCCCTTTTCCGTCTATTCGGGAGCCAACACGTTCAGCAGCGTGGTTCAATCGTTTGCGAACTGTACGGGTTGTACGCGTGATATGGGCAAGCTGATCGTCGAGAGCGGCAAGAATTTCTGGTTCGACTCGACTCAACGGGCGATGTTCTCGCCGCCGGACCCCGGAACGCTGGGCAATCTGCCGAGAAACTTCTTCCTGGCACCACCGTATTTTGCGGTCAATGCGTCGCTTCTTAAGAAGTTTCGCATAAATGAACGGGTCAGCCTTGACGCGCGGCTAGATGCGACAAACCTGACGAACCATCCGTCATTCGATAATCCGACGGCGGTCATCAATTCGTCTATATTCGGTCGTATTAACGACAGTGTTACGAGCAGTCCACGCAGGATGCAGGCTTCATTGAAGCTTAACTTCTAGTGTTAGCTTCAAAAGCGATCCGGCCCCGTGCTCTCAAAGATCACGGGGCCTCATTTTTTGAGCAACGCGCGGTGTTATGTAAGGCATCTCTCATACACAGGTAGAGAGCATATCCCAAGTTTGGGAGATCTTTCTGATTCCTCCTGTTTCGTACTCCACCCGTCGGTACTGCGAGCCGACGGGTGTTTTTTTGTTTAGTGGATAGTGTGGTTCTTTGAGAGGCTTGCGAGTGACATCTCTTTTGCTCGCGGAAGCGCGGCGACGGCACGCTGGACCTGTGGGTCGCGTAAGAGCAACACGCGATTTGCTGCTTCATCACCTCTTGCTGCAAGGGTCAGGAAATATTTCAATCGCTCGTTGATAAAAGCGGTCTCCGACGAGAGTTCGGCGGCGTTGATCTCGGGTGATGACTTGCGGACAAACGCCATAAAATCAGTCGTCAATTTATCATTGACCGGGATGCCTGCAGCCATATCGCTGACAAATGCCGCCGGAACCGTTACATCGGTCGCCTCGCGCTTGTAAACGACGTCGCGGGAGAAGAAAAATAACGCGTCGAGCAGGTCATCCTCGCTTTGAAGCAGAGCCTTGGCCTCGACCGTGTCATCAGGCGTAATGCCGTCGCCGCCAAAGACCGGACGGTTTCCCGACGTGCGGGCTTCGGTTTGCTTGGTCACATCGGTTCGATGGTTGTAATAGTCGTAGATCGCGCCGCTCGAATAGTCGCGCTGGATCAGCCTGCCGGACGGCGTGAAATATCTCGCCGTCGTCAGCGTCAGACCCGAGCCGTAGGGCGTGTCATAAACGCTCTGAACGAGACCTTTGCCAAACGTTCGCTGGCCCACAATGTAGGCCCGGTCGTGGTCCTGTAGTGCACCGGCGAAGATCTCCGACGCCGACGCCGTATTTTCATTTACAAGCAGAACGAGCGGCATTGTCTCGGGAAATCGGTTAGTCGACTTCCACACATGGTTGTCGGCCTTTGACCGTCCACGCTGCGAAACGATGACCGCTCCCGTGGGAAGGAACTTTTCCGCAACCTTGACTGCTTGTTCAAGTATGCCGCCGGGATTGTCTCTAAGATCGATGACCAGGCTGGCCGCTCCAAGTCGGTGAAGCTCTTTTAGCGCGCCCGATAGCTCGCTGGCCGTCGTGGTATTAAATCCTTCAGTCATGGCGATATAGCCGACGCCGCCGGGAAGCACAAATGCGTCACGGATCGACGGCCGGGCGACCATGCTTCGACGGATCTCGAGTGTCTCGACCCGACCGGTCGCGGCACGCTCTACCAGCAGCTTGACCCGCGTTCCGTTTTCGCCCCTGACCGCATCGCTGACGTCGTCTGATGCGTGCTCGGCCATGTCTTCGTCGTCAACCTTGATGATACGGTCGCCGAACTTCAATTTTCCTGCCGCCGGCGAACCGGGCATTGTCGAGGCCACATAAGTATCCAGATGGCCGTCACGTCGAAAGCTAACGACCGTCGCTCCGATGCCCGAATACTCACTGTCCTCTTCGGTCAAAAGGTCCTTAAAATCGGTCGGGTCAAAATACGTCGAGTGCGGGTCGAGCGTTCTGAGGGCCGATTCAAGCGCCGATTTCGTGACAGCGTTAAAATCGAGCCTCTCACCAGCAACAAAGTTGTTTCTTAGGATCTCAAGAGCCTCTGACAGATCTCTAACGATCTCGCCGGTCGAGCCTTTGACGCTCGATGTTGGAATGTCGGCCGTGGTGGTCGGTTTCGACGCCGAAAAGGATGTGCCGCGTTTTATTGTGAAGGGATCGGTGTCACCGCCGGTCGTCAGATTTGCGCGTTGCTGGGAAAAATTTACGAGCGAGGATACAAAAATAACAAGCGCGAGAGCAGCGAGTCTCTTCATAAAACTTTAACTTCCTTGGGCCAGATGTGAGTGAATCAGAGCGTTTCGCCGCAAATATAGCACACGATAACCGTCCGATCGAAGCTTTGAAGCACCTTTTTCAATGAAATTTGCACGAAAAATACTCCGAATGGACTATTTTTTCCACAAAATCGTCCGGCCGTTCGGTTTGATAAACTGCCCGATTTGGGTAAA